>Ga0315277_10000987_pt1 | contig 42390 bp, 41 predicted proteins | sample YL17G05_15_MG_FD_203695 | JGI IMG/M metagenome (GOLD analysis project Ga0315277, IMG submission 203695) | Sediment microbial communities from Yellowstone Lake, YNP, Wyoming, USA - YL17G05_15 | ecosystem: Environmental > Aquatic > Freshwater > Lake > Sediment | place: USA: Wyoming | collected... | reverse complement strand
GTCCGATGCCGTGCCCAAAAGCCTCTAACCGCATGGGTGAAACGAGACAACACCCTCACCCCAACCCTCTCCCTGAAAGGGAGAGGGGGCAGGCTTCTCTCCCCTCTCCCCTCTGGGGAGAGGGCAGGGTGAGGGGGTACTTGGTTCAACCTCGGGTCTGAGGAAGTCTCAACGCGCGTCATTCTTCTCATTCTGTTAGAAGCTCTAATCACGTCCCAGATACGACCGTTCAATCCCCAGCACGACTTTCATCGCCGTGGCCACAATGCCCAGACCGACCCCGATTAAGATGGCACGTTTCGCTGCGAGGTTCGGCACATTCAGAATCCAGTTGGCGGCGTCGCCGACCGGGCTGGTGAACGGTCCCAACGGGAAGAAGCGCAACATGACGATCACGGCCGACAGCAATAGGAGCGTGGCCAGAAGCGACCGAGCCCGGAAGGCGCGATAGGTTGCCGAGGCAATAAAGAACGCCAGAATGGCGAACATTGTCGAAGAGAGGGGGATGATGAGATTGTTGAACTCCCAGAGAACGACGGGCGCACGCTGGCCGCCGGCGCCCGGCCAGAATCCGGCAATCAGGACCGATGCCAATCCCGCCAGCGTGACTATCGAATACTGCCAGTTGTCCCCGCGCTTGCGAACTCGCGTCCAAGAGACGCGCGCCAGTGAGATGATCCCCAGACTCATTGCGAAGACGCCGATAATCGGTGCCCAGTCAAGGAGGTATTCGTAGATGAACTCGGATGTCTCATGGGGAACAAAGTACTGGAACAGCAGGAAGACACCGCTGAGGAAGACAATGAAAATGGGCAGATGGCGCTTCATCGTGCTCTCAGTTGACGCGCATCGTGAAGATGGCTCTCAGAGTGTCAGGATTGATCGCCGCGGCCAGAGTGCCGACGGCCAGTGCGGCGAAAAACACGACCTTCGCCCAGTCCTGGGCCTTCAGCGTGCCCAGCAGCTTTGGTTCGCGCCCCAAGTAGGCTGAGGCCGCGTACAACTCCTCGCCGATCAGAGTGTAGTCACAGGCGACCACAAAGAAGGGGATTTGTGTAGTGCGGTCGGTCCCGGAGATCTGGATCGAACCGGCGAGGGAGCCGGTTTCCGCCAGAATGAGCGATTCGGCATAGAAGACGCCGAGATAGAAGTTGGTGGCGGTCTGCCGGCGCAGCATGGTGCCGTTCACCGCCGCCACGTAGGCGAACTGTTCCTGGGTGACGAAATAAACGATATCTTCTTTGTATTCTTCGGGCCGGCCGGCATCCAAATATGCCTGCTTGACCGTCTCCTGCGCCACCGACATCACGACTGCATCATAGCACGGTACCAGCAGTTCGGTGCGATGCTGGGCGACCTTCTTGGCGACACGGGAAAGGATCGTCAGCGAGGCGATCGTCGCGATATCATCGGCGGCGCCCAAGCCGAGGACGTAGAGGATCGGCCGGTTCATCTCGGTGGCGCGGCCGATGGCCTCGTCCACAGCATCGATCCCGGCGATCGGTCGGATGTACAGCTCCCGTCCCTCCTGGGCAACCGAAATGAAAGTCAACACCAGGAGCGTGAAGATGGCCACGGGAATGCCGATGTGACCCAGTTTCTGCCAATGGATGATCTGACCGCTGGCCTGGGCGGGCGCGGAAACCTCCGAGGTCGATGTCCCGCCGTCGGCCGCCACAGCGGCCACCCGGTAGCGGAAATCGACATGATCGGGAATGAAGTCGGCGGCGTCGCGCTGCTTGCCGCCCCGATTCTCGTACTGCGGCTGTCCCAACGGGGCCTGTCCAACCGTGTCCCATTCCCCGTCGATGAAACGCCAAGCGGCGGTGTTGTATGGCGCGGAGATGAACAGCCGCACATCTGGATTTCCGGCCCGGGCGGAGTCGGCGGGAAGGGGTCCCACCAGGCGCGGCGTGCGGAGGATCTTATAGAAGACGACGTTGTTGCGTCCCTGGCCGTCATCGGCCGACAGGTCCCACCTCGCCGTGATCGCATGGCCGTGGTCGTTGGGGGTGTCGGTCGCGCGGACGTTTGTGGGCGGTGCGGGCGGCACCGGTACACCTGTCGCCGGAGACTGCGCTAAAGCCACCAGCGAGGAGAAGGCGATAGCAGCGAGGACCGCCGCCAGCAGCCACAGAGGGTTTTCAGATTTGCCGAAGCGGCAGAGTCGCATGCGCCGTCCGCCCAATCGAAACGGCAACTTAACGCGGGGGCATTCGGGATGCAACGTTTTTTGGCGGTCCGGTCCGGCCAAAAGTAAACCCCGGTGCGGCGGGGCCGCACCGGGGTCGGGTCCTACCAAGTGTCCAAAGGGCTAGACCTTCTTCACATTGGCAGCCTGCGGCCCCTTGGGGCCATCGACCACTTCGAAGGTGACCCGGTCACCCTCGGCGAGGGAACGGAATCCCTCCCGCTGGATCGCGGTGTAGTGGACGAACACGTCCTTGCCGCCATCCTGTGAGATGAAGCCATAGCCCTTGCTGTCGTCGAACCATTTGACGGTACCTTCCGCCATGATTCACTTCCTTTACTTGCCCTGGGACGAAACGGCGTCCCCGTCCGTTGGCCATTATGGCCGGTGAAACAAGTCGGTCCTTTTCACGTGGTCGGTGCGTGATTCTACGGGGAATCTTCCTATCCAAGTCCGCTGTTTCGCGTTACGTGCGTACTATCTGCTGAACCGCCGGGAAGATCAAGCCGGATTTTCCACTTCTCCACGGACCCTCTGGCCTTTTCAGTCTGGCTACGGGGTGGGATCATGGTCCTGATTCCACCCCAGAGCGTTATCCGGCACGCCATGGGGGCGGTAGATTCCGGCCCGCGGCGTCAGCCCCGCGGGGTCGGTTCTATCCGGAGCGCAACTAGTGGACCAAGCCCAGCCAATTGGCAAACAGGAAGTCAATGCGGCCGATCAGAAGCGACATGCGTCCCATCACCGTGTAGCCGAACGCGGCCCCGAACGTGACCATAATGAACCATGTGCCGATCCGGGAAACATGACCAAACGCTCCTTTATGCTCCTTGGAGAAGAAAAAGTAGAACAGCCCGGCAAATGTCCCCACGGTGACCAGCAGAACATTGAACGAGTCCCAGCCCAGAAACGTTCCCGACTCGCTGAAACGTACAACCGGCTGCACCGAGTTCTGCAGTTGGGTCATGGCATTCGACTGCAAAAACGTGATCAGTCGCAAGCCGGCGGTGTAGCCGACAATGAACGCCAATGGCCAGCGGGAAATCCAGCCGATGCTGGGGATGAGACGCAAGAGCAGCATGACCCCGAGAATCCCGGGAATCAGGATAAACCAGATGTCCCAGGGCACTGCCGGACCACCGAACAGGGATGTGAGCGCCGCCCCCAGAGGATCGCCGAGCCGGGGCAGGAGCGTTTGCCAGAAGTAGCTGACAAACCAGTACCCGGCGGAGATACCGACAAAGAGCGCCTCGCAGAACTTGTAGATCGGGTTGTCACGATACAAAAACGACATGATCCCCAGCGTCAACAGCGCGGCGACCCAGGTGCCAAGAGTGACCCAACCGGAATGATCCATCCACATGGCGTCAGGCCCCCGCTTTCCGTTTGCGGGTGGCGAAGTAGGCGACATTCCCAATGACGATGAAGGCGATTACGATCACATGCGCCACGGATTGGCCGACCATGAACTTGAGGGCCTTGCCGGGGTTGCCGGAGATCTGCTCGAATTCCGCCGCGCCACGCATCCCCCCCATGATCCCCTTCAACTGTTTGCCCACGTAGGGAAACATCTCGGTGGTCTGCACCGCGGTGCTCCCGGAGACCATGATGAGTCCGAAGCGGTCGGCGCCGAACTGCACCCACTCACGAGTCCCCGGATACCCAGCGGAGATGTTCACCATGAAATCGAAGTTGCCGAGGTTCTTGATCCCTTTCATGATCGGGATCTGCTCGACCGGTGTTCCGGCATAATCGCGGGGGAAGGTCGTGGGGATGTCGGATCCCATTTTCTGGATGACCGCTTCATTGCCGGCTTGGAAACCCAGGTTGACATAGTCGACACCATAAGTGAGTTTCGCGTCGGCAAAACGCGGATCGGCGCGAACGGAGGCCAGTGCCATATTGGCCTGCTGCGGCCCCTGGGGCCAGAGACCGATGATGACGATGCGCATGTGCTTCCGCATCGCGACCTTCAACGCCGCCACCGCCATCGGCTGCAGCTCCGGAGCGGAAGGGGGATCATAATCAAAGGAGAACAACACCAGCCCGCCGTCCGGAGCGGCGTTGAACGCATCATTGGTCATCACGACTTCGGGAGACACCGGGATCTTCTGGCTGATGTCAAAGAACAGCGGGAAGATGAGCGCCACGCCGATGAAGACAAAGATGATGCGGCGGTCGATCCGCATCAACCGGTCGAAGAGCCCGTTTCCCTGTGTTCCGACTGGATCTGCCATCGTCGTTCTACACGCCCGGAGCTATTCTCCGCCGAGGTACGACCGTTCCAGACCAAGAATCAAACGCAGTGAAGCCGAGGCGACACCGAGGGCAATCCCGATCATGATCGCCCGCTGCCCCGCCACCTGCGGATAGGTCATAATCCAACTGGCGATATCCGAGAGGCGAAATCCCTCGCGCAGCCAATGGGTCAACTGATCGCCGACCGGGACGCGTCCCAGCATCACCAGAAACGCCGCCAATAAGAGGAGCGTCGCCTCCCAACTGCGCGCCCGAAAGGCCCGATATGATGCCGAGGCCACAAAGAAGGCGAGGAGCGCGAACATCGTCGACGCGAGCGGCGTATAGATGTTCACGTACAGGTAGTCGAAGCGTGTCCCTACCAACTGGAATTGGCGTCCGCCGGAGAAGAAGAAACCGACGATCACAATAAGCAGGAATGCCAGCACGACGACAAACCCATACCAGCGGTCGCGCGCCTTCCTGGCCAGCGATTTCTGCATGCTGATCTTGATGAGGTTCAGCGCCCCCAGCCAGATGGCGAACGCCTGGACGATGCTGAACCAATCGGAGAAGGTATCGACGAGGGTGCCAAAGGGGCGATGCGGGATAAAGAACTGGATGATGCAGACTATCCCGACAAAGAAGGCGATGAAAGTGGGGATTTCGCGGCGCATCGCTTCCGGTGTCCGTCAGTGACTCGTTCCAACCGTCCCCGGGCCGACACTCGGGGTCATCGTCTCTTCTTGATCCCTATTGGACTTCAAACCACGGCGCAATGTTGTAGAACCCAAGCTTCTCCGGATCGTTGGTCTGCAAGGACAGTGCTCCAATGCTGGTCAGAATGATCCCGATCAGGATGGTCACCAGGATGATCGCCTTGCCGGCATCCTGGCCTTTGAGGCTTCCCAGCAGCTTCGGCTCCTTGGACAGGTACGCCGAGGCGGCAAACAGTTCCTCGCCGATCAACGTGTAGTCGCAGGCGGCGACGAAGAAGGGGAGTTGTGCCGGCATGGCGGTGCCGGCGATCTGCATCGCCCCGATCGAATTGCCGGTCTCCGAGAGAATCAGCGCCTCGGCGTAGAAGGCGCCCATGTAGAACATGGTCGCCGGTTTGTCACGCATCACCAGACCATCGATGCCGGCGGCATAACCGAACTGGTCATCGGTGAGATAGAAGATCTTGTCTTCCTTGTACGCATCGGGACGCCCGGCATTGAGGTAGGCCTCCTTGACCACCTCACGGCAAGTCACCATCACTAACGAACGAGCAACCGGGACCTGCAGATCGGCCTCATAATCGGCGGCAACCTTCGCGACCCGTCCGAGGATCGTGATCCCGGCGAGCGTCTGGACCTCGTCCATGTCCTGTGTGCCGGGAATGTAGAATATCTTCTTCCCCATCTCGGTGGCGCGCCCGACTGCCTCATCGACCGCCTCAAGTCCCGCGATCTTGCGGATGAACAACGACCGCCCCGATTTGGCCTGGGTGATGAAATACAGAATCGCCGAGCAGAGAATGATGACGGCGATCAGGGCATTGAGTCGCCCGGCGTGGAACCACTGGGCCTTGGCATGGGCAACTGGCGACGGGTCCGAGGGGACCAGCAGCGGGACCGGTTCTCCCCCCAGCGTGGGGACCAATGCCACCGCGGCGACTTCATAGTAGTATGGCGTGCTTGTCCGGGCGACCGCATCGGTGAATGAGGTCTGGCCGGCGGCGGCGGCGCCGATTGTGTCGAACGGCCCTGTGGGCGAAGTGGCGCGCAGGATTTTGTAAGCGGTGACGCTGTTGAGTCCGGCACCGTCATCCAGGGACTTGATCCAAGTGATCGCGATCGACCCCCCGGCGTCATTGGGGGAATCGCTGCCGCGAACGTCGCGCGGGGGATGCGGTGGTGGAACCTGAGCGATTGTCGGCGCCAGCGCCGCAGGCACTTCGGACTGGCCTACCGCCAGGATCGGGGTACCGATCACGGTGGCAAGCAACACCACCGCCAAGAGCCGCGACCCCCTCGATGGCGCTTTGAGTTTCCGCATGAACACGGGACGGCTTCAGAAGTGAAGCGCGCTACTGGTCCTGTTCTCCGATTCCACCTGTCCCGTGAGGCGGGACGCAAACCGATCAAACCTATCCCGGTCGGCCAATGGTGTCAAGCGCAATATCCCTCGCCGTACCCGTGAGGCGGGTTCCAGGAGAGAATCCCCTGCCCGGAGGGCCCGTCTGTGCGGGTCAGCCCTCGGGGCGTGTTGATTAAGTGGGCGGCCACGCAGGGCCGCCCCTACGAACACGTTGAGGGTCAACAGTAGGGGCAGGCCTGTGTGCCTGCCCAAATGGGTTCTTCAACAGGCCCCAAGGGCTGACCGCCACACCAATGACTCCCCTCGCATGGAATCGGATGCCGGTAGGATCAGATCTCTTCAATCATCTCAACGTTGGCGCGGGGGACAATCGCCCGTTGGCCGCCGTCGAGTTCGACCTCCAAGACGCGCGCGTGCGATTCCGATTCGAGCTTCTGCAAGGGCGCAGGGAGGTCGGTCACCACACCAAGATGCCCGAAGTACGGCTGGCGGATGACCCGTACCGGCGAACCGACCGCCAGGCCGGCAATCTGCGGTTCGGCGACTTGGTCGACCGCTCTCGTTACCCTGGGAATGACCACCTCGGGACGGATCACACCGGCGCGAATCTGGGTGGCGCCGTTGATGCAGGCCAGTTCCCCCTCATGGCGCTTCAACAACTGGAAGGTCTTCTCGGCCATGGCGATTGTGCCGAATCCCTCAGTGACCACCAGCGTGATGCCCAGCTCCTCCGAGCCGGTGATCGCCACGCCGAGATCATACCCCAGGAAATCGCGCAGGTCACGGTCGCCGAAGCCGCCCACGACGATCCCCTTGGCGCCGACAGCAATCGCCCTCTTCATCGCTGCCGCCGTCACTAGTGAGCCGCCGACCAACACCTGACCTTTGCAGTCATTGGGAATGTGCTCCTCGTCCAGAATCTCGCCATGGTCTTTGGACAATACCCGGATCGGGCCGTGGGTCTCGCCGCCGATGCCGAAGATCCCCTGTACAAAAGCGCCGATGCAGGCAACGGTCACGCCCTCCTGCGGGTGCACCGCCACGACTTCACCTTTCAGGTACGCCTTCACCTGCACCGGCATCGGCAAACCGCGCAGGAGGACCTGGCCGGTGATGTGCGAGATGTTCTCGACAGTGCCTTCGGTCTTCGATTTGCATTCGGATTTGAACAGGCCGAAGAACGACGACGAGCGCGCAATCACCTCACCGGTCTTGATCGGCTCCCCTTCTTTCTTCAGCATGCACTCCAAGACATCTTCTGGCGGCACACCGAGGATATTGGCGATATTGACTGGCTCGACCGGCCCCGGGAGATGGGTCTGCGCCACGACAGCATCGGGCTCGACCTGATCACCTTTTTTGACCAGCACCTCGCCCTTCAGGGGCAAGATGCGCTCCTTGACGACCCGAACCTGCTCGGTGACCTTCAATCCGGGGGTGTACGCGTGTGCCATTCTCGTTTCTCATGTGGGGCGGGCTCTGCCCGCCTTTGTTTGTTCGGCTCTCAAATACGGCGGGCGGAGCCCGCCCTACGGATCCTGTAGGGGCACGGCGTGCCGTGCCCACGGGCGCCCCTAGAGTCGCTCCAACGCCTCTCTGGGATAAACGTCCAACTCGTTCATCCACTCTTTCAGCTTGGCCACGCGGACCTTGTCGTCGGTCGGGAGGACAAACGGGCGGCCACGGCCATCGAGAATGATCCCGACCACGCCGCCATAGACCGTGCGCTCGACCTTCGAGCCCTTCCCGCCGCCAGCATCAAAACCGCGGTGCGGCTCCAGGGTCGCCTTGGCGGTCAGGGGGAGATTGGTTTTCTCATCAGTGCCGAGCGGGAAGAGCTTCATCGTGCCGGATTCAAGCGATCCTTTCTCCAGTCGGCCATCCGGGAATTCGATCGTGTAATCGAGGATCGAGCCCTTCCCTGATTTCGATTCTCCCGTCGGGGCGATGCAGGTGCCGAGATGGATAAGGCAGTCTTTATTGAACACCTCGGTCGCCGCTTTCGGATGCACTTCGGCCAAGACACCCAATTGCGGCATCATGAAGATCGAATCGACCGCCAGGCGGGTCACGCCTTCGGGGAGGAAAGCGTCGATCAGCATCAAGGCCGCCTGCTGCCGACGCGGCGCATGGGACAAGACACCGCCGGAACCGATCAGCATGTCCAAGGTCATCATGTTGACCAGCGTCGCTCCCGAAGACGACTGCTCGAAGGCATCGGCGATGGTCCGTTGCTGCTGCACGCCCTTGAGCACGGTCGCAAACGACTTGTGCTGAATGAAGGCCAGCCGCAGTGCCTCTTTGGCGATTGCCTGTTCGAAGATCAACTCCTCCATCATCTGCGGGATGGTAGTGGGGCGGATCATCTTGTTCTTGACCCGGTTGCGCAGGTCGCGTTCATCCATGTGGAAGGGGACCCAGCGCATGACATTCTCCAGCCCCGCCTCGGCGAAGACATTGGAGATCGAATACGACATGCCGAGGTTGGCCGAGACTGTCCGGTTGAAAACCCCCTGGAAGACCGAGAAGATATCGGTGGTGGCGCCGCCGATGTCGACCCCGACCACTTCGATTTTCTCGATGTCGGCGACCCGTTTCATGATTGCGCCGACCGCGCCGGGGGTGGGCATGATCGGCGCATCGCACCAGGACATGAGTTTCTTGTATCCCGGCGCCTGCGCCATCACGTGTTCCATGAACAGGTCATGGATGCGTTCGCGCGCGGGGAGCAGATTCTCGCGTTCGAGGACAGGACGAAGATTGTCGACAATCGACAGGTCGGTCTTGCCGCCGAGCGTCTCCTTGACTGCCTCTCTCGCCTCGGTATTCCCCGCAAAGATGATGGGGAGCTTGTATCCGGTGCCCAGACGCGGCCGTGGGTCGGCGGCCGAGATCAGCTCGGCGATCTCAACCACGTGCGTGGTGGTGCCGCCGTCGATGCCGCCGGACAAGAGGATCATGTCCGGGCGCAGACGACGGATGCGCTCAATCTGCTCGTGCGGTCGGCGCTTATCATTGGAGGCGATCACATCCATGACGATGGCCCCCGCGCCGAGGGCGGCGCGTTCGGCCGATTCGGCGGTCATCGAGCGGACCACACCCGCGACCATCATCTGCAGGCCGCCACCGGCGGATGACGTGGAAATGTAGATGTCGGTGCCGACATCTCCATTGGCGGGAGAGATGATGCGGCCATTGTCATCGAGGAGTTTGCGCCCGGCCAGTTCCTCGACTTCACCGACCGCGTTGAGGACACCCATGGTGACATCTTCAAACGGCGCCTCGACCGTGGTCGGCGCCTCGCCGCGCACGATCAGACGGTACTCCGCACCGCGTCTTTCGATCAAGATCGCCTTGGTGGTTGTCGAGCCGCAGTCGGTGGCCAGGATGACGTTGATCTTGTCGGGGGAGAGGTTCTTCTCGGTCATCGCGTCCTCAAATGTCGCCGTCACACTCCGGATTCCCCGGAACGCAAACTCAAATTATACCGCCGCCGGCCCCCGATTTCAACCGGTTAGTAACGCCTTGTGACATACGCGATTCCCCGCAGGCGGCGACCGATGGACGGCCCAGGCATGATGAAGGTTGACCAAAGCAGTGCCGTCTCCTACCATTGCACAGAATCCGGGAGGATCACATGTCACAGACCGCTCGTTGTATTTCGATCGTTCTTCTGACGGCCGTCATCATGTTGACCGCGTCAGCGGTCGACGCGAAGAAACGGATCGCAGTGCTCGATTTCGACTTCAACGCCATTCAGCACTGGTGGGAGGGGGATTGGGACATCGGGCGCGGGATCGCCGATATTCTGGTCACCAAGCTGGTGACCGATGGACACTACTCGGTAATCGAACGCAAGCAGATCGAGACGATCCTCTCCGAGCAGGACTTCTCCCATTCCGGCCGGGTCGATCCCGCCACCGCGGCGAAGATCGGGAAGATTCTCGGTCTAGACGGGATCGTGGTCGGATCGATCACCCAGTTTGGCACGGAGGACAAGAAGACCGGCGGGATCGGGGGCGTGATCGGGAACCGGGCGGGCGTCCTCGGTGGCGTCGGCGTGAAGAAGACCAAAGCGAAGGTGGCGATCAACGCCCGGCTGATCGACGTCAACACGGCAGAGATTCTGGCGGTGTCGGAAGGAGTCGGCCAATCGAAGCGGAGCGGCCTGCTTCTGGGCGGCATGGGCGCATCGAGCAACCGGGTCGGTGGCGGCGCCTTTGAGATGACCTCATCGAACTTCCGCGAGACGATCCTCGGCGAGGCGACCGAGTCGGCCTGCGACAGTGTCGTGCAAGATCTGGTCGAACAGTACACGAAGCTCCCCGGCACCAAACTGGAGATTTCCGCCAAGATCGCCGACTACGACGCCACAGAGAAGGAAGTCACGATCAATGTCGGCGCGGAAGCCGGGGTGGCGGTCGGCCAGGTATTCGCGGTCGAACGGGTGACCCGTGAGATCAAAGACCCCGAAACCGGACAGGTCGTCCGCCGCGTGACCGAAGAAGTCGCCCGTTTCACGATCAGCGAAGTCGGCAAGGGGTACTCAGTCGGCAAGGTCACAACCGGGACCGATCTGCAAGTCGGGGATTTGGCAACTCTGGTGGAGTGACCAGCTCCGTCCACGTGGCAGAGTAGGGTGCGTGCTCGGCACGCACCCGCCGCACGGAAGACGGTGCGTTCAGAGAACGCACCCTACGGACTCAGGTGAACCGCGGTGTGCGGGTCAGCCCTTGGGCTGACCTACGGGCCGTAGGCCCGTTCTCACAACGTCTCTGTGCCCCGGGTTTTCAAACCCGTGTGATTAGCATCACGGGTCTAAAGACCCGTAACACGATACTCGTTGCTGCGCAACGAAGGTCAGCCCAAGGGCTGACCCGCACAAGTCCCACGGCAAGCCGCAGCGCCCCCTGCATCAGGTTCCGGCCCCGTACTCGTGGCCTTGACCGGGGAGTGAGCGCCGCCCGGCCGGAATCTCACGGATTGCGGTATTGCGCGGCAGGCGACCGTGTATATTATGTGCGATCCGCTCTGGCTGCGTGCGGATCAATGAGGATTCCAGGAACAGGTCAGGACACTTAGATCACCTTCAAGCAGGGAGAACCGCCATGGGTGACAAGGGGAAGAAAGACAAAGCCAAGAGAGAAGAGCGGAAAAAGAGCGTGCTTGATCCGAAGGAAAAACGACAGCAGAAAAGGGAAAAGAAGAACAAGTAGTCGGTCGCCTGGGTGCCCCACGACTTGGGGTCTGTTGAAGAACCCCTGCGGCACGACATTGTCACGGGTCGGGATTGCTTCGTCGCTTGCCCGCCTTCGGCGGGCTTCGCTCCTCGCAATGACATCATGCGGGACAAAGACATCCCGTGTCATTGCGAGGAGGCCGTCCCGTCTGCGGGACGGGCGACGAAGCAATCCCGTGGTCTTCGCTGGCTTTTTCAACGCTCCCCTTGCTGTGGAAATCCCCAGCGGCGCATCCTGTGTCCCACCCAAGACCGTCCTGACCCGCCGAACGGGTCAGGACGAGTTCAGGATGGGATCTGACTCCATCAAGAATCCCACCCTTCATCCGTGCCGCTGGGCGGGACGCACTCCGGGTGGGGCACTGACGTCTCCTACAATCGGTTTCACAACCCGCCTCTGAGCACCGCGAACCGGCGAACAAGGGGCTTAAGCCCCTTGTTCACCAGGAGTAGGGTGCGTGCTCTGCTCGTGGCGAGCGAAGCCGAACCGCACGCGCCGCCGCACGGAAAACGCTGCGTTCAGAGAACGCACCCTACGGACTACGTCCCCTCCGTCTCCCCTGGGGCGGGTTGTTCGGCGTGGGGGCGGACATTCTGGGCGGCGCCGGCTTTGTCGGGGCTGGAGTCGCGCTTGATCTCAAAGTCGAACTGCCACCCCTCTTCGATGCTGTCGAAGTCGAGACCATTCTTCAGGTCGGTCAAATGGAAAAAGTATGAGCGGCCATCGGCGCCCTGGAGAAAGCCGTACCCTTTCTCCTGGAACTTGCGCGCCACCCGTCCGGAGAGTGTCTGCCCAATCATACTCGCGGTCTCGGTCGATTCGGTTTCAACGCCGGAGCTTACGAGCTCGCGCTGCTCTTCTTCTTTCTGACGGGTGAACTCAACGCGGCAGGCATCGCAGTAGAATTTCTTGCCGCGACGGGGATAGAAGGTCGTCCAGACCTTGCGTTCCCCCTTGTGGATCGGCGACTCGCATTCAAGCAGGTGCGGTTCATAGCGCAATTCGAGCTGGTTGCGCAGATCATCCAGCCAGATGATGTCGAAATCCTTCACGCGCGCCTCATCGCGCGGATCGGCCAGCGACGGGCTGCAACTGCTTTTGATCGAGGCGATCGCCAGCCGTTTCCCCAGACGGCGCACATGCTGCAACGCCGGCTTGAAATCCTCATCGCCCATCACGCCGATGGCGATGTCATACGAATTGGGCATGGCGGCGTAGTAGAGCATCGACGTGGCCAGGGCGATATCGACACATTTCTCCTTGGGTTCGAAGGTATCGCTGGGGTCGCGGTCGGCTCCGCGCAGACGCCGTCCGCGGAAGTTGATCGGAAAGATCTCAACCTCGTAGTGATAGTCCTCCTTGAGCATGGCGAAGAAATCGAGCCGCCGTTGCACCGCTTCTTCATCGCGCAGATCGTAGTTGGCGGCGTAGCTGCCAAAAAGGTACGTCCGCACGACGTCGAGCTCGGTTTCCGGGTCGCCCATCCGGTGGCCGACTTCGCTGGAGAGGACACGTGGGAGCTTGCCGAAGTCGATGTGAAAGTCGGGCCGGGTGTATGACTCGGCCAGGCGGGGCATGTTCGAGTACAGCCAGGTCCCATCGATAAACAGCATGATTTTGGCCATTGTGATTGTCTCCCAATCGGCAGGATGCTGACAGGAGCCGCTCGTGGTGAACGCGCGGCGGTCATTCTGAGCGGTCGGTCCGCCGCCCGCCTGCGGCGGGGACGGAACGACGAAGAACCCCTATGAAGCGGCCATTACCCAGCGGCCACCTATAGAGGCGTTTCGTCCCGCGCGCCTGTGCGCGCGGCGACTCAGCATGACAATCGGCGAATCCACGAAACCAGAAGGTCTATGAGCATCCTGCAAAAAGATCAAGTTCAGCTAACGCAATAATCCGTAATCAACGGTTGTCGGAACCACCAATTCGTTCGGTCGAGTTCTTCAGCGTTCCTGGCCTCCTCCCTCACCGGTTCACGCCGGTGCCTGACCATTATACGTCGGCGGAAACGGGCCGGCAGCCCACCTTTTCGGTGGGATCGGTGCCTCGCCGCCGCCAAGCGGTCGCTTTTTCCCCAACACCTGGGGAGGGAATATGGTATATTTGCCGTTGCCGGTGGGATTTAGCCGGTTTCGAGACGATACCTAAACCGTCGCATTTTACTGGCCCTGACGAAACTTGGGATCCTACCAACGCATTCACGGGTAAAGCACATGGACAGGGCCGAGGTTCGCCGCGGCTTGAGTTGATCCATTTTCAGACGAAGACGATAGTAGGATAGATCAATCCAACCCAAGGGAGGAAGGGAATGTCGTTTCTCAAACGCCACCAGACCAGCGTCGCCGTTGTCGCGGCCCTGGCTCTCTTTGCGGGCGCGGCCTATATGTGTCAGGGGCCGGGATGTGGTCCAAACTGCCCATTGAGCGGACTGTTTTCGGCCACGACCGCCTACGCCGGATCGGGATGCAGCGCCAAGGCCACCTGTCCGAAGGCGTCCGCGGCCTGCGATGCCGCCTCCAAAGCTAGCACGCAGAAGGCTTCAGCGGACGGCAAGGCGTGCTGCAAGCATCCGGAAGGCAAGACCTGCTCGAAGGAAGAGTGTATCAAGACCCTCATGTCCGAGAAGGGGATGACACGTGAGCAGGCGGAGGCGTTTTACGCGGCCAACTGCCAGGGACAGCATGGCAGCATGACGACCGCGGCGTCAGCCACCAGCACCTGCCCGCACAGCATGACCACGGCGGCGGTGGCCACCGAGACTACGGGCAAGACCTGCGGCGACAAAGAGACCTGTATTGCCAAGTGCATGGCCGAGAAGGGGATGACCCGTGCCGAGGCGGAGGCCTGCTGGAAGAAATGCCAAGTCGACAAAGCCGAGGGGAAATGCCCGCACATGATTCAGACCGCCGCGGCGATCGAGACCACACCGGTCCCATCGCGCGAGGCGTGCGTCGATGCGTTGGTGGCCAAGGGGATGACCCGCGAAGCGGCCGAAGCGCATGTCGCCATGTGCGAGAAGGAAGGCATGACCGCAGAGGCCGCAGTGCAGAAGGCGGAGGGCGGCCATGCCTGCCCCAGCGCCAAGCCCGGATGCTGCGCTAAGCGTGCGGCCTCGACCACCACCACGACAGCTTCTCCGCCCGGCGGCTCGAAGTAACCTGACGCAGAATCTGATCGTCCGATTACAAGAAGACCCCCGCCGGAGTCCGGCGGGGGTTTCTGTTTGCCGCGGGCCGGCAGCCGGGTTGGTTCGTGTACGGAGAGGAGGCAGGGGACTGGAAGTCGAAGGTCCCGTGCTGCGGGGCTTCTCATTCTGCGCTGAGTCTACTTCCCGAGGAAACTCGCGGGGTCTATCGGACGGCCGTTCTCAACGATCTCGTAATGCAAATGCGGCGCGGTGGAGACGCCGGTATTGCCGGAGAAGGCGATACGATCACCGCGTTTGACGGTGTCGCCCGTCTTGATCAGAATCACAGAGTTGTGGCCGTACATGGTCTTGAAGCCATTGCCGTGGTCGATGACGATGAGGAACCCATAGAGGTTGTCCTCGCCGGCGTACTCCACTTTGCCGTCGGCGGTGGCAAGCACCGGCGCACCTTCGCGCACTGCGAAGTCGATGCCGGTGTGACGCAGGTCCGGGTTGGCGGCATCGGGGGCGAAGCCACGCGACAAGGGACCCTGGACGGGGAGCCCGTGGGGGCGATTGTTGGGATCGGGAGGGCAGTTGGTGACCAGAATCCCCGTAATCAGCGATCCCGGTGACGCTACTTCGCTCTCGGACCCCGACGCGCTTCCACCGGGCTCACCGCTTCCGGTTGAACGATTGCCACCCGCCATGTTGGCGCCCGCCGAATCCGCGAAGTCGGGGACCGAGATGCCCAGGAGTGCGGCGACCCGGCGGGTGAAATCGCGGTGGTAGTTCAGTTCGGCCTGCAGCCGCGTAACCTGTCCCATCGCCTCACGCAGCGAGCGGTTCTCGGTCTGTAGCGTCTCGAGCAGGCGTATCGAGCGGAAGTAGTAAACGGTCATGATGCTCGTGCAGAGAAGGATCACGGCGAGAGCGACTCCGGCCACCAGGGCGAGCCGTGGGAAGTACCCCGGGAGGGAATAGGAACGCACCGGTCGTTCCGGTGCCCCGGGCGTCATGATCATGAGATTGATGCGGGGTCTGCGCATGTCATTCCCTGTTCAGGCACGCCAGTATACATTGAAGCATGGTTCTGAGCACCGGGTTTCCTAAAATCACTTCGCGGTAGCTCCGATTCACACAGAGCGCTTATCTTGCGGCGGCGAGGTCACGCGGGAGGACAGGGATGCTGTTGCGCTCGGTGTCGGGAGTTCGCGGGATTGTCGGTGTCGATCTGACGCCGGAGGTGGCGGCTCGCCATGCGGCGGCGTTCGGGACGATTCTCCGCGGCGGCCGGGTCGTCGTGGCTTCGGACACACGCCCGACCGGGCCGATCATCAAAGAGGCGGCGATCACGGGATTGCTGGCGGTCGGCTGTGATGTGATCGACATCGGGGTGGCACCCACACCGACCGTGCCGTTGGCGGTGACCCATTTCCGGGCGGCGGCGGGGCTGGCGGTGACAGCCTCGCACAACCCGATTGCATGGAACGCGCTGAAATTCCTCGGGTCCGCTCGGGCGGTCCTGCCGCCGCGTCTCCTGGATCGGATCTATCGCGTTGCTGATTCGGGGCACTTTGCCTACAAGCGATGGAATCGGATCGGGCGGCGCCGCACCAGCGCCGAGATGCTGGATATCCACATCAAGCGCATCCTGGCGCTGTCCGTAGTCGATGCCCGTGCGATCGGTCGCCGTCGTCCCAAGATCGTTTTCGATGCCGGTGGCGGGGCGGCGTCAGTTTATGGGCCGGCCATACTGGAGAAGCTGGGATGCCGCGTCCGGCGGCTGTTCTGCGAACCCGATGGTAGATTCCCACGGGGGGCGGAGCCGATCCCCAAGAATCTCAGAGCGCTAGGTGCCGAAGTCCGTCGCTTCGGCGCCGATCTCGGCTTTGCGGCCGACCCGGATTGTGACCGTTTGGCAATCGTCGATGAGACCGGGAAACCTCTGGGAGAGGAACGCACGCTTGTCCTCGCCGCCTACTGGGTGTTGGCGCAGACGCCGGGGCCGGTGGTCGTGAATCTGTCCACGTCGCAGGCGGTGATCGATGTCGCCTCGGCGTTCGGGCAGCGGGGGTACACCGCGAAAGTCGGCGAGATCAATGTTGCGATGATGATGAAGGCAAAGAAGGCGGTGGTCGGCGGCGAGGGAAACGGCGGTGTGGTCATGCCCGCTTTACATCCGGGACGCGATGCCCTTCTCGGCATGGCTCTTGTTCTCTCGCTTCTGGCTCGTGCCGACGTGCCGATTTCCGAGATCGATGCGGCCTTGCCGCGCTACTATGCCGCCAAGAGGATACTGCCGAAGCCGGGCGATTGGATGCGGCGGTTGAAACGATTCGCGGCGCACTACATACAAGAGCATCAGGATGACCGCGATGGGATCAAGGTCGTGCTGGCCGATGGTTCGATTCATGCGCGACATTCGAATACCGAGCCGATTGTACGGATTGCGGCGGAGGCGAGGACGCAGAGGCAGGCGCGGGAGTTGCTGGGCGAGGCGCTGAAGGTGCTGGGATTCTGAGCAGATCCCCTCACCCTAACCCTCTCCCCAGAGGGGAGAGGGGACTCAACTTGCCCCCTCTCCCTTCCAGGGAGAGGGCGGGGGTGAGGGTCGTCGCGGGATTGCGGTGGAAGCGGAGACGCGGAAGCGCGCGAAAGCCTTTCTTGACTGAGCGCTGCACCTGTTGGGTTCTGATGTAGGGGCACACGGCTGTGCGTCCGCTTACGTTTCTTCCAGTCCGAACATAAGGAAACCAGATCATGTGCGGAATCATCGGATACGTCGGTAACCAGCAGGCGCTGCCGATCCTGATCGAAGGGCTCAAGCGCATGGAGTACCGCGGGTATGACTCGGCGGGGTTTGCGCTGTTTGGCCCCCAGGGATTGGTGGCGGAGAAATTCGCCGGGAAGATCGCGCGGCTCGAGCAGGAGATCGCGGGGAAAGACTACCCCGGTACCTGTGGGATCGCACATACCCGTTGGGCGACTCATGGCGAACCGGTGGACCGCAATGCCCATCCGCACATCGATGACACCGGCCGGATCGCGCTGGTGCACAATGGAATCATCGAGAACTATGCGACCCTGCGCGAGTGGCTGCAACGGCGCGGCCATCACTTCGCCACCGAGACCGACACCGAGATTCTAGTGCAGCTAATCGCCGAGTACTACGACGGGAATCTGGTCGAGGCAACCCGTCTGGCGCTCATGCAAGTGCAGGGAACCTATGGGATCGCCGTGGTGGCAGTCGGCAATCCGGGGTTGATCGTAGCGGCGCGGCATGGCTCGCCGTTGGTGATCGGGCGCGGTGACGGCGAGAACTTTGTCGCCTCCGACGTGGCGGCGCTGATCCGCCACACCAATCAGGTCATCTACCTCGAGGACCTGGAGATGGCGGCGATAACCCGCGACGATTCCGAGATCTTCAAGATCGACCGGACACAGGTCACGCGTGAAATCCAGGCGATCGAATGGTCGCTGGAGGAGATCGAGAAGGGTGGATACACCCATTTCATGCAGAAGGAGATTCACGAGCAGCCGACGACGGTGAAGAATGCCATGCGGGGGCGTCTCAATCCGGATGAGGGGACCTCGCGTCTCAATGGCATCAAGCGCCACCTTGATGAACTGGGGCAGATCGACCGCGTCATCTTCACCGCCTGCGGGACCTCATGGCATGCGGCGTTGATCGGTGAATACATGATCGAGGATTTGGGGCGGATTCCGGTCGAGGTCGAGTATGCCTCGGAGTTCCGTTACCGCTCGCCGGTGGTTCGTCCGGGGACCGCGGTTTTTGTGATTTCGCAATCCGGCGAGACCGCCGACACGCTGGCGGCGATGCGCGAGGCGCAGCGTAAAGGGGCCACGGCGCTGGGAATCTGCAATGTCGTCGGTTCAACCATCGCGCGCGAATCCGATGGCGGTGTCTACATTCACGCCGGGCCGGAGATCGGGGTGGCCTCCACCAAGGCGTTCACATCGCAGGTCACCGTGCTGGCGCTGATTGCCCTGCTTCTGGGACGGATGCGGGAGATGTCGTATGAACGCGGCATGCAGATGATCCGGGCGCTCGAGCAAATCCCAGATCAGATTCAGTCGATCCTCGACCGCGAGGATGACATCCGCGGTCTGGCCGCCGACTACTACCGCAAGGACAACTTCCTCTACCTCGGACGCGGGTACAATTTCCCGGTGGCGCTGGAGGGGGCGCTCAAACTGAAAGAGATCTCCTACATCCACGCCGAAGGGTATCCCGCTGCCGAGATGAAACACGGTCCGATTGCGCTGATCGATGAGCGCATGCCGGTGGTCGTGATGGCGCTGCGCGATTCCGTCTATGGCAAGGTCCTCAACAACATCGAACAGGTGAAGGCGCGCAAGGGGACGGTGATCGCCATCGCCACCGAGGGGGACGATGCCATCCAGCAGCACGTTGACCATGTCATCTACGTCCCCGAAACGCTCGAATGCCTCACGCCGCTCCTGTCGATCATCCCCCTGCAATTGCTCGCCTACCACATGGCGGTCCTGCGCGGCTGCGATGTCGACCAGCCGCGGAATCTGGCCAAGAGCGTGACGGTGGAGTGAGAGGGCCGGACGTCAGATCGAACAAGGAGGCGCTGGTGAGCAGACGAGTCTGGCAGGTAGCTGCAGGGGACCCGGGACGGTTCTATACGACGCTCTTCCGAGACCACGACATCATGTTCATCGGGCCGGGCGATCCAGGCGAGTTCGACGACGCTGTCTACCGGCGAGAGGTTGAGAGGGGTCTGCTGACCTTGAACAAAATGGGGGGCCTCAAGAGCTTCAGATTCGGTCCCAAGCCAGATGACTTGGTTTTCATGAGAGAAGCACATAAAGTCATTGCCCTTGGACTAATCCCCGACGAGGCGCGGCCGGAACACGGGTACCTTTGGGATGATACATTCGACGATGTTCACGGGTGGGACTTACAGCATACACGGCGCGTCATCTGGCAGGAGCAGTTGGAAGGAGACATTCGGCAACTGCAAGCGAATTCGAAGCTCCTCTTCAAGGATAGGAAATCGATACCCAGTTTCACTTCCGTCTCGGACAGCAAGGTACTCAACCCGATTAGTCATTTGTTCGACAAGTGCAAGGTAAGGCCCCTTCGGAAACGGCCGCCGCCTATTCCCAAGCCACTTGAGTTGGATGAGCTGGGAGCCGAGCTGTTCTCGAAGGGCTTACCCAACGAATCCGTGGATAAGGTTCTCGTGGCGATCCAACGACAGCGCCGGATGGCAAGGTGGTACGCCGAATGTGGAAGAAAGACGCATCGACCGACTGAGCACGAGGTCGTTGCCCACATGGTTCTACCGCTCATGCTGGCGCTGGGATGGTCGGAGCAACTCTTGGCCGTCGAGTGGCACAAAATCGATCTTGCAGTGTTCTGCGCAACGCCGACTACAGAAGAGACATGTCCCCTAATCTGTGAAGCGAAGGTGATAGGACATGGATTGCAAGACACATACGGCCAAGCCAAGAAGTACACAGAGCGGCTTCGCCTTACGGCCTGCAACAAGATCATGCTTACCGATGGGATCAGAATCTACCTCTACGAGAGAGGTGACACGGAGTGGCCGGACTCGGCATCAGGCTACTTCAACGTGAAGAAGATCCGTACGAACCACATTGCGCCAGGTGATACCAACGCTGTCGATACCCTCATGGCGCTGACTCCGAGTCGTGTTCTGCGGCCGCTGATCAAGTAGCGTCGCCTCGATCCCATCCCGTTCCGCCTTCCCTCACCCGCTCCGGCCTTGACAGGCCGAAGCGACATCTCCCCCTCAACTTCGTTCGGGATCTCCGTCCGAAGGGAGAGGTTTATGAATCCCAAGGGCTGAAGGGCACGGCACGCCGTGCCCCTACCGAACGCGAATGGGAGACGTTGTGCCTACGGGCACGCCGGAGCGGCGCCGCCGCGGAAGACGTGCTCAACGAGGCGGACCACGTCTTGGACATTGAGGACCTGGTCGCAGTTCACGTCAGCGATGCGCGGGTCGCACCCCGGACAGTCACTGCGGAAGGCGCAGTTGACCAGTCGCACGACGTCGACCACGTTGTAGTACCCCGATTCGTCCAGATCCCCCAGCGCGGTCGTCACGACGGTGATCGTATTGCTGGTGATAGAGACTGGCTCAATGGTATTCCCCCCCGGGTCGACGAAACTGTGGGGTATGGTGGGGGTCAAATCGACCGTCTTGCCGGAGAAGGTGTCCGGATCACAGGGGACATGGGCGATGAGGTATACGAGTCTCTGTGGGGCGAGCTGGGGAATGACTCCCGGCGGTGAGCCCGGCGGCTCGGGGAGGTCGGCCAGGCCCGTCACTCGAATCGTGGTGCCACCGACAGTCGACGCGCCGGAAAACTCCCAAGCTTCCGTGACTGTGCCGACGGTCTCGATCAGTTTGGCGGGATCGAAGTACACCAGGTCGGGGCGGTCCAGAACGTACTGCAGTTGGTACGCGGCAACGACATGGACCAGGGTGATGATGTTGACCGGGATGCGAAAAGTCTCACAGGGGCGGACACAGAGGTCGGGGAGAGTCACGTAAATCGTGGTGTCCTGGGCGGAAACGTGCCGTGGTGGCGTCAAGGCCGCCAGGATGATCAAGAGCGGCAACATCCAACGCCAGCGCCTTGCGGCGGAACGACTTGAGGCCATCATGTGTGTACCTCCGGGGGAGGGGGAGACTATACAAGGGAAAGGACACTCACGACGCTGATAGCATACTCCTCAATCCGCATCCTGTCAAGCGATTAGCCCGTGCATCCCGCGGCTGATCACTCCCACTTGCTGTTGTCGGCCCGCCGCTCGAATCGGGGAGAAGACGGCGAATCGCCTTGACTCGGGGGGCGCCAAAGGTTAGCAAATGCCACCAATGAGGTAGGAATGGGACCAACGACATGTTAAACCTGACCCGCAAAGTAGAATATGCCCTCATCGGGCTGGCGCATGTCGCCGCCTTGCCGCCGGGGACGATCGTTACGGTGCGCGAAGTGGCCCAGCAGCACCGCATTCCAGGAAAACTGCTGGCCAAGGTGTTTCACGAGATGAAAGCGGCTCAACTTCTGCATTCGCATCAGGGGAAAAATGGTGGCTATTCTCTGGCGCAGAGCCCCGCAGAGGTCACCCTGTCGACCGTGGTCGGCATCCTCGAGGGGCACACTGATCTGGTAATCTGTTGCGACGGCGGGGGATATCAGTGTCCGCAGTTTGGCGACTGCAATATCCAGAATCCCATCGAACAGTTGAACCACCGATTGCGCGGCTTCCTAGGTTCGGTAACCCTGATGGATTTTATCTCCAACAGAATCCCCGTGGCGGCGTCAGGGAATTGACAACCCGGTGCCGCCAACCGGCAAGTTTCGCTTGCGGTTGGTGACGCCGGACCGTATAGGGGTGACGCGCCCAAAGCCAGAGGGCGGTCGAACACGAAGAAGGAGCAGCCGTCATGACGTACGTCATCACCGAGCCGTGCACCAAGGACAACGAATGTGTCGCGGTGTGTCCGGTCGATTGCATCCACCCGACGAAAGAGGAAGCGGAATACGAGGAAGTCGAAACGCTCTATATCGATCCGTCGGAGTGTATCGACTGCGGCGCCTGCATACCCGCCTGCCCGGTCCAGGCGATCTTCGAGGAGACCGAAGTCCCGGAGAAGTGGCAGGACTACACCGCGAAGAACGCCGAGTACTTTCAGAAGTAAATGGCCGCACCGGATCATCGGGGCAGGCCCGGCGTGCGTGCCACCCAGACGGGAAGGTCCACATGACGTACGTGATCTGCGAGCCATGTATCGGGACCAAGGACACGGCCTGCGTTGATGCCTGCCCGGTGGATTGCATCCACCCGACGAAGGACGAAGCGGAATTCGAAGAGGCCGAGTTGCTCTACATCGACCCGGTGGAGTGCATCGATTGCGGCGCCTGCGTGCCTGCCTGCCCGGTGGAGGCGATCTTCGAGGAAAGCGAAGTCCCGGAGAAATGGCAGGACTACACGGCGAAGAATGCCGAGTACTACCAGAAGTAGCGGGGCGCGGTGGTCGCTCGGGACGATAGACCGCGTCTCGCAGCAAGCTGATGGAGCCGGGAGTGGACGGCCGGGGCCGTTTGTCTTCTTCGCGAGGATTGAGAAATCAGTTACTATTGGCCGCTTCTGATCATTGTCGCCTTCATCGCCGTTGTGGTCGGCGGCATGTGGGTCTTGGGGGTCTGGCTGGGTCCGAAGACGCGGACCCCGGTCAAGCAGGAGCCGTTCGAGTGCGGCGTCTCTCCCTTTGAATCCCCCGGCCGGCCGTTCGGCGTCAAGTTCTACCTGGTCGCCATCCTGTTTGTGATCTTCGACATCGATCTGGCTTTCCTGTTCCCGTGGGCGGTGGTGTTTCGCGAGATCGGTGCGCCGGCGTTCTACTCGATGATCGTTTTCGTCGGCATCCTGGCGGTGGCGCTCTGGTATGTCTGGAAGAAGGGAGCGCTGCGATGGCAGTAGAAGGCCAGGGGCAGGGATTTTTCACCTCGCGGCTGTCGGATGGGATCGCCTGGGCGCGCAAGTGGTCGCTGTTCCCCTATCCGTTTGTGACCGCCTGCTGTGGCATGGAGTACATGTCGGTCTCTTCGGCGCACTATGATCTGGATCGATTCGGCGCCGCCTGGCCGCGTTTCTCGCCGCGCCAGGCCGATCTGCTCATGGTGGTCGGAACGATCTCACAGAAGATGGCCCCCATTCTCCTTAAGGTCTACGAGCAGATGTGCGAGCCGAAGTGGGTGTTCGCTTTCGGTGTCTGCACCTGCACCGGGGGGTTCTATGACAACTACGCCACCGTGCAGGGGATCGACCGGATTATTCCGGTGGACTGCTACATTCCCGGCTGCCCGCCGCGGCCAGAGACGGTGCTCGATGCCCTGATGAAACTGCAGGCGAAGATCCAGGCCTCACATCACAGTCTGACCGGCGGCGTAAGGCCCCCGGGAAGGTGTAACGGTTCGCTTCCATGAGCGATACGGCCGCCACTCATCCGGTGATCGAGCGCCTCCGTGCCCATCTTGTCGATGCGGTGGTGGAAAGCCATGCGCATCGTGGGGATGAAACCGCGGTCGTGCGGGCGGACCGATACCACGACGCGGTCCGGTTCCTGCGCGAGGATCTGGAATGTGATTTCGATTTTCTCACCGACCTGACCGCGATCGATCGTCTGAAGATGAAGCAGAAGCCGCGCTTTGAAGTCGTGCTGCACCTGTATTCCTCGCGGCACAATGCGCGGTTTCGCTTGAAGACTCGTCCGGAGAACGATGCGGCGCCGGTGGTGGATTCGGTTGTCGACGTGTACCCGGCGGCCAACTGGCCGGAGCGTGAAGTGTGGGACATGTTCGGTGTGCGTTTCACGGGGCATCCCAACCTGAAACGCATTCTGATGTACGAGGAGTTTGTCGGCCATCCCTTGCGGAAGGATTATCCGGTGAACAAGCGCCAGCCCCTGGTCGAGGGGCGGCGGATTGCGGATGATCGGCCGGGGGTGGTTTTCTGAAAGGCGCCGTGGCCGTGGAGATATTCATCGAGATTGCTTCGCTTCGCCCCCGCACTCCATGCGGGGTCCCCCGCTCGCAATGACATTGACTGTCATTGCGAGGAGGGCGGTCGTGTATCACGACCGACCGACGAAGCAATCCCGACGTTGAGCAGAATAATGGCATCTTCGACGACATCTGAAATGTCTCCGGTCGAGACGAAGCCGTCGGTCCCCGACACCCTGACTCAACGGGCGTTGCTCCTCAACATGGGGCCATCGCACCCGGCGATGCACGGGGTGATCCGGATCGTGCTGGCGCTCGATGGCGAACGGGTCGAGGACGCCCAAATCGAAATCGGCTATCTGCACCGCGCCTTCGAGAAAGAGTGCGAGGTGGTCGGGTGGGGGCAGGCCTTCCCCTATACCGACCGACTCAACTATGTGTCGCCTCTGATCAACAACGTCTGCTACGCGATGGGGGTGGAGAAACTCCTCGACATCCACCCCACTGAGCGGTGCGATTACATCCGCGTGATCATCTCGGAGATTTCCCGCCTCACGGACCATCAGACGTGCATCGCCGCCAGCGCCATGGAAATGGGGGCGATGACGCCCTTCATCTACCTGATGAAGGCCCGTGAATACCTCTATGGGCTGGTGGAGGAACTCACCGGGGCGCGGCTGACGGTGTCGTATGTGCGTGTCGGCGGTGTCAAGGCCGATCTCCCCGAGGGGTGGCTGGAGCGTCTGGACAAGGCGCTCGACCTGGTGATGGTCGAGGCCGATGAAGTCGACCGGCTCCTGACGCGCAACCGCATCTTCATCGATCGCACCAAGGATGTCGGCAAGATCTCCTCGGAGTTGGCGTGGTCGCTGGGCTTCACCGGGCCGGTGCTGCGCTCGACCGGACGTGCCCGTGATCTGCGCAAGGATGAACCATACCTGGTCTATGACCGCCTCGACTTCGACGTGCCCGTGGGAACGATCGGCGATAACTATGATCGGTATTTAGTGCGCATGGAAGAAATGCGCCAGTCGGTCCGCATCCTCCGGCAGGCGATCAAGCAGATTCCCGGCGGCGCTGTGCAGGTCGATCTGGCCGGGCGGCCGCTTCTGGGCGCGCAGATGGTTGACGCCGCCAAAATGGGGATGACCGCCGATCTGCTGTTGCGCACGGTGTGTCCCGACCCGACCCTCGAGGGAACCGGCAAGACCTCCGCCCGGCGAGTCAACTCGCCCGACAAGGGTACTGTTCTCCCGCCCAAAGAGGACACATACGGCAATATCGAAGGTTTGATGAACCACTTCATGTTGATCATGGAGGGACAGGGAATCAAGCCGCCGCCCGGGGAAATCTACGTTGCCAATGAAGCACCCAACGGCGAACTCGGATTCTATATGGTCTCCGACGGCACGGGCCGGGCTTATCGCGTGCATTGCCGTCCGCCCTGCTACTATCTCATGCAGGGGATGGACCGGATGATCAAAGGTGACATGATCGCCGATGTGATTGCGACCTTCGGGACGATCAACATGATCGCGGGGGAGCTGGACCGGTGACGCGGGCGCGTAGCGGCGATTCCCTTTCCCCTCACCCCGACCCTCTCCCCGGAGGGGAGAGGGGGCTGATTCATCCCCTCTCCCTTTTAGGGAGAGGGCTAGGGTGAGGGTCCGAGGCACAGGAAGCTTGCTAATGAGTACGCACGAGTCAGCCACGTCCGCCAACGTCATCGACTACGGCTCAGCCGATCATCCCGGGCCGGTGGACTGGTCGGCAGCGGCGCGGGCGGAGATAGAGGCGATTGTGGCGCGCTATCCCGACCGGCGTTCGGCGACCCTGCCGGTGCTGTGGCTGGCGGTGCGTGAGTTCGGCTGGATTTCGCATCAAGTGGAAGAGATCGCCGCTGAGATTCTACAGCGTCCTTTGGACGAGATTCATGAAGTCGTGACGTTCTACACGATGTACCCGCGACGCCCTTTGGGACGGCATCATATCCAGATTTGCCGCAACATTTCCTGCTGGTTGGCGGGGGCGGTGAATCTGCGGGACTACTTGATGGAGAAGTTGGGAATCGGTGTCGGCGAGACGACCCCGGACGGGAAGTTCACGCTGTCGGAAGTCGAATGCCTCGCCTACTGCGAGTGCGCCCCCGCGCTGCAGTTTGATGTTCGGTATGTGGGGAATCTGACCCGCGATGCGATTGATCGGTTACTGGCGGAGGCGGAGTGAGGTTGTGAGACGTCGCAGATGAGGATGATAAGCAGATTCCTCGCTGCGCTCGGAATGACAAGGGTGGGCCTTTTTCCAGGAAGATGCTGAAGCTCGTTACCAGGAACGTCGGCAAGGAGAATTCGCACGCGCTGGCTGTGGCGCGAGCGAACGGCGGGTATTCGCGGCTTGAAAAGGCCTTCGCGATGAACCCCGAGGCTCTGGTGCAGGAGGTCATCAAGTCGAATCTGCGAGGTCTCGGCGGCGCGGGATTTCCCGCCGGGCGTAAGTGGAGCTTTCTCCCCAAGGATTCTCCCAAGCCGCGCTATCTGGTGGTCAATGGCGATGAAGGCGAGCCGGGGACCTGCAAGGACAAATATGTGATGATCCACGATCCGCATCTGCTGATCGAAGGGATCATCATCACCTGCTGGGCGATCCGGGCGCACAAAGCGTTCATCTATGTTCGGGGTGAATATGATCTGCCGATTGCGCGCCTGGAACAGGCGATCGCCGAGGCCCAGGCGGCGGGGATCGTCGGTGTGAAGGTCATGGGGCGTGATTTCCCCCTCGACATTGTCGTGCACCGTGGCGCCGGGGCCTATATCTGCGGTGAGGAAACCGCACTGCTCGAATCGCTGGAAGGGAAACGTGGCTGGCCGCGTCTGAAGCCGCCGTTCCCGGCGGTCGAGGGGTACATGCGTTGCCCGACGATCGTCAACAACGTGGAAACGCTCTCCTATGTCCCGTTTGTGGTCGAAATGGGCGGGCAGGCGTTCGCGGATTTGGGTTGCGAGCGCAATGGCGGGCTGAGAATGTACACGGTCTCCGGACGGGTGAATCGCCCCGGCGTCTATGAGTTACCGATGGGGACACTCCTGCGCGAGATCATCTACACCCACGCAGGCGGCATCATCGGCGGGCGGGCCTTGAAGGCGGTCATCCCCGGCGGCTCCTCGGCGCCGGTCCTGACCGCGGATGAAATCGATGTGCCGATGGATTTCGACTCCCTGGCCAAGATCGGTTCGATGCTGGGCTCGGCGGGGGTGGTCGTTTTCGATGAGACTGTCTCGATGGTTGAGGCCCTCAAGGTGATCATACGGTTTTATGCCCACGAATCATGCGGGCAATGTACCCCCTGCCGCGAAGGGACCGCGTGGCTGGAGAGAATCGTCACGCGGATCTTGAATGAACGTGGACGTGAAGGCGACGCCGACAATATCCTGCGCATTGCGAAGAACATATTCGGCAACACGATTTGTCCCCTGGGAGATGCGGCGGCGCTCCCGGTGATCAGTTTTGTAACCAAGTTCCGTTCCGAGTTCGAAGAATGGGTACACAAGGCCCGGCCGGTGTCGTCGATTCCGTTCCGCGAGACGCATATCGGCGAACGGGCGATGGCGTAAGGGATCGCGTCCACAGACTATCCGGCGAAACTGGCGACAGGCTATGGACTATACGAAGCTCGTGGTCGTTGTTGCGCTGTCCTCCTTCTTGGCTTTGTGGGCGGACGAAAGCCGGGCCGATACAAGCAGCACGGGGAGGACTTGGCTCGAAATCGGTGCCAGCGCTTCTGTGCCTGTTCGCCCCGATCCCTTTGCCGACTATTGGAACCCAGGAATCGGCGGTACTCTGCGGTTTGCCTACGCACCTTCGGAACTCTCCGTGTGGCTGCTCTGTCTCGAATATCGGCACCATGGGCTCGACCGAGCTCGGTTTAAGAGTGATTTCGGCTTGGCGGTCCATGGGGATCTGGGCGTGCTCAGCATCTCGATGCAGAAACGGGAGGTCATAACTCTCTCTTCACCCTTGCGACCGTATCTTGTGGTTGGTCTGGGGTACTCCCGCTTCACCCCCAAGGCTGGGTCACGGGCCGCGGCTGCCTCTGAGGACTTTGCTTCTGTCTCAAGAGACGAAGTCAGTGTTGAGTTGGGCCTCGGGTTGGTCTTGGCCGAGGAAAGGGGAGTAACTTGGTGTCTTGAAGGAAGGTACTTGTCCGGGAGCACACCATCCGGGGAGAACTACCTTGCGCAGGGGTCGGTCTCCGTGGGCCTGGTCGTTCGGACAGCTCGCGAACGACACAGAACGAGATCGGGCTCGGAGATCCCAAAATACAAGATCTGAGGTATCCGAAATCGCATGCCAAGAGTAGCAATCGACGGACGTGAAATCGAGGTCGCCCCCGGGACGACGGTCATTCAGGCGGCGGAGCAGTTGGGGATCTTCATCCCGCACTACTGCTACCATCCCGGCCTGTCGATCGCCGGTTCGTGCCGCATGTGTCTGGTCGAAATCGAGAAGAACCCCAAGCTGCAAATCGCCTGCTACACCACGGTGACCGACGGCATGGTGGTGCACACGACCACGCCGCAAGTGGCTACGGCACGGGCGGCGATCCTTGAGTTCCTGCTGGCCAATCACCCGCTCGATTGCCCGGTGTGCGATCAGGCGGGCGAGTGCAAACTGCAGGAATTCTACATGCAGTTCGGGCGGTATGATTCCACGCTGCTGGAAGACAAGCTCAAGAAACACAAAGCCATTCCCATCGGGCCGCATATCATTCTGGATTCGGAGCGCTGCATCCTCTGTTCCCGCTGTACGCGGTTCGTCGATGAAGTCACCCGGACACACGAGTTGGCGATTTTCAACCGGGGGAGCCACGCCGAGCTTTTGCCGGTGCGGGGGCTGGTAGTCGACAACCTCTATTCCGGGTGCCTCGCCGACGTCTGCCCCGTGGGCGCATTGACCGACCGCGACTTCCGTTTCAAGGCACGGGTCTGGTACCTGGAAAAGACGGAATCGATCTGCCATGGGTGCGCGCGCGGGTGCAATATCGAGATTCACACGAATCGCCGCCGCACCCATCACAACGACGGCAAACTGATTGCCCGCTACAAACCGCGTCATAATGCCGAGGTCAACGGGTACTGGATCTGCGACGCCGGGCGTTACTCGTACAAGGGAATCGAATCGGCGGACCGTCTCCTACGCCCGGGTGTGCGCGGGACCGAGTCGTCATCGCCTGCGACGGCCTGGACCGACGCGCTCGCGCAGGTGGATGAACGGGTGACGCACGCGATAGCGACCCACGGCGTCGGGACGGCCGCGGTGATCGCCACGCCGGCTTTGTCCAACGAAGAACTCTGGGCGGTGCGCCGTCTCTTCCGCGACGGCATGAAGATCGAAGCCATCGCGCACCAGTGCCCGCCCGACCCGCATGGGGTCGAGGATGACCTGCTGCGCCAGGCGGATACGTTCCCGAATTCGTGTGGCGCGCAGCGGGTCCTCGGTGCGTCACCGGCAGCAGTATTCTCGGTTGAGTCAGTGCTGGAGGCAGCGTCAGCGGGACGGATCAAGACCTTGTTTGTGATCGGCGAAGGACTAAACGAACGCTTCGGCATCGAGCCCCTTCGCACCGCCTTGGGGAAAGTGGAACTGGTAGTCGCCATCCAGGCGCACCGCTCGGTGATCACCGAGGCGGCGGCGATCTGCCTGCCGATGGCGACTTACGCCGAGATCGAGGGGACGGTCACCAACTTCACCGGACATGTGCAGCACTTCTGGCCCGCGATGCCTCCGGTCGGCGGCAGCCGGCCGCTGTTGGACATCCTGGCTGATCTGGCCAACCGCTGGGAGTTGCCGGCAGCGCCGCGCGATGCCGGATCGTGCTTCGATGAGTTGGCCGGCGGCGTGGAGTACTTCTCCGGGTTGTCGTATGCCGCGTTGGGGTCGGTTGGACTCAACCCCACGAAGGCGGTAATGCAGAACGCTTAGAGCGCCTAACAGAATGACCCTCCAAGCCATGTCCATGCAAAAGCAGGTTCCTCGCTGCGCTCGGAACGACAGGGGCGTCTTCGGAATCCCGAATCCTACTGTCACCCCGAGCGAAGCGAGGGGTCTGCTTTTGCGAACGGCGTTCATTCTGTTAGAGGGTCTTAGAAGATGATTACGTCATTTGCCATAGCCGCAGCGATCGGGGCGACAGTTTTCATCGTGATGTTCGTACTGTCGCTGGCGGGGATTCTGACCTGGGCGGAGCGCAAGGAATCCGCCGTGATGCAGGATCGGATCGGCGCCAACCGGGCCAAGATCCTGGGGCTGCGACTGTGGGGCCTATTCCACATCATCGCCGACGCCGTGAAGATGTTCACCAAGGAAGATTTCGTCCCCGACACGCCGCACCGTTTCCTGCACACGCTGGCGCCGATTCTGGCGATCTTCTTTGCCCTCGTGAGCTTTGCGGTCATCCCCTTTGGCAATGCGATCCGCATCGCCGGACACACGGTGGGCCTGCAGGTGGTGGACCTGAATGTCGGGCTTCTCTATGTCTTCGCCATGATGTCGGTCGGCGTCTACGGCGTGGTTCTCGCGGGGTGGTCCTCGAACAACAACTACTCCCTTCTGGGCGGGATCCGGGCTTCGGCGCAGATGATTTCGTACGAAATCACCTTCGGGCTGACATTGGTCGGGATCATCATGATCTTTCAGACACTCTCCCTCGCCGAGATCGTGCGCGCCCAGGGCCAGCTCCTGTTCGGTTTCCTCCCGGCGTGGGGAGTCTTCTATCAGCCGCTGGGATGTCTGTTGTTCCTGGTTGCCGGGATCGCCGAGACCAAACGCATCCCCTTCGATCTTCCCGAAGGCGAGTCCGAGATCATCGGCTTCTTCGTCGAGTATTCGTCGATGAAGTTCGGGATGTTCATGTTCACCGATTTCATCGAGACGGTACTGATCGCTTCCTTGGTCACGACCTTTTTCTTCGGCGGGTGGCAGGTGCCCTGGCTCGCTGATTCCGGGTTTGTTTTCCCGTGGGGCAGCGCCTGGGACATGAACATCTGGGTGGTGGAAATCTTGCGCGTCCTATCGTTCATGGTCAAGGTCAGCTGCTTCTGCTGGTTTCTGTTGCTGGTGCGTTGGACGCTGCCGCGCTTCAGATTCGATCAACTGATGCAACTGGGGTGGAAGGTATTGCTGCCGTTGTCACTGCTGAATACGATGGTGACGGCGGCGCTGGTGCTGTGGCTGGGACGGTAGGAAGGCAAGAGAAAGCAGATTCCTCACTCCGTTCGGAATGACCGGAGGGCAGATTGGAACAGATGACCCAACCGTGCACACGACTGTTCAGTGCCCCACCCGAAGGGTGGGAATCCACACCCCCACCCTGGCGGGTGGGGCACCGATGCGGGCATACCGGGGCCGGCGCATAAGAGCAAACCGCATGACGACGCGAACAGTCAACGTGATCAACGTCTCAGCGCAACGGCGCTCGCTGAACGTCTGGGAGCGGATCTACCTCCCGGAGGTGTGTCGCGGGTTGTGGCTGACCGCCCGGCACTTCTTTGTGAATCTCGGGCGGCATTCGCTGCGGATTGTGGGGTTCAAGTCGATCCCACCGGGAGCGGCGACCTTCCAGTACCCCGAGGAACGCCGGCCACAGTCGCTACGTCTGCGCACACTGCACCGGCTGGCCCAGCGTCCCGATGGCACGCCGCGCTGTGTCGCCTGCATGATGTGCGAGACGATCTGCCCGGCCTTCTGCATCAGGATCGTCGCCGAGGAGGTCGATGACCCTGCCATTGAGAAGCGCCCCAAGTCCTTTGACATCGACATCGGACGCTGCGTGTTCTGCGGCTTCTGTGTTGAGGCCTGTCCCGAGGACGCCATCCGCATGGATACCGGTATCGTGGAGATCGGGTCCCTGTCCCGCCATGGTATGATCCTTGATCTGAAGACCCTGCTGGCACTCAAAGCGGCGCCGGATCAGGATGGAAAGCCGGTTGATTTCCTACAGAAGCAGCTTGTATCATAGATGACTGTGGTCGAGCAGCCGCCGGGGCCAATCGGGGTATAAACAGGGAATCCGGCGGTGGCGGGATGACGGAACACCCATGGCCAGGACATCCACCGAATTGAAGACGTTCCAGAAGGCCGAGAGCACCCTTCCGTTGGAGGGGAGGCACGGCAACAACGTCATCGTCACGTCCGTCGACAAGGTATTTGCCTGGGCGCGGCAGTCCTCGGTGTGGCCGATGACCTTCGGTCTGGCCTGCTGCGCCATCGAGATGATGGCGACCGCGGCCTCGCGCTATGACCTCGATCGTTTCGGCATGGGCGTGATGCGCGCTTCGCCGCGCCAGACCGACCTGATGATTGTCGCCGGCACGGTGACGATGAAGATGGCGCTGCGGGTCAAGCGGCTCTATGACCAGATGCCGGAGCCGAAGTACGTGGTCTCGATGGGGTCCTGCGCCACCTGCGGCGGACCATACTGGAGGCACGGGTACCACGTGCTCAAAGGAGTCGACCAGATCGTGCCGGTCGACGTCTATGTGGCCGGGTGCCCGCCGCGTCCGGAGGCCCTGCTGGAAGGGCTGATGATGTTGCAGGAGAAGATCAAGCGCGAGGCGCTCTTGGGAAAGAAGCTGGCGCCGGTGATGGCGGCGTGATGTACTGTGGGATGACCGGTAGGGGCACGGCGCGCCGTGCCCCTACATCGGAACGACAGATACAATGACAACACAGGAAATCCATCGGCAACTCAGCGTCCAGTTCGGCGAGGTTATTGGCCCGCCGTCCGAGGGGACGGATCCCGCCTGCATGGTCGCAGCTCACGCCATCGCCGACGTCTGCCGCTGGCTGCACAATCAGCCGGGGATCGAACTCACCTCGCTCATGTGCTTGTCGGCAACCGACGATAAGACCAAACTCGGTGTCGTGTACAATCTGCACTCGACAAAGCACAACCACAAGATCACCTTGAAAGTCGAACTCTCAGATCGCACTCATGCCCAGGTGCCCACCGTGGCGCACATCTTCGGCACCGCGAACTGGCACGAGCGTGAGGCGTACGATATGATGGGGATCATCTTCGACGGCCACCCCGACTTGCGTCGCATCCTCTGCCCCGACGACTGGGAAGGGTGGCCCTTGCGCAAGGACTATGTTGTGCAGGAGTACTACCGGGGCCTGCGGGTCCCGTATCCACGCGGAAAAGACCCGGATCGTGGCCACTGGGTGTCGCGGGATATTCCCGATCTGCGGGTCGCTCCCCCGGAAATCCGAGAGCCGGACTTGACGGGGATCTAGACCGGGCCGGGAGATTGAGCAGATGCGGCGCGTCAGAGAACACATCTTGGGACTATGGTCGCTGCTGGTCGGCCTACAGGTGACCTTTGCGCATCTGTTGAAGAAGCCGATCACCATGCAGTACCCTGATGAAACCTGGGACCTGCCGGTCGGCGCCAAGGGGCAACTGTTCAACAAGATCGAGGACTGCATCGGCTGCCTGCAATGCGCCCGCGTCTGCCCGGTCGACTGCATCGCGATCGAGATCGCCAAGGCCGGCAAGGACGAGGATCTGGGCGAAACGTCCAATGGGCAGAAGAAGAAACTGCACGTGCTGCGGTTCGATATCGACTTCGCGAAGTGCTGCTACTGCGCGCTGTGTGTCGACCCCTGCCCGACCGAATGCCTGTATATGACCAGGGAGTATGAGAATTCGGTCTATAACCGGGATAATCTGATTCATCATTATGCAATCTGTTCGACCGAGGCGATCGGACGCATTCGCGCCTCGGTGGATGGGAAGACAACGACAATCGGCATTCATCCATAGTCTGAAGCCAACGATCCGGAGTGAGGATCAATGACGGGAAGGGCTACATGAGAGAATCGAGTCCCTGCAACTGGCGGTGGGGGGTTGTGGCGGTTGCGTGCGCTCTGGCGATCGGGGGGTGCTCCGGCGGGCACAAGGGCCGGGTTGTCCCGGCCAACGAGCAGTCGAGCGAGTTGCTGGACCGTTCGTACAGTTATCTGGTCAAAGGCGACCCCGACTTCCTCCGCCTGGCGCCCAACTACGCCGCCCTGCGCCCGTTTTCGCATGACACCTCAATGGTAACCGAGACCGAATCCCAGCATCAAGGGAAGACGTCGCCGTCCGATGACTTCGTGGAGTTCATGCATCTGCGGCTGAACAAGCCGATGGCGGTGCGGCTGATCGTCGCCGACACGACGGGGAATGGGCTGATCACTTACGAGTACCCAACCTTGCCCCCCGGCACTTACACGCTGGGGTCCAAAGGGTGGCCGGTGCCGCAGCAGGAACTGACCAAGGGGCTGCCGTGGGTGTATGTGTACTGCGTGGGTGACCAGCGCTTCCGTTCCCGCTACCAGTTCCGGCTGGACAAGAGGCAGCACTTCACCTACATGCCGATGCCGCCGCAGCCGAGCTGAACGCAGCCATGAGTGAGTGATCTGATTATACTCTGATGGAAAGGAGCTGCAGATTCCTCACTTCCCCCAGCTTCCCTCGACTTCGCTCGGGACGAGTCGCTCGGAAGGACATGGGGACGGTTCTTGAACCCTTTATGAGCTGCCCGCCCCAAGAGGGGCCTCTCGATGCATGATGTCTTCGCACCACAGCCCCCGCCGCGGTATGAGCTGGACGACGATGATCTTCTGATCACGCTCGGGCCGCCGGAGAAGTACTCCGGGGCGTATCTGGCGGACAGCTACAAGGTCAACATGGGGCCGCAGCACCCGTCGACCCACGGTGTGCTGCGTCTCGAACTGACGATGGATGGCGAGGCAGTCCTTGCCGTGCGCCCCCATATCGGCTACCTGCATCGCTGCTTTGAGAAGCATGCCGAGAATCTTCCCTATGCGGAGGTTGTTCCGTTCACCGACCGGCTGGACTACATCGCCGCGATCAGCCAGAACATGGGCTATGCGGTGGCGGTCGAACGGCTGATGGGACTTCAGGTCCCTGAACGGGTCGAATACATCCGGGTCATCGTTTGCGAATTGCAGCGTATCGCCAGCCATCTGGTGGCCCTGGGCACCTATGGTCTCGACCTGGGCGCGTTCACGCCGTTTTTGTGGGCCTTCCGTGACCGGGAGATGATCCTCGATCTGCTGGAGTGGCTGACCGGGGGGCGGTTGCTGTACAATTACATCTGGATCGGCGGGCTGGCGCGCGACCTGCCCGAAGGGTGGACCGACAAATGTAAACAGTTCCTCCACTATTTCGAGCCGAAACTGAAGGACTTCAATGATCTGTTGTCCTATAATCACATATTCATCAAGCGCACCGCGGATGTCGGCATCTTGCCGAAGGATATCGGCATCTCCTATGGCGTGACCGGGCCGAACCTGCGCGCTTCGGGATTGGATTGGGACCTGCGCCGTGATGATCCCTACTCAATCTATGGCCGCTTTGACTGGAAAGTGATCACCGGCACCGCCGAACACGGGCCCCTCGGTTCCTGCTGGGATCGGTACATGGTGCGCATCTTCGAAATGGCCGAATCGATCAAGATCTGCCATCAAGCCCTGGACAACCTCCCGGCGGGCGATGTGCGCGAGAAGCTGCCGAAGCGGGTGCGCCCCCCCAAGGGCGACGCCTATGTCCGCACCGAGACCCCCCGCGGCGAACTGGGGTACTACATCATCTCCGATGGTTCCGACGTTCCCTCGCGCTGCAAGGCCCGTTCCCCCTGCTTCACCGCCATTTCCGCGGTCGACGCGATTGTGCAGGCCTCAGAGAAGCCGATGCTGATCGCCGACGTTGTCGCCGTGATCGGCTCGCTGGACATCGTGTTGGGCGAGATCGACCGGTAGCATCCTAATCGTGTTCTTGAATCTGTAGGGGCGTATTGCAATACGCCCCTACTCTCCGAACCCCGGGAAGATCCCTTTGAGTTTGTCCATTAGGGTGCGTCCTCTGGACGCACCGCCTTGTCATCGGTGCGTGCGGAGCACGCACCCTACCGGCTCCTCGCCGGGCAGACATGTCGGGAGCATAGGGCTCCCGACCTACGGATTCGGAATGGGGACGGGTGTGCGCAGAACAAGACGCTCCGGCCGGCGTGTGCCGACCGGAGCGGTATTGCCCCCGCTGTAGCTGCGTCCGTGCTCAGGCTTCCTTGAGGTGCTTGGAGACCAGCTTGGTCATCTCGAACATCGACACCTGGGACCGCCCGCCGAAGATCGCCCGCAGCGCCTCGTCGGCGTTGATCATCGTGCGCTTCTTGGCATCCTGCAGCCCGTTCTTCTTGATGTAGGCCCAGAGTCTCTTGGTGACCTCGGTGCGGGGCATCGCCTTCAGGCCAACGACCTGCCCAAGCGTCTCCGAGGGCATCATGGGTTTCATGAATGCCGGGTTGGGCTTGCGCGCGGTTTTCTTCTTGGCCACCTTCTTGGCGACTTTCTTCTTCGGCGCCGCCTTCTTGGCGGGTTTCTTCTTCGCCGTCTTCTTCACGGCCTTCTTGGCCGTTTTCTTCTTTGCCTTTTTCATCGGCATGGTTGACCTCCCGGTCAGTTAGTGGGTTTGTTTATCACTGCGTTTGCGGTATGCTGTCTTTGACGTCTCACGCAAGTCATCCCGGCTTTCCCTGCCTATCGGTTCGTCGTTTCACCTCCGTTGCGGTTGATACTCTGCGTGCGGGCAATCAACGCGTGGTCCGTGCCGGGCGGGCGAACGCTCCCGTGATCATTCGCCGCACGCTCATTTCACCTATGAGAATCGCTGCCTGTTCCGGCCGGCAATCACGTTTTCTCCTATGAACAACGCCACCCCATGCTGTCCGCCGCCCCGGTTGCCACAGGTAGCATGAAGGTGAGTGCGAGAGTGCGCAAGAGAAAAATCACCGTTTCCCCTATGAAAATCAGAAAATCTCACTCTGGGCCCTTGCCATCGTCTGCGAGGACGTCCCGATCCTCCGACTCACCAGCGTCGGGGGAATGCCGCTTTGCCGTAAACGCGGGCGCTACCTTTGCCCGGTGACTCACCCTCTGGGACCGGTCTTTCATAGGGGGAAATGGGCATGGGGGCGTCAGCGAAAGTGGGCGGCCACACAGGGCCGCCCCTACGAAGATGCCGGGATTCCGTAGTAGGGGCAGGCCGGTGTGCCTGCCCTCGGCGGTTTCCCAACGGATCTACGGCATCCGCGGCTCCAGGACTCCTCCCTGCCAGGTCTCTTCATGCAGGGGAAGCGGGCGCGGATTTGGCTGGTGGTGACGGCGGGAGAGTGCCAGATTACCGGCGCGCCACTCCTACGGGAGGGAGATAATCCGGCGGTAAGGGTGCTGGGCTGAGGACGGCGTATGGGGGGAGTCGGGAGGTCAGCCATGGTCAAGGTCGCCGCATCGGTCCTCTCCTGCGATTTCGCTCGTCTGGCCGAGGATACCCGGGCGGTTGTAGCCGCCGGAGCCGACTGGCTCCATCTCGACATCATGGACGGGCATTTCGTCCCGAACATCTCGTTTGGCCCGGACATCGTGGGGACCTTCAATCGGGTCACCGACGCCTTCCTCGACGTCCACCTCATGCTGGCCGACCCCGGCCGGTACATTGAGCCGTTCGCCCGGAATGGCGCCGACCTGATCACCTTCCATATCGAGGCGGTCCCGGAACCGCGCCTCCTGTTTGACCGGCTGCGCGCTCTGGGAGTCCAAGCCGGTTTGACCCTCAACCCCGATACCCCTGTCGACAAGGTGACCCCCTATGTTGGGGAGATTGACCTGCTCCTGATCATGTCGGTTTTCCCCGGTTTCGGGGGGCAGAAGTACATCGAGACGGCAACCGACAAGATCCGTTCAGCCCGCCGGGCGATCGACACCGCGGGTTCCACCTGCCTCCTGGAGGTCGACGGCGGGATCAACGTCCAGACCTACCGGGCCGTGGTCGAGGCGGGGGCGGATGTTCTGGTGGTCGGGTCGGGGCTGTTCGGGACGGGGGACTACCGGGAAACGATCCGGAGGTTGAAGGCGTGAGGGGTCACGAGGGAAGCGGTTGAAAGGTTGCCAGAAACGCAAACTGATTGCTTTTCCCTGAACCGTTCACCAAGGTGCAGTTGGGTACTTTGGCTTCGATGGGAATCAGACAGACAAGTGGTAGGACGGCGGTGAAGGCCCCAGCGCCAGGTCGCGGCAGAGGGGGCGAACCCTGCGAGGCCGATACGCGCCGGTCGAACGGGGATGCAAACAAGTTGCGCCCGGAGGACCGTGTCGTTCACGACTGGTACCGGTTCGTGCTCTCGTTCCCACCACACCTAGTGCGGGAGTATGTTGAGCGTTTCGGCCTGTCGAAGGACAGCGCTGTCCTGGACCCGTTCTGTGGCACCGGAACCACCTTGGTCGAGTGCAAGAAACTGGGCCTCGCCAGCACCGGCGTTGAAGCCACTCCCATGGCACACTTCGCCAGCACCATCAAGATTGACTGGGCGATTGACCCGGATGAACTGGTTCATCACGCGGAAGATATGGCCAGCACTGCATCGGACCAGCTCGAGTTGGACGGGGTGTCAGATGTCGGAGGACCTCTGTTTGACAGGCGCACGCGCCTTCTCCGGCTCATGACTCTGCCCGCGCCGGCCCACGATCTTCTCCTGACGAATTCGATCAGCCCACTGCCCACCCACAAGGCACTTGTGTTGCTTGGGTGCCTCAACCGTCGTCCGGAGAGTGCCTACCGCAGCCACGAGTTGTTGGCTCTCGCAAGAGTGCTCGTCTTCGCCGCGAGCAACCTCCGGTTTGGCCCGGAAGTGGGTGTCGGCAAGCCAAAAGACGACGCGCCCGTGATACAGCCCTGGCTCGACGGCGTCAAGCTCATGGCAGACGACCTGCGAGTAGTGAGGGCCAAGTCGGCCGTTCCGGCCCAGACCCTGCAGGCGGATGCGCGCGAGCTCAGCGATCTTCTGGAACCTGCCCAATTCGATGCCGTGATCACTTCTCCACCCTACCCGAATGAAAAGGACTACACGCGCACGACGCGTCTTGAATCTGTCTTTCTTGGTTTCCTGCGCGACAAGTCCGATCTGAGGACACTGAAACAAACTCTGGTCCGTTCCAACACACGAAACGTGTTCAAGGCCGACACGGATGACGAGGAAGTCGCAGAACACAAGGAGATACAACGGCTTGCCGATCAGATCGAGTCTCGACGCGTGGCACTGGGAAAGACATCGGGATTCGAGCGGTTGTACTCGAGAGTCGCGAAGCTCTATTTCGGAGGGATGAGACGACATCTAGAGGGCTTGCGCCACGTTGTTCGTCCGGGTGCCCAGTTGGCCTACGTGGTCGGCGATCAGGCATCTTATCTCCGGGTCATGATCCGGACCGGTCAGTTGATTGCGGACATCGCCGATTCCCTGGGGTACGAGGTCCTGGATCTGGACCTCTTTCGAAGTCGGTTTGCGACGGCAACGGGCGAGATGCTCCGCGAAGAGGTTGTCCTACTGAGATGGCCCGGCGGCAAGAGGAGATCGGCTCGTTCAGTGGCTCCACTGAGGTCCGCGGCATCAAAGGAAAGCAGACGGTAGACCAATGACGCCTAAACCGACCAAGCCCAATCGCTATGAGAAGATCATCGAGCACATTTTCTTTGCCCACTATGAGAAGGGCGCCATAGAATTCGCTTTCGATCGCGAGGACATAATCCGCGCTTCGCGGAAATGCCGGATCAAGGTACCGAAGAACCCCGGTGACGTTCTATACTCGTTCCGCTTTCGAAGCAGCCTGCCGAAGGCTATACGCGATGCCGCACCGCCCGGTCAGGAATGGATCATCCGATTCACCGGTCGTTCGCGGTACAGCTTTGTCGCACTGAGCGTGACCAGTATCGTCCCGTCCCAGCAGATGGCCGAGACGAAAGTGCCCGACGCAACGCCCGGTGTCATCGCCATGTACAGCCTGACCGACGAGCAAGCGCTTCTAGCGAAACTCCGTTACAACCGCCTGGTAGACATATTCACGGGCGTCGCGTGTTACTCTCTTCAAAATCACCTGAGAACTGCGGTCGCCGGCGTTGGCCAGGTGGAGACGGACGAGGTGTACATTGGGGTGGACAAGAGGGGCGCTCATTATGTCCTGCCGGTTCAGGCAAAGGGCGGGCGTGACAGATTGAGCGTTGTCCAAGTCGAGCAGGACCTGGCTGTCTGCGAGGCGAAGTTCCCGAACCTGATCTGTCGCCCCGTTGGCGCCCAGTTCATCAAGAAGGACCTGATCGCCCTATTCGAGTTCGAGACCGAGAAAGGTGAGGTGAAGGTGGTCTCCGAGAAGCACTATCGCCTCGTCGAACCCGACGAAGTGTCCGACGCTGATCTGGCAACCTACCGTTCCCGCCCCCTCTAAGGGCTCTGAACCTCACATCACCGGGCCGCCACAGGCGGTGCCACGGCAGAGCTCGAAGACCTCCAGAATCGGGCTGTTCTGATAGGCGACATACAGACGCTGGGTCTGGGTGTTGACGGCAAACCCGCGGGGGACTAAGGGTGGGTCCTCAAGAAAACGCGTCTCGTACCGGTTATGCCGTTGCAGGGTCGACAGCTCGCGTTCCTCGATGGACTTGCGAACCGCTTGCGGCCGCCCGGGATCTTCAATCAGCGTGAACCAGGTCTGTCGCTCTGGGATGATCGTCAGGAACTGGTTGTCGGCGACAAGCTGGGTGTTCTCCTCGACGAGCTTGGTCGTAAACGTCGTCCCCCCGCTCGTGTAGGTGACCATGCCCGCCCGACCCGACAGGGATTTGGCGGCGACACCGATCCCGCCGGCAAAGTCCCAGTATTCCACGGCGAAACCGGTGAATCCCTCACCGGGATCCATGTTGATCTTGCGGACACCGGGCGTCGGGGCGGTCAGGTTGCTGTCGCGATCAAAGGTTCCCCATTTCGACACGCTGATCGCGGTCAGGAAAGGGCTCTGAAGAAACGGTACCACACGGCTCCCCACCAGGATCTCCCCCGCGGCGGGATCAAAAGCGATGTTGTAAGCCCAACCCAGCGCCCCCGCCACGAGGTCATCGTCGAAGGCAAAGTCCCCATCCGCCGGGTCATTGTCGGCATCGAGCCAAAGCCCGGTGACGAGCGACAGAGCGTACACTTTTCCGACCGGCGTGAAGACGGGCTGATTCCCGACCGTCACAAAGAGGCGCTCGTGGAGGTCGTCCAAAGCGATCCGGCCACCCTGAAAGCTGAGATCCGTCTCGAAGATCACATCGGCACGGGAAGCGGTCATGGCGGCCACATCGAAGAACCTCAGGCCGAAGCCCGTGGCCGATTTGAAGTTGAAAACGGCTTCCGTGCCCGAGACAAGCACCAGATCATACACGTCGTCCAAGTCAGCGAACTCGTGGGTGCTTCCCTCTCCTGAGGTCAGATCAACAACAACAATCGCCGGATGGGAACGATCAGCCGACGTATAGGCCGCATCATAGAGCAAGACCGCGCGATTGCTCGCCGGATCGATTTCCATGCGCGCGGCCCCAGCAAACGGCAGACCGAAGCAGTTGGAGGAGGGGGAAGACGACAGCGTGACGTCAGCGGCCGTTGTATCCCCCTCGGTGACCCGGACGGCCACTTGTGTATCGGCCAAGCAAGTGCCTAGGGAGGCGACCAGCCGGACGGTGCGTGCCGGCACCTGGTCGAAGAAGAACGTCCCTGCGTCACCGGTGACCGTGCTCGTATCGAAATCCCCAACGGAGAGGCGAACCGTAGCGCCAACCGCCGGCTTCAGAGCGGCAGACAGCTCAAAGGGGAGGTAGACGGTCCCTGCGACTGCACCGAATTTGGTCGGGCCATTGCCGCCGTCACCGCAGCCGACAGCCAATGCCGCCGTCGAGGCGACCGTGAACACCCGGACCCAGAACCGTCCCGCCGCCTGGCCGGAGCCCGATGGTAATTCGGATCGATGCGCCATTGCCCTCTCCCCTGTCCTGTGTGATCGCCGTCAGTGCCGCCACAATATACATAAGAAACCGCCCCGTGCCTAAC
>Ga0315277_10000986_pt1 | contig 42424 bp, 34 predicted proteins | sample YL17G05_15_MG_FD_203695 | JGI IMG/M metagenome (GOLD analysis project Ga0315277, IMG submission 203695) | Sediment microbial communities from Yellowstone Lake, YNP, Wyoming, USA - YL17G05_15 | ecosystem: Environmental > Aquatic > Freshwater > Lake > Sediment | place: USA: Wyoming | collected... | reverse complement strand
GGGCTGAATATCCCCAAGCCTACAGCCCCCTTCGGCTTTTCCAGGCCCGCGCTGAAAAGCTTCTGATACTCCTCCGGCGGATGATACGGCGAATGAGTGGAGACATAATGAAGATAAAGAAAAAACGGAGATTCAGCTTCGGTATCCAGCCACCTGCCCGCCTTTTCAGTCAGGCACTCAGCGTCGCCGACAAAAAAATTCACATCACACCCTTCATCAAAAAGCTCAAACCCGCGCTCCAGCTGAAAATCAGAGAGCAGGAAATAAGTGGCGCTGAAACCAGCGGTTTGATAGCCGGCCTCCCTTAATTTCTGGGCAACCGTGACCAAATCATCTCCCAGGATCATACTGTAGGCAAAAAGCGCCCGATGCTCCCAGGGATACAGGCCGGTAAACATACTGGCCAGGCTGGTGACCGTAAAGGTGGAGCTGGTCATCGCGTTCATAAAAATTACGCCGGAGCCGGCAAGTTGGTCCAGGTTGGGGCTGGTCTCGCGTTGATACCCATAAGCGCCCAGGTGGTCGGCCCGAAGCGCGTCAACCAGAATGAAGATAATTGAAGGCCTTGAATCCGGCGCAAACCGCCCTGGCTTCGGTGGAGTAATTGCCAATCCGTAATCCTTGATGTCAGAGCGGAAAATAATCAGCGAGCTCTTTTCCGGAAGCATCGCTTCAGCGAATTCCCAACCCAAAGCTTTTTCCGGAGCGACTTTTCCTGACCAGATTACCTGTTCCTGCCCTTGATTCGTGATCAGAATTTGGAGAGTGATCGGCTCCGGGTATTTTCGGAAGTAGGAAGGGATCACGCCGTAATAAAACTTGACCGGGTTGGTGGAAGATGAGTCCATTTTCAAATCCCGGCCCGGAGCATAGGCAACCGCAATTCTCGTTTGCTTCCCGAGTTTGACTCTGAGAAAATCCAGGCCCGGATTAAGCCGGGCAATTTCCGGAACCATTCCGGCCGGAGGATAATTTAAAATCTGACTTTTCAGTTCCGGCTCCGGCTTTTCGCAAGCAAGGAATATTAAGAGAAAAAATAACCAGCAGGGTCTCTTCATCACCATCATTAGGTTAACACAATTCCGGCCGGGAAAAAATTATCAATCATTAAAACCAGAGGAGCAGAGCGGCAAGGACCAGCGCATATCCTAAAGGCGCCGTGAGATTATCGTCAACCTTTGAAAGCGGAAGACTCTCAATGACTGAAGAGAGCAGGCCCGCAATGATGGAATAGACCAGCAAAATTCCCGGATGAATTTCCGGCCAATGGCTCATGGGATCGGCAAAAAACCAGGTCCAACTGGAGCCGGGAAGATTAACTTCGGTCCAGAGGAAAGCCAGCCAGCCAAAAACCGAGGCAGAGACAAAAAAGATTGAAAATCCCAGCCAGGTTTTCTTCCGATTCCAGAAAAGGCTTCTCCTTCCCCATAATTTCCCGGTCAAGGTTGCCAATCCATCTGCCAGGCTTAAGACCGCCCAGGCGCCGGCCAGAATCGGCAAAGGAAAAAACAACGCCAGGATCAAAATCGTGCTGGAATAAACCAGCATTCCGCGGGAATATCCTTTTCTTTTTTCTCCCGGCCGCAACGCCTCCGGAAATAGCCGCGGCATCACAAACAGATTCCAGAAAAATGCGGTCAGCGCAAAGACCAGCGCATAATAAAATGAAAGCCAGCGAAGCGGAATGATAAATAATGCCACCGCGGAATGAAGCGTTTGCCGGAAAACTTCCTGAAAAATTATTTCTATTCTGGGCTGAGATTGATCCATGGCCGGCTCGTTCAAGGAATTTTATCATTTTATCCGGGAGATACCATCTCCGGGTTGCCTCAATTGCCAATCCGGCGAAAAAAATGCTAGAATAAAAGAAAAAAGAGGTCGGGTATGGCACGGAAGAAGATTGGCGCATTATTAGAAGAAAAGGGGCTGATTACCGAGTTTCAGTTGATCGCCGCGCTCAGCAATCAGCGCAAGTGGAAAATTCGGCTGGGCAAGGCCCTGATTGAACTTGGCTATCTGGAGGAGAAGAAACTATTTGAAGTTATTGCGGAACAATGGGAAATGGAATTGGTGGACCTGAATCAAATCAAAATTACCGATGCGCTGAAAAAGAAAATCAGCCGGGACAAGGCGGTTGCGTTAATGGCCGTGCCGGTGCGGCAGGAAGGCGAGACCCTGGTTTTTGCGGTTTCCGAGCCGGATCGGCCGAATTTAAAAGAGGAGCTGGAGAAAATCACCGGAACCTCCGTGCGATTGGTGATGGGAACGGATAGTCAGGTGGAAGAAATTGCCCGGACCTTGCCGGAGAAAGTCTCAGTCGGGACGGTCAAGCCGGTGAAAAAGGCGTTCCGGAAAAATGATGATGGCGATATTGAGTTGGTGGAAAAAGGGGAGGAATCAGAGATACTTTTAGGCGGCAAAAAACTTATCGCAAAACCATCCGAGGAGCCGATTCCGATTGGGGAAGAGCCGGTTCCCCTTGAGGAAATCAGCCCGGCTCAAGAGCCTGAATTCAAGACCGGTCCTGGCGTGCTGAGCGTGGAAGTGCCGGAAATCGGGGAAGAAGAGCCGGAACCGGAAGTGAAAATAAGCCCGGCGCCGGAAATCGCCGAAGCCAAAAAAGAAACTGCGGGAGAAGATACGGATGAACTCTGGGAAAGCGCCCAGCCCATGCCAGTCGTGGAAAAGCCTTCCCCGGAACCGGAAATTCCCGCCCAAATGCCTTCGGTGGAATTAAAAGCAGAGCCGGAACAAATTAAAAGAGTTGAAGAGCCGGGCCCGGCATCTATGGCGGATTTTTTCCCGGGCCAGATGCGAGATCTGGAGCCATTGCCTGAAGAAAAAACAACTGAGCCTCAGGCCGAAGAAAATGTGGTGGAATTGGTATCCGATCTGAAAGGGACGGAACTCGCGGAAGAGGTGGAGAGAATAAAAAAAGAACAGCCGCCTCCGGTTGAACGAAAAGAACCGGATACCGGATTCCTGGCCGGGACCGGGCCGGAAATATTGTTATCCAAAGAAACTCCGGCTCCGGAAACAGCAGTAAAGCCTTCAGCTGCAACACGGGGCGGGGAAAAACCATCGGCGCCAGGGGCTTCGCCAACCGAAGCGATAAAAGAAGAACCCTTACCCATGGCCCAGCAGGTGGAATCCATTCAGGTTGAGACCGAGCTTTCCAAAACCGGGCCCGGAGAGCTGGAGAAAAAAGAAATCTTGCAGATAGTAATTGAAATAGATAATAAACTCAAGCGCCTGCGGGAGATGGTCAAGGAGTTAAAAGAAAAGCTGGAGTCCTGATTTATCTTTTCCGCCAGGAATGATAAAATAAATCCGCCTTGCGAAAATTAGAATTTATTGCCGTGGCAATTCTCCTGGGATTCTTCGCGATGGTCTGCTTTCAAAGCCAGAAATGGGTGAGCGTCACCATTGACGAGTTTGCCCACCTTCCTTCCGGATATTACTACTGGCGGACCGGAGACTACCGACTTTATTCCAAAAATCCGCCCTTGGTCAAAATGATCACCAGCCTGCCTTTGCTCTGGAAAGCGCCCAGGGCTGAAACCGATTTATCCCGATTACCAAAGAGCGGTTGGCTTCCCTGGCTTTATGCCACCGACTTTATGCTCAAGAACCAGAAGAATTATCTCAAAATTTTTGAAGCCGGCCGGATGATGATGATTTTAATGGGAGTGATCCTGGGACTGATCCTCTATCTTTATTCCCGCTCTCTTTACGGCAAAGCCGGCGGGATCTTGAGCCTGGCCATTTTTGTGCTTTGCCCGAATCTGATCGCGCACAGCCAGATGGCAACCGTTGATGCCGGAGCCTCGTTGTTTATTTTCATCAGCCTGATCGCTTTGATCTTCTATTTGAAAAAACCCGGCTGGGCTCGGGCTGTTCTGGCCGGCCTGGGCCTGGGACTGGCGCAGCTTGCCAAGTTCAGCTCGGTTTCCTTGCTTTTCTTCTATGCCGCGGCGCCCCTGCTTCTGATCTGGCCGTTCAGATCGGATCGGCCGGGCTGGAAAAGAATTTTCCTGAGAACGGCTCAAGTCGGCCTGATGATCGGGATCTGGATCTTTCTGGTCTCAGCCGGCTACGGATTTAAAGGAACTTTTGAAAAGACCGGCAATTTGGACTTGCACAGCCACGGGATGAAACGAATTCAGAAAATGACTTTTGTTTTGCCAGCCCCTTTTCCGCAAATATATCTGTTAGGCCTGGACCGGCAAATGGAGGATATAGAGCAGGGAGAATTTGGAAATTATCTTTTAGGCAATTGGTATCAAGGCGTGAGCCGCAAATATTTTTTGATCGCGCTTCTGGTTAAAGTGCCCATCCCGATTCAGATTATGCTTCTGACCGCGCTTCTGCTCGGGTTGAGAATAAAAAAGACCAGACTCAAATTCGCGCCCGAGGAACTTTTGATCCTGGCGGTAATGGGATGGCTGTTGATTATCTTTTCCTTACGAAACAGCCTGCAGATCGGCGTCCGGTATTTGCTCCCGACTTTTCCGCTTGCATATTTGCTGATCGGCAGAATCGGAAAGGCGCTTTCGGGCGCGAGTTTCATCAAAAAGCTGATGATCGCCGGGCTTTGGACCTGGCTCCTGGTTGAGTGCCTCTGGATCTATCCGCATTATTTATCCTACTTCAATGAGTTTGCCGGAGGACCGAAAAATGGGCATAAAATCCTGCTTGACTCCAATCTGGACTGGGGACAGGATCTCCCGGCACTGGCTGATTTTATGAAGAAGAACCGCATAGACCAAATAGAACTCTGGTATTTCGGGCATCCGTTTCCAAAACTTTACGGAGTGAATTACCAGCTGCTCGGACAGGAACCGAGACTGAAATATGCGGCGATCAGCGCGCAATTTTATTATTCGGAAGGAAAGCTTTACTATCCGCTTCTTTATTATCAACCGCTTAATACCCTGGTTGAGCATAAAAAATCGGTGGTTCTAAATCAAAAGGAGATCCTCCCATATTTGAATAAAAAACCAGTTGCCACCTGCGGATATTCTATCCTGGTGTTTAAAAATGACTGAGACCGAAGCGAAAATATCGGATCGCAAAAGGCTTTTGATCCTGGCAATAATTTTTCTCCTGGCCCTGACCCTTCGCTTTATCTATTTAGCCGAAATGATTGATTGTCCACTGCTTTTTTATCCGGGGCTTGATCCGCAGACTTATGATTTATGGGCGCAGGAAATTGCCGGCGGGAATTGGCTGGGCAAGGAAGTTTTTTACCAGTCTCCGCTTTATCCGTATCTCTTAGGAGTTTTTTATGCGATTTTCGGCAGGCATCTTTTCTGGGTTTATATTATCCAGATTCTGGTTGGGGGTGTTGATTGCCTGATTATTTACGGGATCGGCAAAAGGGTTTTTGGGCATCGGGTTGGATTTCTGGCCGGTCTTTTTTCATCGGTTTATAAACCATTTATTTTTTACGATGTGGTTTTGTTAAAGACTTTTTTTGAAGTCTTCCTGATTGATCTCTGCTTTTACCTGCTTTTGCGCGGAGCGGATAAAAAAGACCGGCTGAGCATTTTTCTCTCCGGGCTGGTTCTGGGCCTGGGAAGTCTGGCCCGGGATAATTTCCTGATCCTGATTTTCTGGTTTTATCCCTGGCTTTTATATCAATTGAAAAGGCAAAGCCGAATGCCTTTGTCAATTTATTTTCTGGCGGGTTTTTTGGTCATCATCAGCCTGAGCGGGCTCCGGAACCGGGTGGTGGGAGGAGATTGGGTTCTGACCACCAGCCAGGGCGGGCAGAATTTTTATATCGGCAACCATCGGGGAAATTTGACCGGCACCTACACTCCGCCGGACTTTGTGGTGGCGAACCCGCTTTTTGAGCAAACTGATTTTAAGAGAGAAGCGATCCGGCGCACCGGCAGGAGTGATCTGAAGCCGAGCCAGATCAGCACTTTCTGGTTTAAGGAGGCTTTTAAAGAAATTCGGGCGGATCAAAAACTTTTCTGGGAAAGGCTTTTGCTCAAGCTGGCTTTATTCTGGACCCGGAAAGAAATTGCGGACAATGTCAGCTATTACCTTACCCGAAAAGAATTTTCCTTTTTACTGCGGATGCCCATTCTGGATTTCGGCCTGGTCGCGCCCATCGGTCTATTGGGAATGATTCTGGCCGCGCGGAAGCGAAAAGCCGGCCTGCTGATCGGCTATCTGATTATTTATTGGCTGAGTGCGAGTCTATTTTTCATCTTTGCCCGCTACCGTCTGGCCGTAGTTGGTCCTTTGCTGGTTTTTGCCGGATTCGGCCTGGAAAATTTATATCTCTGGATCCGGCGGAAGCAGTGGAAAAGCCTGATGGCAGGAATCGCGCTGGCGGGTATTTTTTCAGGATTGGTCTGGGCTTCTCTGATCAAGGAAACCCTGGATTATGCTTATTACAATCTGGGAAACAGCTATGCCCGGGCCGGCAAATTCCCGGAAGCAACGGCCGCCTATAAAAAAGCCATTGCCTTTAACCCGGCGCCGGCAGAGTTCTGGATCAACCTGGGAATGGCCAGCGATAAAACCGGAGACAAAAAACTCAGTCTGGAGGCTTTCTCAGAGGCGGTGAGGCGGGCGCCCGATAATGCCAAAGCTCATCTCGGATTCGGGATTGCGCTTTACAAAGCCAGGTATTTCCAGGATGCGGAAAAGGAGCTGCTAAAAGCTCTGGAGCTGAATCCGAATTTGGACGAAGCCGGGCTCTATCTGGAAATGGTTCAAGCCAGGCGCAGAGAAAAGTAAGCGCGGGCAAGAAGAGAGATATTTAAGACTTGCGGATTTGCGATGAATCGCGCGCTGTCGGACTTTGGGGTGCGACATAAAAGGCGGTTATTCGCCGATTCTGAATGCCGGGTCCCGCCTGGGTTGGATCGCCCTGCCCTAATTGGGCGCGGCAAGCCCGCGTATTCCGCGGGCCCTTGCGATCTCCAATGATAAATGTCGCCAATAATAGGTCGCACACCCGCCGGACTTGAGCGCGGTTAAAAAGCGATTTATTATAATATAAAGTGGAAGTAATCTTTAGAAACAAAGAGAGTTGCAGTCTCTGCTTGAGTTGTTTGCGATCCTGTCCCACCCAGGCCATTGCCCTGGCCAAGAAGCAGGTGCTGGCGGAGCGCTGTATTCATTGCGGGATCTGCATATCTACCTGTCCCGAGCAACACTATCAGACTTCCAACCTGGATTCATTCCAGAAAGCTTCAGCTTCGCCTTTTAGAAAAATTGCCCTGGTCAGTCCCCTGCTCGCTTCCGTAATCTTTGAATTTGATCCGGAGCAGATCGCAGAAGCGATTATCCGGCTCGGGTTTGAGCAAATCTATCTTGCCGACTCCGGGCTGAAAATCATTGCTGAAAAATATCAGGAGGTATTAGACCGCTCTTCTGATTTTCCTTTGCTCACCAGTCATTGCCCGGTAATGGTGGAGTATATAGAGAAATTTTATCCGGATTTAATCAGCCATCTGGCGCCGGTGGTCAGCCCGGAAATGGCTTGCCTCCGATACCTGGAGGAAATTTCCCGCCCGGCTCAAATCGTGCTGATTGGTTCCTGCCCAGGCCGAAGCTATAAGCTCAGAAACGATCTCCAGGCGATTCCGGCAATCACCTTTTCGGAACTGCGGCAGCTCCTGGTTCGGAACCGAATTGAGCCGGAAAAACTTCCGAGAAAAAAATTCCAAAATCTGAATCTGCATCCCGGCTCAGCCCTGATCGCGGAAGGAGATCTGACCAAAGCGGTGCTGGGGGAGCAGGCCGCAAAGGTTGAGGCGGTTCTGGCAAGCGGTCTGACTCAAGCCCGGAAAGTCCTGGATGCGCTTCGGCTGGGTGAAATCCGATCCCGGCTGGTGGAATTGAACTTTTGTCCAGGCGGCTGCATCGGAAGTCCCGTAATCATTAACCGGCTCAGTCTGCCGCAGAGAAAAGAACGGGCGGAAAATTATTTAAAAGCCCGGGAGCAAACCGAGCGGATCAAACTCCGGCTGATTCCCGATTTAGCGCTTAACTTGGAAACCAGCTTTATCCCGAAGCGGATCCAAGACTTGGAGCCGTCGGCGGAGAAAATCAAGGACGCCCTTTCATCCCTGGGATTGGGTTCAGAACTGGCCATCATTAACTGTCAAGCGTGCGGGTATCCGTCCTGCCTGGAATTTGCCCAAGCTCTGATCCGAGGAGAAGCCGAGCCCAATTATTGTTTTCCAGCGTTGGCAAGGAAAATGACCAAATTTGATGAAAGAATCCTTCGCTCGGAGCGGCTGGCGAGCGTGGGACAGATCGCCTCGGCGCTGGCTCATGAAGTGAATAATCCGCTCGGGCTGGCCAGCGGATATGCCCAGACGCTGGCAACTGATAAACGATTGCCCCTGGAAATAAGGGAAATCGTGGGATTGATCCGGGAAGAGATTGAAAACGCCGCCTCCACCATTCAGAATCTGCTTTCCCTGTCCCGCGACCGGCCGATCAAATTTGAGCGGGTCAATTTTTATGAGGTTCTTTCCGCAACTCTGCGCCTGGTTGCTCCCCGGCTGGAGACCAGCGGGATCTCTTTGAAATTCAATTATCATCCGAACCCGATTCTCCTGGAGTGCGATCCCTATGGCCTGCAACAGGTTTTTACCAACCTGGCGCTTAATGCCGGGCAAGCGATGCAAGGAGGCGGAACCCTTTACATATCGGTTCAGGCCAATCAGGATCAGATTGAGATCAGTTTTCGCGATACCGGCGCGGGGATCAAGCCCGAGCATCTGCCCCGGCTGTTTGATCCGTTCTTTACCACCAAAGGTCCCGGGGAAGGAACCGGCTTGGGTCTGACCATTGCCTATAACATTATTGAACGGCATCAAGGGGACATTCGGGTCAAGAGCGAATTAGGCAAAGGCGCGGAATTTATCATCACCCTGCCCCGATCCCAGGGACTAACTCAAACCAGAACCGCGGAGCGATGACCGAGCGAGTACTAATTATTGAGGACGAGAAACGCTGGTGCGATTTTCTCAGCCTGCTGATCCGCCAGGGAGGCTGGGAGCCAATCGCGCTGACGGACGCGGAAGAAGCCTTGAACATCGTTTCGGAACAAAAATTTGATCTGGTGCTCACGGACCTTCGGATGCCGAAACTGGACGGAATTCAGGTTTTGAAAGCGATCAAATCCTCTCAGCCGGATCTTCCGGTAATTGTCATCACTGCCTATTCCACGGTGGATGCCGCGATAGAAAGTATGAAACAGGGCGCGTTTGATTACATTACCAAGCCCTTTAACAACGATCAGGTGCTGGCCGTGATTCGGAGGGCTTTGCGTCAGGCTCAACTGGAGCGGGAAAATCATTTTCATCTCCGGGTTTCGGAAGCCGAGGAATCAGGGGCAAATCTGGTGGGCAAGAGCGAGAAGATGCAGGAGGTTTATAAGCTGATCGGAAAGGTTGCGGCCACCAATACCACGGTTTTAATCCGGGGCGACAGCGGAACCGGGAAGGAGATGGTTGCGAGAACCCTTCATCAATCCAGTCCGCGGGCCGGGAAGCCCTTTGTGGTGGTTGATTGCTCAGCATTGACCGAGACCTTGCTGGAGAGCGAACTTTTCGGCTATATCAAAGGCGCGTTTACCGGGGCCGGGGCTTCAAAAAAAGGCTTGCTTGAAGAAGCCGAGGGAGGAACCATTTTCCTGGACGAGATCGGGGATATTTCTCCGGCCGTGCAGATGGACTTGCTCAGATTCCTTCAAAGCGGCGAGATCAAGCGGGTCGGCGACACCAAATTAAGAAAAGTGGAGGTGAGAATGCTCGCGGCCACCAACCGCGACCTGGAGAAACTGATTTCCGAAGGCAAATTCCGGGAAGACCTTTACTATCGGCTGAATGTGGTCACGATGGTGGTGCCCCGGCTTCGGGAGCGGAAGGAAGATATCCCGGACCTGGTGGAGCATTTTATTCGGAAATATAATCAAATCGAGGGACAGAAGATCCAGGGGATCAGCCCGCAAGCAATGGAAATTTTGCTGAGCTATGACTGGCCGGGAAATGTGCGCGAGCTGGAGAACACGATTGCCCGGGCAATGGCCTTGGCGCGCGGCCGGGTGATCACTTCCGAGGACCTGCCCCTGGGAATGATGGTGAAGCCGGCGCGGACCGAAAGCGAGCTGGGGTTTAAGGAGCTGAAAAGAAAATATCTGGAAAATTTTGAAGCCGGCCTGCTCAAGCATTACTTGGAAAGGGCGCAGGGCAATGTCAGCCGGGCCGCTTCTTATGCGCGCATCCCCCGGCAGAGTTTTCATCGGCTTCTGAAAAAATATCAGATCAAAGGTCCGCGGATTTCCGATAAATCAGACTGAAATTTTTTCCCACTCTCCCGGGGCAAAGCCGTTGAAAGATTTATTTAGCCGTTGAACCGCCGGAGGGCCCTGGCTGTCCGGGCTTGGTGCCTTTGATTTCATAAAGCTTGGGAAGCTCCACCGGGCCGATCTTCTTCTCGGTTTCCTTCCACCATTGCTCCCATTTCGGATAGTCGTCTCCAAAATCCTTGCCGCTGATGCTTTTCAATGCCTCCACGGCAACGCCTTTTCTAAAAATGGATTCCTGCCTGAGCTTTTCCGGCTCTTCTCCTGCCCCGAGCTGCTCCAGGGATTTGGCCAATTTTACCTGCTCAACCCCCTCGTAATAATATTTCAGGATCGCCGGGCAGGCCTTGACATCCTTGATCAGGCCCAGGGCGGTCACATAAAAATGCCGGTATTTTTTCCCTTCATCCAGAACCGCCTTGACCAGCTCCGGCACCGCGGGAAGCCCGATCTGCACCAGTTCATTAGTCCATTTCGCCCGGTTCTGCTCAATCTGTAACGCTTGTGAAATTTCCGGGGCGGAATCATCCGGCACCACTTTAAAATCCTGATTATATTTCCCATCCGGCGTGTAAGGCTGCCAGTTCGGGTCCTTAACCACCTGAGCCTTGGGATTGACCATCAAAACATTCGGCTCCAGATTGATCAAATCAATCAGCTCCTTTACCCGCTTCTGGATTTCCTGCTCAATCCTTGCGCGCATCTCAGCTTCGCTCTGGGCCTGCTGGTTATTTGCCGGCGGCTCATCCGCCCAAAGAGCCGTGCCCAAGAAAAGCGAAGAAATAACCGCAAAGATGAAAGTCTTCATTTTCTTGCCTCCTGGCTAATTCTCCTTCTCCACCTGAAATTCGCCGGTCCGGGGTTGATAGATCAGCTTGTATTTCCTGGTTCCGTCCTTGTTTTTAAAATGGGCCGCATTATCAAAATTGGTCTTGGCCTCGGTAATCAGATATTTCAAATAATCTATTTTGGTTTGCATCAGTTCCTTGAGTTCCTGGATGCCTTCTGGATCGCCGTTTAATTTCATGCCCGCCTTCCTTGAGATATACTTTACCAGATTTTCTATTCCAATTGCAAGCCCCGGCAAAACTGACCGTCTAACACTTTTATTCTAGTAAAATCAATGGGTTCATTATCCGCGCCGAAGGCGCTTTGGAGTGCGACGCCCGCGGCGTCGCTTTGGGAAAAGCGGTGTCGTTGACACCGCACTCCAAAGCGTCCCGCTCCGCTGGACGCAACTGATTGAAAAATTTATTGTTCTGCAAATAAAAAAGTGTTAGACGGTCAGCCGGCAAAATTCAAAAGGAACCAAGATTGATCTTCCGGCAATGAGAAGCCAAAAGAATAAGCGGGATGAGCTATTCCTCCCAGGTCCGCCAGGGAGTTTTTTCTCTCTTTCGTTTCTCTTTTTTACCCCTGCGTTTAATCTTGAGCTTGATTAAGTCCTGCGCTCCGGCTTTTTCCTTTTTCTTCCGCAGCGCTTCCGGATCAAACTCTCCTTTTGTGATCATCTTCCGGATGAATTGTTCCCGCTCTGCCTTTTCAAAATTGGTCAGCTCAAGTTCCATTTTTGCCAAATCGCGGATCTTCAACCCGGCAAAACTTTTTTGATAAATCGCCTCGGCCCGAACCGCGATCGGCTCATAATTTTTTAAGCCCTTTCTCCATTCGGCTGGAATTGCGGACTCGCCGAACCGGGCGCCCAGGATCGCGCCGGTCATTGCGCACAGGCTGTCAGAATCTCTGCCCAGCTTCAAGGCTTCTTTGATCCCGCTTTCATAATCCCTGCTGACCAGACCCAGGAAAAGCGCGGTAATCCCGGCCGAGAGCGCGAAATTCTGGCTCGGGCTCAGGATCTTTTCTCTCGGAAAGGAAAGGTTGGCAAGATGAACGATTTGTTGATAAACCAGCTCCGGCTCCATTCCCTGCCAGTGCCGGAACGGCTCCACCGAGCGGAAAAATAAATGGAAAAAGTCATAGACCCGGGGAGGAAGATAGGCAATATATTCCTGCTCTATCTGTTTCTCAATCAGGAGGACAAATTCAATCAAGTCTTCAATCCGGGCGCTGACTTTAATTTCATCCCAGTCGCGGTTCACGGCCCGGGCAGACGCAAAGGCAATTGCGGAGCTGAGCGCAATCGCCCTGGGGTCTTTGTGGGTCAGGACCGATTGTTCAATTGAGGCTTTGATCAGTTTCTCGTGGTCGTCCGCGAAATACAGGCCGATGGGCGCAACCCTGATTGCCGAGCCGATGCCGGCGCTCGGTTCTCCCGCATCCTTTGGTTTTATCCCGGTTGCGAGCTTAGCCAGGACTTTTCTGAAATTGCGGCCGGTTCCGCGCCAGGCGCCGGGTTTCAAAGTTGGATCCGCCTGCCAGAGTTTCAAAAAGGTCTTTGCCAGATCTTCCGCATTGAACCCATAACATCGGACCAGACTCTCGGAAAGACACAACGCTTGCTGGGTATCATCAGTATAAACCCCGCTTGACCGATAGCGATAAGGTTTATTGCGCCAGGCGGGTTCAGAATCAACATAGCCCTTGACCTCGCCGTAAAGCTCTTTGATCCTTCCCGGCTTCAGGCCCGTGAGCGGCGCGCCCAGGGCATCGCCGATCGCAAGGCCCAACAGACTTCCGCGATATCTATCAAGATCATCCATTTTGGCTTTGATCTTTTTCGGCCCGGTTCAGGGCGGACATTTGGCGCAGATAGAGCGGAACGCATGCGTGCTCAGGTATCGGTCCCCGCGGTCCGGGAAAATGGTCACAATGGTGGACCCGGGCTCGGCGTTTTTAGCCACTTCCATTGCTCCGAACAGCGCGGCGCCGCTGGAAAGCCCGGCGAAAATTCCTTCCGTCTGAGTCAGCATTTGCACCGCAGAAAACGCCTGCTCATCATTTACCCGGACATAATCATTGACTTTGCTCGGATCCCAGAGCGCCGGGACAATCGCTTCCTCCAAACTCTTCAGCCCCTGGATGCTATGGCCCGGAACCGGTTCCACCGCAATGATCTTAATCTCCGGGTTGACCCGGCGGAACCTCCTGCTCACTCCCATGATGGTTCCGGTGGTGCCGATGCCGGCAACAAAATGGGTGATCTGTCCCCGGGTCTGCTCCCAGATTTCTTTTCCGGTGCCTTCATCGTGGGCGTCCAGATTTGCCGGATTCGCATATTGATTGGCCAGCCAGTATTTTCCCGGCTCTTTTTCCACCAGCTCGCAAGAGCGCGTGATCGCGCCATCCACTCCTTCACACCCGGGAGTGAGTATCAACTCCGCTCCATACGCCCGCAGAATCGCCTTGCGCTCCTCACTCACGCACTCCGGCATAAACAGCTTGAGCTTTAATCCGAGATGCGCGCAGACCATTGCCAGGCCGATCCCGGTGTTCCCGCTGGTCGCTTCCACCACGGTTTTATCGCGGGTAAGCTGGCCTCCCTCCCGACCCAGCTTGATCATATAATATGCGATCCGGTCTTTGACCGAGCCGGCCGGATTAGCTCCTTCCAGCTTGGCCAGGATCCTGACCCGGGGATTGGAATTGAGCTTGGTAATTTCCGTTAACGGTGTATTTCCTATTGTTTCCAATAAACTCATCTAGTCTCCTGCGCCTTTCAAGAAATTTTATTGCCCGATCTGATCATTGATCTTCCTGATCTCCAGAAGCGGAACTTTGGGATTTCTCCGCTCATCAACCAGGCCGTTCTTCTCCTGCTCAACATCATATTCCTGAGTATAGCAAAAGCCCTGAAGGTATGGATACTTGCCAATGGCAAGAGTGTAGGCGCGGTAATTATCCAGCAGAGTTGGAGGGATGCCGGCGATCACCGCCGCTTGATAAAATCCAAATCCGCCATACTCGCTGATGATCATCGGCTGTCCCTGATAGTTTACTCCCCGGAAGAGCGGGGACATTACCGGAACTCCCCGGCCGGCCATTATTGCCGACTGGGCCATAGGAAAATAAGTCCCCCAGGGCTTTTCCAATTTCTGATAAAGCAACTCGCTCTTTTCAACCGTGGGCAAATAATGGTGAATGTCCAGAAGATCCGTGTCGCGATGAAGCCAGCCGGAATTATCCACTACCAGCCGGGTCGGGTCCAGCTCGCGCGTCAGCTTGATTATTTTCATTGCCCAGCTTGAGCTAACCGGCGAATAGATTTCCGGCCAGATGCCCCAGCTTTCATTAAACGGCACCCGGACAATGATGGCCGGATGATTGAAATCCCGCGCAATCACTTCCCGCCATTCCTTTTCAAATTGATCCCGCCAATTCTTGCCCGCGGGCAGAAACATATCGGGAGGCTCGGCGCACATTGCCGGCATTTCTTCCCAGACCAGAAGCCCGATTTTATCCGCCCAGTAATAGTAGCGCTTGGCTTCAATTTTCTGATGCATCCGGAGACCGTTGAATCCCATCTCCTTGAGCAGTTCCAGGTCCTGGCGAAAGGCCTGATCGCTTTCCGGCGAATAATTGCCCGGCCGGTAATATCCCTGAACCAAAGGCATCTTCTGATAAATCGGCTTGCCATTGAGCCAGACCTTGCCGTCCCGGACCTTGAGCTCGCGCAAACCTAAATAGCTCTCAACCCGGTCAAGCGTATTTCCCGCCTCATCCAGCAGTAAAAATTTCAGCTGATACAGGTTCGGCTGATCCGGACTCCAGAGTTTCGGATCTTCTATCTTCCAGGTCAGCTTTTTTGAACTATCAATCGGAGCTTCCCGCAAATCGGTTTTGACCTCTTTGCCATCCGGGCTGAAAGCGATGATGGAAATTTTTTGTCCGGATTTGAAATTTGAAATCTGAAATCTGAAATTGACCTTACCGGCGGTTAAATCCGGATCGGCCTGGTAGTTTTCAATCCAGCTCTCCCCTGCCCTTTCCAGCCAGACCGTCTGCCAGATGCCGCTGGCGGGAGTGTACCAGATGCCATAGCCCTTGCCGGTTGAGCTTTGCTTTCCGCGCACCTGCTTCTGGTTTGCCGAGTCAAACACCCGGAGCGCCAGGAAATTCTCGCCGGAAATAACCGCGTCGGTAATATCAAACCTGAAAGGCGTATATCCGCCGGTATGCTCGCCCAAAAATTTGCCATTGAGCCAGACCCGGGTCTGGTAATCCACCGCCTCAAAATGAAGAATCAATCTCCCGGTTCCGCTCAGATTTTCATTGAGCTGAAATCTTTTCAAATACCAGAAATAATCCGCGGGAATCTTTTCCTTGATCCCGCTCAGGCCGGATTCGATTTCAAACGGCACGATGATCTTTCCCGATAGATTTTTCCGTTCCGGCCAGTTCTCCTTCTCGCCCCGATTTTCCGGATCAAACTGAAACTCCCATTCTCCGTTCAGGCATTGCCAGTTCGCCCGCATTAAATCCGGCCGCGGATGCTCACCGCGGGGCATTGGTTCGGATTGAATCATCGGAGCGTAAAGCCAAAAAGCAAATGCCAGGGAAATCAGGAACCGGATCTGTTTATTTTTCATCAAATCGTCCGCCCTTCCTTTTTCACGGTCAACTGATCCAGAATCACGATCACCACGATCACCACGCCCACGATCAAGCGCTCATAAAAAGTCGCGCCGGCGATCTGGCTCAAAGCATTTCTGAGAATGCCGAAAATCAAACTGCCCAGCACCGCCCCCAGCACTGAGCCTTTTCCGCCTGAAAGACTGGCTCCTCCCACCACGGCCGCGGCAATGATGTCCAACTCATAGCCGGTTGCCATATCCGCTCTTCCCTGGCCGTGGACAATTGCCAGGGTAATTCCGCTTAAACTGGCCAGAAGCCCGCCGATGATGTAAACAAAAACCTTGACCCGTCTGACTTTTACCCCGGAGAAATACGCGGCCAGCTCGTTTCCGCCAATGGCGTGAATGTGCCGGCCGGTTCTGGTGAAGACCATAAAAAGATGAAAGACCACGGCCAGGGTGATCATAATTACTCCGGGCCAGTATTCAATCGGGATTCCGATCAGGGAAAAATCATCCGGAATCTTGTGGGAAAGATCGTAAAAACCGCCTCTGGTGATGATGAAACCGAGTCCGCGCGCAACCCCCATCACGCCCAGCGTGGCAATGAACGGAGGCAGTTTGATTACGGTGACCAGGAACGCGGCCATCATCCCGCTGCAAAGTCCGACCATAAATCCGGCCAGGGCGGAAACCGGAAGCGAATATCCGCTTTGGACGAAAAGATGACCGGTGATTACCGTGGTCAGGCCGATCACCGCGCCCGGGGCCAGGTCAATGCCGCCGCTGATGATGATCATTGCCGCGCCGATCGCGGCGATACCGTAAATGCCGGAATACTTGAAGATCATCAGGAAATTTTCAGCATTGAAAAAGGTATGCCGCCGGCCGGCTTCCGGATAAAGCTGGATATAAAACCATAAGATCTCCAGGCATAAGATCATAAACACGCTCAGCTCCCGATGCCGGGAAAACCAGCTCTGAACCGCCTGCAATTTAGAGCGCTCCATTTCCGGCTATCTCCTTTTAACCGACGCTGGCAACTGCCAATCTCATTATCTCTTCTTCACAGAGTTTGTCCCCGCAAACTTCCCCCATCAGTTTTCCAGACCGCATCACCAGAACCCGATCCGAGAGCGCCAGCAATTCCGGGAGCTCGCTGGAAACCACGACTATTGCCTTTCCTTCATCCGCCATCTTTCGGATCAAGCGGTGAATTTCGGCCTTGGCGCCCACATCAATTCCCCGGGTCGGCTCATCCAGAATAAAAACCCGGGGCTTGACCAGGAACCATTTCCCGATCATGACCTTCTGCTGGTTTCCGCCCGAAAGGCTCTGGATTTCCGCATCCAGACTGGAAGTGATGATTTTTAAATTTTCAACCGCTTCTTTTGCCAGGGACGATTCCCGATTTCTGAGGATGACTCTCTTGCCTACGCTTTTTAAGCCGATGGCAACCGAGGGAAGGGTGAGATTCTGCCGCAAGGACATAGTAAAAATGAGTCCTTCCAGCTGGCGGTCTTCAGGAACCAGAGCCATTCCCGCCCGGGCCCGATCGGCGATGGGAAGATAAGTGATCTCGGTTTCTCCCAGCCAGATTTTTCCCGACTCAATCGGCTCAATCCCGAACAGGGATTCCACCAGCTCGCTCCTCCCTGATCCCACCAGACCGGCAATGCCCAAAACCTCCCCTGCCCGCACTTCAAAACTGATCTTCTCCAGCCGACCCGCGATTACATTTTCAGCCTTGAGTAAAACTCCGCCGGGCTTCACTTCTTTTCTCCGGATGCTTAAGTCCAGCTCCCTGCCCACCATCATCTGAACCAGCCGGTCTTCGGTGACCTCCGGAACCGGCAGGGTCCCGATATGTTTTCCATCCCGGAGCACGGTCACGGTATCCGCAATTTCAAAAATCTCCTCCAGCTTGTGACTGATATAGAGCACGGTCACGCCCTCTTGATGAAGCGCGCGGATGATCTGGAACAAATCCTCCACGCTGTCCTGAGTCAGGGCGCTGGTCGGCTCATCAAAGATAATCAATCTCGGTTGATACAATATGGCTCGGGCGATCTGAATCATCTGCTTCTGGGCAACCGAGAGTTCCTGCACCAGGGTCTTCGGGCTTAAATCCAATCTGACCTTTTTCAAAACCTCCCGGGATTTCTTCTCCATCTCCCGCCAGCGCAGCCAGCCTTTGCTTCTCGGCTCATTTCCCAGAAAAAGATTTTCCATTATGCTTAAATTCGCGCAGAGCACAATCTCCTGGAAAACAATTCCAAACCCCAGCGCTCTTGACTTTTCCGGGCTGAGAATGGAAACCGGTTGTCCATCCAGAATAATTCTTCCGGAACCCGGCTGATGAACTCCAACCAGGATTTTCATCAGGGTGCTTTTGCCCGCCCCATTCTCCCCGACCATCGCGTGGACCGACCCCGGCGCGATGTTAAACGAGACATTGTCCAGGGCGCGGGTGGCGGCAAAATTCTTGGTGATCCGGTCAATTTCAATAAATTTTCCCATTGAATTTCTTGAATATGATCCAGGATTTATCGCCCGGCGTCAAGTTTAAGATCAGAAAATCACTTGTTGATCTTACCGGAATCAACTCCCGGAAATGCCAGGATGATCTCTTTTATTACTCAGAACGATAAGTAGTTGACATTTTATCAGCTTTGCCACCACCCGTCTTTCCCCTCCCTTGATGGGAGGGGATTAAGGGGAGGGTGATTCCTTCAAGAATCCTTTAATCACCCTCTCCCCAACCCTCCCCCCATCAAGGGGGAGGGAGTTCAATGTCCCGTGTCAACTATTTAGTGTTCTCCTTAATATTTATTTTTCAGCCGGTATTTCCCGATCAGGGAGTTAAGAAAATGGACCGGGAAGGTCTTGAGGGCGAAGTATGCGTGGAACAGGTCCGCCCGGGCGGTTTCGCGGAGTTGCCTGAGCGCATTGCGCCTTCTGGTTCCAGCAGGACCGAAGTAAAGCTCAATCTCCTCCAGGTCTATCTGCTTTTCCTGGTGAAGGAGTTTGGCCCGGAGCAGATATTTCCCGGCAGGGGTGGATTGGTTGAGCGGGATTGAGATTCTGGCGGCCTTTTCGGAGGAATCCCTGATAATCGTAAGATGCATTTCATCTGATGCTAAAAGCCCCTCCGGGCCGGCAAGCTCCCAGATCAGATTTGCGTCCTGGAGGTCATCCGGGAGATCGTTTATGATCCAGACCGCGGCTTTGAACTTCTTTCCGAGGTCAAAGTGGCTATTCCACGCGAGCCATCCGAGCGCCGGCGAGGGAGTGGCATCTTTTTGGATCAGGTCAAGACTCAGCTTGAGCCTTTTGTATGCCTTCTTGACGCTCTGATAACTCGCTTTGACATTTCGCTCATAGTCCACAATGGACCAGGTGATGCTCGGCCAGGCATCCACCAAGGTGAAGATGTATATGCCCCAGATGCGGCCCTTGGCCCGGCGGAAGGCCTGGATGCCGAAATCCAGCACCTCGCCCTGATAGGCCTGAGATTTCTCAATCATATCATCAAGGGAGGCGCAGTCGCGCATAAAAAAGAAAAGCCCGGTCTGAAAGTTATGATACTCCCATTGCCGGTTGGGCGGCCAGGCCGCCTCTCCGAGTTCCTTCCAGAGCCTGGCCTTTCTGCGGGGAAGAGACTGGGCGCCGAACTCATTCGGAATGGGACTGCCGGGAATTCCCGCAAACCCGAGTTTGGTTCCCAGATACCATCCGTAAAAGGGATGTTCCCGCATAAAGGTTGAAGCCTTGACCCTTCTTCCGGTCGGATCTTCCTCTGAAACCGCGGCCGAGAGAGCGCGATCCATCTTCCGATTGGAAACCGACATCGGCTCGCAATGGCAGACCCACATATAGATTGAAGGGTGATTTCCCAGGAGCCGAACCATTTTCCGGATCTGGCTCAGCGCTTCGGCGCGCGACTCAGGTGAGGTATCATAATCCCATAGCATCGGGAAATCCTGCCAGAGAAGAATCCCTGCATGGTCGCATTGGTTATAGAAATGCAGAGGCTCTATATGGTAGCAGATGCGCAAGGAGTTCATGCCCGCGCCTTTGACCAGATCCAGGTCGGCAAGACTTTTCTCAATTGTCATCTCGCCGAGCCAGAGCGAGCTTAAATAACAGGAGCCGCGCAGGAACACCCTTTTCCCGTTCAGATAAATGCCGTCGTCTTTCCAGGCCACCTCTCTAAAGCCGATGTTCCTTTCCGCGTCATCCGAGCTCTTATCTTCTGCCCGGAGCTTCAGGCTGAATTTGTAGAATCGCGGCTCGCCCAGATCCCAGGTCCACCAGAGATGAGGCGAATCAACCCGGAACTCAAAGGCGAGGTCATTTACTCCGGGCCAAAGGGACCGCTTCTCATTGAAGGCATAGGCCCGGCCTCCCTCAAAATTATTCGGCGCTATAGAAAATAGAAATTCGGCCTCAATCGGCTCCTGGCTGCGATTAAGAATTTTTGCCTTGACCAGAACCCTCCACTGGTCCCGCTCTTTCATCACCCAGGGAAGAATTTCCAGGATACATACCGGGCCTGAGGTTTCAATCAATACCGGTTGCCAGATCCCGGATCCCGGTTTCTCCTGGCCGCGCTCGGTCCAGCCGCCCGGCCTCATATCCCAGTGGCCGAGCCCTCCCCGGAAGAATTTTTTCCGAAAAGGAAACCCCGGGTCAGGACAGCCGTCAACCTCTACGGCCAGAAGGTTTTCCCTGCCGGGCTCAAGGTAAGGGGTTATCTCAAATGAAAAAGGATCAAAATATCCGGTATGCCCGCCGAGATACTTCCCGTTCAGCCAGACCCGGGCCATGTAGTCAACCCCCTGAAAGGAGAGCCTTGCTCCTTCCGCGGCCTCAAGGGAAAATCTTTTTCTGAACCAGACCTTTCCCGGGAAATCCAGACCGGCGAGATACCAGTGGCCCGGTATCTCCATCTCCTTCCAGCAGGAATCATCCAGGTCCGGGCTTTGGAATCCTTTTTCCCCGCCAATACCTTCATCATCCAAAAGGTATTTCCATTTCCCGGCAAGCAGGAGCTTTGGATCCATTCTTTTCTCCTAGTATTTTGACCGCCTCAATATGACGGTTTAATTTCTATAACTGTTTTCATAACCCGAATCGTAGCGGCGTGATTTATCACGCCCTTCTTTGAGAGCGCAATAAATTGCGCCCCTACAAAACCTACAAAATAATGCGGTCAAAATCCTAGAAGCCCCTTCCAGTGCTTGCGTCAGTCCGGCTTCCGTGCTTTGCGCCGGGCAAAGCTGTCAGCCGGTCCGCGCTCTCAAAAATCTCATCCCCGCTCTGCCGGGTCAAGGCGCGGGTGGCAACAGCAGTCCTGGTGATTTGATTACTTTCAAAAAAAATCCCCATTGAATTCCTTAAATAGAATCCAGGATTTATCGCCCCCGGTCAAGCATCTAACCATACTTTCCGAAGGTTCCGAAACGAGAAAACTTGACAGATCGGATTTTGCTATCTATTCTAAATTGAAAGAAGACCCCAGGTGCCGGGATGGATAAATTTGTAGATGAGAGTCTGCGCGTAAATCTGTTGCTTGATTATATTGTTAGTCAAGGATTGAAGGGGAATCATCTCCTTTTTGACAATGAACAAATCCGGAAGGCGTTTGAGAAAAGGGGCGAGGAACTGGCGGATCTCGGCACGAAGAAAATTCAGGAGGTCAGAGAGGCTCTGCGGGAAATCTTTTCCCTACCCGGGATGGATGAGAAAAGAGAATATATTTCGCAACTGCCGGAAGAAGTTCAGGGCATCCTGATCTTCCTCTATTTCCAGATTTTGGAAAAGAATATCCTTTCCAAACGGCCCCGTCCTCACTGATTTTTTGATCCAGACCTTCAGGAGCTAAGATGTCAGAAGAGTTTCAATTACAAAAAGACGAGAAACGACTATTACTGGAAATCGCCCGGACCAGCATTGCGACTTATGCCCGCGCCGGCGAGGGATTCCCGCCGGTCAAAAAGGAAGAGTTGAGTCGGAATTTAAAAGCGAAATGCGGGGCGTTTGTCAGCCTGCATAAGCGGGGTATGCTCCGGGGCTGTATCGGGATTTTTGAAGGTCGGGGCCCGCTTCCCGAAACCGTTTCGGAAATGGCGGTTTCCGCCGGGTTTAAAGACCCCAGATTCCCGCCGGTTGAGCAAAGCGAGCTTAAGGATCTGGAGATAGAAATTTCCGTGCTCTCGCCGCTCAAGCCGGCGCGGGCCGAGGAAATAGAAGTTGGCAAGCACGGAATATATATCACCCGGGGATTCTATCACGGGGTATTGCTTCCCCAGGTGGCGGTTGAGTATCAATGGGATCGGAAAACTTTTCTGGAACACACCTGCCTCAAAGCCGGGCTTCCGCCGGATGCCTGGAAAGAGCCGGGAACCAAAATAGAAGTGTTTAGTGCGGATGTTTTTAATGAGAAGGATCTGGAATGATTGATGCCTTTGGACCGATTGAATCCAACCTCGGCCAGGCCATAGCTCAAAATCGGGTGGCGCACGCTTATCTGTTTCTTGGTCCCGAGGCCGTGGGCAAATTTCAGTTTGCGCTCAGGTTTGCCCAGGCCCTGATCTGCAAAAAAGGAAATTTTCCTCCCTGCCAGGAATGCCCCGATTGTAAACAAATTCTTGCGCGAACCCATCCGGATCTTCATCTTCTGGAAGTGGGGTCAGAGGAAAAGCAGATCAAGATTGATGAAGTCCGGGAATTTCAGAAACAGCTCAGCTATCGGCCGTTTCAAGCGAGCTGGAAGGTCGGGATGATCAAAGAAGCCGAGAAGCTGACGATCCAGGCAATGAATTCTTTGCTCAAGACCCTGGAAGAGCCTTTGCCGAACACGGTTTTAATCCTGACCTGTTCCAACCGAAGCCGGTTGCTCTCAACCGTGGTTTCTCGTTGCCAGATTTTGCGCTTCCCGCCGGTCCGAAACGAGGTCCTGGTTGAAATCCTCCTGCGAGAACAAAACCTTTCCCCGGAAAAGGCAAAACTGGTTGCCAACTATGCAGAGGGCAGCCTGGAGAAAATTGACGAACTGGTTCCGTTGATGGAGCAGAGGAGGAAATTTCTGGAAAACTGGCTCACGGTTCATTCCAAAAATCCGGTGGAGGGGTTTGAGCTTACCCAGAGTTCGGCTTTTGTTAAAAACCTCCGGGTCTATCTGGACTTTTTCCTCAATTGGTATCGGGACTTGATCCGGATCAAATTGAACCTCAGCCCGGAATTCAATCCGGACTTTGAGCTGGAGCTGAAAGCCGAGGGGCAAAGGCTCACTCGGGAGCAAATTATTTCCAGCCTGGATCTTCTGCTGAAATTAGAGGAAGAGATGATCTCATTTAATTTGAATCCGCAAACGATTGGCGAACAAATCTTTTTTGAATTAAGGTGATGAAATGAGCGAACCGGGCAAAGAGAGCGCTTCGGATCAGGGACCAGGCAAAGAAAAGCGGCTGGTGGGCGTTAAATTTCGGCCGGCGGGGAAAACTTATTTTTTTGATGTCGGGGCCCAGGAGTATTGTTTTGGGGACCGGGTGATTGTGGAGACCGAGAATGGGCTGGTCCTGGCCCGAATCATTACTCCGGTCTGTTCCATTCCGATTGCGGAATGCCCCAAGGATTTAAAGCCGGTGCTGAGAAAAGCCAACCACAATGATATGGAACGGGAGAAGAAGAATCGGGAGCGGGAGAAAAAGGCGTTTGGATTTTGCCTGAGCCGGATTCAGGAAAAAAAACTGGAGATGAAACTGGTGCAGGTGGAATTTCTTCACGATGGCAGTCGCGCGATTTTTTATTATACCGCGGCTCAACGGGTGGATTTTCGGGAGCTGGTCAAGGACCTGGCGCTTGAGCTTCATACCCGGATTGAGATGCGCCAGATCGGGGTTCGGGATGAGTCCAAGCTGGTGGGTGGAATCGGCAACTGCGGTCGGGTGCTCTGTTGCGCGAGCTTTTTGACCGAGTTTGCCTCGGTTTCCGTGAAGATGGTGAAGGATCAGAATCTGGCGATGAACCCGGCCAAGGTGAGCGGAGTTTGCGGGAGATTGATGTGCTGTCTGGCGTATGAGCATTGCATTTATCAGGAGCTGATCGGCCGGATGCCCCGGAGAGGAAGTTCGGTGGAAACCCCGGAGGGGAAGGGAAAGGTGATTGACCTGAATCCGCTGGTGCATCAGGTCACCGTGCAACTGGAAGAAGGGATTAAGAATTTTAAATCGGAAGAAGTCAAGGAAATTGCGCCTCCGCCGGAACCGGAAATTCCCGAGGAATTAAAGAAGCTGGAGGAGTAACGGATGGGGAAGTTTTATGTCACCACTCCGATTTATTATGTGAATGATGCGCCGCATGTGGGGCACGCTTATACCACGCTGGCCGCGGATGTGCTGGCCCGATACTGGAAGCTCCAGGGAGAGAAGGTTTTTTTTCTCACCGGCACGGACGAGCATGGCTTGAAAATCCAGCGCGAAGCCCGGAAGCAGGGAATCAGCGCCCAGGAGTTGGTGGACCGGAACGCGGAGCATTTCAAGCGGCTCTGGGAAAAAATGAATATCCAGTATGACGATTTCATCCGCACCACGGAAGAGCGTCATATCAAAGCCGTGTCCGCGTTCCTGGAAAAATTGCAAACCGCGGAGGATGTTTACCTGGACGCATATGAGGACTGGTATTGCGTGCCCTGCGAGACCTACTGGACTGAGACCCAACTGGAGGGAAGCGGAAATTGTCCCGCCTGTCGTCGGCCCGTGGAGCTTTTAAAGGAGCAGAGCTATTTTTTCCGGATGAGCAAATATCGGGATCAACTGCTAAGGCATCTGGACCAGCATCCGGATTTTATTCAGCCGGAGGTTCGCTGGAACGAGATCAAGAGTTTTGCGGGGGGAGAGCTTCGGGATTTGAGTATCAGCCGGACTACTTTTGACTGGGGCGTGCCGATTCCGGGCGCCAAAGGACATATCACCTATGTCTGGGTGGATGCGCTGGTGAATTATATCTCGGCGCTGGGCTGGCCCGAGGATAAAGAGGGAAAGTTTGCCGCTTTCTGGCCCGCGTCGGTTCACCTGATCGGCAAGGATATTCTGCGGCATCACGCGGTTTATTGGCCCTGTCTTTTGATCAGTGCCGGAGTAGCTCTTCCCAAAACCATTTTTGCGCACGGCTGGTGGACCAATGAAGGCCAGAAGATGAGCAAATCGCTCGGGAATTTCATTGACCCCAATACAATGATCAAGGATTTCGGTTTGGACGCATTCCGATATTTCCTGATGCGGGAAGTAGCCTTTGGACAGGATGGAGATTTTTCGCTGGAGGCGTTCAAGCAGAGGATCAATTCGGACCTGGCAAATGACCTGGGCAACCTCCTGAGCCGGGTCTGCGGAATGATCAGCCGGTATCTGGATGGAAAATTTACCGGCTCCGCCGAGTCCGCGGAAATTGACTTCGCTCTGCTGGACAATTTGAAATCCGCGGATCAAGAAGTTGATCTCTGCTTCAAGAATTACTCTTTTCATAAAGCCCTGATCGCCATCTGGGAATTCGTCAACCAGGTCAACAAATACATTGACACCACCGCGCCCTGGTCGCTGGCAAAGGATCCCGGCAAAAAAGCGCGCCTCACCAATGTTCTCCAATGCTCAGCCGCGAGCCTGCAGGCAATCGCTCTGATGCTTTTCCCGTTTATGCCGCAGTCCGCAGAGAAAATCTGGATCCAGGTCGGATTAGAACTCCCGCTCACGGCGATCAATTGGTCCGAAGAAAAAACTTTCTCGCGCTACTGCCCCGCGCAGACGATTAAAAAAGTGGAACCGCTTTTCCCGCGCATCGTATAAAAATATGTCATTCCTGGTTGACACTCACGCGCACCTGGATTTTGCCGACTTTGACCCGGATCGGGACCAGGTGATTGAGCGCGCGAAAAAGGCCGGGCTGAAGTGGATGGTGAGCATCGGCTCCGGAGAAGGAATCAAAAGCGCGGAGCAGAGCCTGAAGCTGGCCGAAGCCAATCCGATGATTTATTCCACCGCGGGGATTCATCCCCACGACGCTAAACTATGGTCCCCGGAAATCAGAGATGAAATTATTGATCTGGCTCAAAAGCAAAAGCAGGTTGCCATCGGCGAAATCGGTCTGGACTTTGCCAAGGAATACTCGCCCCGGGAGATTCAGGAAAAAGCTTTTCGGGAGCAGATGGAAATTGCCAATGAGCTGGATTTGCCGGTGGTCATTCATTCCCGCAATGCGCATAACGAAACTCTGAAAATCATCAAGGAGTTGAAGCCGGAAAAAGGAGTGATGCATTGTTATTCTGGAAGCCTGGAGCTGGCGAAACAGCTAATCAAAATTGGATTTTATATCTCCATTCCCGGAGTAATTACTTTTAAAAACGCGCGCCAGTTGGTGGAAGTGGCGAAGGAAATCCCGCTGGAATATCTTTTGCTGGAGACCGACTGCCCGTTTTTAGCGCCCGAGCCTTGGCGCGGGAAACGAAACGAGCCGGCTTATGTGAAATATATGGCGGAAAAAATATCTCAGATCAAGAACCTCAGCTTTGAGCAGGTTGCACAAAAAACCACTACTAATGCAGAAATGATCTTCGGATTAGGCCGGGATCAGAAAAATTAAATAATTTCCCCGGGAGTTTTCTTACCTCGGGCGGTCCGATTGAAATCTGAATCAAAACTGACGAGTTGCAGGTTAAATTTTTCCGCGGCGGCGTATTGATAAGCGTCATCGTAATCCAGGCCAAATTGATCCTGCATGCTGATGATCAGGCCGGTGTTCCGAGGTTCCAAGCGAATCAAGCCCACCGAGCCATCTATGAAAGTATCTTGGATAAATTTCAATAGATCCGCGCCTTTCTTCAGTCGGAGCAAAGTGATTGAGATAGAATGAAGAGAAAAATCGGTCATGTTGATCTTTTCGGAGGAAACTTTCGCTAAAAACTTTTCAACCTCTGCGGACCTCTCTTGATTTAACAGCCGCTCCAGCCAGACATTGGTATCCAGAAGATACATCGCAACCTATTTCAGTCTCCGCGCCATTCCAGGGCTTTTTTCTGAAGCTCCAGAGAAGTATACTGATCGCGGTATTCTTCCAGGGCGCCGGCCCAGTCCTGGCGAAGGAACTTCCCCGGTTTCTTCGCCCGCTTCTGGAGCAAGAACTCAACAAAGTCCACAACCTCTTTCTCAAGCTCCGGGGGCAACTGGTCCAACAGTTCTTTTGGAATAGCCATCTTCTCTCACCTCTATTATTATTTTGGCAAGTTCCTGCCTCTAAGTCAAGTTATTCCAACCGTCCCTTGTCAACTCTTAGTTGCCTCATTCGCTAACAATTTTTGCATCTACCTTGCCCTCTTTTGGAATCAGTCTCAGGAACAGTTTTTGATCCTGTTGGCAAAATTCGTCTTCGCCGGCGGGTTTGATTGAGGAGCATTCAACTTTTTTCAACGATTTGTCCGAGGAAGAAACTGACAAGGGAGTTTTGTTAATTTCTTCGGCAAGCAGGATGACTTCCCGCTTCAATCCCTGGGCAGAAACTTCAATACTGGTTTCAGTCCGTTTCCAGGATACGCTTCCTTGATTCCCGTCCGGATCAAGCAGAACGCGGGTTCCTTCACCATTGCCCGGCAAAAGCCAGAAGGTGTCCTGGCTCGCAAATGAGGCATTGAGCAGATGTCCATATTTTGAGCTTACCCAGAGCGGGATCAGGCTTCCTTCTATGACATAGACTGGGAATTCTGAAATCGGAAATTGCTGATTGATAGTCTCGCCGGTCTTGAAGGTTTTGGAAAGATCATACCAGGATCTCCAGTTTCCCTCCGGGAGTTGGAAAGAAATTTTTCCGCCTGGTTTCAAAATCGGCGCCACAAAGATGGAATCGCCGAGCAGGAAATTTTTTCCGTGCATCTCCACCAGACTCTTTTTCGCCAAAAATTTTTCCTCTGCCAGGCTGTACAGATACCATTTCAATTCCTCGTGCCAGACCGCGAGCTGGCGGTAAATTTCCACCGCATCCTCTCCGAACTCCCAGGGTCGGTGCTCGGGGTTCCCGCCGTTTTCCATCATCGGCACAAAAGCTCCGAATTGCGCCCAGCGGATGAATAATTCTTTGTCCGGGTCGCCGCTCCGGTACCCGCCAATGTCAAATCCCGGGACCAGATAGCCGGCCTGGACGCTTTTTCCAAAATCCCGATGCGCGTCCTTGATTCCGTCCCAGTTGGGAGTCTGGTCTCCCATCCAGGTCATAAAGCTGACCTCTTGAGGCGCAAACACGATATCCGGTCCGAGCCGGAGCGGATTGGTCCATCTGGGAAGCCCGGAGGAGTGCTCATTGAATTCCTCAATTCCGCGCGCCATAATCACGATCGGTCTTCCGGTGTGTTCCCGGCTGTAGTAGAAAAAATCCGAGTAATAAAGCCGGGAGTATTCTCTTTGTTTATTGATTCCGCGGACCGCTACTGCTCCTTCCACGCCATCCACTTTCCAGCCGTCAATACCCAGATCCAGCGCTTTATTCACGCGCCGGTGCCAAAATTTCATCGCCTCGGGATTGTTGTAATCAATCAACCCGCCGGTGCCCTTCCACCATTTATATTTTTCAAATCCGGGGAAATAGTATCCCTTTTCCAGCGCATACTGATACTCCGGATCCTCGGTGTTGATCGCAGAGGTGATCCAGAGAATGACGGCGATGTTCTGACTTTTCAGGTCGGAGAGCAGTTTTTGATACTCCGGGTATCTCTTGGCGTCAAACTCAAAATTGTTGTAAGCAGTCTCCCACGGACTGTCTATGATCACTCCCGAGACCGGAATCTCGCGCTCCTGATAGCCCTTCACCAAATCCCTCAGGCTCTGAGTGGTGGACTCGTCTTCCCAGACAATATGCCCGAAAATGAAGGCGGGGTATTCTGGAATTTTTTTATCCGGCGCCGGCGCCAAAGCCGAGGCCAGGAAAATCCCCAGCCCAAAAACTAAAATTTTCCTCATTTCCGCCCTCCTTAATAATTACGCCCAAACTGCAATCCCTGAATCAGCCGCTCGGTCAGCTCAAAAATTTCCTGATCCATTTTTTTCTGAAAACGATTATTGGCCTGATAAAGCTCAACCAGTTGGTTCCGATAAATCCGATTGCCGTTTTGATCCCGCAAAGCCAGCGCCAGCCAGGAATTGAACCGGAAGAAATCCGCGCGCGGGTCCCGGGCTTTGCATCTGCCTCTCTTCAGATCCTCATCATATTTTGCCAGTTGTTTCTTGAGCAAATCGCTGGCAAGCTCTTTATTCTTTTTCACCTGATCCTGGCAAAACTTATAAACCCGGTCAAAAATTTGATTATAAAGTTTTTTGCCCTTTGCTCCCGCCTCGCCTTGATTCAAAAGTTCCAGCAACAGCTCGTAATAAACCCCGGAAATTTTATATTTCAGCCGGGAGCCGGTTGCCTTCAGAAGCGCCGGATACACGCCTTTGCCTTTTCCGCTCCAGGGAGTTGCGCCACTGCCGGAGTGAAAACAAATCAGCGCGCCGTCAAAATAATTAACCAGCGCGGCCTGCTCTTTTGCGCGCTTTCCCAGCTCGCTCAATGATCCCTGATAATCCGCGCGCTTTTTGAATCCGATATTGGGAGCAAAATAATCAAAATGCCGGCCGGAATGCGCCCACTCATTGAGATAGAAAAACGCATCCGGGAGAGGGGTCAGGAATTCGGTCTCGTCCATTGAAATCTCAAATCCGAAGGCTTTGGAACAAATAACCTTTTTCCAGAGATAATCATAAAGTTTGGCGTTGGCTCTGATGCTGGCGCGATATTTAAGGAAAAGCCGGAAAATTTCCTGATGACTGAATTCTATTTCAAAACCGGCGCCGTCAACCGCGGTGATTTTAAATCTCTTTCCCGAATACCGCTCCAGAAGCCTTTTCCGACCCCGCTCCGCCAGGGTCTCTTCAAATTCATTTTTCAGCTCCTGGCCGGAAAGCTGGTCCGCCTGGCGCCAGATTAAATCCGAGGTGTCAGTGGTAAAAGCCCGGATCGGCGCGCTGGCAATGGCCTGCTCAATGGCGGCAAAATTATATTGAAAATTTTCTTCCAGCTTCTTTTCATCAATCGGTTGAAGCTCCCAGACTCCTTCAATTCTTTTCACGGCCAGGTCCGCGGAGCCGATCACGATCAAATGGTCGGCTTCCAGCTCAATCGGAATTTCCGCCTCCTGCGCCGCGCTTTCCGCGGCTTTCAAATAATGAGGAATGGAAGTCCCGGTATGACCCAGGGAAATGGGATATTTTCCCGGCGGGGCCTGGATCACTTCTTCCAGGCTGGTCTCCCGTCCAAAGCTGAGTTCCAGACCTGCGGCCACCCGGTGAGTTTTGAGCGCCGCGACGATTCCCTTCAGGAAGATTTCCGGAATTCTGATTCCAAGCGCCGGATGATGCTTTTTCCAGAAATAATTTGCGCCCGGTATTAACTTGGGCATCGGCTTTACTCCTCTAAATCCGCTTTTTGCTTATACTCCGCTATAAGCATTAAATCCGCCATCAACCGGAACCACCACCCCGGTGATAAATTGGCTTTCCGCAGAGATCAGCCAGAGCAAGGCGCTGATCAAATCCCCGGGTTTTCCGAATCTGCCCGCGGGCGTGTGCGCGAGAATCCGTTTGCCCCGGGGCGTGAGTTTCCCGGATTTATCCATCAACAGGAATCGGTTTTGAGCGGTGATAAAAAATCCCGGGGCCAGGGCATTGACCCGGATCTTCGGCGTATAATGCTGGGCAAAATGAACCGCCAGCCACTGGGTGAAATTGCTCACCCCGGCTTTGGCGGATGAATATGCCGGAATCCGGGTCAAAGGCCGGAATGCGTTGATGGAGCTGATGTTGATAATTACTCCCTCCCCGCGGGTCTGATAAATTATCTTGCCGAAAACCTGGGAAGCATAAATCGTTCCGAGAATATTCAGCTCAAAAACCTTCCGGATTCCCTGGTCGGAAAGATCAAAAAAGCTCTGCTGATCAGTGGTGGTCGCCCCAGGCGAGTTCCCGCCGGCGCCATTGATCAAAAGATCCAGCCCGCCAAAATTCTCCAGCAACGCCCCGGCTGATTTTTCCAGACTTGCCTGGTTGGTGACATCCGCCACCAGCGCAATCGCTTTTCCCCCTTGGGACTTGATTTTCTTTACCAGGGCCTCGGCTTTCTTTTTGTCAAAATCCAGCACGGCCACCGAGCATCCGCATTCGGCCAAAACCAGGGACATTTCCCCGCACAGCTCCCCTGCCCCGCCGGTAATCACGGCAACTTTTCCTTTTAGATTCAGCCCATGGTTCCGTTTCGCTTTCATTCTTCTCCCCCCGGGAGTTCTTTCAATTTTTCCCGCGCCTTTTCAAAAAAATCCTGCTCCAGATCCGCCAGCTCGTTGAAATCTTTGCTCGCCGTTTTCAAATCAACCCGCGGGATCGGATTCTTCTCGCTCATCTCCTTTAAAAGCCCTGCCAGCTCGGTCCATTTATTGCTGATTATTTCCATTTTTTCAAAGGGCGCAACTTTTCCCAGCTCGGGCCAGGATTGATTGGCCTCTTTTAAAAATCCCGCGTAGAGTTTGCGGAAAGCCCCTCCGCCCGTGCCCCTCCGCTCAATTATCTGATACGCCCAGCGAAAACACCAGCTGGAATCCTTGGCTAGAGGCCATTCAAAAATGCGCTCCGCAACTTTCCTCATCCCCTGGTGCCCGCTCCAGGCGGTTCCGCCCGATCCCGGGTCTGAAAGAAGATCGGCCTGAAGCAGAATTGCCTTCTTTACTCTCGGTTGCAGCCGATCAATCTTGCCCGCCAGCCGGCCCGGAAAATAATCACCATTGAGATGGATATAGGTATCCTTGCTGTATCTGGCTTGGGAAAGCGAAGCAGCCGGAATTTCCAGCAATCCTTCCCAGCCGGTATCTACAATGTAGGCGCTGGATTTTTCCGGGTCATATCCCCAGAGGAGAATGAGATGAAGCGGAAAATGGGTTTTGGACTGGTAGTGATCCAGGTAAAAAATATCCGCATGAAACAGAACCGGGATTCCCGCGTCAATCAGTTTCCGGGCGGATTCCCAGCCTTGCTCCGGATCAGATTCTTTCTTCCACTCAAAATTAATATCCAGGCTCCGGAAAAAATTCCCTTCCAGTTCCTGGGCCCGGGTCATAATCGTCCGGGTCGGAGAAAGGGATTCGCCTTCCATATACAAAAATCCCAGCCCTGCTCCCAGCCCGAGACAAAAAGGCTCGCTGAAATTTAATCCATAGAAAAAGGAAAGATCACTCAGCACGGTTGAGGCGCAATGTTTCCCGGCTCGGTGCACCCAGCCCCGAATTATTTTCTGCATCGGATGATCAGGAGGATCTTAGCGAGCCAGCCCCTTGCTGAGATTGATTTGTTTCTCCAGGCCGGAGATTTGCTTCTCCAGCTCACACTTCTCCGCCAGCACATTTTTGGAATCAGATAATTTAGTCCGCTCCGCGTCCACTTTTTCCTTCAGTCCCGCCAGATCATCCTTGAAGACTTTTGCCCGGCCGATGTCGGTATCTTTAAGTTCCGGCGGATTGACCTGCAGAGAGCAGCTATAGGAGCTATTCCAGGCTTGCTGGTCAAAGCTCAAAAACTCCAGATTAATTTCCACCTGTCCCGCAGAAATAGAAGGCGTTCCCTGCCGTCGGCTCGCCACGCCCAGATTTTCAATTCCCATCAGGAATCTGCTCAATTGTTCATTGGCGCCTTTTACCGCCAGAGTGATCGGCTCCACTTTAAGAAAACCCTCTGCGGTCTCTGGTTTGGCATCCATTTTCTCAAGGCTTACGCCCACCGAGCCGGCCAACTGCCGGATCTTGCCCTGCAGATCATCCATATTTACTTCCAGGCCGATCTTGGGCTTAAGTTGATTCAGCTCCTTCTGCAGGGATTCCGCCTTTGAGCCCATCTCCTCCAAATCTTTCTGGCTCGGCGGCTTCCAGGTGGAATAAAAATCATTGATCCGGGCCGTATCGTTTTCCAGCCCCGCTTTCAGGTTCTTGGCCGTGGTGTAATCGTTGATCAGGAAGATGCTCCCGGCAATTACAAGCAAGGCAAAAAGAATAATCCCGACCGCGCTCCTCCAATTGATCTCATCCCATTCTACCATTTCTCTTCCCCCTTTTTGGCTTTAGATCACTTTATCATTTATACCAAAACGGTCAAGTAAAGCAACTTCTTATTTGGGCTTGAACTGGTTCAGCAATTTTTCCAATTCCTTCTCACCCTTTTTCTGAAAATCTCCTCCCGGCAATCCCAGGTTTTTTCCCGCTGACCCGGTCAGGTTGCGCGCGATCATCTCTCCATATTTGACCGGATCAATGACCGCCTGGAGTCCGGGGAAATTTCCGCCCAGATTGAACGGCAAGAGCAAATTTTTTCCGTCTTTAAAAAGCAGTTTGGTGAATTCCGGGCTCAGTCCCAATTCCTTGGCGATCTTCTTGCTGGCGCCTTCTCCCATAAACAGTTCTCCGTCCAACTTGAGCCTGGAATCAAAACCAACCCTGCCTTTACCTTTGACCGTGCCGTCCGGGATCAGCAAATTCAAATCGTTCAATTCAATTCCGCCGTCCTTCACCGCGAACGCCAACTCGGCCAGATTGAATTCGGTCTGCTTCAGGCTTTGCCAGTTGGATTTGCCAACCTTGCCATTGACCAGAGTACGGAACTGTTTGGAATTCGCCCAGTCTCCGAGCAGGTTTCCCACCAGGTTAAAGGCTTTCAGGCTGCCTTTGGTCACTGACATCTTGCCCTTGCCATTCAGCTTGGACTTGATCTCGTTCCAGCTCGTGCCCCTGCCGGAAAATTCCAGGTTGCCGTCCAGCTTGCCCGTAATCTGGTCTGACAGTTTGGTGAAATTTTTCAGCGCTTCCGGAAGCTCAACCCCGGCAAGCGCAAGATTGCCCTGGTATTGCAGTTTCTTGCCGGACAAATCAATGCTGATCGGGCCGCTGGCCGTGCCCTGAAAAATGTTGAAATTGGTATCGGGTAAAGAGGCGACCCCGTTTTCCATCAGGAAATTGGAGCTGAAATTCTGGGCCTGATACTGCTGGTAACCGAGCTGGGCCAGCCGGATCTGTCCCTCCAGATAAATCTTCTCCAGAATTCCCGGTTCCTTCTTCTTGTCTTCCTTTTCCCCTTTTTTCTTGCCCGATGGTTTTTCCGCCGGCTCAGATGTCTTTGGCTCTTGCTCGGATTCTGCTTTCTTGCCTCCTGATTTCATCAAACCCGCGGCGTTCAATTTCTGCCCGTTCAGATCAAACTTGATCCTCGGCTCCACCAGGTTGTTAACCATCCCCGTGAGCGCCAGGTCCAGATCCGGGCCTTTCATCGTCAGTTGATTGATCAGGAAGTTGAGATTTTGCGCCTGGGTGACTTTGCCGGAAAGGTTTCCGTCCAGGTCCATTTTTCCTTTGAAATTATATCTGGAAAGCGGTGTCACCAGCTTGGTCAATTCTTCCATTGAAACATCGCTTCCCGCAAGGTCCAGGTTGATATTGTTGTCCTTGCTCAGATTTCCTTTTCCGAGAATTTCTCCTCCGTTGAACCCGAGCTTCATATTTTCAATCAGCCATCCGGTATCCGCCTGCCTGGTCCTGAGATCAATTGCGAGTTTATCCCCGGCCGGTTTGGTCAGGGCTCCCGGATAATTCAGCCCCGCGTTTTTCAGATCCAGGCTCGCTTGCAACACCGCGGGAGACGCGCTCTGGAAAGTTCCGGAAAGCAAAGCCGTCCCGCTGAGATTGATTTTTCGGTCCGCGATAAATTTTTTCAGCGGATAGACCAGTTCGGCTAATTCGGCCAGATCCAGATTGTTGCTGTTGAACTTGAACTGATCAGCGGCATTCGCCCTTTGTCCGGAAAGATCAATTACGCTTTTGCCCACCGCGAGCCGGGAAGAATTGATCAGATATTTCTTTTCCGGAAGATTGACCAGGGCATCAAGATTCAAATCCAGCCTGGTCTTGGGGCTGGGCATCCAGCTTCTCTTTTTGTCCAGAAACGCAAATTCATCAAGCCCGATCAAACCTTTGACGGCAGTGCCTGGTTTTTCCGCGCGAACCTCCAGCTTGCTGCTCAGCTTCCCGCTCAGAATTTCAACCGGCAGCTTTTCCGCAAAATATGGAACAATCTGCCCGAGCTCAAATTGGGAAATCTCCAGGCTTAAATCCGCCGGCGCTTTTTGCCATTCCAGCTTCTCTCCGAGCGGGCCGAGTTCTCCTTTCAGATGAAAATTTTGTCCGGCCTCGGATTGGAACTTGAAGGCCAGGTCCAGATTCATCTTTTCGGTGAGAGAAAATTTTTTGAGCAGGAAATCAAAGTCTGCCATCTCAATGGATACATACCGGCCCCCGGCCGGCGGCTTGAAATCATCAAAGCTGAAAATGCCGTCCTTGATTTGCACCGAGTCAATCGTCACTTTTTTGCCGCCGAATTCCAGGGACTTGCTTTCTTTGGCCACTTTTTCCTGCGTGCCTTTTTCCTTGGATTTCCGGTACAAGTCCGCAATGCTCAGCTCGCCTTCCGGATTTCGGATCAAAAGGATTTTCGGCCGGATCAGGACGATTTTTTTAATCTTGATCTCTTTTTTCAGCAGGTGGAGGAGGGAAATTTTTACATCAATATGATCCGCTTCCAGCAATGGCTCCTGGCTGAAGCTGGGCAAATTGGCAATCTTCACACCGGAAAGCTCAACGCCGAGAGTGGGAAACAATTGGAGCTTGAGACCCTGGAGGGCCAATTCCCGCTTGAGCGCCTTTTTGGCCTGGGCTTCAATCTTGGGCTTGAGCGATTCCAGATTGATGAAATTGGGGATGATCCAAAGCAAGGCAATGATCAAGACAATGATTACGCCGATCCCGATTCCAATGATTTTTTTCCAGCTCATTTTCCTTCCCTCAGTTTCTTGAGCGCTTCGGCAAGGATTTGATTCACCATCTGCGGATTGGCCTTGCCCTGGCTCTTCTTCATCACCTGTCCCACGAAAAATCCGAGCATCTTGTCCTTGCCTCCAAGATATTCCGCCACCTGTTTGGGGTTTTCCTGAATCGCTTCCTCAATCATCTTCCGGATCGCAGAATCATCGCTCACCTGGGTAAGTCCCTGCTCCTTGACCACCTGTTCCGCGCTCTTGCCGTTCTGATACATTTCCATAAATACGCTTTTTGCGATCTTGGCGCTGATGATTCCTTTCTCAATCAGTTGATACAATCCCGCAAGCGCTTCCGGCCGGACCGGACAATCGGCCGCGGATTTTTCCGCTTGATTCAGCTCCCGCAAAACCTCGCTCATCATCCAGTTGCTGGTCCACTTGGCTTGAGCGCCGGCTTTGATCACGGCCTCAAAATAATCCGCCAAGTCTCTGTCCTGGGTCAAAACCCCGGCATCATACTCCGGAATATTATATTGCTTGATGAACCGGTCTTTTTTCCGGCCGGGCAGTTCCGGAAGGCTCTTGCGAACCCTGCCAATCCAATCCTCATCCACCATCAGCGGAATCAAGTCCGGATCCGGGAAATAGCGGTAGTCATGCGCTTCTTCCTTGCCGCGCATCCCGCTGGTTTTTCCCATCTGCTCGTCCCAGAGCCGGGTCTCCTGAACCACTTCTCCGCCTGACTCAACCACCTTGATCTGCCGCTCGATCTCATAGGCGAGCGCGCGCTGAATATTGCGGAACGAGTTCATATTCTTGAGCTCGGCCCGGATGCCGAATTTCTTCGCGCCCCTGGGCATCACCGAAACATTCGCATCGCATCTCAGAGATCCTTCCTGCATATTGCCGTCGCACACTCCGAGATAAACCAAAATATTCCGAAGCTGGCGCATATACTCCGCGGCTTCCTCCGCAGCCCGCAGGTCCGGCTCGCTCACGATTTCCATCAGCGGCACTCCGGTCCGGTTCAAATCCACATAGCTGAAATCCGCCCGGGCAAAATCCCCGCTATGCACCAGTTTGCCCGCGTCTTCCTCCATATGAATCCGGGTGATCCCGATCCGCTTTTTTCCCTCGCCCAGATGAATCTCAATAAATCCATCCTCGGCCAGGGGCCGCTCATACATTGAAATCTGGTAGCCCTTGGGAAGATCGGGATAAAAATAATTCTTGCGCGCGAACACGCTCTTCTCCGCGATCCGGCAATTGAGCGCCACCGCGGTGCGCAAGGCGTATTCCACCACCTTGCGGTTCAAGACCGGAAGCACCCCCGGCATCCCCAGGCAAACCGGACAGGTCTGGGTGTTCGGCTCTCCGCCGAACCTGGTGGAGCATCCGCAAAAAATTTTTGAGTCCGTGAGCAATTGCGCATGAACCTCAAGTCCGATTACCGCTTCGTATTCCATCTCTTCACCTCAGTGGCGGATATTTTCTTTTCAGGCAACCATTAAAATCAGCAATGAATTTTGCAAAATTCGGGTCAACCTTTCCTGCCTTCTTGATGTCTATTTCTTGCGCAATATCAAATCCAAATTCTGCTCCGCCGATCGAAGAACCAATAAGATTTGCTCTTAAAGCTTCAACCAATCTATCCTTGTAATAATGTCTTTGCGACTTATCGTGAAAATATCCGGGCAAGGCCGGAACCTTTTTGCCCTTAATTCCTTTGGCAAACCCCTTTGGATCAGCGAGATACCATCTCTCGATATACGGGTCCGGAATGGCAAAAACGATATCCTCGTTTGGATAATTAAATCTTCGCGCGATGCTGATAAACTCGTTTTTCACTTTGGGAACGGTATGGCAATTCGCATCATGAACGACCAGGACTAAATCATATTGACCCGCCCGGCCTTCGCTCGAACTTTTCATGAACTCGATAAAATTAGTTCTGATAATGGAACCGCCCCTGGAACTCAAATTATCTCCGTAAACTTCGATCTTGCCTTGCGCCTTTTCACGAAGTAGTCTCTTGACCAAGCCTTGGACGAAATTTTCATGCCCGATATCTTCAAAGAAGAATGCGATATTTATTCTTATCATCATCACATCCTTGGGTCTCTAAGACTTTCTCTAATCAAGTCCTTTCGAAAAGGCGGCTCGATCTCTTTAAGAGCCTTGATCAAAGTGCGCCCATTGTCTTTCCGGCAAATGAACAGGTTCTCATCATCAAACAGGCTGGCGAATTCCGAGGAGTGCGTGGTGATAATGCATTGGATGCCCCGGTACCTTTGAGCATTCTTAAACATATCCGCAATAATTTTTAATCGTTGCGGATGCACCCCGTTCTCGGGTTCCTCATAACCAATAACGGTTGAAAGGGCCAAAGAGCTAAGGATCGCCAACAAGCCCAGCATTCTGATGCTCCCGTCTGAAACTAGCGCGGGATTATAGGTGAGCGATCTCTCACGAATCCGCGCACGGACTCGGGTCTTGTCAATGGTCTGCAGATCAATCCCATCTATATCCGGGATGAGCAATTTCAAAGCTTTGGATAGCGCATCGAATTGTTTTGGATTCCGGTGCTTCAAGGTATTAAAAAATCCTGCCAAGTTCTCGCCCCGGGGGCCAATTTTAAAGATTTCTGTGATCGGCACATCTTCTCTCATCAGAGTTTTAGGATCCAAGTAATAAAACCACCAACCCTCCAATTCGTATCCGAGCGCCGATAAATGTGGAATCAAGTAATGTGAAGGATTTGAGACCACGGTGTAGTCGAGTCCTATTTTCTCTTCAAAATATCGGCTCTCCCCTTCCGCCAATACTTCTATTTTCTTGCCAACGGTCTCGAGGAACGGCTTTCGCTTCCTAATCTGAGGCGGGCTGGTCTTGGTCAATGCAAACAGGCTTTCTTCGCTAACGCGCGTCTCGCCGGCTTCACCGACCCGCATGGATAATTTATAGCGCATACAATCTTCAGTTATTTTAAGTTTTGGCAGCTTCAAGCGCGCAAACTCTCTAAGCAGGGAAATTGATTTTTCCGGGAGCGCCTTAACCTTTTCACCCAAGCAAACATCCACCTGAAATTTCATCTCACCATGAAATTGATTTCGCTTGGATTGATCTGAGTAGAAACTTAAGCTTTCCAAAGGTAAGCCCCTATGCTGTTCAAATGCCACTTTTAAATTTTTCTCGGTCGCTGCCTTGCTTACTAATTGGAGTGCATCCAACAAATTGCTCTTCCCTGAGGCGTTTGGGCCAAAGACCACCATCAGCGGCTTCATTTCCAACTCAAAATTCTTGAAGCTCTTATAGCCATCAATTTCAACTCTGGTAATCATTTATTTAACCTCCGGCTTTCGTTTATGCCAGTCTGTGTTCTGTTCATAATTATAAGCCACCTGGAAGATTTTTTCCTCTTCAAAAGGTTTTGCCAGAATCTGCATTCCGATCGGGAGACCGTCTTGAGAAAATCCGCAGGGAACACTCATTCCGGGAAGGCCGGCGAGGTTGCAGGACACGGTGAAGATGTCAGAGAGATACATTTCCAAAGGGTCGTTGATCTTGGTGCCGAGTTTGTAAGGCGGGGTGGGAAGCACGGGCGTGATCAGGGCATCGCATTTTTGGAACGCCTGTTCAAAATCTTTTCGGATCAGGGTTCTCACCTTCTGCGCCTTCAAATAATACGCATCATAATATCCTGCGGAAAGCGTATAGGTGCCGAGAATGATCCTCCGCCGCACTTCCGCGCCGAAGCCCTGCCGGCGCGTGGCCTTATACATATTCAGAAGCGGTCCCGGCTGTTCCACCCGGAGCGCGTATCTGACCCCGTCATAGCGGGCAAGATTACTGCTCGCCTCGGCCATTGCAATGATGTAATAGCAGGCGATGCAATATTCCGTATGCGGAAGACTCAACTCAATCACTTCCGCGCCTAAACCTTCCAGAACCTTGACCGCTTTTTTAACGGCCCGGTCAATCTCCGGGTCCAGTCCCTTGATGAAATATTCTCCGGGAAGGCCGATCTTCAAGCCCTTGATCTCGCCGGTCAAAACCTCCGTATATTTCGGAACTTCCTCGGGCACCGAGGTGGAATCTTTAGGATCAAATCCGGCGATCACTTCCAGCAAGATCGCGGAATCCCTGACATCCTTGGTGACCGGGCCGACCTGATCCAAAGAGCTCGCATACGCGATGATCCCGAACCTGCTCACCCGGCCATAAGTCGGTTTTAATCCCGCCACTCCGCAGCAGGCCGCGGGCTGGCGGATGGACCCTCCGGTGTCCGTGCCCAGGCTGGCGATACATTCGTCCGCCGCGACCGCGGCAGCTGAACCGCCCGAGCTTCCGCCCGGAATATAATCCAATGCCCAGGGGTTATGGGTCGGACCATAGGCCGAGCCTTCAGTGGTTGAGCCCATGGCGAATTCGTCCATATTCAATTTGCCGACAATCACTGCGCCGTGCTCTTTGAGTTTCGCAACCGCGGTGCCGTCAAAAGGCGGCACAAAATTTCGGAGAATTTTGGACGCGCAAGTAGTGGGGACGCCTTTGGTGATGAAAATATCTTTTAATGCGAGCGGAATCCCGAGCAAGGGATTCAGGTTCTTGCCGGATTTTCTCAACCGGTCAGCCTCTTTGGCCTGCGCCAGCGCATATTCCTCGTTCACCAGGAGATAGGCGTGGATCTTTCCCTCAACCTCCTTGATCCGGTCCAGAACCGATCTGGTCGCCTCTTCCGAGCTGGCCTCGCCTCGGCCAAGCATCTCGGCAAGTTGATGAATCGTTAGTTCACAAAGTTCCATTCCCTATTTCCTTTTTGCTCTGAATGTGCGAGCCCCTTCAGGGGCGATTCTTCTATTCAATAATCTTCGGCACCTTGAAAAAATTGCCCTCTTTGTCCGGCGCGTTTACCAGCGCGTCATCAACCGGAAGCGACGGCTTTACCAGATCCTCCCGGAAGGCGTTCACCATCGGCACTGAATGCGAAGTCGGCTCAATCCCCTCCGTGTTCAACTCGTTCAGCTTCTCAAAATAGCTCAATATCTGGTCCATCTGCGCGGTGAATTTTTCCGCCTCGTCCTCGCTCAGCCGCAGCCGCGCCAGATGAGCCACATACTCAACCTCTTTCCGCGTGATCTTCATCCCTATACCTCCGCCAGGGATTTTAAATCAATCTTCCCCGCTCCGCAAACCAAGATTAGTTGAACCGCAGAGACAGGAAGGCCGCAGAGAATTCAATTCATTTTAAACACTACGATCACAACGGGCACAACGGAATTCGGGAACTCGGAACTCATTTTCATCCACCGATGACACCGAGGACACAGATTTTTGAGATTTGAAATCTGAGACCTGGGATTCAGCGCGAATCCCTGGATCGCGACTAAAGTCGCTGGCACAGTATCGAAAAATAGGCATTGTCGAGACTAAAATCGCGCGCACATAAACGAATTGCGACTAAAGTCGCCCGCACAGTGATGAGTTTTAATCGCGTTTTTTTATAGAAGCTCGTAGATTTCTTCTTTGATGAGGAGGAAGGGCCAGTCAGAGGGAGACTTTGCAAGGCCGGCTTGGACGGGATTGACCCGGACATATTTGAAATAACCGGAGAGGTTTTCGCAGGATCTGATCATCCGGTCATGGAATCCTTTGTACCAGATGGAGCCGGAGGTTTGGTTAAGCCGGTTGATTTTGTAGGCGGTTCTTCCTTTGAACAGCTTGATCGCCTGGCTCAAATCCTTTTTGGCTCCCAGCCGGATGATCATATGCAGATGATCGGGCATCAGAACCAGGGCGAGGCAGGTGAGCAAGCCCTCTTGTTCCATTTGATTCAACTCCGCGGCAATTATTTGAAAGGATTCGGGAGAGTCAATTCTTTGTGCTTGCCTGGCCTTGGCAGTGCTGATGAAGTAAAGGAAAGCTGGAAAAGAAAGCCGATGCCGGCTCAATCTTTCCGATCCCTTTATGACTTTCTCAATCATTGATCCGATTTTCTCAGATATGCGTTTTCCCGTCAAATGCCAATTCCATACTGTGCGGGCGACTTCAGTCGCGATCTTCGCTTTTCGCCGCAAAAATTAGATTAGAAACGGGTGTTTTCTCCGTTCAGGCCAAAATATTTTTTTGAGGCATAATCTATTGATTCAGCAGGCAAATCTCGCGCTTGTTTAATTAAGCCAAACGAAAAGTTTTATTATAAAATTATTAGAGAAATTGACATTAGATTTTATTATCAATGAGTTAGGAGCAAAAATCGGGATTTCAAATATACATATATAGGGGGACCTTGCGTTCGGAGAACGGCAAGGTCCGTTTTAAAGTTTCGGAGTTTTGAAGTTTTAAAGTTGGGGGAGCCGCAAGAGGAGGTGATGTTAGCGGCGGGCATTGGATTCCAAACTTCTAAACTTATAAACCCGAAACTCCGAATGTTCTTTATCAACTTGTTCAATCCCGAGCGAATCGGGAAAGACCCATCCGGCTGGATGATCGCGGCGACACCGCATGTGCTCACAGAAACATCATGCGCGGCAGAGCCAAGGTAACGGCGGTAAAAGGGTAAATGGTAAAGATGTAAATGGTAAAAGGAATGCGAAATCGTATTCCCCAACTACCAGGCACAAACTACCAGACCCTGTTCCTGGAACCCGGTAGCCAAGTCGTGGAACTCGGAACCCGGAGCATGGAGCCC
>Ga0315277_10000985_pt1 | contig 42460 bp, 36 predicted proteins | sample YL17G05_15_MG_FD_203695 | JGI IMG/M metagenome (GOLD analysis project Ga0315277, IMG submission 203695) | Sediment microbial communities from Yellowstone Lake, YNP, Wyoming, USA - YL17G05_15 | ecosystem: Environmental > Aquatic > Freshwater > Lake > Sediment | place: USA: Wyoming | collected... | reverse complement strand
GTCGCGTCCGCCCATCATCGCCACGGCCTTGTCGAATTCGGCCTGCGTTTCTTCGTCGGACAGAGTTACGCCCTTCTTGGCGGCCGCCTGGTAAACGAGCCTGTGCCTTATCATCACGTCGAGCACGCCGCGGCCGGCGACACGCTTCAGAGTGTCCACCCATTCCCTTTCGGTGATGGGCTCGCCGTTTACCATTGCGATGACGCCGGGAGGCAACTGAACGGCCTGTATCACCTCGCTCGCAGCTCCCGCAGGCTGGGGCCCCTGTACGGCAGAGGCGGGCGAGGCGAGGGCGCTTTCGGACGAGGCCGGCTGCGCGTTCGCGGAGGGGCCGGCGGTTGTGACCGCACTATCGGTGCTCTGGGCCTCCAGCGTCGCCGCGGAAAAGAGGAAGACCGAGACGAGGAAAACGGCCGCGAGGACGCGGATAGGACAAGACATGTCGCAACTCCCTTTTTTTGAGAGGTAAGCCCCCCGCCACAATAGTCAGGTTGCCAATGGTACGGCGTGCCTCAAGGGTTGTCAATAGCTTTCGACACTGGGCGCGCGGCGGCCGGCGTGACCTTTCCCCTTGACTTGTAAGGCTTTGGGGATAGCATACGCGTCGATTGTGAGTGGGTCATTCACTGGGGATGGAGTGGTCCGACCGTCCAAGGAAAACCGGGGGCCGACCCCTGCAGCCAAATCGGCGCTCGACGAGGCGCGGCGCCTTTTCACCGGGCGCGAGTACGCCAAGGCGGCCGCCGCTTTCGAGTCGGCCGGCAGGCACGGCGGGGGCAACGCGGCGGTTTCGGGAAGGGCGCTGTGTCTCTACAGGATGGGGCGGCTCGCCGAGGCGCTAACCGTCGCGGGAGGCGCCGGCGAGGGCGGCGAGGGTTCGGCCGAGCTTTCGTTCATATCGGGGCTGGCGCTCAAGGACACGGGCCGGTACGACGAGGCGATTGCGGCTTTTAACCGGGCGGCGAAGCACGGCTGGCCGGCAGGGGCCGTCACCAGGCACCGGGCGGCGGCGCACTTTCTGGCCGGCCGGCTTGGCGAGGCCGAGCGGGACCTCGAAAGGGCCGTGAGCGCCGACCCTGCAGACGCACGTGCGCTTTACAATCTCGCGGTCGTGCGGGTGCGGCGGCTCAAGTGGAAGGAGGCGGCGCGAGCCTTCGCCCTGTGCGCGCAGGCGGACCCGGCGGGACTGCCGCGTTACCAGGAGCTCATTCTCGAGATCGGCCGGACAGAGGCCAGCGAGGAGTTCCATTTCCGAGGGCACAGGATAAAAAACATGCTGGCGCTTTTGGCCGATACCTGCCGGCATTCGATGGAGGACGCGAGGTCCGGCGGGGTCGGCGCGGAGAAACTCGAGGCGATCGTCACCAGGCTCGAGAAGGTCTTCGCGGAGATGTCGGAACTGCTTTCGTTCGTCAAGCGCGAACCTTTGGAACTCGACGTCTGGGACATCCACGACATAATCGAGTCGGCGCTCTTTTCGGCGGGCGGATCGCTCGAGCGGATGGCCGTTGAGAAGCGATTCTCCGCGGACGTCCCGGGGCTCGTCTGCGACGCCCACGCCTTGAGCGAGGCGTTTCTGAACATAATCCTCAACGCGGCGGAGGCCATGCCTGACGGCGGCGCGCTGGCAGTGCGCACGTCGAGGTGCCTGGTACAAAACGACGGCGTTCGGGGCGCGGGCGTGGAAGCCGTCCGCGTGGAATTCGAGGACACGGGGGGCGGAGTCAAGGCCGACCCGCCGGAGAAGGTCTTCCAATTCGCCTTCACTACCAAGCCCGGGGGCACCGGCCTCGGGCTCTGCCAGGCATCGAGGGCCGTCGGCGAGCACGGGGGAGCGGTCGCCGTCCGAAACACCGCCCGCGGCGCATGTTTCACGATCACGCTGCCGCTGGCGCCGCCGGTAGGCGAAACGATGCGGGATATCAGTCTGAGGGACGATTTCTGCGAGGAGCTGGCGCTGCTCTCGCCGGAAGGCGCGGCCTCCGGAGGCGCGAGGGCGGACTCTCACGTTCAGGCGCGGCATGGAAAAGATATTAGTCGTCGACGACCAGGTTGACGTCCTCGAGTACCTCTCGGACCTGTTGGGCCAGAGCGGGTACAAGGTGACGGCCTGCGGCAACGCGGCCTCGGCGCTTTGCGTCATCGAAAAGGAAGGGCAGGAGATCGGCCTTGCCATCGTGGACCTGGACCTCGGGTGCGGGTCGGACGACGGCCTGAAACTGCTCAGCGAGATCAAGGCCCGGCAGAGCGACCTTCCGGTCATAATACTCACCGCCCAGGGGGGCACGCGGGCCGCGGTGCAGGCGATGAAGCTCGGCGCGGTCGACTTTTTGGAGAAGGACACGTACCTCCTCACGAACCTAACGGCGCGGATGAAGAAGGCGACGGAGTTTCTGAAGATCATTCGCGAGAACAGGAGGCTCCTCGAGGAGACCGAGACGCTGCGGCACCAGGCCGAGTATTACAAGGGGCTGGTGGGGTTGAAGCGGCGCATCGTCGGCAAGTCGGCCGCCCTCCACAAGTGCCTGCGCGAAGCCGAAGCGGTGGCGCCGGCGCCGCGCCCCGTCCTCATCCGCGGCGAGCGCGGCACGGGAAAGGAGCTTGTGGCGGCGTACATCCACGAGAAGTCGCCGCGCGCCAAGGGCCCCTTCATCGCGGTCAACTGCGCCGCCTTCAGCGGCAACCTCCTCGAAAGCGAGATGTTCGGGCACGAGAAAGGGGCCTTCACTGGGGCGGCCGGCCGAAAGCCCGGGCGCTTCGAGCTGGCGGACGGAGGGACCCTCTTTCTCGACGAGATCGGCAACATGTCGACGGACTTCCAGGACATGATCCTGCGAGTCATCGAGTACCAGCGCTTCGAACGCGTCCAGGGCACCGAGACCCTCGAGGTCGACATGCGGGTGATAGCGGCCACGAACGCCGACGTGGAGGGGATGATGGAGCGGGGCGAATTCCGGCGCGACCTGTACGACCGCCTGGCGTTCAAGGAGGTCTTCGTGCCGCCGCTTCGCGAGCGGGCGGAGGACGTCGGGGCGCTCGTGGAATACTTTCTCGAGGAGATCCGCCTGGAGGTTCCAAGCGTCGGCAGGAAGGCTTTTACGGGCGCCGCGCTCGAGAGGCTGGCCGGTTTTTCATGGCCGGGAAACGTCCGGCAGTTGAGAAACACGGTCGAGCGGCTCGCCCTCGAAACGGGCGGCCCCACGATCGAGGCCGACGGGCTGGGCCTCGACGAGTCGGCAGGAGCCATTGTCGGCAAGACCTTCGAGGAGAGGGTGGCCAACTTCGAAAAAAGCCTTATCGAACACGCGCTGGCGTCCGGGGGCGGCAACCAGCATTCCGCCGCCGCGATCCTCGGCATCACGTACGACCAGTTCAGGCACTACTACAGAAAGTTCAGCGTTAAGAACGCCAAGTGACATAAGGTGACATATGCCCCGCAGGAAAACGGCCGCCACGAACCGATCCGTCCGCCGGACGTCCTTGAACGGGCGGTGGAGGCTCCAGGGTTCCGGCCCCCACGGCGAAGAGATCGACATTCCCGCGCGCGTGCCTGGAGTCGTCCACTGGGACCTCGAACGCGCCAAGATAATCGCCGACCCCTTTAAGGGCGCCAACGAAGACACAGTGCAGTGGGTCGCCCTCCAGAACTGGACGTATTCCCTCTCGTTTCGCGCGAGCCCCCGGATGGTCGAAAGCCCGCACGCGGACCTCGTCTTCGAGGGGCTCGACACCGTCGCCGAGATCGCCCTGAACGGGGAGCCGCTCGGGCGAACGGACAACATGTTCGTGGCGCATCGCTTTGACGTGAAGAGGCGACTCGAGTCCGGGGAAAACGTACTCGCCGTCAAGTTTCTTTCGCCAATCGAGGAAGGGCTGCGCCTCCACCGCGAACTGAACGAGGTGCGGCTCTACGAGGGAGAGGACAACCCGCGCGCCTACCTGAGGAAGGCCCAGTACTCCTTCGGCTGGGACTGGGGCCCGAAGGTCGCCACCTCCGGGATATGGCGCGACGCGTACGTCGAGACATGGGGGGCGGGGCGGATAGAGAGCGTGTTCTGGCGCACGGTGGAGGCCGGGCCCAAGTCGGCGACGGTCGAAGTGACGGTTGACGCCGCCGGCTCGCCGCGATGCAGCGCCGAAGCGTGGCTCGAAGCGGGCGGGAAACGAATCGCCGTCGAACTCGAGAAGCAGGCGCGCAACGGCGGCACGCGTTTCACGGGCGCCGCGACGATCCGGCGGGCGCTGCTCTGGTGGCCCGCAGGCCAGGGGCCGCAGAATCTCTACACGGCCGGGGTGACCCTCAGTTCGGGCGGCAGGAAGATCGACAGCCGCACCGACGAGATCGGCATACGCACGGTCAACCTCAAACGGCAGGAGGACGAAGAAGGCGAGTCGTTCATCATCGAGGTGAACGGCCGCGAGATCTTTTCGAAAGGCGCAAACTGGATCCCCGCCGATTCGTATCTGCCGCGGGTGACGACGAAGGATTACGACCAGTGGGTGCGCCTTGCCGCCGAGGCCAACATGAACATGCTTCGCGTCTGGGGCGGCGGCATCTACGAGCCGCAGGCGTTCTACTGCGCGTGCGATCGTTACGGGATAATGGTGTGGCAGGACTTTCCCTTCGCGTGCGCGATGTACCCGGAAAACAAGCCCTTCCTCAGGAACGTCGAGAACGAGGCGAGACTCGCGGTGAAAGCGCTTCGCAACCATCCGTCGATAGTCCTCTGGTGCGGCAACAACGAGAACCACTGGGCGGCGCGCTCCTGGTGGCCCGACGACCCGTTCGGCGGCAAGACGATATACAACAAGCTGCTCCCCAAGGTCCTATCGCGGCTCGACCCGTCGCGCCCCTACTGGCCCGGGAGCCCCTTCGGCGGCAAGGACCCGAACTCACCACACAAGGGCGACCGGCACAGCTGGGACGTTTGGTCGAACTGGCGCGATTACAGGCACTACCTCCAGGACAACGGGAGATTTATAAGCGAGTTCGGTTTCCAGGGCTGCCCGCCGATGGAGACCGTCGAGGAGTTCGGGCCGCTGCGGGAGCTCCATCCCCAGCACCCGCTTTTCGAAAGGCACAACAAACAGGTCGAGGGGCCCGAGCGGCTCGTGAGGTTTCTCGCCGGGACATTCAGGGTCCCGCCGGAACTGAACCGGTTCGTGTACCTCACGCAGCTGGTCCAGGCGGAGGCGATAAAGACGGGGGTGCTCTATTGGCGAAGCCGCATGATGAAGACGGCCGGCGCCCTGTACTGGCAGCTCAACGACTGCTGGCCCGTCATCTCGTGGGCATCGGTCGACTACAAGCGCCGCCCGAAGGCACTTTACTATTACACGCGCCGCTTCTTTGCGCCGCTGGCCGTGCGGGTCGCGCCGTCGCCGCAGGGGATAGCAGCTCACGTGATTAACGACTCGCCCGAGACGGTCGGCGGCGAGGTGGCGCTGCAGGCGCTTTCCTTTGACGGCGCGGAGGCGGGCTGCGTGCGCGAGGACATCACCTGCGGCCCGCGAAGCGTCACGCAGATCGGGCCGTTCAAGGCCGAGACGCTGAACATTGCCGACCCGTCGCGGCAGTTTCTCGCGGTGACGTTCAAGACGGCCGACGGCCGCAGCATCGTCGATACGGCTTTTCTCGCAAGGCCCAAGCAGCTCCACCTGGGCGACCCGGGGCTCGAGTGGCAGGTCCAGGGAGAGAACGGCGGCCTCACGGTAACGCTTTCGACGAAAGGGTTTGCCTATGGCGTGTGTTTGAGGCTGCCGGGGACCGACGCGCGCTTCTCGGACAATTTCCTGACAATGCTTCCCGGAGCCACGGCGACCGTCGAGATACTCCACTCGAAGCTCACGCCCGCAACCGCCGCAAAGAAATTGAAAGTCGACTGGGTCCGCTCCGGCCTGTAGCGACGCCGGTCGGTCACCTTTGCCCCACCGGAGAGGGCGGCCCGAGAATCCAAAGCGGCACGGGTCGCGACGCACGCGCAACGGGCGCGTTCGCCCCCACGCACAGGTTCCCACCGTCACGCCGCACGCTACCCCGGCAACGCTTCGATTTCCTTTTCCATGCCGAAGAGCCTCGCGGCGTTTCGCCACCAGACGAGTTCCTGGATGTCGGGCGGCACCTTGAGCGCTTCCATCAGGTCCTTCATGAAGGCGATCATGTACTTCGGCTCGGGGTTATCGGTGCCGAAGCAGAACTTCCTGAAGAGCCCCATGTTCACGGCTTCGTTCGAGAGCTGGTGGTCGAGCACGCCCTCCCCCACGTCCTGGAGCGTCCTGAACGAGAACACGTGCTTAAGGTACGACAGCGGCGCCGCGCGCACAGTGCCTCCCGAGAGGTCCCAGTAGACGTTCGGGAAATTGAGGGCCACGGAGCACGCGTCCGTGTACCAGGGGTTGCCGATGTGGTAGCCGATGATGTTGACGTCGGGGAATTTCCTCGCAATCCTGTCAAGCGTCATCGGGTGCATCCACAGGGAGGAGACGTCACGCCCGCCGTCGGAGACGTACCCGGTGTGAAACGCCGCGACCATCTTGTTCACCCGGCATTTCTCGTAATACTTGAAGTAATCGGCCGTATCGTAGGGGGCCTTGGGGTTTATGAACTTCACGCCCTTGAAGCCCTGCTGCCTGTACATGTCGATGAGCGTCACCGCGTCTTCGCCGGGGTGGATGATCCCGAGGCCGATGACGAGGTCGGGGTACTTCTTAACGGCGGCGCGCGCCTTGTCGCGGCCGATGAGGCAGATCTTCACCATCCCTTCGCACGAGTAATGGGCGACGCGCTTGTCGGGATCCTCGGTCTCCCAACAGTGGGCGTGAACGTTAATCATCTTCATTGGCCGGACCGCCTTTCATCCCCCGCCGTTTCCGGAAGCGCCGCGGCCGGACCGGCCGCGGAGAGCCTTGCCGTCTCGAGGCGAAAGAGCGCCGAGAAAGGCGGCCGCGCAAAGGTCTTTCGCGCGCTCGTGACGACCGTTTCGGCGGCGGCGAGGTCGCCGCGCGCCGCGTCAATGTCCGCTTCGAGGACAGCGAGCGCCGGGTGCGGACCTGCCCCCCTGTAGAAGCCCGCGATTGCCGCCTCGGCCAGGGCCGGCTCGCCGGCCCCGGCGTAGAAGCCTGCAGCCCACGCCGCCCGGCCGACGTACGCGCCGCCGGATGCGACGACCTGGGCCTCGGACAGCGCGAGGTCACGCGCCCCGGCCCTAAGCGCCATTTCCGCGACCCTCGCGTGAAGCGTCCACGGCCAGGACTCGTTCGACCTTGACGCGACGTCGCCGACGATGTCGGCCGCCAGCGCGCCTTCGCCGGCGACGTCGACGAGGCGCATGAACTCGTTGGCCGACAGCGGCGTTGAGAGGAGCTGCCCGACCGCCGCCCGGGCCGCGTCGTTTTCTCCGAGCGCCAACTGCGCTTCGATGCGGTTCAGGGCGATTGCGGCAAGCGGGGCCTTCCTGAGCGCATCTTCGGCGGCCCGCCGCGCGTCCGCCGCGTGCCATGCGTCGGCGACAACCGCAAGCTGCGCCAGCGCCTCGGCATTGCCGGGTCCGAGCGCGGCCGCTTCCCCGGCGGCGGCAAAGGCCGTCTCGGCATCCAGGAGCGCCTCAGCCCTGTTTCTCACGGCACTGTAAAAGAACGACAAGAGCTGCGCATCCGTCGCGAGCGGGCCGGCACGAAGCGCCCTGGCGAGCGCCATGTACTTCGCCACGGCGGTGGAGGCCTGCGGGAGGCTGTTGGTGATGTACCGCGCCTTAGCCTCGAAGGAAGCCTGTAGGGCCATGCGCCTGCCGAGGAGCCTTGCCGCCTCCGGAATCCTCCCGGCGTCGACGAGCGCGCGCACAGCTATCCCGGCGTCCTCGGGCTCCAAGGCCATCGTAAGGTCATCGAGCATCATGTATGCCCGAACACCGCGCTGCGTCTGGCCTCCGGAGGTGAAAAGGGCCCCCGCGGAGATCCAGCCGGCGGCGCCGCCCTTGGGGGCAACCTTGAGGAGCACGCCTTCCGCCTCGTCCCATCTGCCGGCCTCTGCGTACAGCCTCGCGAGCTCAGTGTACGCGTTGAGCGGCACCTTGGGATCGGCCTTTGTCGCCTCGTTATAGAGCCTTATGGCCTCGTCCCACCTGCCGAGCCTGGCATTCGTGGAGGCGAGGAAGAGCGTGCGGCTGACGGGGTTATCCTTTTGGTGGATCGTGGCCACGAGCGCCAGCGCTTCGTCGGCGCGGCCAAGCCGTTCGAGCGATTCCTCCTCCAGCAGCAAGAGCATCGAACTGTTCGGGAAATCCTTCTCGCGCGACCTGAGGCGTTCGAGAAGGTCCGCGACGCCCCCGAACCGTTCGAAGAGGTCGGCAAACTTCGCCGTCTCCGACGACCTCATCATCGTCTTGGCGGCCTGCGCCTGGAGGAGTTCGTCGACGGCCTTCATGGCCGCGGCCTTACCCGGGGCCAGTCGCCCGGTGTCGAGGTAGTAGAGGGCGAGGAGGCGGTCGCCCTCCCAGTTGAAGCGCGTCTCGGGACCGAGGCCGCTCTCTTTGACGAAGATCGCGAAGAGACGGTCCGACGTCTTCAGATCCCCCAGCGCCCGCGTGTACTCGGACATCATCCGAGCGGACTGCGGTTCCGGGAAGAGGTGCGCGTAAATGCCCGCGAAGGTGAGGACCGTGGCCGGGTCCCTCAGCGCCATGACCGAGTCGAAGAGGTCGAGGTAAGCCTGGTCGCCCAGGCCGGGCGCGCCTACAAGAGCCGGCACGAGGGCCACCTCCGCCGAATACGCGTCGCCCGCCTTGACGAGCACGCCGCCGTAAAGCGCCGTCGATTGCGCCCTGTCTTCATCCGCGATGAGAAGCCGCAGGGCCTCGGCCTCTTCGCAGGAGAGCCTGGCCGCGCCGAGGACGACCGCCCGGTCAAGAACGGCAGCCGCAGGCGGCCTGGCGCCTTCGATCCTGGTCGCCCCCAGAAGCATGTCCCACGAGCCCGTCGCCCCCGCAAGATCGGTCCGGCGCGACAGGCGCTCTTCGCGATCCTGGAAATACTCGCGGAGCGTCCTGTCCTCCGGCGAGACCTCGGGAAGGTTTTTCGAGTAGACGTCCCGGGCAACGCGGCGCGCCTGGTCGACCGCACCAAGCCGGTAAAGCGCGGCGGCGATTTCGATGAGCGCCTTAGGGCCAGTTTCCGGCGTCGCGGCCCGGTCGAGAAGGAGCTTCACGGCCGCGTCTCTCTCGCCCCAGGAGGTGATTGCCCCCGCCAGGAATACGAGGTCGCCGATTTCGACGCGCGCCGAGGCCTCTTCGCCGACAAGCCGCCGCACGGCCGGCGGAGGCGCCTGCCAGTAGAATGCCTGGGCAAGGGCCTTGGCCGCGTCAAGCCGCACCGCCGCGTCGAGTCTGGGGAGCGAGGCAGTCACCTTGTCGATTCTGGCCGTCAAAGTCCCGTGCGACCGCATCGTCTCGATGGCAAAGAGGAGGGCGCCCGGCGCGACCTTGGCGCCTGAAATGACGTCAATGAGGCGGTCCTCCTCTTGGTCTCTAAGGTCCGCCAGTTCCGCGTACGCCGCCGCCCGGAAAAGAAGCGCGTCGGTGGGCGTTTCTTTGTAGGCCGCGTACGTGTCCTGGTAGAGTTTCTTCAGAGCGGGCTGCGGCGTGGCGCCGTAGGTCCTAATGGCGCGCTCGCGGACGGCAAGGAAATCGGCTTCCTTTTCGGCGGCGCCGAGAGCCGCCGCACAGACGACTGCACCCGCGCAAATCACGGCCGCGGCGGCCGCCGGCACGACCCAACGTGTGACCATTACTCCTCCCCTGGCCAATCTTCCGGCAAGGACTATAGTCGCCTCCCGCGCTCGGGCAGGCAAGCCAAGGAACAGCATAACTCCAAACCGTGTCTTGATAAAGGATAAAAACCAGACCGGTTGACACGTCCGGACTTTGGGTTATAGTAGCCTTCCTTGCGAGGCGCGCTCGGCACTGGGAGACCCTTCGATGCCAGTCGCGAAGACAATATATATGGACCACGCGGCCACCACCGCCGTCGACCCCCGGGTCATCGAGGCGATGAGGCCCTATTTTACGGAGCTTTTCGGAAACCCCGCCACCATGTATGGCCTCGGCCGCGATTGCGAAAAGGCGATCGAATCCGCGCGCATCACGATCGCCAAAGCCATAAACGCTGCGCCCGAAGAGATTTACTTCACCAGCGGCGGCACGGAGTCGGACAACTGGGCCATCGAGGGCGTCGCATACGCAAACGAGAAAAAGGGCCGCCATATCATCGCGTCGGCCATAGAGCACCATGCCGTCCTCGAGACCTGCCAACTGATGAAAAACCGCGGGTGGGACGTGACGGTACTACCCGTCTCGAATACCGGCTTTGTCGACCCCGCCGACGTCGAAAAGGCGATCCGCCCGGACACGATCCTCGTCACGATAATGCACGCGAACAACGAGATAGGTTCGATAGAGCCCATTGCCGAGATAGCCAGGATTACCCGCTCCAAGGGCGTCATCTTTCACTCGGACACCGTCCAGACCATCGGCAAGATCCCGGTGGACGTGAAGGCCCTCGACGTCGATATCACGAGCGCGAGCGCCCACAAGTTTTACGGCCCGAAGGGCGTGGGGTTTTCCTACATCAGAAAGGGCACGCGCATAGAGGCGTTCGCGCGCGGCGGCGGCCAGGAGCGCAACCGCCGTGCGGGCACCCACAATGTCCCCGGCATCGTCGGCATGGGAAAGGCCATCGAGCTTGCGAGCGAGAGTTTCGCAGAAGGGAGCAGGCTCCACAAGCTCGCCGAGACGCTCTGGGAGGGGCTCTCCGACGCCATCGTCGACGTGCACAGGAATTCGCCTTCGGAGAACTGCCTGCCGGGGTTTCTGAACATCGTCGTCGAAGGCATCGAGGGCGAGGCGATGCTCTTGAGGCTCGACGCGAAGGGCGTCTGCGTCTCGAGCGGCTCGGCCTGTACAACCGGGAGCCTCGAGCCGAGCCACGTGCTCCTCGCGATCGGGCTTCCGGCAGAGGTCGCGCACGGCTCGATCCGCTTCACGCTCGGCCGGGAGAACACCGAGGACGAGGTGAGGTACGTGGTGAAGGAATTCCCAGGCATCATTTCCATTTTGCGGCAGATGTCCCCGACGTACAGGAAGGATTGCCGCGAAGCGGGAGGCAAACCATATGCAGTATAGCCAGAAGGTCCTCGAGCACTTTGCCAACCCACATAACGTCGGCGTCATCGATAACCCGGACGGAGTCGGCGAGGTCGGAAACCCCGTCTGCGGCGACGTCATGCGCATCTTCATAAAGGTCAAGGACGACCGCATCGAGGACATCAAGTTCCAGACGCTCGGCTGCGGCGCGGCAATCGCGACTTCGAGCATGGTCACCGACCTCGCCAAGGGAAAGACCCTCGACGAGGCGCTGACGATCACGCGAAACGCGGTCGCCGAGGAATTGGGCGGCCTTCCCCCCGCCAAGATGCACTGTTCGAACCTTGCGGCCGACGCACTCCACGCGGCTATCGAGGATTACCGGAAGAAAGTCGCGAAATAGACACACCGGCGCGACTTGGGTCGAAGGAACTGATGTGCCCAAGTCCTTATTTGGACGCCACTTACGGCAGCATGCATTTGCCCCTTTCCGGAACTCACGCAAGGCGTGCCGTGTCATTTATTTGGTTGGCGCGGACGGCCTTTCGGGCCGCACATTACGCCGTGGACTTGGCGGGTAAAAGAATGCTTTGGAAAACGAGCTTATGAAGATGACGGTCATAGCCATGGCCCTGTCGATAGTTGCCTTAGGAGCATTCTGGGCGGCGTGCAGCTCGGGCAGCGGGCAAAGGAAGGTCCAAGCGGGTGTGGCGGCTGACTTCCGGTTGAACGACATTGCCGGCAAAGCAGTGAGCCTGGCCGAGTTCAAGGGCAAGCGGCCGGTCCTCGTCCATTTCGGCGCGACATGGTGCCCCTTTTGCCACGCCCAGGTGCCACCGCTCGGCAAACTGAGGGAGAAGTATACGGCAGAGGAGCTCGCGATCCTGAGCGTCGACCCAAACGAGGCGGCGGACGTCGTCAGGAAATACGTCAGCGACAACTCCATAAAGTACACGATGTTAGTCGACGGAGACGGCAAGGTTGCCGACCTGTACGGCGTCACAGGGGTGCCGCAGAACTTCCTGGTGGACCGGGACGGTAACATCGTCGCCCGCGGCGTGCCGCTGCCCGAAAGCGACATAGCGAAGCTCGTCGGCCGCTGAGAGACCGGCCGGTCCGGCCCCATTCCACGCCGCGCCGCGGCGTGCCACGCCGCCAGCAAGAAGCGGTTCCATGCCGCGCGCCGCGCCTGCCAAGCGGCCACGATTCACGGCGTCCAAAGCGCCACACGCCAACGCGCGAAAAGTGGTTGCAAGCCGCAGCCGCCAGACGTATCATTGGGGCCTTTATTGCACTTGCAGCGGAATGACGTTATATCGCGGCATTCCGAGGGATTTTCCGCCGCCTTACGAAAGGATTTGCGATGGCACGAAAGCTTGTAACGATTGACGGCAACACCGCAGCCGCCGACGTAGCGCACGCAGTAAACGAAGTCTGCGCGATCTACCCCATTACGCCCTCGTCACCGATGGGCGAACTCGCGGACGAGAAAAGCGCAAGAGGCGAGACGAACATCTGGGGCACGGTCCCACAGGTAAGCGAACTGCAGTCCGAAGGCGGCGCCGCCGGCGCAGTCCACGGGGCCCTCCAGGCGGGGGCGCTCACGACGACCTTCACGGCGTCGCAGGGCCTGCTTCTGATGATCCCCAACATGTACAAGATCGCCGGCGAGCTATCGCCCGCAGTGTTCCACGTGTCCGCGCGGTCGCTTGCGTGCCAGGCGCTTTCCATTTTCGGCGACCATTCGGACGTGATGGCCGTCCGGCAGACGGGCTGGGCGCTCATATGTTCGGGTAGTGTCCAGGAAGCGATGGACATGGCTCTAATCGCGCAGGCGGCGACGCTTGGATCCCGGATCCCGTTTTTGCACTTTTTCGACGGCTTCCGCACCTCGCACGAGGTAAACAAGGTCGAGCAGCTCGAGTTTGACGACATGCGCGCGATGATCGACGACGAACTCGTCGCGGCGCACAGGGCGCGCGCCCTTTCGCCCGACCATCCGGTAATGCGCGGCACGGCGCAGAACCCCGACGTCTACTTCCAGGGCCGCGAGACGGTCAACAAGTTCTACGACGCCTGCCCCGGAATCGTCCAGGCGGCGATGGACAAGTTCGCCAAGGTTGCGGGCAGGCAGTATCACCTGTTTGACTACGTGGGCGCCCCCGACGCGGACAGGGTCATCATCCTCATGGGATCCGGCGCCGAGACGACCCACGAGACGGTCGAGTATTTGAATGAGCGCGGCGAGAAGGTCGGGGTTCTGAAGGTCCGGCTCTACCGGCCCTTTGACAGGGACGCGTTCATCAAGGCGCTGCCCAGGACGGTGAGGGCCCTGGCGGTGCTCGACAGGACCAAGGAGCCCGGTTCGCCCGGCGAGCCGCTCTATATCGACGTGCGGACGGCAGTCGGGGAGGCGATGCACGACAAGATCACGCCGTGGAAGGACTATCCGAGGATCGTGGGCGGCAGGTACGGCCTCGGCTCGAAGGACTTCACCCCCGCGATGGCGAAGGCGGTTTTCGACAACCTGAAGAAACCTGAGCCGAAGAACCACTTCACGGTCGGCATCGAGGACGACGTCACCGGCACGAGCCTTGACTACGATCCTTCCTTCCTAACCGAACCTGACGACGTGGTCCGCGCCGTTTTCTACGGCCTGGGCTCAGACGGCACCGTCGGCGCCAACAAGAACTCCATCAAGATCATCGGCGAGGAGACGGACAACTACGCGCAGGGGTATTTCGTATACGATTCGAAGAAGGCGGGCGCGGTGACCGTGTCGCACTTGAGGTTCGGGCCGCGGCCGATCCGCTCATCGTACCTCGTCAACTCCGCGAACTTCGTCGCGTGCCACCAGTTCGCCTTCCTCGAGAAGTACGACATGCTCAAGAGCGCGATGCCCGGGGCGACGTTTCTCCTCAACAGCCCCTACGGGGCCGAAGAGGTCTGGGATCACCTGCCGATGGAAGTCCAGAAGGACATCATCGACAAGAAACTCAAGTTCTACGTCATCGACGCCGTCGACGTCGCAAAGAAGACCAAGATGGGCGTCTTCATCAACGTCATCATGCAGACCTGCTTCTTCGCGATTTCGGGGGTGCTGCCGCGCGAGCAGGCGATCGAACAGATCAAGAAGGCCATCAGGAAGACGTACGGCCGCAAGGGCGAAGAGGTCGTCCAGAAGAACTTCAACGCCGTCGACCAGTCGATCGCGAACCTCCACAAGGTGAACGTCCCCGACCAGGTGACCTCGAAGAAGCGCCGCCCGCCGACGGTTTCGGAAGAGTCGCCGGAGTTCGTCCAGGAGTTCACCGGCAAGATCATGCGCGGGGAGGGCGACGAGCTGCCCGTTTCCGCCATGCCGGCCGACGGCACGTTTCCGACGGCGACCGCCCAGTGGGAGAAGCGCAACATCGCCATCGAGGTGCCCGTCTGGGAACCGGAGATCTGCATCCAGTGCGGCAAGTGCTCCATCGTCTGCCCGCACGCGTCCATCCGCATGAAGATTTACGACCCTCAGTCTCTCAAGAACGCGCCGAAGACCTTCAAGCACGCCGAGGCCAAGGGCAAGGAGTTCGCGGGAATGGCCTTCACCGTCCAGAACGCCCCGGAGGACTGCACCGGATGCTCGGCGTGCGTCAACGCCTGCCCGGCGCAGGAGAAGGGCGCCGACGGCAAGCCGACCGGCAGGAAGGCCATCAACATGGCGAGGCAACTGCCCATACGCGAGGAGGAGGCGGCGAACTGGAAGTTCTTCATGGCGCTTCCCGAAACCGATCCTTCGAAGATCAACACGAAGACGGTCAAGGGCAGCCAACTCGTCCGGCCGCTCTTCGAGTTCTCGGGCGCCTGCGCCGGCTGCGGCGAGACGCCTTACGTGAAACTCCTGACGCAGCTTTTCGGCGACCGCGCGCTCATCGCCAACGCCACCGGCTGTTCGTCGATTTACAGCGGCAACCTCCCGACGACGCCGTATGCCAGGCGCGCCGACGGCCGCGGTCCCGCGTGGTCGAACTCGCTTTTCGAGGACAACGCCGAATTCGGCTTCGGCATGCGCCTCGCCGTCGACAAGTTCGCGGAGACGGCCGTGCGGCTACTCGGCGAGGTCGCGCGCTTGAAGGAATATCCGCAGCTCGTGGAGGCGCTCAAGAACTCCCCCCAGACCAGTTCCGCCGAGATCGAGCAGCAGCGCGTGCGAGTCGAGGAGCTGAAGAAGACACTCGCGCCGGAGACGGACCCCGCGGCAAGGCAGCTTGCCACCATAGCCGACTACCTCGTCAAGAAGTCCGTCTGGATCGTAGGCGGCGACGGGTGGGCCTACGACATCGGCTACGGCGGCCTCGACCACGTCTTGGCGAGCGGCAGGAACGTGAACACGCTCGTGCTTGACACCGAGGTTTACTCGAACACCGGCGGCCAGATGTCGAAGGCGACGCCCCGCGGCGCGGTCGCGAAGTTCGCCGCGGCCGGAAAGCCGATGCCCAAGAAGGACCTGGCCCTTATCGCGATGTCGTACGGCAGCATCTACGTCGCGCGCATCGCCATGGGCGCCAACGACGCGCAGGCGGTCCGCGCCTTCGTCGAGGCCGAGAGCTATGACGGCCCGTCGATAATAATCGCATACTCGCACTGCAGGGAGCAGGGCATCGACATGGCGCGCGGCATGGACCAGGAGAGGAAGGCCGTCGCCACCGGCTACTGGCCTCTTGTCCGCTTCGACCCGCGCCTCATCGCCGAGGGGAAAAACCCCCTGCAACTCGACTCGAAGGCCCCCTCGATGCCGTTCAAGGACTACGCTTACGCGGAAACGCGCTACAAGAGCCTGACTATCACGAACCCGTCTCAGGCCGCTGAACTCCTGAAGCAGGCCGAGGACGACGTGAAGAAACATTGGACCCTCTACGAGCAGCTGGCGGGGATCAAGGTCGGCGGCAACGGCGGTGCGGCCGGCCAGACTCCGCCGCCCGCGGCCAATTAGCGCTCGAGGGTCACCATGGCCTGCAGGTCAAGGGGCGCCGGATGAACCGGCGCCCCTTTCATTTTTCTCCTGCCGCGTTCGCGGAAAAAGACTGGCGCACCCCTCGCCGGGGCTGTTAAAATGTCGGCAACCCGGGGAAACCGGAAAGTGCGGAGCCTTGTCGAGGACTGACCATGTCCGACGACATTCGCGAAGTGATGCGGTCGACGCCGTTCTCGCCATTGAAGCGCACGGACCACTCCGGGGACCACAAGAAAAACACCGAGGGGTATTCCGGGGGCTGGCACGACGACGAGGGGCAGGAAAGCGGGGAAAAGCCGCTCGAGGCGGGCCAGGTCGAGGCGCTCGAGCGCGAAATTGCCGCAGCGAATGCGAGGCTTACCGCGGCGAAGAAACGGGTGCGACTGAGGCTTGCAACGCGCGCGGGCGTGCCCGTAATCGAGATCACTCTGCCCGACGAAGGGGCGGGCGTCACGGTCACAAGGACAATCGAGCCGCACGAGATTTCCGAGTGGACGCTTCGCCTCGAAACCGCGGAGGGCCTCGTAATCGACGAAAAACTGTAAGGAATATCGGGCGGCTCTCCTGGGGCGGCGGAGTCGCCGCGCCCGGATAGACTCGTCGAAAAAAAGGCCCGGGAATTCGCCTGAAAAACGCCCCGCAAGATGTCCGGGGGAAGGGTTGCTCTTATCTTTTCAACGGCCAGAGGTCACAAGAGATGGCAGTAATCACCATTGCCCGCGAGATGGGCAGCGAGGGGGACAAGCTGGGGCTGGAATTGGCGGAGGCCCTCGGGTACGAGTTCCTCGACAAGGAGATCATCCGCAAGGTCGCAGCCGAAATCGGGAGTTCGCCCGAGGAGGTCGAACTCTACGACGAGAAGGCCGACAGCTGGCTGGTACGCTTCCTGACGCAGGTTTTCGTGGCCCATCCGGACGTCGCCGCTTACTACAGCACGTTTGCCAACGTCGAGCCGACGTACGCGTACGGGGTCACCGAGCCGGCCATTTTCTACGAGACGCCCAAGGGGGCGGCGAAGCCGGTCGACCCCGGCACGATTGTCAAGCACTTCGAGGAGATAATCCGGCAGGTCGCGGCCAAAGGGGACGTCGTCATCGTAGGCCGCGGGTCGCAGGTCGTCCTTCGGGATCTGCCGCATACGCTGCATCTCAGGACCGTGGCCCCGTTCGACTGGCGCGTGGACAACGTCATCCGCGACAACCCGGACCTCAGCAATTCAGAGGCCGCGGACCTCGTTGCGCGAAACGACCGCTGGCGCGCCCGCTACGTTTCCGTCAACTACAACCAGGCGTGGAACGATCCCCTGCTCTATCACGCAGTCATTTCGGTCGACAAATGGGACTGGGGGAGACTTGTCGGGGCCTTGAGCTCGTGCGTCCAGGCGTCGGGGGCGTAGGGAACGCGGCAGCGGGGGAATCTGTCTATAATAGTGGAAGCTAAGAGTACAACCGGTTAGAATGGTGCAAGGGAAGGGCTAACCGGAGGCGCTTCCAAGAGATCTTTGGCATTTCAAAGGAACGAGGTGAGCTGGATGGATAAGGCTAAAGTTCAGGCGGTTATCGATGAGATACGCCCGATGCTTCAAGCCGACGGCGGGGACATTGAACTCGTAGACGTTGAACAAGATGGAGTCGTCAAGGTGAAACTGACTGGGGCCTGCGGGGGTTGCCCGATGGCCCAGATGACGCTCCAGATGGGAGTCCAGAGAAGGCTCAAAAAGGACTTCCCCGACCTTAAACAGGTCATCTCCGTCTAACCTAGTGCGCCTCTTGGCGGACACGACCGCCGGGTGACCTTGAAGCGCGGGGTGTCCATCGACGAACAATCGAAGCACTGAGTACGCGAGAGCGCCGGAAGTTTCCGGCGCTCTTGCTTTTTTACGGGCCTTCGGCATTGCCCGGGTTAAAGCCCCAATTCTCCCGCGATCCCCTTCATCGCATCGAGCACTATTGCGACGTGGTCGTTGAAGGGCACGCCGAGGTCGTCGGCCGTTTTCACCAGTTCCCCGCGGTTTATCGCCGCCGCGAAGGCCTTATCCTTCATCTTCTTCGTGACAGACTTGACCTCGACATCGGCGAGTTTCTTCGACGGCCGCACGAGCGCGACGGCCACGATGAACCCGGTCAGTTCGTCAACCGCGCAGAGGGTCCTGGTCATCCTGTCCTCGCGCGGGAGTTCCGGGTGAACGCCGTGGGCGCGCACCGCGTGTACGACCTCGGCGGGCAGCCCGGCCGCTTCGAGCCACTCGGCCCCTCTGAGCGAGTGCTCCGCGGCGTCGGGATGCTTCTCGTAATCGACGTCGTGAAGAAGGCCCGCGAGTCCCCACTTTTCCTCGTCCTCGCCGAACTTCCTCGCGTAGGCCTTCATCGCGGCCTCGACGGCGAACATGTGCTTTACGAGGTTGTCCGCCTTGATGTGCGTCCTCAGAAGCCCTATCGCCTCGTCCCTTGTCATGTCGTTTCGTCTTCCCTTCGATCTCCCGGCCCTGTGCAGGGCGTACTGTTTTTCCCCGGCGCTGCCGGGTCTCGGGGGCCGGAACGCGCCCTACTCTCCCGTCTTCTCCAGGTCCTCCACGCGCCTCGTGTGGCGCCCGCCCTCGAAAGGCGTGTCAAGCCAGATGTCGAGCATTTTCATGACGAGGCCCCAGTCCATCGTCCGGCCGCCGAAGCAGACGACGTTTGAATCGTTGTGCTGCCGCGACAGGGCCGCCGTCTCTTCACTGTAGGGCAGGGCCGCGCGCACGCCGGGGACCTTGTTGGCCGCGATGCACATGCCGATGCCGGTCCCGCAGACAAGGACGCCCCTTTCGTCCTGGCCCCGTGCGACGGCGCGCGCCACCTCGTGCGCGAAGTCGGGATAGTCGGTGCGCTCGGGGCTTGCCGTGCCGAAATCGTCGACCTTGTGGCCCGCGTCCGCGAGCCTCTTTTTTATGGCGGTCTTGAGGTCCAGTCCGGCATGGTCGCTGCCGAGGGCGATCTTCATATGTCCTCCAGGCGTTTGAGGACCGCGACGCGGATCTGGTCGCGCACGCGCCGGTAGACCTGCCTCGGCAGGCCGATCGGGTCGGGTATCTCCGTGGCGTCAGGCGAAAGCATCCGCGCCCTCGAAACAGCCGCCGCGTCGGCCTCCCTCACCGCGTCGAGGTGATGCGGCGACATCACGAGGATGTCGTCGGCGTCCCTCACGGTATCGGCCGTCAAGGCCTGCGAGCGGTGGCTGCTGATGTCGATGCCGAGCTCCTTCATGACTTCCACCGCTTCAGGGCTGGCGGGCGTCCCCTCGAGCGCAGCGGTTCCTGCGGAAAGGACGCGGTACCCCGCCCTTTGGAGCTGGGCCTCGTCGACCCCGAGCCGGTCGGCAAGGTATCTTTTCGCGATGCCGGCCGCCATCGGGCTTCTGCAGAGGTTGCCCGTGCAGACGAAGAGTATGGTGTGGACTATCGCCCTGCGGATCTCCTCCTCGGTTACCGCGCCGAGGCGAAGCACCTTCACCATGCCTTCTGCGGAAACTTCCACGACCGTCGACGGTTTCCCGAGGGGGGACGGCCCGGCGTCGACGACGAGGTCGATTCTGCCGTCGAAGTAATCGAGCACCTGTCGGGCAGTTTTCGCCGGCTCCTTGCCGTGGGGGTTCGCGCTCGGTATCACGACCGACGTGTCGGTCCTCAAGAGTATGTCGCGCGTCAGTGCAAGGCCGGGCATCCTGAGGCCCACGGTGCCGCCGGTCTTGGCTGGCACGACGATCGTGAGGGGCCCAGGCCAGAAATGGGTGATGAGTTTGTCCGCCGTCCGCGGCAGGGCCGCGGCGAACCTCGAGACGTCAGACTTGAGCGCGACGCAGATGGTAAGTTTTTTCTCCTCGGGGCGCTCCTTGACCTCGCGAAGCCGGGCGATGGCGTCGCGGTGTTCGGCGCTCGCGGCAAGCCCGTATACCGTCTCGGTAGGAATCCCAACGAGGCCGCCCTTTTCGAGGACTTCGGCGGCCGTTTTCACCGCATCGGCGTAACCCGCGCGTTGCGTTGCTGTTATGACTCTCGTCATCGGATGTCAGCCCTTGGCCAGTACGGCCTATTACACAGGTGGCGCTCGCGACTGTCAAGGCGCTTCGCGCACGGCCTCAAAAACGGCTTAGGGAGCACCCCGCGCGCGGCCGATATTCTACTTCAAGCCAGCGCCTGGAGGGTCGCTTCGTGCGCGCAAAGCAGGTCATTTTCATCGTCAGCCAAGACGCGAAGACCATCGATGCCATCGAGAAGCCATTCGAAGGGTCTCCGACCGCATTCCTCAGGGCTGAAAACCCGCGGCGCGCCGCGAGCCAGGCGAAACTTGCCGCCCCCGACGTGGTCATACTCGACGATTCGCTCGAGGGCGCGGACTGGTACGACATATACCGGCGCCTCAGCGAGGAACTGTCCTTCACCTTTATCCCGATACTGGTGCTTCTCGAGGCGGCCAAGGCCGAGGAAGCAGTCGGCAAGATGGAGGCCGGCCTCATCGACATCCTCATAAAGCCCGTGAATGCGCACGAGTTAAAGGCCCGCCTAAAGGCGATGCTCCAGGTGAAGGCCGTTCACGACCAGTTGGACGGGGAGCGCGTCGAGCTCCAGCAGAAACTCGACGAGGAGAGGCGCCTGCGGCAGGAGCTGTCGGCTGTTAACGAGGAGCTCAAGCGCCTTTCAACCACGGACGGCCTCACGGGGCTGGCGAATTACCGCTACATGCGCAACTGGCTCTCGACCGAGTTCGAGATCGCCACACGGTACAACCTGCCGCTTTCGGCGATGATGCTCGACCTCGACAACTTCAAGAGCGTCAACGACCGCTTCGGCCACCCGTTCGGAGACTTCGTCCTGAAGGGCGTGGCCGCCATCATCATAGAGCGGTCCCGCAAGGCGGACTTTTCCGCGCGGTACGGCGGGGAGGAGTTTCTCATCATCCTGCCCAACACCGACGGCGACGCCGGCGCAAATCTCGCCCACAGGATCCACTCCGGAATCGAGAGGCACGTTTTCGACGACGGCCACTGTCAGGTCCAGATCACCGCGAGCCTCGGCATCTCCACGCACCCGTCGCCCAACGTCAAGGCCGCCGAGGACCTCATCGACCTGGCCGACCGCGCGCTGTACGCCGCCAAGGCCAAGGGGCGCAACCGCGTCGTCTCCTGGCGCGAAATCGAGTAACACGGGCGTCCACAAGTCGTATGCGCTGCACTTTGACCCTGCCCCGCGCTTGCCGCGCTCCGCCCGTTCGCCTGACGCAAATTCGGCTTCAGCCGCTTTCCGGCTCGACCCTCCCTTGTTAAACTGCATACCGTTTACCCATAGTTCACGTGGAGGGATTCGAGATGGCGAAGGGAAAGGTGAAGGTCGGCATCGTCGGGTGCGGCAACATCAGCCCGGCATACTTGAAAAACATGTGCGAGGTCTTCGAGGTCCTCGAGGTGGTCGCGTGCACGGACCTTATCATGGAACGCGCGAAGGCGAAGTCCGCGGAGTTCAAGGGCGTCAAGGCCGTCACTCCGGACGAGCTCTACGCCGACCCCGACATCAAGGTCGTCGTCAACCTGACCTGGCCGAAGGCCCACGCCGAGGTCTCCACGCGCGCGATAAAAGCCGGCAAGCACGTCCACAGCGAGAAGACCCTCGGCGTGAACCGCAAAGAAGCCGCCGGGATTCTCAAAGCCGCGAAGGCCAAGAGGGTCCGCGTCGGCTGCGCGCCCGACACCTTCCTCGGCGGCGGCCTCCAGACCTGCCGGAAACTCATCGACGACGGGTGGATCGGCCAGCCGATAGGCGCAACGGCGTTTATGATGGGCCGCGGCCCGGAGTCGTGGCACCCCGAGCCGGCCATTTTCTACCAGGTCGGGGCCGGGCCGATGCTCGACGTCGGCGTGTACTACGTCACGGCACTCGTGTCGCTCTTGGGCCCGGTCAAACGCGTCACCGGTTCCGCGCGGATCACCTTTCCCCAACGCCTCATCACGAGCCAGCCGCACTACGGGACGAAGATCAACGTCGAGATGCCCACGTACGTCGCGGGCGTCATGGATTTCGCAAACGGCGCGGTCGGCAGCATCGTCACGAGTTTCGACATCTGGAAGTCGTCGCTGCCGCGCATCGAGATATACGGCACGGAAGGCGCGCTTCTCGTCCCCGACCCGAACACGTTCGGCGGGCCCGTGCGCGTCGCGCGGCAGGGGTGCGACTGGGGCGAGGTGCCGCTCACGCACGCTTACGCCGAGAACTCGCGCGGCATCGCCGTCGCCGACATGGCATACGGCCTTCTCTCAGGCAGGCCACACAGGGCCTCGGGCGAACTGGCCTACCACGTCCTCGACGTAATGGAGGCCATACGGGACGCTTCCGTTTCGGGCAAGCACGTCGCGGTAAAGAGCACCTGCAAGCGTCCTGCGCCGCTTCCCACGGGGCTGCGTAAGGGCGTCCTCGACGATTAAGTACGATGGCATTGCCGCTCTTCGGGCGGTTTCGCGTGAAACGCGCTTTTCGCACATGACACGAAGGAGAAATACGGCATGAAAAGGGTGAAGGTGGGCGTCATCGGCTGCGGCAACATAAGCGGAGTTTACTTCAAGAACATGTGCGAGACCTTCGAGGTCCTCGAAGTCGTCGCGTGCGCGGATCTCGTGAAGGAGCGCGCCGAGGCAAAGGCCGGGGAGTTCAGGGGCGTCCGCGCGATGCCCGTCGACGAACTCCTCGCCGACCCCGATATTAGGATCGTCGTCAACCTCACGATCCCCCGCGCCCACGCCGACGTCGCGTTCGCCGCGGTCAAGGCCGGCAAGAGCGTCCATAACGAAAAGCCGCTCACCATCACGCGCGAAGAGGGGCGAAAACTTCTCAAGGCCGCGAAGGCCAAGAGAGTTCTCGTCGGGGCCGCGCCGGACACTTTCCTTGGCGCAGGGATCCAGACGTGCCGGAAACTCATAGACGACGGATGGATCGGGGAGCCCGTCGCGGCAACCGCGTTCATGACCTGCCACGGCCACGAGTCGTGGCACCCGGACCCTGAGTTCTACTACAAGGTCGGCGGCGGGCCGATGTTCGACATGGGCCCCTACTACCTCACCGCGCTCGTCGCGCTCATGGGGCCCGTGAAGCGCGTCACGGGCTCCGCGCGCGTCACTTTCCCGCGGCGCGTTATCACGAGCCAGCCCAAGTGCGGCACCGTCATCAAGGTGGACGTGCCGACCCACGTCGCGGGCGTCATGGATTTCGCAAACGGCGCCGTCGGCACGATCATCACGACTTTCGACGTCTGGGCCGCCCAACTGCCGCGCATCGAGATCTACGGGTCCGAGGGGTCGCTTTCAGTCCCGGACCCCAACACTTTCGGCGGCCCCGTGCACGTCATGCGCGCCGGTTCGCCCTGGGCCGACGTGCCGCTCACGCACGGGTACGCCGAAAACTCCCGAGGCATAGGCGTCGCGGACATGGGGTATTCGCTTCTTTCCGGCCGCAGGCACCGCGCAAGCGGGGCGCTGGCGTACCACGTGCTCGACGTGATGCACGCGTTCCACGACGCTTCAAGAGACGGCACGCACGTCGAAGTGGAAAGCACCTGCCAGCGCCCGGCGCCGCTGCCGCTGGGCCTGCGCAAGGGCACGCTCGACGCGTAATCGGGAATCGGCGACCAGATGTCTTGCAGCGGAATTGCGCTTTTCTTCTCCGAATGTCTTCAGGCGCTGCGGTCACCGATTTCGAGGTGAAAGCGGTGCAGGAATCGATGGAAAAGCGGCGCCATGAGCAGGCCCACCGATACAAGCAGCACCACGCCGCAGTAGAGCGCGTAGACGCCCGCGAAGACCTTGCCGGCACTGGTGTGCAGTTCGCCAATCGGCCCCATGCCGCCCATGATCATTGATGCGTTGACAAAAGCGTCGACCCACGCCATTCCCTCGAATCCGCGGTACCCGGCAATGCCGGCGACAAGAGAAACGCCGATGAGCCCGATCGAGAAAGCCGCGTAGACAGCCATGCGCCGGGCAAAGGCCCGCGCCGGCAGCAGGCGTTCGTGACGTCTTTCGAGCATAGTTGCGCCTCCGAATGGCCGCGGTTACCGGTCGGTAAGAGCGTAACCCGGCGCGCGCGCATTTTCAACGGGAAACGGCGGGACGAGCGGCGCTACACTGGCGCGGCGGGGGCGAAGCCCGTCTCAGGCGGATGCGCCTAAGTAGGCAATTCGCGGTGATGCGGAAAACGTTCGAGCGGGCACCCCTCGCAGCGCGCGACCTTGCGGCAGTGGTCCTTGCCCACCCGCACGATGAGCGCGTGATACTCATTGAAGAGCGACGCGTCTTCAGGGAGGTTATCCTCGAAGAGGCTTTTCAGCTCCTCGTAAGCAGCGTCTTCGGAGATGAGGCCGTGCCGGAGGGCGACGCGGTACGTGTACGTGTCGACGACGAAGGTCGGCTTGGCCGCCGCGTAGAGGATAATGCTGTCGGCCGTCTCGCGCCCCACGCCCTTCACGGCCAACAGCCTCTCGCGAAGCGAGGCGACGCTGCCGGCGAAGAAGGCATCGAGGTCGCCGCCGTATTCGTCGACGAGCGTCTTGATGAGGTTCGAGAGGCGCGCCGCCTTGACGTTGTAGTAACCGGCAGGACGGATAAGCTCGGCGAGTTTCTCCCGCGGCGTTGCACGGAGCGCATGCGGGTCGAGTGCTTCCGCCTTCCGCAGGTTCTCGATCGCTTTCTCGACGTTCTTCCAGTTAGTGTTCTGCGTAAGGATCGCGCCGACCATCACCTCGAAAGGGGTCTTTGCAGGCCACCACTCTTGAGGCCCGTAGCGCTCGCGAAGCGCGTCGTAGAACGCGCGAATCGCCGTCGCCGCCGTGCTCACCTGCTTTCCCCCGCGCCGCGAACGGTCACGAACGCGTCGCCCCACACGCCGGCCGAGCCGATAAGCCCTTCGGGCTTCGATGCGTAGAAGAGGGTGACCGAGTCCATACCGGCGACCTTGAGCGCCACGGGTCCTGGCGTTGAGCCTTCGTCAATCGCCGCCGACCAGATTTCCCTTGCGGCGGCTTCCACCGCGAAACGCCCCTGCGGCGGATCAGCGCCGTCGGCAATCCCAGGGGTAAAGACGAGCGTGTCGGCGCCCCTGGGCAGCCTTACCACGACGGCTGTCCCCGCGCGCGTGAAAAGCCCCTTGCGGTAGACCACGCCTGATGATCGAAGCGCCCCGTCGGGGCTTCGGTCGGCGAGAAAGTACGTTGCGCCTTCCGGTGCAAAGCCGCGTGTCGAAACGGCAGCCTCGAGGTCAGACACGTACGCCATTCGAGCCGGAAAATCCACCTCGCGCACAAACGCCAGGGGCACCGTGACCTCGCCGAAGGCCGTCGAAAACTTCATCGCGTCGACGGCCGCAGCCGCCAGCCGCCCTACGAGAGCGTCGCCGTTATCAAGGACAAGGACGGCTTCGGGCGCCGGCAACGCATCAGCGCCCCGGGAGCGGCGGATGAGCCGCACCGCCGCCACGCGCTCGACGGGTACCTCGATGTTTCCGAGCGCGGACTTCGAGCGAACGGCCGTCGCCGCAATCTCAAGCGCTTCGGATGACACGAAGTCGCCGTTCTTGAGGAGGATCCCCGGCCCGGCGTCTTTTGGAAACGCCCCGCGGCATTCGAAGTGGACCTCCGCCACCTTCGAGATCGGCGTCTTCAGTTCGCCAAGCCTCGCCGATGCGACGGCAACGTCGCCGGACTTCTCGACGCGGACGGCGCCGCGCAAGATTGTTCCGTCAGCGGCGATTATGCCTGCGACAAGAGGAGCTTGGCCGCGCCATGCGCCGTACGTGATCCCGGCGATATCCGGGAGCGGGACGGCCCCTTTCGAGGACTCGAAGGTGATTGCGGCACCCGCGCCGGCGAGCCTTCCGTCGACGCGTTCGCCGCCGAGGGTCACGGCGGCACCGACGGCAGCTGCCGTCCGGGCGCCCGGAAGCCCGACAGCTTCCGCGGCCAGCGCCAGTCCGGCGGCGCCGGCGCCAAGAAGCGCCAGGAGCGCGGCCGTCTTAACGTTGATATAGAGGAAGGTAACCATTAGGAATCGTGAGCACCAGGACCGCCATTGCCGTGCACTGCGTCGTGTCCTCCCCTTCGCCCGTCCAGGAACCGTCGCCCTTCTGCTTACGCAACAACTGCGCGCCTGCCGCGTCGTACCACTTGGCCCATGTGTCGCCGCCCAGGAGGTGCATCCCCTGCGCGGCGTAGTAATGTCCGTAGTAGTAGAACCGCATCGTGCGACCGGCGTTGGCCTCGAGGTACCTGATCGTGCGCCTGGCCTCGGCGCTTTTTTCGCCGCCGGTGAGCATGAGGCAGAGGAATGCGCCCCCCGTTCTCGGGAAGCCGCTTTCGCCGGAGGCCGCCTGGTACGAAAACCCGCCGTCGGGGCGCGCACATCTCCCGACGTAGTCCATGGCGTTGTCGACCGTTTCGCGCGGGACGGCGATGCCGGCGTTGGCCGCCGCTCGGAGCGCGACGATCTCGGCGACCGTCACGGAGATATCCGCGTCCGCCACCTTGGGCTCGTAGCGCCAGCCGCCCTCGCGGTTCTGCGTGCGGATGATGAGGTCGACGGCGCTCTTCAACTTGTCGCGTATCTCGGGGCGGTTCGCGGTGCCCCAGGCCTCCGCCAGGAAAAGCGTCGCGAAGGCGTGGCTGTACATCGCGTGGTGCGGAAGAGCGTATTCGAGGAGCCCCGTAGGCTGCGCGCTTTTGAGGACATAGTCAAGCGCCCTCGAGACATTCTCGCCGTATTTCCCGCGACCGGGCATGTTCCCGTCGGACATGAACGCGAGACCCGCAAGCGCCGACATCGCCGTCGCCTTGCCGAACGCCGCCGAGTCCCACGAGCCGTCGTCGTTCTCCCTGGCGGCCAGATACTCAAGCCCCTTGTCTATCGCGACGCGGTTGGAGCCGCTTATCTTCACCTCTTCGGACGCACCGCCGGCGAAAACCGCAGCCGCCGCAACGGCGAGCGCCGCGGCCGCGATGCCCGCCTCAAGACCTCGTTTCGTCACTGTGGCCGCCCCCTTCTTCAATCCTGCGCAAGCCCTCGCGGGCCTTTTTCGTCCACTCCTCGTCCGGCGCCGCTTCGACGGCCCTCCTGTAAAACTCCCTGGCCTCGCCGGGCCGGTTCAGGCGCTCGAGGCAGAGGCCGATATTCGTCGCGGCAAACGGGTGCGACGGGTCCGCTTCGAGCACCTCGCGAAAGACCGCGAGCGCGGCCTCGACGCCGCCGAGGCGGTAGAGGGTGGCGCCAAGGTTGTAGCGCGCGGCGTTGTCGTCAGGCTCGGCCGAAAGGATCGCCTCAAACTCGTCTTTTGCCTTATCGACGAAACCCATCTCGAGGTAGATCTCCGCGAGTTTCCTGCGCGCGGCGGCGAGCGTCGGGTCGTAGAAAAGCGCCTTCTCCAGCGCCGCCGCCGCGTCTTCGAGCCTGCCGGTCATTATGTACATCACGCCGAGGTCGTGCTGCGCCTCCGCGCGGGTCGGATCCGTCTCGAGGCTTCTCTGGCAGTAGAGCGCCGCCTCCTCGGCGTCGCCGCGCCTGAGCGCGATCTTCGAGAGGTTATGCCACGCGCCGGCGAGGCCGGGGTTGACGTGGAGCGCCCTTCGAATCTCGGCCTCCGCGTCGTCCAGGCGCCCGACGTGGTAGTACACCTTTGCAAGGTTGTTGTGCGCTTCCGCGTAATCGGCGTTCTGCGCCAGCGCCTCCTTGAACTCCTCTATCGCCTGCGGGTGCTTGTGCTGGTAATGAAGGACAAGGCCTAGGTTGTTCCTCGCCGCGGCAAACGCTTCGTCTATCGCGAGGCTCTTCCTGAACGCATCCTCGGCGCGTTCGAGATTGCTCATCCCCATGAGGAGGCAACCGAAATCGTACCACGCCGTGTAATCGTTGCCGTCGAGCGCGAGCGCCTTTTCGTACGCCGCCTCGGACGCCGCGAGCCTGCCGATCTTCTGGTAAACGTTGCCGAGAAGCCTCTGTATCTCTGCGCTCGAGGGGTCTATCTTCGCGGCCGCCTCGAGGTTCTTCTCCGCCTCCTCGTAGTCGCCGTCCGCCAGAAAGGCCCGGCCAAGCCATACGAGCGCGTCGAGAAAGTCCGGGTCAGACTTGAGGGCCTCGCGGTAATGCCAGATCGCATGCTCGATCTTTCCCTCGATGTTGAAGACATATCCGAGGGCAAAGGAAGCTTCCGGAAAATCCTTTCTAATCTCGACCGCCCGTTGAAGAGCCTTTCTTGCGTCCTCGTAGCGGCGCACCTGTATCAGGGCCACGCCGAGGCCGCAATGGGCCTCGGCCGAACCGGGCGCTTCGGCGGCGGCCGCCTCGAAGAGTTGGGCCGCCCTGGCGAAGTCCCCCCTGTTCATCGCCTCGACGCCGGCCTCAAACGCCTGACGTGCCTCGATCGGGATATCGCCGAGATTGTCGGACCCTGTCTTCTTCCAGAATGAAAACATCACAACGTCCGGGACCAACGGGCTGCCCGCCCGGCGGCCACTGACGCGCGGCCGCGGGGCTATCGCTATTATAGGCGCGGCGTACGCGGCAGTCAAAAAGAGCGTGACCCCCGCGCCAAGCCCGAGCGCCGGTGCCCGGGCGCCGTCTCATTGACTTTGCCCGCGGCCGACCTTAAGATTCAGCCGAAACATGCGGCTCTTTTCGAGGCGTAACATGCGCGTTCAAGTCCTCTTTGCGGCCACCTTCGCCGTCGCCCTGGCGCTTGGCGGCTGCGCCACGCCCGACGTTTCCAAGTCCGGCGAGCCGCGCCCGACGCAGGCCCAGGGAGAAATCGCGGACCTGGCGAGCTCCTTTCTCGACCTCGTCGCGACGGGCAACTACGAGGGCATCCGGGCGATGATTTTGCCTTCGCAGGCCGCGGGCTTTGACCCGAAGGCGTTCGTCGAGGACCGCTTCCGCATGAGAGTCGACAGTTTCGAGATCCTCGCGTGGGACAGGAAGGTCATCCGCGCGACGCCCATGAAGGAAGGCGCAGGCTACCTCTCGTCGGCCGTCGTCAACGTCCGCGTCCTCGCCACCAACGAGGCCCAGCCCATCTTCGTCAACCTCAGGTGGCTGGAGTCCCGCGGCAAGTGGTACATCGTCCCATTCCCGCAAGCCCTGTAGGAGCAGAGCGCCACATGGACTTCCGCGGCAAGCCGCTGCCTCCCGCAGTCACCTCGACCAGCATTCCTTTCTGGCCGAAGCGCTCCGGCAAGGTACGCGATATTTACGACACCGGCGGCGCCCTTCTCATCGTCGCGACCGACAGGATATCAGCGTACGACTGCGTCCTCGCAAGCGGCATCCCCGCCAAGGGCAGGATACTCACGGGGCTGAGCCTTTTCTGGTTCGACTTCCTGTCGGGGCTCGTGCAGAACCACCTCATTTCAGCCGAGGCGCCTTCCGACGAGAGGCTCGGCAGATTTCGGCCGCTTCTGGCGGGCCGGTCGATGCTCGTCAAGAAGGCGAGGGTCATACCGGTCGAGTGCGTCGCGCGCGGGTACCTTTCCGGCTCGGCATGGAGGAGCTACGTCAGGACCGGCGAGGTCTGCGGGGTAAAACTTCCCAAGGGGCTGCGAGAGTCGGACAGGCTTCCCGAGCCCGTTTTCACGCCAGCCACGAAGGCCGAAAGCGGCCACGACGAGAACATATCTTTCGGCGAGGCAGCCAGTTTCGTGGGCAGGGAGACGGCCGAGACGCTTCGCGACGTGACGCTGGCCGTCTACGAGAAGGCCGCCGCGTACGCCCTGTCGAAAGGAGTCATCATCGCGGACACGAAATTCGAGTTCGGCGTCCACGACGGGCGGGTCATCCTCGTCGACGAGGTACTGACGCCGGATTCGTCGCGGTTCTGGCCCGCCGACGATTACGCGCCGGGGCGCGTGCAGAAGTCTTTCGACAAGCAGTTCGTCCGCGACTACCTCGACTCAAGCGGCTGGGACCACCAAATGCCGGCGCCGTTTCTGCCGGAAGACGTCATCGTGAAGACCGTCGAGAAGTACGTCGAGGCGTTCGAGCGGCTCACCGGAAGGAAGTTCACGTTCTGAAGTTTCAAGAGCTTTCGCCGAGGCGCGGGCGGCGGCGATTGGAGGCGGGATGTTCACGGTCAAGACGCGAAGGCGCGCGGCAATCTTCGCGGTCGCCGTGTTCCTCGCGGTTTCCGTGTCCGCCACGTACCTTGCGGCGCGCAACTACTCCGGCGAGACTCTGCGCTCGCGCGCCGAGGAGGCTTTCAAGTCGGCCACGGGCTACAGTCTGTCCCTCGGCCGGCCGGTCGTCTCCGTCGAGGACGAGATCACCTTCACGCAGGCCGTCGTCTCGGTCGAAGGCCGCGCCGTCATCACGTCCGGCGCCGTAACCGTCTCTGGCCTGCCCAAACCGCGCAAGGACTGGCAGCCCGACGGCATCGAAGCCCACAAGATTGCCCTCGTCGTCGGCCTCGACAACCCGCCCCAGGGCCTGTCATCCGTTGCCGCCCTTGCCAACATCCTCGAAAAGGGGGCATCGCTCCACATCGTTCTCCCCGACACCTTCATAGTCGACGCGGCGGTTTCGGACCTGCCCCACACGAGGTACTTCGCGTCCGCGGCAGTGTTTGCCGAGAAGGGCGTCCTGGAACTGGCGCCCTCGGAAGGCAAAGCGCCGGCAGGCTGGAGTTTCTCCGTTACGCCGACCCAGGCGACGCTTTCGGCGAATATCTCCGACAACTCTGACCCCGTGGCCCAATCGGTCGTGCGAGGGGCCGGAAAGACGGTCCTCGAAAAGGCAGAAAACGCGGCCGAGGGCAGCTTCATCGCGCGGTGGGACGCTGAGGGGCAGACCGTTTCATTCGCGAATCCGGGCGGCTGGCGGCTCCCCTCTTCAGCCGCGACCGGTCTTCCGGTCAAGGTTCCCGAGGGCGATATCGCAGTGCGCGTGACGGCGTTCACGGTGAAAAACGGGGCTGTAACGAGCCTCGACGCTACGGTCGACTACTCGGCGCCCAAGGTCACATCGAGCGCGCTTTCGCAGCTACTCGGGCTTGTCGGCATCTCAGCGCTCTCCGGCCAGGGCGTGCCGCCGCTTTTTGAGAACGTGCATGCATCGGTCGATCTGTCCATGCGCGACGGCGTCATCGCGGTGAAACCGGTTGCCGGCAAACCCGCCCTCATCTGGGCCGAGGCCGCGGGCCGCCCCATTCCGCTCGTGACGGCGTCGGGCCAGGCAACGCTTGCCTCGCTCTCGGAAAAGGCTCCTGAATAGGGCGCCGTCCGGGCCACGCAATACAAGATATGGGCGCCCGCCGAGCGGCCTGAACAGTGAACCATGCGTGCGGCGGGACTGCCTGACCCGGCGCCTTACCGCCACTCGGGCGGCGGCGGGTACTTCTCGGCGATCTCGATAGCCTTGAGGAGGGCCCGAGCCTTGTTGAGGGTCTCCTCATACTCGTTCTCGGGGACGCTGTCGGCAACGATGCCGCCGCCTGCCTGGACGATCGCTTTGCCGTCGAGGTGGATCACGGTCCGAAGGGCAATACACGTGTCCATGTTTCCGGCGAAGTCAAGGTAGCCCACGGCCCCCGCGTACGGCCCCCGCCGCGTCGGCTCGAACTCGTCGATTATCTGCATCGCGCGCACCTTCGGCGCGCCCGAAACGGTTCCCGCGGGCAGGCACGACTGAAGCGTGTCGATCGCCGTCCGCCCGAGCTTCAACTGCCCGGTGATATTCGAGGTGATGTGCATCACGTGGCTGAACCGCTCGACCACCATGCATTCGTCCACCACCACCGTCCCGTAGCGCGCAGTCCGGCCGACGTCGTTTCGTCCGAGGTCGACGAGCATCACGTGCTCCGCGCGCTCCTTTTCGTCGGCCAGGAGTTCCTTCGCAAGCGCCTGGTCCTCCTCGGCGGTTTTCCCGCGCGGCCTCGTCCCCGCAATGGGCCTCAGGGTTATCCTGTCGCCCTCGACGCGCACCATGACTTCGGGCGAAGAGCCGATGAGTTTCAGCCCTTTCAGTTTCAGGTAAAACATGTAGGGGCTCGGGTTGACCATCCTCAAGGTCCGGTAGATGTTGAAGGGGTCGGCGGACGTCTGGGCCGTGAGCCTCTGCGAGAGCACCACCTGGAACGCGTCGCCCGCGAAGATGTATTCCTTGGCGCGGTCGACCGCCTTGCAGTACTCGCCGCGGGTGAAGTTAGACGCGTACTTCAGGGCGACCTGCCCGGTCGAACTTATATCGTCGGAGAGGATGATGGTCGGCGTCCTCAACGTTTCAACCATCCTGTCGATGCGTTCGCAGGCGTTTCCGTAGCCGCCCTCGACGCCGTACCTGGCCGTGTCCGCGCACGCCAGCACCTTCACGGTGTTGTTGATGTGGTCGAAGATGAGCATCGAGTCGTAGAACGCGAAGTACATGTCGGGGGTCTTCAGGTCGTCCGGCGGAGAGTTCGGCAGGTCCTCGACGTAACGCACCGCGTCATAGGCCGCATAGCCGACCGCGCCGCTGCAGAAGCGCGGGAGGTTGCCGGGGTGCACGAACTTCACGGACTTCAGGTACTCCTCGAGGCTCTTGAAGGGGTTGAGCCTCGTGAACTTTCTCTCCCTGCCCCCTTCAGTGATGGTCACTTCGTCGCGCCGCGCGATGAACACGGCAAAGGGCTTGGACCCTACGAACGAATACTGCGCTATGCGCTCGCCTCCCACGACGCTTTCGAGGAGGAACGCATAATCCGGGTCTTCGACCTTTCTGAAGGCGGCGACGGGCGACAGGGCGTCGGCCAGGAGCTGACGGTAGACGGGGACGCGCGCCCCTCCGGTCGCGATCGCCTCGAAGCCTTTGCGGTCTGGGTAATAGACGGGCATAGCGCATTCCTTTCGTATGCTCACGGCAGATTCTACCCGCAGTCAGCGCGCTTGCAAGTCGTTGGAAGAAGCGCGATGACGGAGTTCCGGGCCGGGCGCGCAACGTCTTTTTCGGATTTTGCCCTGCTTGACACGTTTCGACCTTCGTACATAGAATCAGATTGTCGTCTCTTGTCCCCTGGACTCCCCGGCCTTCCGAAAGGCGGCGCGATGCACGAAGGTGGCAGACTTACCCGTCTCGGGCGCGATGCGTCCCTTTGCGCGATTGTGCTTACGATTCTTTTCGCAGGAGCGCGCGGGGCCGCCGTCCCGCAACGATCCGAGGCCGGAACCGGCTTCACCGTGAACGTCCCTCGGGGCTGGGCAGAGATACCGCGCGACGTTATTGAGGCGCAGTCAGGGCGTCTTGACGAAATCGCGCCCGGCGCGCCGGGTGAGAAGATCGACTACGCGTACCAGATGTCGCCATCGGCGGCGTGGTTCACGCCGCCGTACGTCGTCGTTCAGGTCTCACGTGCAGGCAAAATCTCCGAAGACGTCCTCTCCAGGCTCGCGCCTTTGAAAGGCGCCCTCGGCCCGGGTATCGCCGGCCCCGGCCTCAGCGCGGCATCCGCGATGAAGCCCGGCCAGACGCTTTCTGACCCCGGCGGACCTACACTGTGGACCCTCAAGGAAGTTCAACTTGCAGGCGGCGGCCCCGCCAAGTGCCTTCTCGGAATGCGCTTGACTGAAGAGGGCGGCATCAGCATCGCCTGCTACGCCAAGGCGGACGACTTCGAAGGCTATTCGGCAACGTTTGAGAAGATAATACGCGGCGTCTCCGTCGAGCCGCGGCTTGCGTATAAGCCACGCTCCCGAGCGTTCTATGCCCGGCAGAAGATGACGTCATTACTGAAAGGCGCGGCCGGTCCAGTCCTGGTTGTCGGGGTCCTGATTGTCGTGCTGGTCGCGACGCGCCGGTTGCGCAGATCCGGCAAGCGGCCGACCGGCCCGGGGTCGGCCGCCCCCTCGTCTCCCGCCGACGACGCGCGATAGTCACACCGGGGCGCTGGAAACCACAAACTCTCTCTAAAGATGACAGTATACTTTTCGCCGGCGCCGCAGCCGGGTGCGGCATCCGGTTAGAAAGTATACTGTCAGCTTTTCAAGTCAGGGCTTTCGCTTCCTTCTCTCGTCCTGCGCTTCGTCCTCGAGTTTGAACCGGCACTTGTGCGCGCACCAGTCGCCGGGCGAGGCGTTCCCAGCCAGGCCCCTAATGTCTTCGGGCTTTATCTGCAAGCGGGCGAGGCAGGCGAACGATTTCACGACGCGCTCGTCGCCATGATATCCCGATCTCGACAGGACTCTCAGGGCAAGAGCCGTCTGGGTCATCGGCAGGCACCCGAAGCAGGAGAAAGCGAGTTTCGTGTGAGGCAGTGCTTTTTGCGCGCCGAGAAATTCCTTCCCGTGGTCCTCGGTGGTAAACACGTGTCCCATCGAGATCGACCACGAGGCCTTGGGCCTGCGAAATCCCACTTCGTCGCGGTATTGGGCAAGAAGCCAGGCTGCGCCGTCGCCGACAATCGCCCCTTGCGGGCTGCAGCCGAGGTCAAGGAGGCGCTCCATCGTGAGCGCCGTCGCCGAAACCGCAGCGCCCCATGACCCGTCCTCTTGTTGCAGAGCGGCTACAGCAGCGACAAACCGGCGCTGCAACCCGTCGTCGCCAGGGCGGGCCGTTCCGATCACGTTTCGACGGCCGATGTAACCCAGTTCGCCGTCATCCTTCTCAAACCACGCGAAGGCGTCGTGCCGGAACCATTTCGCACGGACCTCGTCAAGGAGACCGGCGCGTTTGATCGCCAGCAAGATGAGGTACGAAAGGATGGGCGCGTTCTTGCGGAACCAGAGGCCCGTCGTCTGCTGCTTGCGGGCGATGAGCGGCAGCTCGCCCTCGAGCGAGTCGCGCGCGGCGTCCGGCGGCAGGTAGCGCGCGAAGGCCCAGTTGCCGCTCTTGACCATTCGCCTGCCTGTTGCGACGAGCGCCGCGTCGAGCGAGTACGCGGGGTTAGAAAGAAACGCCGAGAGCACCGCCTCATTGCAACGAAGGTCACATGCTCCGGGCTTCTTTGCCATCTCGCACTCCTTCTGAAGCGGGATTATCGCCTGGCAGCTGCGGAGGCGATTTTCGCGCTTGTGGCCGCCAAGTCAATTCCTTGCACTGCTTTCACGGGGACGAAATAGGGACGCCGGCTGCCTGTACAAGCGCGTTGCAGAAAGCCAGCGAAACGCGATCAGCGCCTGTGATTCACGCTCGTTTCGCGTTCAGGGCACCTGCGTCGAAAAGCCTTGAACTATCCTGCGTCGAGGGTTAGAATTCGGTCTGGCACTTAAAGAGGGGCGGATGTACGAGATAAGGGTTGAGACCGAGTTCGCCGCGGCCCATTATCTGCGCGAATACAAGGGCAAGTGCGAGAACCTCCACGGCCACAACTGGAAGGTGGAGGCCAGGCTTCGTTCGTCTCGGCTCGACCGGGCGGGGATGCTCATGGACTTCAAACACGCCCGGGAACTCGTCCTCAAGGTCATTGAGCGTTTCGACCACAGGTACTTGAACGATTTGGACGAGTTCAAGGAGGCTAATCCGACCACCGAGAATCTTGCGCGCATTCTTTTCACGACCATTAAGCCCGAGGTGCCTGAGGGCATCACCCTTCAAAGCATAACGTGCTGGGAATCGGAGCGTAGCGGCGCGACCTACTTCGAGGATTAACGTGCGGACGCCCGACCGGCTCTTCGCAAGGGATTCATGATGGCAAGGCTCCAAGTCGCTCTCGACTTCGTTGATCTCAGCCGCGCGGTAAAGGCCGCGGAGGCCGCCGTCGCGGGCGGCGCCGACATCGTCGAGGCCGGCACGCCGCTTATCAAGTCCGAAGGCCTGAACGCCGTCCGCGAACTGCGCCGGATATTTCCCCGCGGCGAAATCGTCGCCGACATGAAGACCATCGACGCCGGCCGCATCGAGGTCGAGTCCGCCGCCAAGGCGGGCGCCAACCTCGTCACGGTCCTCGGCCTTTCAAGCCCCTCGACGATCGAGGAATGCGTCGAGGCGGGCAGAAACCACGGAGTCAAGATCGGCGTCGACCTCCTCGGCGTGGCCGACCCGGCCGCGTTCGCGCGCCGCTGCCAGGACTGGGGCGTCGACGAGGTGGGCGTTCACACTTCGATCGACGACCAGATGCGGGGCGGAAGCCCGTTCGAGATACTGAAGACGGTCCGGCAGGCCGTGTCGATACAAGTAGCAGTCGCCGGCGGGATAAACAGCGAAACCGCCGCCGCAGCGGTCGAGGCAGGGGCCGACGTCGTCATCGTCGGCGGATCCATAACCAAGGCCAAAGACGTGAAGGCAGCGGCCGCCGCCATAAAGGAGGCCATCTCCAGCGGCAAGACCATCAAGACCGACCTCTTCCGCCGCGTCACCGACGCCGACGCCCTCTCGATGCTCGAGAAGGTCTCGACGGCCAACATCTCCGACGCCATGCACAGGAGCGGGTCCTTCAGAGGGCTGCTGCGGTTTTCCGGAACGGGCAAGATGATCGGCCGCGCGGTCACGGTCCGCACGTACCCCGGCGACTGGTCGAAGCCGGTTCAGGCGATAGACGCCGCCGAGGCGGGCGACGTCATCATAATCGACGCGGGCGGCCAGGAACTGGCGGTCTGGGGAGAGCTCGCGAGCGAGTCCTGCCTCCAGAAAAAGATTGCCGGCGTCGTCGTCGACGGCGCCGTACGAGACATCGAGGACATCCGCGCCCTCAAGTTCAACGCATGGGCGCGGTTCGTGAACCCCACGGCCCTCGAGGCCAAGGGGTTCGGCGAGATAAACGTCCCCATCAAGGTCGGCGGCCTTGACGTCGCGCCGGGCGATTACATCATCGGCGACGACACGGGGCTTGTCCGCATTCCGAAGATGCGCCTCGCCGAGGTCACGAACCGCTCCATGGACGTCCTCGAACGCGAGAATCGCCTGCGCGAGGAGATCCGCGAGGGGTCCACGCTATCGTCGGTTTCACACCTCCTGCATTGGGAGAAACAGGTCTGATGGAAGGGACGGCTTAATGCTCATCGTCGGCGAACGGATAAACAGCACCCGCAAACAGGTGAGGAAGGCCGTGGAGGCGCGAAACGCGGATTTCATCGCCGCCGAGGCGAAGGCGCAGGCGGCGATGGGCGCGGATTACATCGACGTCAACGCCGGCACGTCGGTTGCGCGCGAGGTCGACGATCTGAAATGGCTCGTCGAGACGGTCGAGGCCGCGGTCGATTCTCCGCTTTGCCTCGACAGCGCCAATCCCGCCGCCCTCAAGGCCGCGCTCGCCCTGGCGCGCCGCGGCGTTATTATAAACTCGATTACCGGCGAGAAGGCGCGCAGGGACGCGATTCTTCCGGTGGTTATCGAGTCGGGCGCGTCCGTCGTAGCGCTGCTCATGGACGACGTCGGCATGCCGGAAGACGCGGCGGGCCGCATCGGCGTGGCGGAGAGACTCGTTCCCGAGCTCGTCAAGGCGGGCGTACCGCTTGACCACATCTTCGTCGACCCGCTCGTGCGCCCCGCTTCGACCGACACAAAGCAGCCGCCGGCGGTCCTCGAAACGGTGAGGACGGTGACGAGAATGTTCCCGGGCATTCACGCCATCTGCGGGCTTTCGAACGTATCGTTCGGGCTGCCGGTGAGAAACGCCATGAACACGACCTTTCTCGCGCTGATGATCCAGGCGGGCCTTGACGCCGCGATTATAGACCCGACCGAGCCGAGGATGTACGCGACGGTCGTCGCCGCGGAGGCGCTTCTGGGCAAGGACGAGTTCTGCATGAACTACATCGCCGCCAGCCGCGCCGGCCGCCTGACGCCGTAAGCCGGAGAAGAACTGGAGCGGGCGGCGCGCCGCCCGACGAGGTGACCCTTGGTCTGCCAGAGATGCAAGAAGAAACAGGCGACCGTCCACATGACGGAAATCTCCGATAACGAGAAAAGGGAGATCCACCTTTGCGAGGACTGCGCCCACGAGCAGGGGCTCACGCTGAAGGGCCAGGTGTCGCTGGCCGATTTCCTCGCGGGCCTCATGAAGGCCCCCGCGAACAAGGAGATCGCCAAACTTGCCAAGATCAAGTGCCCAGTGTGCGGCATAAACTACCTCGAATTCCAGCAGAAGGGGCGCTTCGGCTGCCCGAAGGACTACGAGGTTTTCAAGAAACTCGTGGAGCCTCTGCTGGAAAAGGTGCACGGCTCCGTCGAGCACGTGGGCAAGGCCCCCATCGCCGTCGGCGCGCCGGACACCGTGAGGGTCCGTCTCGCGGCGCTTCGCAAACGGCTCGCCGCCGCGGTCACGGACGAGAACTACGAACTTGCCGCGGAGCTCCGCGACGAGATAAAGAAACTCGAGGACGGCAACCGTGCAACTTAGCGATTTTCCCTGTGCGGGCGGCGAGTGGCTGAAGGGCGACGGCCCCGAAAGCGACATAGTGGTTTCCTCGCGCGTACGGCTCGCGCGCAACCTCGCGGGGCACAACTTCGTCACCCGCGCCGAAAGCCGGGAGCTGGGCGAGATCGAATCCGAGGTCGGCGGGCACCTGCGCGAGCGCGAGGAGCGCTTCTCGAAGCTCTATTACCGGATGGCGGAGCTCAGCGAGGTGGAAAGGCTCGTCCTCGTCGAGCGGCACCTCATCTCCCGCGAGCACGCGTCGGGCGACACCGGCCGCGCGGTCGCCGTAAGCGACGACGAAAGCCTCTCAATCATGATTAACGAGGAGGACCATCTCCGGATGCAGGTCCTGCGCTCGGGGTTTCGCCTCACGGAGGCATGGAAGGAGATCGACGAGCTGGACGACAAGCTCTCGACGCGCTTCCAGTTCGCGTTCACGCCGAAACTCGGGTACCTCACGGCCTGCCCCACCAACGTCGGCACGGGGATGCGCGTTTCCGTGATGCTCCACCTGCCGGCGCTCGTACTGACGCGCGAGATCGAGAAGGTCTTTCGCGCCGTGTCGAAGATCAACCTCGCGGTGCGGGGCCTTTACGGCGAGGGCACCGAGGCTTACGGCGACTTCTACCAGATCTCGAACCAGCAGTCGCTGGGCAAGCCCGAGGAGAAATACCTCGAGAACGTCGAAAGCGTGGTTCCGGGCGTCATCTCTTACGAGCGAAAGGCGCGCCAGCACGTGCTGGAGGCGAACCGCGACGAGACCGAAGACCGCCTGTGGCGCGCCGTGGGGATGCTGAAAAGCGCGCGGCTGCTGACGAGCCAGGAGGCCATGCATCTTCTGTCGGGCCTGAGGCTCGGAGTCCACATCGGGGTCCTGCCGACGCTTCCGGCGAGCAAGATCAACGAATTGTTCCTTCTTACACAGCCTGCCCACATCCAGAAGATGATCGGCCGGACGCTCACTCCCCAGGAGCGCGACCGCGCGCGCGCCACGTTCGTGCGCGAGGCGCTGCGCTCCTACCCGTAACGCGCCAAGACGCCTCCTCCCGAGAGCGCCGCGCCGCGGCGCACGTGAAACGACCTTCGCAGGCCGCGTCATCGCGCACCGGCAGAGCGCTACGCATTCGGCGTTTCGCAACACAAGCGCCGACGCCCTTGTCGCGCGTCCGGAGACTCGCCTTCGGGAGTCCCAGCCGCCGCACGGCGTTCGCGCCCGCGGTTTTTCTTTAAGAAATCTCGCGGGCATTTCCGATATCTTTCTCGGCGCACTTCTGAAACGAGAGCGACATTCTGCTTTTTTGCCGCCGTTCGATCCGAAGGCAGCGCGGGAATCCGGTTGTTCCCGCGATGATGGACGAAGGGTTGAATCAGGTTGTCCTGTGACGCTATAGAAGGGAGGTGAACTCGGTCGCGATGCGCTCGGGCGCGTAGCCCGTCCGCGTATACTTGTTTTCTCCCGACCCATCGGAGGATCGAAAATGGCCAAGAAAGCCAGGAAGAAAGCCGCAAAGAGGACGCGCAAGCCCGCCAAGAGGGGAAAGAAGCGGGCACGCAAAAAGACGGCAAAGAGAAGGTAGGAGACTCTCTCGCTCGAGAGTAAAGGGGGCGGGCGCAGGCGCGCGCGCCCCTCTTTGTTTGATCTTCCCCCTTCCACTTTCGCCACCCCGGGCGTAACCTATTATGGCGTAGCAGGCCGTGTTTTTCCCCTTAGCAGCAGGTACCGACCATGCGGAAACTCGCTCTTCGGGCCGCGCTTGTGTTTCTGGCGGCCGCCGCGTCGATCGCGGCCGCGTCGGACGAGCGCCTCATCTACGAGACGGAGTCGCTCTACCACCACATCGTGGTCTCCGAAAACGACGACGTCAGGATCCTCCGTTTCCACAAGGGTCCGGCCGCCGAGGCGCTCGGAAGCGACTTCGCGCAGAGCGTCATCTCGCTTGCAGACCCGTACAGCCTGCACATGCAGTACGCGAAGCATTCCATGGTCGGCGCCGCGCTCGTCGAGAGCCCGAAGCGCGCGCTCTTCATAGGTTTGGGCGCCGGGACGGTGCCAAAGTTCTTCGCGCGCGCGTTCCCGGAATGCCAGGTCGACGTCGCCGAGCTCGACGCCAAGGTCGTCAACGTCGCCAGGAAGTACTTTTTCTTCCCCGACCTTGCGAACCTCAAGGTGACCGTCATGGACGGCCGCCAGTTCGTCCGCCAGTCCAAGGACAAGTACAACCTCGTAATGGTCGACGCTTATCGCGACGAGATGATCCCGTTTCACCTGATGACGTTCGACTTCCTCGAGCAGGTCAAGGCGAAGCTCGCTCCAGGCGGCGTCCTTATCTCCAACATCGCCATCCGGAACGACGCCGAACTCTACCCGTGGGCCCTTCGCACCTACCAGGCCGCGTTTCCGACGCTCTTCGAGGCCAACGTCCCGGGCACGATCAACCGCGTCCTTCTGGGCTTCGCCGAAAAGCAGAAACTCGCGCCGCACGACATCGAACTCGCCGCGCGCGGCCTGGCGGGCCGCGTTAGCTTCGACTACGACCTCGTGCGCTGCGCCGGCGTCTACCGCGACGTCTCGATGGCCCGCCCCTCGAAGAATATCCTCACCGACGACTACGCGCCCGTTAACCTGATGCGGCTTCGCAAGGCGGACGAGAAGGACTGGAAATACTGACGGAAGGCGCGTTCGCGCCCGAGAGGCCTCCATGCTTCTTCGAACAACTCTTTTCGTGACCGGCGCCGTCGTGATGTCGCTTGAGTTTCTCGCGTCGCGCACGCTTGCAACCGAGTTCGGCGACAACCTTCCGGTCTGGGGCGCACTAATCGGCACGTTCATCGGGGCGCTGAGCCTCGGCTACTGGCTCGGCGGCGTCTTAGCGGACCGGTATCCTTCCCGCGTCAGCCTCGCGGCGGTAATCGCCGTTTCCGGCCTCTTCACGAGCGCAATGGTCTGGCCGACCCGGGCGATAACAGGGGCGATCTATGAAATGCAGATCGCCGGCGCATCATCCGCCTGGGCGAAGCCGCTCCTGGCGTGCTCGGTCATCTACTTGGTGCCGGTCGCGCTTCTGGGCGCCGTGAGCCCGTACTGCGTGAAGCTTGCCGCGCACGACCTTTCGAAGATAGGCAAGAAGGTCGGCGGCCTCTACGCCGTCTCCTCGCTCGGGAGCATTTTCGGGACCTTTTTCACGGCGTTCTACCTTATCGAAGTGCGCTGGGGAGTTCGAGCCACCATTCGTTACGAGGGGATCCTGCTAATAGTGCTTGCGGCGCTTCTCCTCGCCATCCAGCTTCTCCCCCGCCGCGCCGCCGCCTGAAACACTGCAGGCCCATCGCTTGCATTGAGGGCACGGCCGGCGCTGCGCCTCCCTGTATGCCGCCGGCGGCCCGCTGTTTCCTGCACGCCGCAGGCAGGCCACCACGGCGGCCTCGCCTCACGCGGAGCGGCCGGACGGCCTTATTCACGCGCCCCTCGGTGCTTTCTTGTGCCGATATAGGTATAATGTCGCGGAGCACGTGGAGGGTCTAATGGGGATACTCAAAGCGGTTTTTTCTGTCCTAATTCCGGGAGTTGGGATCGCACTTCGCCGAAAGTACGTCATTGGCGCGGCGATATTCGTCGTGTGGGCGCTCTTTGTTGAAGGCTACGTACTCGTCAGGACCGTAAATCCTGCAGGCTTAACGAATTACGTGAAGCCTTCGCTTCTGGCAGGCCTCCTCGTCATCTTCGCCGCAAGCGCCGGCAGGGAACTCCTGCACCTTGCGAGGGTACACGGACTACACGCCGCCGACCAACTGCAGGAACTCTACTCGGAAGCCTTGGGCGCGTACGTTTCGGGAGAGGACAAGCGCGCGGACGAAATCCTGCGGCAGGCGCTCAAGTTCGACAGGCTCGATGTCGACTGCCTGTTCTTGAGGGCGTCTGTGGCCGCAAGGCTCGGCAGGCGCTCGCGCGCACGTCGGCTCTTCAGAAAGTGCAGGAACTTTGACGAAAAAGGCAAATGGGGCTGGGAGGTA
>Ga0315277_10000983_pt1 | contig 42652 bp, 35 predicted proteins | sample YL17G05_15_MG_FD_203695 | JGI IMG/M metagenome (GOLD analysis project Ga0315277, IMG submission 203695) | Sediment microbial communities from Yellowstone Lake, YNP, Wyoming, USA - YL17G05_15 | ecosystem: Environmental > Aquatic > Freshwater > Lake > Sediment | place: USA: Wyoming | collected... | reverse complement strand
CGTGCTGGGCGAGAGCAGAGGTTGGTTCGTCGAGGATCAGTATCGAAGGGTTGTAAGACATTGCCTTTGCAATCTCGACGGCTTGCTGTTGGGCAACACCAAGTGTTCCGGCGCGTGCATGCACATCGACGCTTACACCGAGACCGCGAAGAATTTCATCTGCGCGCGAATAGACAGCACGCCAATCGATAATGGACTGACCGAACGCTCGTTTCGCAGGGAGTCTTCCGAGGAGGATGTTTTCGGCGACGCTCAGCTCCTGAACAAGGCTGAGTTCCTGGTGGACAGCGACAATCCCGCGTTGGAGGGCGTCACGCGGCGACCGGAGTGTGACTTCGCTTCCGTCGATGAGGATCGAGCCGCTGGTCGGTTGTGTCGCTCCCGCGAGAAGTCTGGCCAGCGTGCTCTTGCCTGCGCCGTTCTTTCCGATGAGAGCATGAATTTTGCCGCCCGAAAAGGCGACGGAGACATCGTTCAGGGCAACGGTGCCGGGATACTCCTTGCGGAGGGAAATCGTCTGCAGACTGTGGAGGGGTGTGGTCATGCCGGCGGTGAAGGGACTATTTGCTCAACTCCTTCAAACGATCTTTGAATTTCTTCACGTCCTCGGGCTTTTCGCGCGCCATGAGCACTCCGGGCAGCGAGATCTTCATCTCCACTTTTTCCCCTTTGAGGACTTTCACGGCGGCCTCGACCGCCAACGATCCGATCTCAAAAGGACGTTGACCTGTTACGGCCTGCAAAATGTTATCATCGTCGAGTAAGAAGTTGGCAAGCTGCTCGCTATTGTCGGTTCCAAACACAGCAATTTTTCCAGCCTTGCCGGCGTTTTTCACAGCCATGACGGCGCCGACCGTGCCACCCTCGTTCATGGACCAAATGATGTTGACGCCTGGATTCGCTGTCAGAATATCTCCGACCTTCTTAACAGCCTGCTCTGCCAGCCAGGCATCCTGCTCAGCCACGATCTTGACGTTGGGGAGTTTGGAGATTTCGCTCTTGAATCCCCCGGCTCTCAGCGCGGATTGTTCAGGTGTGTATGAGTAAGCCGCGAGAATCGCAACCGTTGCTTTTCCGTTCAGCTTGTTTTCGATGTACGTTCGTGCGAATTTTCCCGTCAATGCCCCAAGGTCAAATTGATTACTCTCGATAAACGATGCGGGGATATCGCTGTCGAGCGCTGTGTTGTAGGTGATCACTGCTATTCCTTTTTCGCGTGCTCGCGCCAAAGCACTCACCGATGCTTTTGAGCTTAGTGGAGAAATGACAATAGCATCGACCTTGTTCGCAATGTACGTATTGATAAGCCCCAGTTCTTTGTCGGGTTTGCCGGCGCTGTTGGCTTCAAACAGCTCGACCCCGTTCTTCTTCGCTGCCTCCCGCATGCCGAAGAGAATCAGGCGGAAGAATTGGTCTTCCTGAAATACGATACCGGCAATGCGCTTTTTCTGCTGCTCCTGCCGTTTGGTGCCGCACCCACCAAGGAGGAAAACTGCACTCAGCAGGATGAAGGCCCATCCAAATCGTATCTTCATGAAGTTCACTGTGGGTTGTGGTGTGGTACGGTGGCTCAAAGCGCGTCGCGTTGTTCGATCTCAACCCAGGCTCCATCCTTCCGCTGCAGGCCGTTTGGTTTCAGGCCGTAAGGTTGCGGCAGCGCGGCATTGGCGAAGTTCATGAACTCGATTCGCTCTGGCGTAACCTTGATCAGAACGTACTCGTTCGTATCGGGGCCGCCGGGATACATGTCGCTCCAGTATGACCGCCAGTACTTGCGCTTCAGCTCTGCGGTGCTGTCGAGCCCTGCGGTTCCCACCAGTGTGACGTACGCCGTGCTGCGCGGATTAAGGAACGTCAGGGTCACCTTGTTTTGATGGCGGAGTTCCCGCACCTTGCGCGAATTTGGACTTGCTCCCAGCCAGATATTAAACTCAGCATCAGGCTCGAACGGATGCATCAACCGCGCATTGATCTCCCCCGATTCTCCATGGCTCATGAAAAAGCAATAGTCCGCTTCTTTCATGATTGCGCGTGCAATGGACAACATCTGCTCAGCATGTTTGGCACCCATAGCTCAGGCCTTTCCTCTTTACATGGGGGATAGATACCGTTTTCTTCTAATTTCCTTATCTCATCGCGCCGGCACGTGTCGCCGGAACTTGTCCTTGACCAACCCGATCGAGTCAAACGAAACGGCGTGGAATCCAAGCGCAAACGCTTTTGACGATTTCTTCAGTCGAAAATCCTGCCCGCTCAGGTCCATAAAGCCCGGGTTACCTTCGACAAAGCTGTTGCCCCGCAACTCTTCCCTGGCCTTTTTGTCCGAACTGGTTAGGAGTACATAGCCATCTTTTCCGTCAATATCCAGATAGTATGGATCCCAGCCGACGTAATTTCTTGGAAGCCGTCGGCAGAGCGCCGTGTCAGCAATGAGATTGTTCTTGAAGGTGACGTTGGAAAAATCAAATGCATTGTAATCATAAATGTCCAGCCACCGGCCACCGTATGATACATTATGGATGATCCTGTTGTTCATCGGGAACGCCGGGTTTCCCTGATCGAGTGTCAATAACTCCGGGTATCTCGTACTGTACGGCGGTTCTTGATACTTCATTTCTTTCAATTGATCGAAGAGCAGAGTCAAGGTTCCGTTGAAGAAGTAACTCGCCCATCCAAGACCCCTGGCATCAAGGTGAACAGAGGGGGCACATTCCACAAAGATGTTGTTCTCTACCAGGTTGTCTCGTCCGCCGCCGATCATCATGGCGCGACCAGCGCGGTAGAAAAGATTGCCATACACAGTAAACCCGCTTGCCCAGTCATCGAGATAAACACCCATCACGCCATGAAGCCCGGGTCCGAGGAGGTCGTGGAAATAGTTGTAGCGGATGACACTTCCCCGCCAGGTAAAATCGCGACCTGTATGAAACGCACCAGCATCGCCGGTTTCCTGACAAACCCTGTAGACGTCATTGTACTCGATCATGTGGTCGTTTCCGCGTAGAGTGAGTCCCTCGTGAGGAGCATCGTGGATGCGGTTGTTTCTGACGCGTTGTCCGACGCCGTCGAGAAAGAGGGCATACTGTCCGGTTCGCATCCACGAGCTGTAATGGTGGATGTGATTGTTCTCAGCGAAATTGTTTCCGGGAACGAGGGTTTTTCGATCTCCGCCCTTGAGTCGTATGCCACCCAACGAGAGATCATACAGGTCGCAGCTGCGGACCCCGTTCCCTGTGCCGCCATCGATGGTAATAGCTTCGTTGCCGAGGCAGCGAAACGTGCAGCCCGCGATCAGCACGTTTGTGCATCCTCTCAAAACTGCTCCGCAAGACCGGCTCTGCTCAAACGTGAACCCGGTCATAGCGAGGTTGGAGGCGCTGTCGATTGTCACCAACGGCTCTGAGAGCATCGAAAGGGAAACAAACGATTCTGAAATTGGTCCGGGCGGCCAGAAATACAGAAGCCCGTTCTTCCGGTCCAGATACCACTCTCCAGGCGTGTCGAGCTCTTCAAGGATGTTCAGGAAGTAGTACCGCTGGTTTTTTGTGTAGCCGTAGTGATGATGCGGCTCCGCGAACGTCACCTCATGCGCGTCAGGGTCGATCGATTTCACTTTCTGGAACGAATCGCTCCAATCCCACGTCCAGTATCCTTGAGCATAAATCTCGTCGTCGGGTGACCATCCGCGGGGTCGTTCTCCATCATACTTGATTCGTCCATAATGCCTGCCAACCGGTACGCCGTCGAAGCGCTTCTCGCGATCAAGACCTTCGTTGATTCGCCGCTGACCGGTTTGCGGAACATCGGCGATCCTGAGCCAGCCTGTGTTTGGCCAGCGGGCGACCGTCATTCTCTTTCCGTCAAAAAAAAGCTCCATCCCCGGGCTCCCGCGTTGGGATATTTGGCCATAGTCTGTAATACCCTGGCTCTTGAGATCCGCCACAACGATATTAGCTTGAAGAGCAGGGGTAATTCTTCGAAGTATCGCCTCGTCTGTCACACTGCGAAATCCTCCGACCGGACCACTGCCGGAGAGTATTACCTGCTCGTCTTTGTATGATCGCCAGATCGTTGGATGCTTGTTCGTACCCCCGTCTTCTGACGCGAACCGGAGAGATTTTGAGAGATGATAAGTGCCGCCGCGGACGAGGATCGTGACATCGGTGGTCGAAGACACCCTGGCGCGTCGAAGCTTTCGTACGGCGTCGCGTGCACGCTCAAGCGTAGCAAAGGGCCCGTCGGTAAGATTCCTATTCGCGGAGGCCAGCGTTCCTGACCAGGAGTCATCGCCCACAGTGGCGACATAAAGAACGACTGGCTTGTTCTGGGCGACAGCCGTCATCTTCAGACTCGCTGCCAGTGCGAAAGCTCCTATCAGAAGAAAACGAATGGTTTCTTTCATGTGAAGTTCTTTGGGGTGCTGGTTAAGTGCCGCGAATGTACGGTTTCTTGTTTAGAAAACGCAAGGAGCTCTGCGCCCGGCTCATTTCGAAGAAGATCAAGCGCATAAATAGAACAGAGGTATTGCCGGCGGTCTCAGGGATCCGCGCGGGAGTGAAGCGCTGCATCACAGCTAAGAATGGGATTTGTGAGCTTCCGTTGGATTGAGAGATCGTCTCTCGGCTCCTTGTTAAGAAGGAAGATCAGCGTCGGTCACTCAAGAGTAAACCATGCTTCAACTGATTGTTGTAGTTGCCCGCGATCGTCTTTATGGGAATACTCGTTGGTCCGCGAGTCATAGACGTAGTCACGTTCCCATTCCTTTGCCCGGCGGCCAACTTCACGAACCGCATTCAGGATGTACTCGATCTCTGCCTCGGTGGTGGTCGGATGAAGCGAAATCCTGACCCAACCAGGCTTGCTCGAAAGATCTCCTTCGTCGATCTTTTCCGTGATCCGTTTCGATGTGAACTCGTCGACGTGCAGCAGGTAGTGGCCGTACGTTCCCGCACATGAGCACCCGCCTCGGACCTGGATGCCGAACCGATCATTGAGCAGTTTCACGACAAGGTTGTAATGGATCGAGTCGAAATAGAATGAGAACGTCGGCAGCCGCTCCTCGATGTTGTCGGCGAGAATGTGCAGGCCTGGAATGGCGCGCAAATCCCCGAACATCTTGGGAAGAAACTCCTTCTCACGGCGGAGCATTTTCTCTGTCCCCATTTGCTCTTTGAGTTGGATAGACAACGCCGCCCGCACCGCCTGAAGAAATCCCGGCGTGCCGCCGTCTTCGCGCACTTCAATCTCAGGGAAAAAGCGATACTCACCCCACGGGTTTGTCCAGAGCACGGTGCCGCCCCCAGGCTGATCTGGCGATTCGAGTGTGTACAGACTGGAATCAAACACAAGGACACCCGATGCACCCGGCCCGGCAAGGAACTTGTGCGGTGAGAACACAATGGCATCTAAACGCTCAAGAGGATCGCTCGGATGCATGTTGATATCCACGTAGGGAGCGGAAGCGGCAAAGTCGACGATGCAGATGCCCCCATGGTGGTGCATGATCCGGGCAAGCTTGTGGTATGGGGTCTGGATGCCTGTCACGTTGGAGCAGGCGGTAAAGCAGCCGATCTTTAGCTTTCTCTCCTCGTACTGCGCAAGCAGATCTTCGAAATCATCGAAGTCGATCAGCCCGTCGGCATTTGGTTTGATGACACACATGTCGGCGAGCGTCTCGTACCACGTCGTCTGATTGGAGTGGTGCTCCATGTGAGTCACAAAAACAACCGGCTTGAGTTCCTCAGGGATCGTGCAATATCTCCTCCACCGTTCAGGGAGCTTCAGACCAAGGATCCGTTGCAGCTTGTTCATCGCCGTGGTCATGCCGGAACCGACGAAGAGAAGCGCATCGTTTGGGCCGGCATGGACATGATTCTTGATAATCTGATGTGCCAGGTGATAGGCGTGGGTCATTGCAGTGCCGGTAATACTCGATTCCGAGTGAGTATTTCCAACCAGCGGCCCGAACTCGTTGAGCAATCGTGCCTCAATTGGGCGATACAAACGCCCACTCGCCACCCAGTCCGCGTACACTAACTCCATCTGCCCGTAGGGCGTCTGGACGGGATGATGGTGTCCGATGACATGCTTGCGGAACTGGCCAAAATGGTCTTCAAGGTTCTTCTGTTGAGAATCCTGCGATGATGACTTCATCATGGATATACCTACTCCTTCGCTCGACAATCCTCATGGCCATTCAAGTGAACCATCTCTCACCGAATTTATTCCCCGATCATCGCGGGAAGCCTATTTCCTGATCTCTGCAATCTCCTTCACCGCCTCAATTGCTTTGTCGATGTGTTCCTCTGTATTGAACGGGCCGATGCTGAAACGCACCGTGCCATGAATCTTGTCAGTCCCCAGGCCGGCATGCACCTTCGGTGCACAGTGCAAACCGGTCCGGCATGCAATGTCGTAATCAACATCGAGCATCGTCCCAACATCTCCGGCTTCAAAGTTCTTGATATTGAAGCAGAGCACAGCGTTATGATTCTCCATGCTCTCCGCACAATACATTGTCACGTTCTCGAGCATCTGCAAACCCTTACGGAGTTTCTCCCAGAGCATCATCTCTTTGGCGTGCAGCGTTTCCACCCCGCTCTCAAGCACCCACTTCACTCCGGCATGCAGTCCCGCAACACCAAGGAGGTTTAGTGTGCCGCACTCAAGGCGGTAGGGGAACTCTTCAAGATGGGTCAATTGAGCGGAACGCACGCCCGTGCCACCAAATCTGGTGTACTTGACCGGCGCGTTCTCTCTTACATATGAGCCGCCGATTCCTGTGGGTCCCATCAAGCATTTGTGTCCCGTAAAGACGACGATATCGATTCCCATTGTGTCCATGTCGATCGGTACTGTTCCCGCGCTCTGGGTCGTATCTACAATAAACAAGACGCCGGCCTCTTTGCATGCTTTCCCGATATCGGCAATGGGCTGGATAGTGCCAATGACGTTGGAGCAGTGGTTCACAATGACCATCTTCGTGTTCTTACGGATGGCGCGCTTGATATCGTCGGGATGAACATAGCCATGCTCATCGAATGGGACGTGAGTGACATCGATAACCCCGTTCATCTGATAATGATGGAGCGGTCGCAACACTGAGTTGTGCTCCAGCGTTGTCGTAATCACGTGATCACCCTTCGCAGCGAGACCCTGGATGATCATGTTCAATGAATCGCTTGCATTGTAGCTGAACGTCAGTCTGTTGGGATCCCCTCCGCCGTGAAAGAATTCGGTCAGGAACTTTCGAGTATTCATGACGATTTCTTCCGCTTCCAGCGCCGCATCAAACCCCGAGCGACCCGGGTTGACACCATGTTGGCGGTAGAAATTGTCCATGAAGCCGTAGACAGCCTCAGGTTTGGGGAACGATGTCGCGGAATTGTCAAGGTAGATGAGCGTGCTCATGGCGTTCTTTTCGTTGTCTGGGATCGGCAGGAAAATGGTGAATTATTCAAGTACTAATGCATCAGCGACAATTTCAGCAAGGGTTTTAATGTTGACGCCGAGCTTGAATCTGTTGTTGATCTGCATCAATTGATCAACGCAATTGTGACATGGGGTAACAACGGTTGAGGCACCCGTTCTTCGAATTTGATCAGCCTTTAGCTCGGCAATTTTCATTCGCCGCTCTCCGTATTCACTCATGGCAAGCTGACCACCTCCTCCACCGCAGCAGAAATTATCGACTCCATGTGGTGTCATTTCGATGAACCGCGTCGTTGCATGACTCAAGACGTATCGTTGCTCGTCAAGAACGCCCCCCTCCCGTACAAGATTGCACGGGTCATGAAGCGTCACAATCTCTCGATTCTTCTCTTTGTCCAGCTTGATCCTTCCATGGCGGATGTATTCTGCAAGGAGCTCAACAGACGTGAGAACATCGAATGAGAATGGCTGCCGGAGGTAGTTTGGCGCCTCCCACCGGAAGGCCCGGGAACCGTGCCCGCACTCTGCAAGCACGCAGCGTTTTGCGCCAAGGATACCCACTTCCTCGTATAACCGTCGGGCAATCGTGGTTGCTTCATCGGCGTTGCACGTGAAGTACGCGTAGTTTGTGACGTCGTACATTGAGGTCGAAAGGGTCCAGCGTTCCTTCGCAGCGTAGAATATCTTGGCCATGGCTGAGATTGAAAGCGGGAAGAACTTTGGCTCCCGCGGATTCAATGTGTACAGAATATTCATGCCAGCCTGATTCAGCGGTATCGAAGCCTGGGGGTCGTTCACCTCGTCTTTGAGTTCGTCTTCCAACCATGAGATGGTAGCGGTAAAATCGTCTGTCGGAATAGCCATGTTGTTGCCGGTTTGAAGAGCGGCGTTCACTGTTGACTGCAGGGTCTCCGGAACGCGTCCCATTACGGCGAGCATGGATCTTCCCACCCGCGTGAGGTATGTAATATCGACACCGATGGAACAATGCATCGTGCATCGCCCGCAGAGAGTGCAGGAGCCGAATAACAGATCGACCATTTCATCGAGCGTTGCATCATCCAGGTCACGCGCGTTTGTGAGTTGAGGAAAAACCCTGCCCGTGAACGTGCAATACCGTTGGTAAAGAGAAGAGACAAGATCAACCTTCACGGCGGGAACAAACCGTTCATCGTTTGTCGCAAGGTAGTACATGCAACTTTCCGCGCACAGTCCGCAGTGAACACAGCTGTTAATGTGCGACAAAAGCTGATTATCCTTCAACCCGGAGAGGATCCTCAGTGCGTCGTCATGTTCTTGGGGGTGATGGCTCATGCTGCGTGCTTACCTTTTTTGAGAGGCCAGACGCCGCGCCGGCCGTAGAACAGACCCAGCTGGTACCGCGCGGCAAAGAAATAGAGCGCATGCTTGAGCTTCCCGAGTGGGATGTAAATAAACAGGATGCTGACGCAGACAAAATAGAACGGGGCAACGCCTTCCTCGACGAGCAGAGCCAGTGTGAGGAAATGGAAAAGTGTCACAAGGGTATTGGACACGTAGTCATCGGGATTGGAAAGAGATCTGAGTCTTCGTACCACGATTCTCTTTATCAGTATCCCGACACCACTGAATCCTGAGACTATAAGAATCCCCGCCGCGATCCACAGCAACCAACCCTCAAGACGGGCATGAAGAAAGAACAGGAAGAAGAGAAGAGCGGCGGTGAACGTCCCGGCATGGTACAACAACCCTGCCGCATAAGTGGGCAGGTGCAGATAGGCAGATTCCTTCTTTGCAGGGCTCATGGCGCCCAGGAAGGAGTAAGCAATCGCCGGCGTTGGCTCACCTCGGGGTCGGGAAAAATCTCTCGGTGCCCCCAACTTCATCAGCCTGACGAAGTGATAGATCAATCCAATCAGGCAGAGAAGAAGGGCTGAAAGCGCAAGATAGTGGTAGCCGGTCATGGGAATTCGGTCGACTTAGACGCAACCGTCGGGTTTCGGCAGGCCGGCAACTCGACATGCACCGCGCGCGGGCCCGAGCGGAAACAGCTGATAAATTTCCCTGAGCTTGATGCCCGTTGTCTGGCAGATCAAGCGAATCATTGGTGCCAATCCCTTTTCTTCCCAGTTCTGGCGGATAAATTTCACGATGGCCCAATGCTTGTCGCTCATTTCTGAGATGCCGTCGTACTTTGCAATCAGCCGGGCGACCTCTTCGTTCCAGGTAGAAGGATCAGAGAGAAAACCGTCGCCATCGACCTCGAAAACTCTTCCTTCGACTTCCATTGTTGGCATGCGAACATTCTCACTCAACTAATGACTATCATCGGAAATTCTATCGAACTGATCAATGATTTCTGAGGGTGAAAGAGGGGAATCGGGCAAAACGAAATCGGGGCAGAAATTCAGAGCGTTCTTGGCGATGAATCGCTTGCAGACTCTCCAGGCCTCGGTGTTGCCAATGCAATAGGCGTTGAGGTAAAACTGCTTCTTCTGTGGGTCAGAAACAACGCTTGCTGTGTGGACAAGCTGGCAGGCGTCATGATTTGGACAGCGTGGTTCTTCCATATCTCATTTCCACAGGATCTCTGTTGTGGGCCCACGAGGGGGAATTCGATGCGAGTGCACCTCAAAGGAGTGCATCACAACCCGCTCTGTGAATTCGTACGCGTTGGTGTACTCCTTCGAGTACGAGGTACCAAGTTAGAGATCGAAGCGCTAAAATCAAGACTCCCAGCTTGAAAAAACCGATCAACAACCGCGCACAGGTCGTATGTCGGCGTTGTTGCGCTCAATTCGGCACTTTTGGTGCACGGTGGACCAGGGTTGTAGAAGCTTGGTTGGTCGGGAGTACAATGAGCTCGGCGATCTGAACGTGCGCAGGACGGGTGGCGCAGAACAGGACAGCTTCTGCCACATCCTCACCTGCTAACGGTGCGAGATTCTGGTACACAGTTTTTGCGCGCTCCTCGTTACCGTGGAAACGGATCATACTGAACTCTGTCTCAACAAGACCGGGATCGACCGTGCAGACACGCAGCGGAGTATCAACAAGATCATACCGCAGGCCCCTGGTGAGAGCATCAACGGCGAACTTCGTTGCACAGTACACGTTCCCACCCGGATACACTTCATGGCCGGCGATGGAACCGATGTTGATGATGGTCCCCTTCCCGCGCGTAACCATGCCGGGGATTACTGCCCGACTCACATATAACAGCCCCTTCAGATTTGTATCAATCATTTCTTCCCAGTCCTGCAGCTTTCCTTCATGAAGCTTATCAAGCCCCCTGCTGAGGCCGGCGTTATTGACAAGGATCTCAATCTCCTGCCAGGATGCCGGAAGTTTCTGCACAGCCTTTTCTACAGCGGGCTGCTGGCGCACGTCGAGTTGAATGGTTAGCGATTCGGTGCCATGGTTCTTCCTCAATTCTTCAACAAGTGTATCAAGTCGTTTTTTGCGTCGCGCGGAGAGGATGAGACGCGCACCTTCGCGTGCGAATGCATGAGCACACGCCAGGCCAATGCCACTGCTTGCGCCGGTGATAAATACGGTTTTGCCGGAGAGAGTTGTCATGACGGAAAAGAAACCTAAGGTTGGTGATTGGATTCAGTTGAATTAGAGTATTCCGGAGATTACCAATATTGCACTGAGGATGATCAGAATGGCGGATGTTGCCCAGCCGATGATGTTCTGGTAACGCTTGTTGGTATATTCCCCCATGATCTCCGCCTTGTTGATGATGACCATCATACAGATCAGGACGACGGGAAGAAGAATGGCGTTGAGCACCTGTGTCCAGAGAGTAATAGCGATCAGCGGTGCGTTGGGTATGAGAATGACACCGACGGCGATCATAATGATCAAGGTGAAAAGCGAGTAGAACTGCGGGGCGTCTGAGAACTTCTTGTTGATGCCCGCCTCGAAACCGAATGCCTCGCAGATGTAGAACGAAGCAGCGAGAGGCAGGATGGCAGCCGAGAAAACGGAGGCGACAAAGAGGCCGAAGGCGAACACCTCCCCCGCCAGGACTCCGGCAAACGGCTTCAGCGCAAGAGCGGCGTCTTTGGCCTGGTTAATGCTCACATGGTTCACATGGAGGGTCGCAGCGCAGGAGACAATAATAAAGAACGCAACGACCACCGTAACGATGCAGCCGACGACAACATCCCAGAGCGTGTATTTGTAGTCGGCAATCTTGATCCCCTTTTCGATCACAGAGGACTGCATGTAAAACTGCATCCATGGAGCGACGGTGGTTCCAACAAGACCAAGCATGGTGATAAGATAGGCATTGTCCCACTGAACTGTCGGTTTCAGCATCGCCTCCCCAATTTCGCCCCAGTCGGGTTTGGCAAGAACGGCCGATACAATGTACGACAACAAAAAGACGCTAAAGAGGAGAAACACTTTCTCGGAAATCTTGTAGTCACCCTTAACGACGAGTATCCAAACGGCAATAGCGGCCAAGGGAACGGAGATGTTCTTGTCGACGTTGAAAACCATCAGGCTGCCCGCCACGCCGGCGAACTCCGTGGCGGTGTTACCGATGTCGGCGATCAGGAGAAATGTGAAAATATAGAAAGTGATCCGGACACCGAAATTCTCCCGAATCAAATCGGCAAGTCCCTTTCCTGTAACAATGCCCATGCGGGCGTTCATCTCCTGCACAGTCAAGAGCGCTATGAAAGAGGGGAGCAGCGTCCAGAGAAGCCGATAGCCATAGTTGGCGCCGGCGACGGAGTACGTCGTGATACCACCCGCGTCATTGTCGACACTTCCCGTAATGATTCCCGGCCCGAGAACGCTCAGGAAAATGAGCAAATTGCGGAACGCTGGCTGCTCCTTCATTTTCTGGAGTATGCGCATCCTATCCTTCCGCCGCCTCCTTCACTTCAGGGAATACCGCGTCGAGCGCATCCCCCATGGTGATAATCCCCTGGAGCTTGTCATTTTCATCTACAACCGGAACCGCCTCAAATTTGTACTTGAAGAAAACCTGGGCCATACGCTTGATGCTGGAATCGATTTTTACCGAGACGATGTTTCCTCGCATGATCTCGGAGACCGGCACAGTTCCCTTTGCCGTGAGCAATTGCCGGAGTGTCACCATGCCTTTCAGGTGTTCTTCGTCGTCGATGATGTACACGTAATAGAGAAGTTCCGCTCGCTTCGTCTCGGCCTTCACTGATTTCAACACTTCGCGCACGGTTTGTGTTGGTCTCGCAGTAAGAAAATTCGTGTTCATGATGCTGCCAACACCAAACGCGGAAAGTTTGGTGAGATCCTTAATTTCTACCACCTTTTCCTGCGTGAGGAGTGAGAGCACCGCTTCGCGCTTCTCGGGAGGGAGTTCATCGAGAAAGTCGACCGTCTCATCCATTTGCATCTCTGCGATAATGCTCGCCAGCTTTTCATTATCGAGCAGTTCGGCAATGTGAAGGCGCAGACTCATCGGCATTTCTTGGAGCGTTGCCGCCGCCGTCATAGGGCTGATGGATTCAAGAAGCGATATGCGCTCATCGGTTCCGAGATCCTCGAGCACATCCGCAAGGTCGGCAGGGTGAAATGCCGACAACTTCGAAGAATCGGCTTTCAGAATTACCGAGCCGTGGACGTTGGTTGCAGTTGCGGGCTGAACGGTTTTCCAGGTGAGAAACTTATCGTTGATGTCGCGTGCAAACAGCCAGTGGAAAATTGGATTGATGAAGTTCAGCCATCCAAGCCTGCGCAGGAGGCCCTTGAAGCCGGTGTCAATGTGCACTAACCAGAGATTCGGATTGTCTTTGGAAGAGTTGTCGATGAGCAACTGCAAGTCATTGACGCGAACGAGCTTGTAGCCGGTGGTGGAGATAATTTGTTTATCGAGAAAGGTCTTCTTGAGAAGAATCTCGCTCTCGGCCGATCCCGGGCTCTCTTCGTCGTGCTCGAAAGGATAATCCACCGTAACGTGTTTTTTGAATACCGTCAGGTGAACATGCGGCCACGCGATGTAGACGGGCTCACTGTCTCCGCTCACGCGGGCAATCAGCGCGGTGATTTTTGGGTATACGTGACTCGTGCGCGCGGCGAGGTCAACGATGCGCCCGATCTTCCTGCCGGTGGTGGCGCTGAAGATGGGGAGATGAAGTATCTCGGAAAGGAATATGAAATTGAAATTGTCGCCGCTCATACAGGCCCCGCGCCATACGAAGTGGTGCAAGATACCACGAAAGATGGAAAGAATCTATGAATTCCTGGCGAACAGGAGCAGAAAATCTGAACAGGGCGGGTTGGAAAACTCTGACTGGTTGACGCACGAGGAGATCATGATGGATCTGGAGTCATCTCCGGCTGCCACACTCTTAGACTCTTCCGTTAAGGATTTTCCACTGGTCGACGACATCGTATCCCTTCACGATGTAGAAGTGATCGAAGTTTGCGGCGGTCAAGCACGAATGGTGCTCAAGGATACGAACTTTGTCTCCGACTCTAAACCGGTCTGTGACTACCTCGGGATTGGAATAGACGACCTTGCCGTGCTCCTGCGAGAGGGTCTTCATATGGACGTGAGACTGCAGCCGCTTGCGATCATAGTCCTCGTAGAGAATTCCCATGTCCATATCATTGGAAATGTGGATCGGGCCGAGGTCCTTTGAGAGTGCAAGAGCTCCAGCATCGGTTATGAAATGAAGCGCGCCTGGCTGGTGGGAAACAACACTGGCGAGGACCGTCAGGGCACAATCTGCAACGCCGCAGCTCCCAATCATGACCTGCGTGTAATCATTGAAGGCGTAGTTTCCTGGCCGGATTTCGTTGATGCCGTCCAGGTTCTCGACGACAGACATGGTTGGTGTCGATCCAATGCTGATCATGGGAAGGGTATATCCCTTGGATCGCATCCGCTCTCCGAATTCTACCATCACCGAACGTTCCTGCTCGGCGTACATCAGCAGCTCGGAGCGGTTGCGGGCCTCGTAGGATTGCCCGGCGTGGGTGAGAATGCCGTCAAAGATGAGATTCTTTGATTCGGCGAGACATCGCACAAGCTCTTCGGCAATTGGTGACTGAGGATCGACGCCGACGCGGTGGTGGCCGCAGTCGACCTTAAGCCACACGTGCACCCGCTCACTGCCGGCGCGCTCAATACTATCAAGTCGCTCGAAAACTTCTTTGCTGTCAAGGACGACGCGGACGGTGGCCTTCTCGTACAACTCCAGCACGCGTTCGATATTTGCCGGCACTAGGGGAAAAGCCCAGGTGATATCGTTGAACCCCGCTGCAGCGAATTGCTCTACTTCGTAGAGCGTAGAAGCAGTGATCCCGCGTGCACCAAGTTCGAGTTGATGATTGGCAATTTCGATGCACTTGTGGGTCTTGATATGCGGGCGCAGAGCGACGCCAAGTTCATTTGCGCGCTCCTGCATCCGCGTCAGGTTCCGCTCAAGAATGGATTGATCCAGCAGCAATGCCGGCGTTGTCAGATCAAAAATTGTGTTCGCTGGTCGCATAGGAGATGAGAGTCCTGTTATATCGCCGTAACAGCGATCGGATTCATATTCTCAGTTGTCGATGACGCCCGCCAGAAACCGGTCCTTTTCATGCCAAAGCGTAATGTCGATACTAATGTGAGGAAACTCCAGAACAATCTTGTTGATGCAGTGCACATTGCCGTTGGTCTGGAGGACGCGGTGGAACCACATCTGAGAAATCAAGGGAAATCCAATCGGCGTGAGTGGTTTCCCCGAAGCAATATGGTGCAAATGCGGTTGCTGCCGGCTCGGCTTTGCTCGTGGGAGTTTTTGAAGCGAGCAGCCGCCGGGATGGTCAAAACGCAATCAGTAATTTCTCTGAAGGTCAATATCCTCGAGAGGAAGGATCATCATCCCCTGGCCGTTGTGTCTCAAGCGGAATAGCAGGTGCTCCATCAACGGGTCGTTCTGTTTCGTCTCGACCCCGACGATCTTCGGCAGGAACCGATTGAAATCGATCAGCCCGGGCTCCGGATATTGCAGAATCGACGTCTCGGCCGTTACCGGGATGCCGGCACATTCTTTCGCAATCGCGATTGCGGTCTCAAGCCCTCCCAGCACATCGACCAGCCCATGGTTGAGGCCGTCGTAACCCGACCAGACCCGTCCCTGAGCGATTGAGCCGATTTCATCGGGGGTTTTCTTTCGTCCCTCCGCCACGCGCCGTACAAAATCCTGATACATCGATCGAATCGTGTACTCCATGCGTGAACGCTCTGCCTCTGTCAAGTTTCGATCGGGCAATCCAAGGCCAATCAGCGGCAGGGTGAAGCCGAAGCCGAGATCCGCGTGATCACCCGCTTTCACCAGGTCGGTTGTCATTCCGAGTTTTTCTTTGATACTCTTGTTATAGAGCCAACCACCGATGACGCCGATCGAACCGGTAATGGAGTTCGGAGCGGCAACGATTGTATCGGCATACATCGACAACCAATACCCTCCCGAAGCTGCAACCGCGCCCTGAGAAACGATGATCGGCTTCTTGCCTTTCGCTTTCTTCAGCGCTTCCGCGATGTAATCTGAGGCCATGGCGTCGCCGCCGGGCGAGTCGACGCGCAGGACGATTGCCTTTACCGAAGACGCTTTCACGGCGGCATCCACATCGTTGACAAGTTTCCTGGCCGTGATTCCGTTGTCCATAGCACAGGCACCCAGGGCATAGATCACGGCGATGGCCGGCGGCTCGCTCCAGCGATCGTCGCTTGCCCGGTTCAGTCGTTCCAGACTTCCCGCGCCGACGTACCGCTTCGGTTCTTGCTCAAGATTTTTGATGACTTCCTGGACCGTCCCCCACCTTCCAAGTGTATCAACAAGTCCTTTGGATAGGGCATCATTTGACGTGTAGACGACCTCGGTGTTGACCATCGCGTCAAACCGGTCCGGGGCAAATCCGCGACTCGCGCAGATATCGTCTTTCGCCAGGGTGAAGTAATCGTCCACCAGTTTCTGGCGTTGTTCGCGGTCCGCGGCAGACATACTGTCACGAGAGAGATTCTCGACGGCAGACTTATATCTGAAGAATCGCCATTCGTCATAACCGATGCCGATCTTTTCCAGCATCCCTTTTAGGTACGTCCGTCCCATAACGAAGCCGCCGAGTTGAATCAAACCTTGTGAATCCATAACGATCTTGTCAGCGACGGAAGCAAAGTGATACGTGTTGATATCCGCCTGATCGATGAAGACAATGACATGCTTGCCGGTCTTCTTGAAGTCCTTCAGCTTCTCGCGCACCTCCCAGAGAAGCTCCTTGTCCGAAGCCATGGCTGATGTGTTGATCGCGATGCCGGCAACAGACCCATCTTCCTTTGCGGCATCGATTGCCGTAATCAAATTGTAGAGGGTGTTGGAATTATCGAGAAGCTTGAACTGCTGATACTTGACGGGCCCCTGAAGATTCAGCATGACATAGTTGTTCCTGCTTCCCGCCAGCACCGTGCGGTCAAGCGCGCCAAAACGGATGCCATAAGTGTTGTGACTGTATCGCTGGTCAGCGTCGTAGTGGGCCTGGGTGGTGAGGCCGATTCGCCCGAGGCTCAATTGCAGGCCGATCGTGAAACCCTTCGTGTCAAAATAACGGCCGGTGAGACAGATTCCGGGCAGGACTTCGAATACGGTCCCGGCGCTCCAGTGACCATCCGCGAGAGTTTGTTTGCTCTGGATAGAATAGTCAGCGAAGAGAGTCCAAAACGAAGTCGAGAACGGGCGAACGGCAGCATCAACCAGTGCTTCGTTTACACCACGGTCCTGCGTGGCGACGGTCCCAACGAAGCCGATGGACATCATCGGGTTCGGTCTGTACAGCCCCCCGAGTGATACAAGGCTCGATCGGTTGAAGGTCTTGGTGTACCCGGTCGACCAGCCAAAGCCCAGGCCGGTGCTGAGTGTCCGGTTTCCAGTGCCGACCGAAATCCGATAATCGGTAACATACAAACTACCGCGCTTCTGGTGAATTAGACCAAAACCGACATGTGGAATCGCGATGAATCCGCCCCACCTATTGAAGTCCTTCCAAGTGCCGTTTTCGTCGGACCAGAGGAATGAAAAATCGGGTTGTTGAAGAAGAGAAGTGAGCGCTGGATTGTCGTATCCGTAGAGCCCGAACTTGAACGCTCCCGGTGACGCAAGAAGAAAATCGTTGTTGGAATGAAAGGCCGGATAGGCCGTCTGGCTCTTGACGGCGCCAACAATGACTACAAGAGACAGAACAACACTTCGCATGATCCTCATTGGTCCTCCGAAGAGAATGTTTTGAGGGAATGGAGAGGAGAGCTATGTGTGGTGAACGAGGGAGAACATTTCTTTGACTGCGCGTTCGAGCCCAACTGCAACAGCCCGAACGATGATGGCATATCCAATGCTCAACTCATCGATGTCCTGGATGGCAGCGACGTGGCCCACATTGGTGTAGTTCAGGCCGTGCCCGGCGTTGACGCCGAGCCCGAGTGATTTGGCAAGAGCTGCGGCGCCTCGTATGTCGGCGAGGTGTTTGGCTTGCTGTTGTGCGTCACGCGCATCTCCATACTCACCAGTATGAATCTCGACCACATCAGTCCCGATTTCGCGGGCGGTCTCAATCTGCTCCCGGACCGGATTCACAAAGAGGCTCACCGCGATCTTTTGTTTGTGGAATGTTCTGATCACATCTTCAAGACGATGCTTGTTAGCATTCACGTCAAGACCATCTTCTGTCGTAAGTTCCCGTCGGTGCTCCGGAACGAGCGTGACCAAATCAGGCATGACAACCAGAGCGATGCGGATAATCTCATCGGTCGCGGCCATTTCCAGGTCAAGCCGTGTTGTCACTGATCGGCGCAACGCGCGCACATCTTCATCGCGGATATGCCTTCGGTCTTCACGCAGATGGCAAACAATGCCCTGGGCCCCCGCCTCCTCGCAGATACGGGCTGCATCGACAGGGTCGGGGTCGTGCCCCCCCCGGGCGTTGCGGAGGGTGGCGATGTGATCAATATTGATGGCCAAACGCATACGTGCCTCGCAAAATGGCTCTCTGTCCACAACAATATACAAAAAATTCGCACTCTTTGGAAAACCAAGAGCCACCCGGCAGATCTTCACGTGGCTTCCATGATCAGTACCTTCCGGGAAAGATCCCCGTAACTTTTACTGTAAAATCAGCGTAGGTTTATTCAGGCCATGAATATCTTCGAGGTGGACCCATGAATCTCTTCCGCAGGCTTCTAATACTCGCGCTCTTGTCGCTGCTCGCCGTGGCGACGGCGGGAGCACAATCGCAGAAAAAAGAGACCCCTCCCAACGACAAACGGGAGAGTCTCGCCGAGCGCATCGGTACAATCGTCGATGATGTCGTAAACACGATCCAGAAAGAGATCGCCGATCGAAGCGAGGATGCTGATCGCAGATTCAACGCGCAGAAAGCCCTGCGCTCGCACACGCTGACAGACGAAAAAACGATGGAGGATGCAGAAGAGGACACCAGCGTTACGTATGAAGGTGCAACGGTTATTCATCGTCGCGATACGGTAAACTCCAATGTCATTGTGAAGGGCGGCGATCTGACGGTCTTTGGCCGGATTACCGGCGATGTCCTGGTTGTGGGTGGAGACCTCTACGTCCGGGAAGGTGCGTACATCGGCGGTAATATCAAGGTGATCAACGGTGACGTTGTCAAGGATGAAGATGCTGTCATCGTAGGGTTCATCGACAAAACCAGCTCGAAGCGGGAGAAGCCGTACCGGGAGCAGGAGAAGAATTTCCGTCGCTCGTCAACCAGGCTGAATGCATCCTGGGTGAATGAAACGACCAACCTGGATAACTTCATCTTCCGCTACAATCGCGTTGAAGGCATGTTTCTTGGGCTTGGATCAAACAAGCGGTACTACTGGGATAACCAGCGCTCCTACAGTCTCTTTGGATCGGTGGGCTATGGTTTCAAATCGCATGCGTGGCGGGGCAATCTTGGATTGAGCAGGCAATTTGCATTCGACGATGGTCAACTCTTTGAGATCGAAGCAGAAGGACATTCGCTCACCGATACGAAGGACGATTGGCTCATCGGTGTTCATGAGAACACGGCAGCTGCAATACTGATCCATGAAGACTATCGCGATTACTTCCGCCGCAACGGCTATGGCGTGAACGCGGGATACGCGCTGCAACAGGATTTTCTGACCGCCCAGGTGAAAGTGGGATACTTGGCGGATGAGTACAGATCGATGGAGAACAGAACCGAATGGGCGCTCTTTGGCGGCGACAAACTATTTCGGGTGAATCCCGCCATCGACGAAGGGAAAATGAGAGGCGTCGCTGCCACGGCCGGACTTAGCACCGTATCCTCGACGATTGATGGACCGGAAGGATGGAGCATTCATACGACGGGCGAGTTCATGAACACGAGCCATGGCGGTGATTTCGGGTTCAACCGTTACGTTGCCGATATTCGCCGGTTCCAGCCTCTTGGCCGATGGGACAACTTCAATGTTCGTTTCCGCGTCGGCACCGCGGAAGGGTTGCTCCCTATCCAGAAGAGATTTGAGATGGGTGGTCTTGGGACGGTACAAGGATATCCTTTCAAAGAGGACGAAGGCAACAGAATGCTGTTGATGAATGCCGAGTTCATCGTCAATGGAGATTTCCTGGGCGATCTCAGTTTCTGGCCGAGCTGGCTGATGCGCGGGATCAATCTCCTCTTCATCACCGATGCCGGACTTGTTCGTCAGGTTGCAACATCGGCGCAATGGACCGAAGGCTTTGAGAAAATCCGATTCTCCGATTTCAAGCATGATGTTGGCGCTGGAATCTCAACACGCAACGGTTCGTTTCGCATGGCGCTGGTGTGGCGGACCGATCGCAGCGAGCCGCCGCGGTTCATCTTCCGGTTCGCGCGCCCCTTCTAAAGTTAAAATTCTTTCGATTTGGCGACCAGAAAAGGTCGGACTGTTGTGCGTCCGGCCTTTTTCCTTTTTTGATGATAGACGGGGCGTCAGGCCCTTCCTTTTCTGCCTTCAGCTTGCTGCCTCTGGGCAAGACCATGCGCTTTTCACAAATTCGCATTATCTTTCATGGTAACTCAATTCTATACCTGGAGATGAGGTGCGCACCGCCCGTCACTCCGCTGGTTGATGTTTTCACACCGTGTTAAACTCTTCACAGGAAGCCAGAATGGACACGCAGCAGAGACAGAAATCGTTGGAGTCGACGATTGATGTTGCTCGGGAACTTTTTTCGAATTATGAAACCTTCAAATTTGCCGAGATTACTTCGCGGCGTTTCAAGCAGGCCGACATGCTTTGCTGGCTGCACGCTCTCCAAGCGCTGGGGCTGTTTGCGATGTCGCCCCTCGGATCTTCGGCGGAAGGGCGGACCATTCCGCTTCTCACGTTTGGCACTGGTCCAGTGACTGTCCTGCTCTGGTCCCAGATGCACGGTGACGAGCCGACCGCGACCATGGCATTACTGGATCTCCTGAATTTCCTCTCCCGCGAAGGAGAGCATCCCGTCACCAAGGCCATCACAGACAAGCTGAAGATCCTCGTCGTTCCCATGCTCAATCCCGACGGCGCCGAGCGATTCCAGCGCCGGACAGCACAAGCGATTGACATGAACCGGGACGCACTCTCGTTCGAGACACCGGAAGCGCGGTTGCTCAAGACCGTGTGCGATCGCCATAAACCGGCCTTTGGATTCAATCTGCACGACCAGGATTCACGCTATACAGTGGGAAACACAAAAGAGGTCAGCACCATCGCACTTCTGGCTCCCGCGTTCGATGACGCGCGCTCAGACAATCATGTGCGGCTTGCCGCCAAGCAAGTTGCGGCGCTGTTTGCGTCGGTGATGTATGAGTTCATTCCTGGCCATGTCTCAAAATACGATGACGCATTTGAACCCCGCGCCTTTGGGGACAATATTCAACGGTGGGGAACAAGCACTGTGCTTGTGGAATCCGGAGGGTGGCCGAATGACCGCGAAAAGATGTTTATTCGAAAACTGAACACCGTGGGCCTCCTGGCGGGTCTCTTTAGTATCGCGTCCGACTCCTATACACAGGCACCCATGAGTGCTTATGATCAACTGCCGTTTGGTACGAAGTGTTTGTATGATCTTATCTTGAGGGGAGCGCGATTGCAGGCGGCAGAAACAGCATCGCCGGTGACGGTGGATGTCGGAATCAATATCGATGAAACCGTTGACGAAGCAACGGGCGCGGCAGAGCTTGTTGGGACTATTGTCGATATCGGTGATCTGAACGTGTACGGAGCTTTCCGCGAGATCGCGATGAATGGAAAACTTCTGCCAAGCGGTAAAGTGAAAATGGAGCGGCGTCTCTCGATGGCCGAATTGGAATTGTTGAGCAAGACATCGTGAAGGTCGGGTGCAGAGCCCTTGTATCCTTGTGCGCTCGTGGCGTTTTGACTATTTTGGAACATGTTGTTGTGCAGACTGCGCTGCCGGTTCGTCGAAGGATGAATGCCGATGGGGCGTGCGCCTTCGAATTGCATGCGGTTCGCAGTCGCACCAAATGTTGAAGGCTCCTTCCGTTAGCCCATAAGGGGCTTCGCTCGTGATAGGAGCAACACTGAACGCAATTGATGGTCGCAACTCCACATACCGCAACTTCCCGAAGCACAAAGAAGAAGCACGCCGAGTTCGAGGCGGAAGCGGTTCCTCACATGGACGTGCTGTACAATTTTGCACTTCGTACGACGGGAAATGAAAATGACGCCCGGGACCTTTTGCAGGAAACATATCTCAAGGCGTATCGCTTCTGGGATAAGTACGAAAAGGGAACGAATATCCGTGCGTGGTTGTTCAGGATCATGAAGAATTCGTATATCAACCGCTACCGGAAAGAAACCAAGGAGCCGGACAAGGTTGATTACGAAGATATCGAGAACTTCTACAATTTGATCCGTGCTGAGTCGACGGACCCCAACGACCTGCAGCAGCAACTGTATGGAAACCTGCTTGGAGACGAGGTAACGAAGGCCCTTCAAAGCCTGCCGGACGATTTTCGCACTGTGGTTATTCTCTGCGATATCGAAGGCCTGACCTACGAGGAAATTGCAGAGTTCATTGAGTGTCCCATCGGAACTGTCCGATCACGCCTCCACCGGGGCCGGAAGCTGTTGCAGGAAAAACTGTTCGAGTATGCCAAGCAGCAGGGAATGATCAAAGGCGACTAGTGTTGCAGGGGAGGAAACCGAGCATTCGGGTTTTCCACGTTTTTTGAGGTGTGAAGTGGACTGTGAGGGCGTCCGGCAAAATGCCGGAGATGCAATTGATCGATCTCTGCGCGATGATGTCGCTGCGGAATTTGAAACGCATCTCAAACGGTGTCATCCTTGCCGGCGAGAGATCGCCGTCGAGAAGTTGTCCAAGCTCATGGTGAGACACCATGTGCCATGGATGGCGACCCCCAGGAGCACTTACAACTCGATCCTTTTTTCCCTCCAGCAGGAATATCAAAGCAGAAGGTCTGTTGCCCCACCTCTTCTTGTAGGATTCCTCCCTCCGCGTTTCGTCATACCCGCTCTCGTAGGAAGCTTTGCAGCTGTCTTCTTCTTCACGCTGGTGACGGCAAAGCTGGATCCTTCCTATCCGATGACCGCGCACACCGCCTCCAATGACATCATCAACCAATCGTTCAAGAACTTCGCCCTGGTGAAATCGGGGAGACTCGAGCCAAACCTGGTGTCGAGCGCGCCAGAAAGCGTGCAAGAATTCCTGAAGCGAAGTAATCTCCAGTTTGGTGTGCATGTGCCTTTGATTCGGGACTGCGAATGGTGTGCCGCATCTGCCTCGGAGGGCAACGGCGTCTAGCAGGCCCACGTGATTTATAAGATTGGTAAGGAATTGCTCTATGTGTTCGAAGTAAGCGACGATGACGCACTGTACGGAACACAGATTTCGCTGCCGCCGACCGCCAAGCGTGCCCTGGCGCAATCGGGGTGGTACACCGATCCCGATCATCCCGACTGCAATGTCGTTTTGTGGAGAACCGATGAGGCTGTTTGCGTTGCGGTTTCAACGATGAGGAAGGGACAACTCTTGTCGCTGCTGACGACGCGGTAATATCTCCTCTCCAAGATTTCCTACTTCTTCCTTCCCCGCTTACATCCCATGAAACAAGCGTTCGGCAAGCGCTGGTGGAAGTCCCGCTTTTCGGATTTTCTCTGCTGCGGTCTTGACGTCGTAGGGAGCGCGGATGTTGCGGTACGTGCGGGTATCCGTGTCGAACACGCCGAAGCTGAGTTGCGATTTTCCATCGCGTGGTTGACCGACGCTTCCGACATTGACGATGAAACGGCCCGATGAATCTACGGTGGAGGCCTTTCCGTGTTCCGAAAATATGACCGGGATGTGCGAATGGCCGAGGAAACAAATGCGCTCTGTGAACGCATCAAATGCTTCCCGCGTGTCCAAATCACTGATGACGTAATGCCACTCTTCCGGCTCGAACGGGGACGCGTGTGAAAAGAGAAGGTCGCCACGGGGGTGCGTGCAGGAGAGCCCGCGCAGAAACGTCTTGTGTTCTTCGATGAGTAAGCCGAATGTCCACAGCGCCGACAGCTGCGCGTTGATCGTGAACTGATTGGCCACCGAGAGGTTGATGGCGGCGGCGTCATGATTTCCGAGCAGGATGGTCGAGCATCGGTTCCGGACGAGGTTCAGGCATTCATTGGGATTCGCACCGTAGCCGACGATATCACCCAGGCAGATAATGTCGTCAACGCCTTCCTGGTCGATGACTGCGAAAGCGCTGGTGAGTGCTTCAAGATTCGAATGGATGTCGGAAATGATTGCGAGACGCACTGCGAAGACTCGACGGTAAACCCTTGTTCGGACTTGTGGACTGCCAAAAAGTAGGGAAATCTTGCACGAAATCCCAATAACGGCACAGCGCCAACGACTCTATGCTGGTTCCTCGGGTTATGGGACGATCTGCTCCAGGTGATGTCTGAGGTGCCGCACGTAGTCGGTGATAATGAACTCGAGTGTGACGGGAGGGTTATCACCGATGAAACACATGCTCTTTAGCTTCTCTTCAGGGATTTTTGCGGCGGTGTGGATTAGATGAAGATTGTAGAGTTTCCAGAGTTGTACAAGGTCATTCCACGACTCGGTTTGGTACGACTGAGTCCGCACCCACGCTTCCTGATCGTATTCCGGCAATCTGATTTCGGCGCTGAGTTGTGCGCGCACAAAACGCTGGTGGTTGTTGCTCGCGGAGTCAACTAGGTGGCCGAGAATCTCTTTCTTCGACCACTTCTCTTCAGCCGGGCGAACGGAGCTCTCGGCTTCTGTGATTGCCTGCAGGCGGGGAAGGGCATGGGCAATGAGGTTTTCGTGTTCCTGGAGAATGTCGTGCATTCGAGCTTTTCCTTTCCAGATCTTCTGAGCAACCCACCGAGAAATTCCGGCGATCAGCCAGAATGCGGTCAAGATCCCGATGATCCAAAGGATGATACCGACCTCATTTCCGCCAGGCGGGCCGTAGAAAAACATGGGTGTCATTGATTCTCTTCGGTGGTCTGATTTCGTATTTCGAAGGATTATGTGCGAATGATGCCGACAGCCTGTCCAACCATGACTTCTTTGCCGCTCTGATTTCGACATTTCCATGTCGATGATACATTCAATACACCCCTGTCCTCTTTCAGATCTGTTATTGTTACCTGGCATTCAACGGAGTCGCCGGCATAAACAGGTCGGCGGAATTGGAAGGTCATTTCCCGTGCGATAAAATCTAGATCTCCACCGATCTTGGTTGGCAACGTTGCGGTGAGCAATCCTTGAACCATGAGTCTGCCTAGTTCGTCTGTCTGGACATGATGGGTGCCTTCGTCACCCGAGAGCTGGCCGAAGAGCCTGATGTCTTCCTCTGTGAAGGTGCGTTGCCACGTGATGATATCGCCGATCTTCATGGGTCGCTTTCCCAAAGAAAATGAGGCACGGGTTGTCGCCTGCGTGCCCATTGTTGTGGCTTCGTCAGAAGTAGGAGTCACCCCTGCGCATGATACAGATATCGGTAAGGATAAAAGTAAGTCGGTCAAGGATGAGAGTCAATGCGGGATTGCGGAAGCCGCAGCCAGAGCCGGCAATTCGAGGCGTGACGGACACAGGGGGCGCCCGTTTCCAGGCGCCCCGAGATTCTCTTCTCCTCTTTGCTTACAGCCACGCAACTGTCGATCGACCGATGCGCGGTATTACTGTGGGGAAAGTTGCCGGTATTTCTCTTTGTATTTGTCGTACAACTGCTTATGCTTGTCGCGAAGATCGATCTTCTTTCCTTGAATGAACATCGCTTCCGTTACCGTTGACGGTTCCAGCGGGTCGCCCGTTGTCACGATGAGTGTGGCGTCTTTTCCCACATCAAGGGATCCCACCCTGTCAGTGATGCCAAGGATCTGTGCGGCATACAAGGTTACCGACTTGAGCGCTTCATCTTTCGGCAACCCATAAGCAGCAGCATTGGCCGCGTGATAGGGTGTGTTTCTCGAGTTCGACGGAGCTCCATCGCCCGTTATACAAAAGCGGATGCCTGCCTGTTGCAGCCTCATAGGCAGCGTGAACACTTCATCGTATCCCTGCCAGATGCGCGCAGGAGCGGACTGAACGTCCGTGATAATCACAGGAATGTCTTTGGCCTTGAGCAGGCCCCGGACAAGCCAGGCGTCTCTGCCTCCGACAATCACAAGCTTCACGCGTTCTGCCTCTGCCCACGTAATCGCAGTCTGAATCTGTGTCAGCTCATTTGCCTGGACAAAGACCGGTATGTTCCCCTCGAGAACAGGAATCATCGCCTGCCAGCGCGGATCGGTTTCGTGGTACGGAACACCCTTCTGTTTCTCAGCGTTCTTTGCGACCATGTATGCGCGGGCGCTCGTGAAGGCCTCGCGGAGAACTTTGAGCTGATCATCGCGCTGCTTTTGCCATTCCTCTTTCGTGATCCGGACTCGGGGCGATGGACTGTAAATCATGGATGGCCAGTTGACGATGAGACCGAGGCCGCTCTTCAGTGTGAGATCTTCCCATGTCCAGCCGTCGAGCATAAGTGCCGCGCCAAGTCCGGAGATAATTCCGCCACCCGGCATCGTCGCGACGACCGCGACGCCAAGGGATCGAGCAACAGGAATCAACTCGCTTTCGGGATTCACCGCGACCTCAGCCCGGACATTCGGGTTAATTGTGCCCGTCTCCGCTATATCGACGGATCCCCGTACCGAGCCGATCTCCGTCAGACCCATCGTCGTATACGAGTCAATGATGCCGGGATAGATATGCTTGCCGGAAACGTTGACGCGTTCAGCGTCAAGTGGAATTGTGACGTTCGCGCCGATGGCGACGATCTTGCCCTTGTCGAAAAGAATTGTTGCGTTTTCCATGACTGCGCCGCTCACCGTGTGGATTGTGCCGCCAATGAGGGCGATCGGTTTTTTCTGCTTTGCCGCTGGAATTGCATCCGACGCGACAGCAAACGATGAGCAAAGAGCAAGGGCGGCGAGGAGAAGGATATTAGTTCGTTTCATGGCTCTGGCCCTCCCCGATCAATGACTCAAGGTTGGTTTCATTCGGGCGTCGGAAGCGTGCCGGCGGTCCGCCCGTTGGAGGCGTCTGCACTTTCTTGGCAGTCAGGATTTTCTGGATCAACGATGCCCGCTCCTTCACAATTTGTTCCCGCATCTGTTTGTCTTCCTGAATGTCGAAGTACTTCTTTCCATCAACCCAGGTCTGCTCGCACCGCGAATAGGTAGAAAGAGGATTGCCGTTCCAGAGAACAAAGTCGGCATCTTTTCCAACCTCCAGCGACCCCACCCACTTGTCGATTTTCATATGCTTGGCAGGGTTGATCGTCACAAACTTGAACGCCTCTTCTTCGCTCAGTCCGTACTTGACTGCTTTCGCCGCCTCCCAGTTAAGGCGGGAAGCGAGCTGGTCGTTATCTGATTTGTATGCAACGATGACGCCCTGACTGTGCATCAGGGGCCCGTTGCCGGGAATGGCATCCCACGCTTCGATCTTGTACGTCCACCAGTCACTGAATGTCGACACGGCAGCCCCATGTCTGGCAATGATGTCAGCAATCTTGTACCCCTCAAGGCCGTGCTCGAACGATGCGACGTGAATACCAAAATCCTCTGCGACCCTGATGAGCATGAGCATCTCATCCTGACGGTATGCATGTGCATGGATCTCACGCTTCCCTTTGACAATTTCCAGGAGGCAGTCGAGCTCGAGATCCTTGTGTGGAGGAATCAGCATCTTGTTCTTTTCCCATTCCTTCCACGACCGCTCATAGTCGAGTGCCGCGTTGAATCGATCGCGGATCAGCTCCTCTACTCCCATGCGGGTCTGCGGATAGCGCGCCGCGACCCCGCGCGGCAGGCTGAAATTGCTTTGTTTGACATTTTCACCGAGAGCAAACTTCAGTCCCAGAGGAGCCCCGGTCATGATCAAGTCTTCAGCGTTGCCGCCCCAGCGCCATTTGAGAATTGAGCTCTGTCCCCCAATGGGATTTGCTGAGCCGTGGAATACGTGCGCCATCGTTGTGCCGCCCGCCAATTGACGGTAGATCCATATATCGTCCGGATTAATGACATCCTCGATACGGGTCTCGCATGTGATGGCCTGGCCACTCTCGTTCACGCCACCACTGATAGCGGTATGTGAATGGGGATCAATAATCCCCGGACTGATGTGTTTGCCGGTTGCATCAATCTCGAGAGCATGGGGGGCTGAAATGTTCGAGCCGACCTGTGTGATCTTTCCTTTCGTGACCAGCATGTCGGCATTGAGGAGTTTGCCCTGCGGACCTTCTGTCCAGATCGTTGCATTCTTGAAGAGAATGATCGCGGGCTGATCGGGGAGTTTTGTCCGGCCATATTCTGTGGGAGGGAATGTCGATGGCGCCGTGGCCATCTCGACCTTCTTCGGTTTTGTGGTGTCTGGCTCGACCCTGGCGGGAGTCTTTCTGGAAGCGCGCCAGTTGAAGGAGGATCCATCGGGAACATCGATAACTCCGAACATCTCTTTGTCGTTGCCGGTGCCCGACATCAAGACTGTACCGGCAAAGCCAACCGAATCACCTGCGTACGTGATCGCAAGCCGTCCGGTGTTCGACGTTACCGTTGCCAACCTCAAATCTTTTCCTCGGATGTTTATTGTTCCGCTCAGCTTTTCGATATCGCCCCTCAACGACAAAGTTCCGCTCTCCAGATCCGTTTTGAAATCCCAGGTCCCGCGAACGTCCGTCAAGGGAGGTGCTTTAACTTCGTATTGTTTTCCATCGATCCAGACTTCCTGGATCTTCGTCTTTTCGGCAAACAGATCACCGTCCGTGATTACAAGGTTGGCCGCCTTGCCCTGCTCGAGAGTTCCGTACTGTCTCTCAAGGCCCAGCAGTTTCGCCGGCGTGGTTGTAACGGCCGCCAGTGCGGCATCTGCAGTCAGTCCGCGTTCAATCGCCTTGCGCGCCTGAGCGAGAAACGTGCCCGGGTCTTTCAGCTGTGTCGAGGTCAGGGCAATGGAGATTCCTGCATTCTGCAAGCGGCCGGCGTTCTCAGGTGCTGCGTCGTAATGCCGCAGGTCCTCCAACGAAACATTCAAAGCATCCTCGGGTGTCTCGACAGAAGGCGCTTCCGGGAAGTTCAGCGGCACGAGGATCGGAACCCTTGTTGCTTTGACCGCATCCAGCCGACGGTATTCCTGGCCGCTGCCAAGAATCCAGACGTTGAGCGAAAACTCTCTGCCGATCTTTGCCGCTCTGAGCAAACTTAGATCGCTGGCGACCTCGAAGACCATCGGCATCTTGTTCTGGAGAGCATCTGCGAGGGCTCCGAGAGCTGTGTTCGACTCGGGATGCTTCTGGCCGGTCGGATTCTTTGTGTAGGCATCCTGGGCTTTGCGATACCATTCCGCGTCGAAGTATGTTTGCCGCACGAAAGCAATGATCCCCATCAGCGAGTTCGGGTATCCGCTGCCAAATCCGCCCGATTGTTCAATATTCAGGTGTTGCGCTATGCGTCGTTTGACGACAAGATTTGATGATGCGTCGTCTCCGAGGTTGATGAGTGCGCTCGTGCCCCGGAAAATGCCCGACTGTGGTGTAGCGAGGGCGAGCGTGAACCCCTGTGAGCGGAGTTTCTCGGCGGCTTTCGTGTCGGGAGTGAATTCCTCGTCCGCATTGAAATCCGCGTGCATTCTCGTGTTCCAATGCGTTGCACCCTTTGGTTTTTCTGCCTGGGGTTGGGCGGTTGCAGCTGCAAGTGGGCTGGCTGTTTGGGGCTGCGCCGGCTTCGGCATCCCAACATCAGAGGAGAGTTCAATCAGGCCGGAGTAGAGCGTGCGGCCGTCGAGATTCCAAACCCGGGCATCCGCTGGTGGTGCTATCTTCTCGCCAACGGCCTCGATCGAGCCGTTGCGAATGACGAGGGTGCCCCTTGGGATGATTCTTCCCGGTGCGACAACAATCCGCGCATTAATGAATGCGTGAACAGTTGGAGTGTTTTCCCGCAAACCTACGGTCGGTGCCGTCTGCGCGAACAGCCAGCCAGCACCCAGCGTAAGCAGGAGCATAAGAATACTCCAGCGACGAGTCATAGAGCCTCCTGGATCATAGTGAGGGGTGGGTGGAGCCAAGGAAGAATTCCGTTTTCTCTCCTTGCCAGTTCTCGCAGGAGGTCGGATTTCTGCAGGCCCATGTTTCTACAACACGAAATCCATCTCGTACATTCTGTAGTGGGAATGTTTCATCCCGAGCTGCTCGTAGGTTTGCCGGGCCCTGGTATTGTTTTCTTCGACATAGAGCCGTAGCCCGCAGATGTCAGGGCGGCTGGTTGCCAGAGAGTGGATGTACTCAAACAGCGCTTTAAACACGCCGGTTCCTCGCGCCTCTTTGGCAACATAGACGCTTTGGATCCACCAAAACGTCCCGTTGCGCCAGTCGCTCCACTCGTAGGTGATCATGGTTTGTCCGACCACCCGGCCCTCTGACTCAGCAAGGAAGTAGAAGCCTTTTGAGGGATCTGCGAGAAGGGCCTCAACACCTTTTTGGAGCAGCTCAGCGTCGAGTGTTTTCGATTCGGTTTCAACAGCCATCAGCGCGTTGAAGCGGGCAATGATGGCAGCATCGTTTGGTGTTGCTTGGCGGATAGAGAAGTTCATGTTTATGTGCGTGCGGCTCAGAGAGAAGTCCAGTTTCTCTCTGGATGTGCCCATGGAAGAAGTTGGACTTCTACCACCCCATCCGCTCCCGCAATGCAGTGATGTGTGCGACGTGATGCCGTCCATGCCATGCGTAGAGCTGGAGCAAACGGTCTAGATTCATAATGCCGCTTGCCGGATGATTGATCGTCCTTGCGTAGTCGGCGGCGCTCAGCGAGCGAAGAAAAATAACCCAGCGGTTATGCAGCGACTCCAGCATCGTCAGAGAGGGCTCAATGGGCGACGATTTCGCATCAACCAGCTCAGCCCACAAATGCTCCTCGTACGGCTTGATGGTGGGCTGTTGCTCTGTAATCCCCAATTTGAAGCGCGTGTAAGCGTTGAGATGACTATCCGGAAGGTGATGGACGACTTGTCGGATCGTCCAACCTCCGGGCCGGTACGGTGTATCAAGCTGCTCTTGTCCGAGGTTCTGCACCGCCTCTCGGAGTTTCATCGGAGTCTCAGCTATCTGTTGGATCAATATGCTGCGTTCTGAATCTGTCAGCACCATTTTTGGTGCAAACTTGTCAACGGGAAAACGTAGATCTGACATGAGGAATTCTCCTGAAGGTGCTTTCTTTCGGCCGGCGTCCCGGATGCAGGTGGATGGCCGTTATTTGTTCATGCGCGCGTAGATGAAACCAGCGCACAACAATTGTACGAGTGAACTCAAGAGCCAGGTCAGCGCGATGGCCAGTGACACGGGAAATGTACTGTAACTCATAAGAATGCCGGGCAGAGTTGACACCACCCAGAACGTGCGCGCGAATCTGCTCCCTCGAACCCACAAACTCCCTTCTCCAAGGATCCCCTTTGTCTTTTCCCATACCCAGGCAAGCGCGATGCCCAGGAAGAACGGGTAGAGAAAATAGAGAGACATGATTGGGTCAGACATGGCGCGAAAGAGGTTCGTGTTCTCATATTCTTGCGCCGTTGACGGAAGAGCGGCATTGGTCAGCAAGCCTATAGCCATAGCGACAATCAACATGGTGAATCCGGCAACGAGACCGCTCACGATGATGTTCTTCATGGTTGATCCTCCCAGGTTTGCAGATGCGTTACTTTGCTTCGAGCAAAGCGATTGTGCCGTCGAGATCGGTCGCGATCGTGCGTCGGGCATCAAGTGGAACGAGCGTATTCACGATGGTAACTCCGACACGATGCTTCCAGAGAATTTTGCCTGTTGTTCCATCCAATGCATAGACGAGTCCGTTCTTCGTCCCGAAGAACACAACCCCATCCTTCTCAAGCGGCATCGAAGGGTCAATGTCATATCCGTACCCGCAGTGCTGAACCCAAAGAACATCGAAGGATGTTGGTGTAGGTGAAAAAGCGATGACGGTGTCAGTCATGCACCGTGCATAGATTCTTCTTCCGTCGCCGGAAACTCCGACTGTCTCACGCACCTGGTAGCGTTTGGTGCGCCACACCGTGGTGCCTGTGCCGGCATCGACGGCAGAAAGATACCGGTCCGGTGCCGCAATGAAGACCTTCCCCTCGGAAGCCACCGGCCAGCATGCCGCGGGTGACAACAAAATGCCGTCGTTTCCGTTTGACCATTTCCACGCGAGCGAACCGTCGCTTATATTCAATGCATAGAGGCGGGTATCCCAGGCTCCGAAAATGACCTTGTGCTGATACACGAGAGGCCGGGTCTCTACGAACCCGCCGACACCCGCAAACTCCCATCGAAGCGTTCCGCTTTTCAGATCGACAGCCCGGAACACACCGTCACTTCCGCCGATGAACACCGTCCCCTCGTGGATCACAGGTGCTGCGACGACGGGTGCACCCGTCGTAATCTTCCAGGCAGGAGCGCCGGTCCTGATATTGAAGCAATAGAGGTTCTTGTCTGAAGATCCGATAACGACCCTGCCGTCGGAGGCATCCGGAGAAGAATACACAGTCGCTCCTGTTTTGTGCTGCCAGAGGATCTTTCCGCTCTTCACACTGTAACAGGCAACGGTCCCCCCGCCGTTCCCGACGACGACAAGCTCGTTCCAAACAGCAGGCGTGGAGGCAATGGTGTATCCGGTGTTGACCGACCACCTGGTCTTCACATTCCCGTACGTTTTGTTCACCGAATAATCGGGTCTCTCGTACTTCGCTGTGTCCCTTGAGTAGTCTCGCTGTCCGAGGGGAAGCTTATGCCAGGGAGATCTTAGCTCAACGCCGGGCGAGCGTTCAGAAAAGTACACCGTATCCGTTTTCACATCGACGATGATGTAAGCCCCCTGTGGTCTTCTCGCCCGCAGAGTGGATCTCCCCATGACACCGGGAAGGCCTTCGAAGTTCATCGCCAGGTTGCTGTGCCCATGGCCGACGAGCACAGCCTGAACATTGAACTTTTTCAGCCGGTCAGTCATCTCATACCAATTATCAATTCCCGGATCGAGAGGATAATGTGTCACGATGAACAACGGTTGGCGCTTTTTCCGTAGCGGCTTCAACACGGTATCGACCCAGCGAAGGTCCTCAGGGGAGAAATGACCATCGCCCATTTTCATGTTCGGGCCTTCTTGGAAGCCAATGAAGCGGTACCCATGGTACTCGAACGTAAACCTGTCATTCCCCCAGATCGAAGAGAACTTCGTGCATCCGGAGGCGGACCATTTGGTGTCGTGATTCCCCGGGATAATGTAATATGGCTTCTTCAAGCTGTCGAGAATTGCCTTGGCGAGCTCAAGTTGCGTGTCGGATCCCATCTCGGTGATGTCACCTGAGAGGATCACAAACGCAACATCATGCATGGTGTTGATATCGCGAATGGACAATCCGAGGTCCGCCGCGCCGGTTGTTGCGCCGACATGGGTATCACTCAGCCATGCAAAACGGAAGGGCTTCGTCTGAGCATTTGCTATTCCGGCAAGGGTGAAAAGGAATAGGACGAATAACGACCGGATCAGATCTTTCATATGGAAGAGAAAAGAAGAGTGTCCAATAGACGATCTGTTGGATTTCGACCATCTTCGATAATCTAACCTGCCCCCTTCGTTGAACGAGGCGGGCTGTCGAAGAACGGCTGCACCATTTCGCTACGAAGACTGCGAGCGGTCTTTTCGCCGCTTGAGTTGAATCCTGATGACCTCGACGACGCTCGGAATGCCGGGAATGAGAACCAGCGCAATGATAACAAGGCTGAAGTTATTCTTTACGAGGGGGACGCTGCCGAAAAAATAGCCCGCAGGAACAAACAAGAGAACCCAGAGAGCGCCGCCGATCACATTAAACAACAAGAACCGCTTGTAGGTCATGCTGCCGATGCCTGCAACGAACGGCGCAAACGTCCGGATGATCGGCAAAAAGCGGGCAATGATAATTGTCTTTCCTCCGTGTTTCTCATAGAACTGGTGCGTGCGCACCAGGTATTCCTTGTTGAGGAATGAACTCTTTTCTTGGTGGAAGACCTTTGGACCAACGTAATCACCGATCCAGTAGTTCACCGTATCGCCAAGGATCGCGGCGAGCATCAGAAGAATCACTGATGTGGTGAAATCGAGGGCGTTGATTGCGGCGAGCGAGCCAACGGCAAAGAGAAGAGAATCTCCCGGGAAAAACGGTGTGACGACCAATCCTGTCTCACAAAATATGACGACAAAGAGAATCGCGTAAACCCACATTCCGTATGCCGTGCACAGGTCATAAAGATGTTTATCGAGGTGAAGGACGATCTCGATCAGATTCTGGAGAAACTCCATGAAATACTCCGCAGCGCGCGACTGTTGCCGATCATTGATTCGCTATGGTTCCTGATTAGTCGATAAATGCTATTTGTAACCAGCTTTCTCGAGATCATCGATCGATTTGAAAGGACTTGACGGCTTCAAATACCCGGCGAGGAACTTGTAGATCTTGAGCCGGATTTCCTTTGCCTTCTTTGTGTCGATCCGGTCGAAGCTGTGTCCGCCTGGAATATCTTTGAAGATCTCGTACTCGAACTTCTTTCCCGCTGCTTTCAGGGCCTCGATCAGATGTTCGACCTCAAGGACATTGACATCGTCGTCATTTGTATTCGTATGGATCAGAAGAGGTGTCTGGAGCTTCTGAACGTGGTTCACCGGCGATCTACGGCGATACTCCTGCACATCTTCGTTGGCGGTTTTACCGATATGGTACGGAGCGGAAAACTCCTGACGGTAGTCGTCAGTGTAGTATCCCATTCTCTGCACCAAATCGCTCACCGGTACACCTGCAAATGCTACCTTGTAGTCATCCGGGTGCTCGAAAATGTCCATCAGCGTTATCAATCCGCCATGGCTCCACCCGACAGCACCGACACGGGAGGCGTCGACGAAGTCGTAGTTCTCAACCATGTAGTTTCGGGCGGCGTTGTTATCGTCGACTTCCAGTCCGCCGTAGTCAATCTGCTCAAAAAATGCTTTTCCATATCCAGTGCTGCCCCGATATTCAGGAGCGACGACAACGTACCCCTGAGTGATCAATTCGCGGATGATGTGTGTGTGATATGTCGTGAAGTCGGCGTGCACTCCTCCGTGGGGAAGCACGACGAGTGGTAGCTTCTTACTGCGGTCAAGTTTCTGCGGAATGAAAATGTAGCACCAGAACTTAACTGGGTTCTTTGCTCCCATCGCGGTCGGATTCTTGACCCGGGCCCGCGGCGGGCCGACGATAAATACCTTGTCGATGTTTGCTACATCTCCGACCTTGTCATACCAAAGGACATCATCGATCGCCTTTTGTAGCTGGTCGACACGGTGGTCGAGCGCCTCGAATTTGCTGTCGATGAGTTTTGCATCAACCGGTTTTTCCTGCGCGATGGTCAGGCCGAACGGCATAACGACCACGAGGGCGAAAAGCAAACAAACGAAATGCACAATAGACCTGGTTCGAAACAGTGTATGGGTTTTCATGACCATTTCCTCCGTCCCTGTGTCAGGGGAGTGAAGATTCTTCAGTTAATGCCGAGTTCTTTCAGAATGTGCGTTGCGCCGCCAACCTTCTCTGTTACCCAAAGAACGTAGCGGATATCGACCGCGATGGAGCGGCTGTACGATTCACTCCATGCATAGTCGTTGATCGTCGCTTCGTACGCGCGGTCGAAATTTACACCGACGAGCTCCCCCCGGGCGTTCAAAACAGGGCTGCCCGAGTTGCCTCCTGTTGTATCCATATCATAGAGGATCGCCACGGGCACATCCTTCAGCTTGGAGCTCTTGTAGCGGCCGAAATCCTTGGCTTTGTAGAGATCGATGACCTTCTGTGGCGTTGCGTAAGGATCGCTTCCCGTTGTCTTCTCTATGACTCCGGTGAGCGTCGTAATCGGCTTGAAGTATGTTGCATCGACCGGGGTATACCCTTTGATATGGCCGAACGTCAGCCGCAGCGTGCTGTTGGCGTCGGGAATGAAATTCGTCTTCTGATATTGTTGCTTCACATCGACAAGAAGGGCCGAGAGCTTCGACAGCGCGCCTTCACGTCGTTGACGGGTTTCGCGAAGTCGCTGATACGTTGGGTACATCATTCTGGCGGCCCGGATGAAAGGATCACCCGCCTGATCAAGTTCTGCGGGTTGTTTCCCGAAGAGGTCCATGAGGACATCGCCATCGGCAAGTTTGGTCTGTGCATATGCGTTATCGATTGTTCGATCGATCTCCTCCTCGCCGCGGCCTCTGAACTGTCTGTCAACAACTTCGATGCGCTGGCTCTCCGGCAAGGCAAGTGCCTGCATCACGACATGTTTCAAGAACGCCTTGTCTGTCGGCTCATAATAGTTGCTCAGTGCCTGCCGCAGGTTCTGCTTTGTCATTGCCAGATTGCGCTCCATGTATGCGGGGAGACGTTCCAAATCGGGCTTCTGAAGCTCGAGCGATGATTCGTAGAGCGCAAATCCCAGGCCGAGAAGTATAGAATTCGAGCGGAGATTATCGAGGACGAGCTCTGAAGGGCCGCGCTCTGTCATTTCTTGGTACACCCTTCCGATTTCCTCGAGCACTGTGCCGTACTTCGCTTTTCTCTCCGGCTCGGCATCGATGAATTGCTGAAGGAGTTTCTCTTCTCCCTGTTTGCTTTCTGTCAGATGCAGCCGTTTCATGCCGAGGAGCTTGCCGCGGTAATTCTTCATGGTGTTGGCAAGTCCCTTGATGCGTGCGTCGTGCTTCAGGGCGATCGAGCGATCGTTCTTGCCTAGTGCCTCCATGGTGGCAATCTGCCAGTCGAAGAGATCGGCAACGTACGGCATCCGGATGTTTTCTTCGTACGCCATGTAATGAGATGTCCTGTGCCGGAAGGTCCGGCCGGGATAGCCGAGGATAAATGCAAAATCCCCTTCATCGACACCGGCAGGATTCGCTTTGAGGAATTTCTTCGGATGGTACGGGACGTTGTTCGTAGAGTACTCTGCGGGCGATCCATTGGGGGCCGCGTAGGCGCGCAGGAACGAGAAATCGCCCGTATGCCGGGGCCAGACCCAGTTGTCGTTCTCGCCGCCGAACTCACCGATAGAACGTGGCGGGACATAGACGAGCCTCACATCGCGAAAAACGGTAGAAAGGAAAAGAACATAAGTCTTTCCGGCGAACATCTCGGAGACGTCAGCCCGCTTTCCGGGATACCTCTTTTCGGTCTCGGCAACAAGCTCTTTGATCTTCTTCTCGATTGCCTTTGTGCGATCGGCAAGGTCCATCTTGTCGTTCACGACCGCCAGCACTTCCTTTGAGACATCGCGATACGATTCGAGGATGCGGGCGGAAATTCCGCGCGCCTGGATTTCTTCCTGCCGGGTTTTGGCCTGAAAGCCATAGGTGACAAAGTCATCTTCCTTCGTGCTGGCGGCCTGAACGGCACCAAAGGCACAATGGTGATTCGTCAGTATCAGTCCGTCGGGGGATATGAATGAGCCGGTACATCCGCTCAGCTGCACCACGGCGTCGATGAGTCCAATGTCATTGGGATTGTAGATTGCCTTTGGATCGATCTTGAGACCCTTTGCCTTCAGATTAAGCTTATAGATCTCGCTGATGGGATACATCCCCTCATCGGCAAGATTAAGCTGAAGGAAGAAAAGAGAGAGCAGGAAGACTAGAAAAGATCTCTTGGACATGATAACAACCTCCATCAAATAGGAGAAGATACCGGCAGTTTATCTAAATTTGTTCGAAAAGCCAATGGGGTAGAAGAAAGTAAAAAGTGAGACGCAAGAAGAAAGTCGAGAAACGAAGTTGCTACTTCTTCACAAACACCTTGATGTCTCCGAACTTCATATCAAGCTGGTGCTCGCGGGATGCAGCGCCGCCATTGGAAGATGCCAGGGGTTGTGGGAAGCGAACCTGGCGTTCTCCGTCGCTTGAAGCCATGACGGAAACAGCGTCGCGCGTTGCGCGTATGCAATCCGGTTTCGAGCTCCAGAGCCGAACTCCCGCACCGGCTGCAAGCCAGCGCAGAAGCTCAACGGGCACAGGTCCGGTTCCGACATAAACGGATTCGAAACCATCGTACTCCTTTGACGCAAAGGCGATTTCATTGATGTCGGTCCATCGGCCGTACGTGTGAAGAGTCTCTTCGCTGTCCGTGACGGCGAATCTTGGGAAATGCTCCTTCGCAACGCCAAACTTCTGGCTCATGGTGGTTCCCTCGTGCAGGAAATCGCACTGAATCATCATCGGCCCGGGCTGGTCAATTCGTTTGAAGGCAAACCCAGTCAATTCCTGCATTTGTTGAAGGTCCAACCCGGCCGGCGCGATGTATCCCGGAGCATAGTACCACAACACGGTTGCCTTACTTCCCCTGAGAATACTCCTGAGCTGCCGGGCTTCTTCGGTGGCGAGGTAAAAGAGATTTGGCATAAGGAAAAGCTTGTACCGTTTTGCGTCTTCTTTCTTCAAGTCAGCGCGATAAAGGAAATCAACCGGTGCGCCAAGGCGGTGGATTGTCCGTGCCTGAGAGTTGACCAGCCAGTGATTGAAGAAGTCGGTGATCGAAATGCCGAAGCCCTTCCACGGCTCCTCCGCTTTCCAGTGCTGCGTTGCGAGAAAACTCTTGACGTCGTAGACAGCGGCAACTTCGGCGACAGACCGGGTATCAAGACGCGCGCGCGTCTCCCGGCCCAATCCGGCCCAAGTTTTGATCTCGTCTATCATCGGCTGATCATCATACCAGCCTCTGTTTGCCTTGAATGCCGGGGCGTGCCCAAACTCGAAGAGCCATCCGCCGTTGCCCTGGGCAAACACTTGTGTGAGGTCGCGGCGGAGGATGTGCAGTGTTCCATCGACCGTATCGAATCCGGACCCGCCCTCCGTCGTTTTCTCCGGTTCAAGATAGGTGCTCGGATCAAGCTCGGCGATGAAAAGTTTCTTGTGCCGCCGGATCGATTCGAGCAAAACCCGATATCCGCCATCGCCGCCGACACCTCGGGCGCGGCCAAGCCAGTTTCCTGCATCATCCACAACATCGCTTTCCCAGCGAGGATTGCCAGGAACGTTGCTGTGCTGGTACGTGTACGGCGAAGCGATATAGTCTATGTCGCTCGAGTCGAGCAGCTTCTCGGGTGCGAGGTGTCCTGCCTCTTGAATGCTCACGTTCTCCATCACATAGCAGAAGAAGACGCCGGTCACGAGCTGGCGTTCCGTGGCTTCTTTTGTCAAGCGTGCAAAGTGGAGCACGACATCCGTGGTGTTTTCGTGGAATTTTCTATAGAAATCGATGACCGCCTGCTCCTGAACCGGATCGCGCAGTAATCCATTCGTTGTGCGCATACGTTCTTCGGCGGTTGGGACGGGGCCTGCCTTTCGCTGCATCGGCTCACTGGTATCGGGAAGGTAGCGCGAGCCGGTGTGGTGCCACTCGGCTGTCATCGCGCCTGAAAGATGGTAGCCGATGATCCTGCTGCGAAGCGGGAGCTGTTCCATGTGCAGTAGGAAATCGCGGAGCACGCTTCCCATCTCGGCCTTCCAGACGTCGGACGCAAGCGAGGCGGCGTAGGTTTCAATGCCGCAGTTCCAGTCGAACCCGCTGTCGATAGCGGTTTTGACCATCTTGTACTGCTTCTTGTCCACGGGAAGCCCGTACTGGGCCAGCTCCGATTGGTGTGAGTCTTTCCACCACATGGGAGCATAGAGATGAAGCCGCGGGAGGAAAATGGCGTCAGGTTCGATCGAAAGAAGCTTCGCAAAGTAATTATCGACGGCGGTCCAGTCGTACGTGTTCGGCCCGATCCATCCGTTCTCCAGACTGATCAAGGGGTGAAAATACTTGATCCCTGAAGCTTTGAAACTCTTGATGGTGTGGATAAGTCCCGAACTTCCCGCAAGAAGGGGAAATTCCTCTCTGCCGTTGACGAAGAAACGCGGCCCGCCGCGTTCAATTCGTACTGCAGAAGTTGCTTTCAGCTCGCCGCGAAGCCGGGCGAATTCGCCGAGAATTTCCCGTTTGTTGATGGGGAGGTCGAGGTATTCGAACCGCGGTCGGAGGATGGGAATGGTCGCCGTCCCAACCGCCAGGCCGAATGCCTTCAATGCGTCGCGTCGATTCATGGCTATCCGGGGAAAAATGTGTTGCTGTCGAACGATGATTTGTGACTGCCGTCTCTGTCTCAGTGCGTTCCTGGAGTTCCGGGCGTCACTCTTTGGCATTCAGTTTGTGATCGATCTGCACGGCAGCCTCTACGACGGCCTTCTCTGCAATCGGGGAAATCTTCGCCAGCGAAGAAGACAGCAGTCGCCCACTTTCCTTGGCGGCGGGCACCGGTCTTCCCGGCAGTGAGGACGCTTCAAGCACCTTCCGCTCCAGCATTCTGATTTCGTCGATATAGCGATACGCGGTGGCGATAGCGCTCAGGAGGTCGAGATCATGGATCGCCTGAACGTCGTTGCCGTTGACGATCGCCCGCCAGAGATCGTTCTTCACGAACTGGAACGAGACAGACGGATCGACCCTTCCCCCTTGCTGCACTTCTCGCTGCTGTTTCAACACTCTTGCGTTTTCGACGAGTTCTTCCTGGATCATCACGAGAATCTTGCGCGCCCGGTCGCGGTCGATCTTCGCGATGCTTCCGGTGAGCTGAAGTGCTCCAGCCGGTGGAGTGTTGCGGGATGCTTCAGAGCCGAGATAGAAACCGAGCGCGACACCGAGAAGCGCCGCTCCAACGGTGAAAGAGAAAAACGTCACTCTCTCTCGCTGATGTGGCCCGGGCCGATCCTCCTGAACCGGTTCTTGTTTCTCGACTTCGGCCGGAACTTCCGCTGGGGGCGGCAATGATTCGATGGTCCGAGCCGTGGATTCGCGAAGTCCGACTTTTCTAGGACGCGATGGACGTTTTGGAGCCTGTCGTTTTGCCATTGGTCAACATCCTTTCATTCAGAGACTGCTTGCTCTTGGGTAAGGATCAAATCTGCAATTTTCCTCGCGATCTCGATTGGCTCTCCCTCGTTCCGATTTGTCAGGATGATGATTGTCAGTCGCCGATCGGGGAGGCGGAGGATCGCATTCCGGAAACCGCGTGTCGAGCCGGTGTGAGAAACAGAAAATACACCATGAGAGGGTTCGATATTCCAGCCGAAACCGTACGTTGTTTTCGTCCCATCATTCAGAATCGCGGGAGTGAAAGACTGTTGGCGGAGTGCGGCGCTGATGAGCCGATTGTCGTAAAGCTCCTGATCCCAAAGGTAAAGCTCCTCGGCTGATGAGTAAATACCCCCATCACCCAGCACAGCACTCGTAACGCTTTGATCGGTTTGCAGATACCCGGTTTCTGTTTTCGAATGGCCGTATGCTCGGTTGTCGACCGTTGAGATACCTTTCTCATACGCGACGGTATGGTTCATCCCAAGCGGAATGAAGATGTTCTGCTTCAGGAACTTGGCGAATGGCTGGCCGGACACAGCTTCGACGACGAGGGCAAGGAGAGCGTAGCCCGAATTGCTGTAACGATATTTTGCCCCGGGCGGGAAGTACACTGAATCGATGTTCTTCAGCAGCGTCAGCACATCCCGGTCGAGCACCTGAACAGTCTGGCTGTCGGGAATCAGATCCTCGTAATCGACGAGACCGGCAGTGTGGGTGAGCAAATGCCGGATCTTCACATCGCGTGTGTAGGTCGGCGCGCCGGGCAGCACATCCGTCAGGCGGCTGTCGAGCGACAACTTACCGCGATCGGCCAGCATCAACACGGCCGTTGCGGTGAATTGCTTGGTGACAGACGCGAGGCGAAAGTTGGAGTTTGTTTGGGTCGGAACTCCGTTTTCAACATCGGCGAAACCGTACGCTTTGCTGAAGACGATCTTGCCATTGTTGATCACAGCGACAGATGCTCCCGGAGAGCCGGGCTTATGGTAGTCGGCAAACACTGCATCGATCATTTCAACCGTTGGGCTCTTCAAAGAATACGAAGCGCAGGAAACCATCGACAGTGCGAGTACGAAGATAGCAACCGCTTTCATAGTAACTGCCGCTTTGAGTGACCGCGCGCGCGAAATTCCAATTCTTGCCGGTGCCAGAACCATCTCAAATGAACGATCTTGTGGTCTTCATCGCAGAGAGACAATTCAAGATCTCTGCGTTGCTCTGCGACTCCGCGTTAAGAACCAATAACAAAAAGAACGCAAAATCGCTTTCCAGAGGTGATGCTAAAGTCCTTCTTGCGCCATCACATATGTCAGGATCGCCATTGCTGCGGCACCAAGCGCAAGCTCTCGCTCATTCACAGCTGCGAGATTATCGTTGTCAGAATGGTGAGAATCGAAGTAGCGCTGTGTGTCGACCATCAAAGACATCAGCGGAATCCCTTTCGGGCCCATCGGGCCGATATCTGAGCCGCCTCCGCCGAAACGAATCAGGTCAGCATCAAATGAAGCAAAGAGCGGCGCCCAGGGAGCGATCTTTCTGAACGCTGCAGAGTCGGCGACTCCGAATCCGCGCGGCATGAACCCGCCTTCGTCTGATTCAATTGCTGCGAGATGCCTCTCTCCGGGGCGATCTTTGGCCGCATAGCCGATGCCGCCGCGCAGACCGTTTTCCTCGTTCATGAACATGACAGCTCTGATCGTACGCTTGGGCGTCAGGCCCAGATTTTTGAGAATGCGGAG
>Ga0315277_10000982_pt1 | contig 42671 bp, 43 predicted proteins | sample YL17G05_15_MG_FD_203695 | JGI IMG/M metagenome (GOLD analysis project Ga0315277, IMG submission 203695) | Sediment microbial communities from Yellowstone Lake, YNP, Wyoming, USA - YL17G05_15 | ecosystem: Environmental > Aquatic > Freshwater > Lake > Sediment | place: USA: Wyoming | collected... | reverse complement strand
AGCGAGCATCATCGCTTCCCACCACGATCTGGAACGAACACCGTCCGCATCAAGCATGGTGGAAACGCTGGTGAAGGAGGTGGCGCGAGCGGACGTGGCCAAAGCGGCCTACATGGTCAGCTCCGTCAGCGATGTGCTGAACCTCGTGCAGGCCGGCAAGACCTTTTCCGCCGCGGGCAGGGAGTTCGCGCTCATGGGCATGGGACCGACGGGGGAGATCACTCGCGTCTGCGCCGATCGCATGGGATGTGCATTCGCCTACGCGGCCTTGGAGCCCGGTAAAGAAGCGGCCCCAGGCCAATTGGACCTGATGACGATGAAGCGCTTGACCGGGGAGAAGACCATTGTAGGAGTGGTGGGCGCGTCGCTATCGCACTCGCGCTCGGCGCTCATGCACAACGCCGCTTTCGAACATCTTTCGGTACCGGGACGCTACTTCAAACTGGAGACCAGGCCAGATGAGCTGGAGACGCTTATCGAACTGGCCCTGGAACTGGAGATGCGAGGCTTCAACGTCACGATCCCCTACAAAGAAACGATCATCCCTCTCCTAGACTCATTGGACGAAGTGGCCAAGAAGGTCAAGGCGGTGAACACCGTGGTCATCGAGGACGACGAGCTGAGAGGCACCAACACCGACGTCTACGGCGTGGCCAAGACCCTGGAGCTGGCCAAGGTCGAAATCAAAGGAAGGAAGGCGCTGGTGGTGGGTGCAGGTGGAGCTTCCAGAGCCTGCTGCGCCGCTTTATCGGAAGGTGGCGCTTCCGTCCACATCACCAATCGCACCATGAGCCGGGCAGCGACCCTGGCCAAGGAATTCCAGGCGCAGACGGTGGAACTGGACAAGGCCCCGGAAATGCACTTCGACATCGTGATGAACTGCACCCCCTTGGGGATGACCGGATATCCGGAGGCGCTGTCGATCGGCGCAGAGGTCTTCCGGCCCGGACAGTTCGTCATGGACGCCATCTACAATCCCCCGCGCACCAAGTTCTTGGAAGAGGCAGAGAAGAGGGGAGCGAACACCCGAAACGGCGAGCAGATGCTGGTGCACCAGGCGGCCAAGGCCTTCGAGCTCTGGACCGGGAAGGAAGCTCCGGTGGACGTGATGATGGCGGCGCTCAGGAGGTCGCTCTCTTGAAGGGAGTGGCAATCGCGCACGGGGCGGCGACGGTCATCAACGCCATCGCCACGGGGAAGGGAGCGGCCTTCGGCGTCGGTCTGGAGACCAAGGCCACGGTGGAGCTCAATTCCTCAGGCAAGGTGGTGGCGGAGCTGCACGGCCTGAAGGACGAAGATGACCTGCTCGCCAGGCTGTGTATCCGAAGCGTCCTGAACCTGTACGCTCCCGACCAAAGTCTGGGCGCCAAGGTGACCACTTCATCGGAGATACCAGTGTCTCGGGGATTGAAGAGCAGCAGTGCCGCGGCGAACGCCGTGATCATGGCGACTCTTCAAGCACTGGATGTCGAGATGGATACCGTGGAGGCGGTGCGCTTGGGCACGAGGTGCGCCATCGAGGCCGGGGTCTCCGTGACTGGAGCTTTCGACGATGCCTGCGCTTCCATGCTCGGTGGCCTGGTGGTCACGGACAATCACTGCGATCAGATCATCAAGCGCATGGCCATGCCTGAGGATCTGCGAGTCATCATCCATGTGCCCCATTCACAGATACGCAAGAGCGGCCTGCCCTTGGAACGCATGCGCCTCCTCTCCCCTATTATCGACATAGCTTACCAGAAAGTGCTGGTGGGCAAGTGGCCGGAGGCCATGATCATCAACTCCCTGGCCTATTCGGCAGCGCTCTCGCTGGACCCAAGGATGACGGTGGATGCCATGCAGCAGGGCGCGGTGGCCGCCGGACTGTCTGGAACGGGACCGGCCACGGCCATCCTGGTCAAGGAGCGCCGAGTGAAGGCGGTCGTCGAAGCTCTTGGGGGAAAAGATTTCATCCTGGCGGACATCTACAACGGTGAGGAATCAGAATGAGACTCAAGGTCACGCCATCAGTAATAACCGGAACGGTCCAAGCATCACCATCCAAGAGCTACTCGCACCGCGCCCTGGCGCTCGGGTTGCTGGCCGACGGCCGTTCCACGCTGAGGAACGTTCTGCTGAGCGGCGATACTCTGGCTACCTATCGCGCCGTGCAGATGTTCGGCGCGCGCACCTCCGTCAACGGCGACATGGTGGTCGTGGACGGAGGACGGCTGAGCTGCCCGGAGGACGTGGTGAACGCCGAGAACTCCGGCACCACCATCCGCCTCATGGCCGGGATCGCTTCCCTTCTGCCTTGCCATACGGTATTGACCGGGGACGCCTCCGTTCGAAGAAGGCCAATGCAGCCTCTCATCGAGGCATTGAAGGAGATGGGCGTGGAGAGCTTCTCCACCCGGGGAAACGGACTGGCACCGCTCGTCGTAAGAGGTCCGAACCGGGGGACGACCACCCACATCACGGGGGACGTGAGCTCGCAGTTCATCTCCTCCCTGCTTCTCAGTTCGCCGTTGAAGGAAGTGGATACGGATGTCATCCTCACCACGCCGCTGAAATCGCGGCCTTACGTTGAGATAACCATGGGCATGATGCGCGAGTTCGGGGCGGAGGTGGAAATGACCGATGAAGGCTTCCACGTGCCTGGCAGGCAGCGATATGAACCGCGCACCTACAAGGTTCCAGGCGATTATTCGTCGGCCGCCTTCCCGTTGGTGGCCGGGGCCCTGAGCGACGGCGTGGTGGTCAGCGGACTGGACCCCCAGGATCGCCAGGGAGACATGGCCATAATGGACATCCTAGAGGGTTTCGGGTGCCAGGTGATGCGCGGCTCGTCCAGCGTGCGCGCCCTGCCCGGGAAGCTGAAGGGGACGGAAGTGGACCTGGCGAACGCCCCGGACCTCTTCCCTATCGTGGCGGTGCTTGGCTCTCAGGCCAAAGGCACGACGGTCATCAAGAATGCCGAGCACGTCCGACTGAAGGAGAGCGACCGCATCCGCTCCACCACCGACTTCCTCAAGGTCATGGGGGCGGAGGTGCAGGAGAAGAGCGATGGCTGCGTCATCAAGGGACCGACCGCGCTCAAGGGAGGGGAGGTCGATTCGCTCGACGATCACCGAATACTTATGGCCGCGGCGGTGGCCGGTCTGGTGGCCCAGGGCCCGACCGTCATCAGCCATGGTTTGTGCTATAACATATCCTATCCCCGGTTCCTGGAGGACATGCTCGCCCTGGGAGCCAAGATGGAGATGCTACCGTGAACAGCATCGGTACCGCGCTCAAGCTCACCCTCTCCGGATCGAGCCACGGTCCAGGCGTGGGCTGTGTCCTGGACGGTTGCCCGGCCGGTCTGATGATCTCTCAAGAGATGATCCAGAAGGAGATGGACCTCCGCCGGCCAAGCAAGGGCATCGGGACGGCTCGAACGGAAGAGGACCGGGTCCAGGTCCAGTCTGGCATCGTCAACGACCTCACCACCAGCGGACCGATCCAGCTCTTCATAGCGAATCTGAACACCGATTCCTCCAAATATGAGAGGTTCCGCACCGTGCCCCGTCCCGGGCATGCGGACTATCCCGCTCAGGTCAAATACGGCGAAGCCCACGACATCCGCGGCGGGGGGCAGTTCTCTGGCCGGATGACCGCGCCCATCGTGGCCGCCGGCGCCATCGCCAAGGCACTGCTGGATACGAAGGGGATCAAGCTGGCGGCCTATTCGCAGGCGATCGGGAGCGTGGTGGATCCAGACGAGCATCCGTTCCCCGAGGTCCAGCAGAACCCGCGCAAGTTCTCGGTCCGAGCGGCATCATCCAAGATGGCCACGCTCATGGAGAAGGAGATCCTCAAGGCCAAAGCGGAGAACGATAGCGTGGGCGGAGTGGTTCGGTGTCTATGCATCGGACTCCCAGTAGGAGTGGGGGAGCCTTTCTTCGATGCTTTGGATGGGGAGCTGGCCAAGATGCTCTTTGCCATTCCCGCCGTCAAGGGGGTCGAGTTCGGGGCCGGCTTCCGAGCGGCCGCGATGAGAGGCTCCCAGCACAACGACCCCTTCCAGGTATCGGAGGGAAAGGTGGTCACGACCACCAACAACGCAGGAGGCGTGCTGGGAGGAATGTCCGACGGCATGCCCCTGGACTTCAAGGTGGCCTTTAAACCCACGGCCTCGATATCCCAAGAGCAGAAGAGCGTCGACCTCTCCAAGATGGAGAACGCCACCCTGCGCATCGAAGGCAGGCACGACCCGTGCATCGTGCCCCGGGCGGTGGTGGTGGTGGAAGCGGCGTCGGCGCTGGTGATCGCAGACCTGTGCTTGAGAGGTGGTTTCATTGCCCGATAACGTGGACGCCATCCGGTGGCGCATCGAAGAGGTGGACAACCATATCCTGGACCTCATTGGCCAGAGGATGCATTTGGCCAAACAGATGGGCCAGTTCAAAGTGGGCAGGTCCATGCCTATCAGGAACGTCCGAGTGGAGGACCAGGTCATCGCCCGCTTCGTCTCCCGGGCCAAGGAGGCGGAGATCAGCGAGGGCGCGGCCAAGAGGATCGCCATGCTCCTCATTCACGAATCGGTGGACGCGCAGATGCGCATCCCCAAAGCTCCGGAGGCCAAAAGGATCACCGTCATCGGCGGCTCGGGGAAGATGGGCAACTGGCTATGCAAGTTCTTTGCCGAACGGGGACACAAGGTGATGGTGCACGACATAGCCTCCAGTACCCTTTTTCCCTTCGAGAACGATCTGCGGCGGGCCGTGAGCGGAGCGGACGTCATCGTCATAGCCACGCCCATAGGTCGAACGCCAGATATGCTGGAGCGCGTGCTGTCCCTGAAGCCCAAGGGAGTGGTGTTCGACGTCACTTCCATCAAGGCCCCCCTGTTGCCGCTGCTCAAGAAGGCGGCGCAGAAGGGGGTCAAGGTGTGCAGCGTGCATCCCATGTTCGGTCCCGATACCCACATGCTCCTGGAGAAGAACATCGTCTTCTGCGACTGCGGGTCGAAGGCCGGGCTCAAAGAAACAAAGGCGCTTTTCGAAAGCACCGGAGCGAATCTGCGCGAGATCAAGGTGGAGGAGCACGATGCCATCATGGCCTATGTGCTCGGGCTGAGCCACGCCATCAACATCGCCTTCTTCGCTGCCCTGGCCAAGAGCGGGCGCTCCTACCGGGAGCTGAGCGCGCTCTCGTCCACCACATTCTCCAAGCAGGAATGCACCGCCAAGGCGGTGGCCTCGGAGAACCCGGAGCTTTACTACGAGATACAGCATGTCAACCCGCACACCAAGGAGGTGCTCGATCTGCTGGTGCGATCTGTGGAAGAGGTGCGCCAAGCGGCCACGGAGCAAGAGAGCGAGCACTTCGTGAAAGTGATGGAGCAAGGACGACAGTACTTCGGAGGCGAGTGATTGAAGCGCATGCAGGTAGCCGTGCTGGGCGCCACGGGAATGATCGGCCAGAGGTTCGTGCAGCTGTTGGAAGCACATCCATACTTCGAGATCGAGGGGCTCTACGCCTCGGAGCGATCGGAGGGCAAGAGGCTGCGCGAGGTGAACAAGGTCAAGGACTTCCAGTTCTCCTCGGCCACCATGGAGCGCAAGGTGGAGCAGATCGACGTGAAGAAGATCGCCAAGAACTGCCGCCTGGCCTTCTCAGGACTGCCTTCGGACATCGCCAAGGACTACGAATCCTCGCTGGCGGAGGCGGGGGTGGCGGTGTTCTCGAACGCCGCCTCGCATCGCATGCGCGATGACGTTCCATTGCTGATACCCGAGGTCAACCCGGAGCATCTGGACCTGATCAAGAAGCAGAACACCTTCGCCAAAGGCGGGTTCATCGTCACCAACGCCAACTGCTCCACCACCGGCCTCGCTCCTCCGCTAAAAGCGTTGCAGGACGCGTTCGGTCTGGAGCAGGTGGTCGTCTCCACCTACCAGGCGGTCTCCGGTGCAGGATATCCGGGAGTGCCGTCGCTGGACATCTTGGGGAACGTGGTGCCATACATCAGGAACGAGGAGGAGAAGATGGAGGAAGAGATCCTCAAGATGCTCGGCACCCTGAGAGGGGGAAAGGTGCGCAACGCCGACTTCGAGATGCTCGCTTCCTGCGTCAGGGTACCGGTCATCGACGGCCATCTGGAGTCGGTGGTCGTCCGCACGAAGAAGGATTGCGTTCCGGAAGAAGCGATCAAGGTCATGCGCCAGTTCCGCGCGGAACCGCAGAAGCTCGAACTGCCGACCGCTCCCAGGGAACCTATCATCGTGCGCGATGAGCCGGACCGGCCGCAGCCCCTCTGGGATGTGAACGCGGGCGAGCCGGCGAGGGCCAAAGGCATGGCCGTCACCGTGGGAAGGGTGCGAAAGAAGGATAAATACCTCAAGCTGTTCCTTATCTCCCACAACACCATCCGGGGCGGAGCTGGTGGCTCAGTGCTCAACGCCGAGCTCGCCTACGCCAAAGGGATACTGAAGTGAGTTGAAAGATGACCTTTGACCATCGCGTATCATGCCATCTGGAAACGCCGAGGTGAACAAATGAAGCGCAGCTATGAGGAGATCAACGACAAGATCAGGAAGGGCGACGCGGTGGTCCTGACGGCGGAGGAGATCATCGAGGTCGTCGAGCGCGAGGGCGTGGAGAAGGCCACGAAAGAGGTGGACGTGGTCACGACCGGCACCTTCGGTGCCATGTGTTCCTCGGGAGCTTTCCTCAATTTCGGACATTCCGAACCGCCGATGAAGATGATCAAGGTCTGGCTGAACGGCGTTCCCGCGTACGGGGGACTGGCGGCGGTGGACGCCTACCTCGGCGCCTCGGAGCCAAGAGAGGATGGCAGCATCGAGTATGGAGGCGCTCACGTGATCGAGGACCTCATCGCCGGGAAGGGCGTGCACCTGCGCGCCTCGTCCTATGGCACGGACTGCTATCCTCGGCGGGAGATCGACACCTGGATCTCGCTCAAGACCATCAACCAAGCTTACATGTACAATCCTCGCAACGCCTACCAGAACTATGGGGTGGCGACCAACTCCTCCGAGAGGACGCTGTACACCTACATGGGCAAATTGCTGCCCCGCTACGGCAACGCCACCTACTCTTCGGCAGGCCAGCTCTCTCCGCTCCTGAACGACCCCCAGCTGCGCACCATCGGCATCGGCACCAGGATCTTCCTGGGCGGTGCTCAGGGCTATGTCGCCTGGGAAGGCACGCAGTTCAAGACGAATGCGGAGATGAGCCATGGGGTCCCTACCGGTTCGTCGCGCACCCTGGCGGTCATAGGCGATCTGAAGCAGATGTCCAGCGAGTTCGTGAGAGCCTTGACGTTCCACAAGTACGGGGTCTCGTTGGGCGTCGGCATCGGCGTGCCCATCCCCATCCTCGATGAGGAGGTGATGAAGGGCGTGTGCATTCGGGATGATCAGATATTCGCGCCCGTGCTGGACTATTCGGTCCAGTCCAGGAACAAGAAGGCCATCCGACGGGCGAGCTACGCCGAGCTTCGTTCCGGGCACATCGATATCAACGGAAAAAGCGTGAGGACCTCCTCCATCTCATCCTATCAGAAGGCGAAGCTCATCGCCGAGACGCTGAAGAAGGAGATCATCAAGGGCGAGTTCTGTTTGACGGAGAAGGTCGCCAGTCTTCCAGAGGAGCGAGCGCAGCTTCCGCTCGACCTGCACACCAAAGAGGAGGTGGAGTGATGCCGGTGAAGAAGTTCCTGATAACCTTCACCCCCGATCTGGTGAGCGAGCCGATCACCTTCCGCCTGGTGAGGGACTTCGACCTGGTGATCAACATCCTCCGGGCGGAGATCGATGAGATGGGCGGCCGCCTCATGCTGGCGCTGGAAGGCAGCGGGCCGCAGATCCAGAGAGCGGTCAAGTATCTCGAGGAAGCGGGCGTCCAGGTGCAGGAGCTCAAGGAGTTCATCCGCAAGGACGAGGTTCGGTGCACGAACTGCGGCCTGTGCATTTCCATCTGCCCCGTGTCCGCCTACCAGGTGGACAAGGCCACTTGGAAGGTGGTCTTCCTGAACGAGAAGTGCATCGCCTGCGGCATGTGCATCGATGCCTGTCCACCGGGGGCCATCAAGCTCCGGGCTCAGTCGTGAGCCGCCAAGCAAGGTTTTTATGCACCCAAGCGATTAGCCGACCGCCTGCGCTAGTAGCGAGGATATCGAAAGGCAAAGGTATGGAAATGAAAAAATTGGCATTCGCCGTCGCCATGGTTTTCATCATGTTCTCAGGCATAGCCCTGCAGGCCGGGGCATCCGCCTCCTCGACCCATGTGAACGTCCCCCAGCTCGTGGTCGAGGAAGGGGCTGCAGCCGAGGAAGGCAACCACACCAGTCCCGGAAGCGAGGGCGGCCTCGTGGTGGCGCTGGGCGGCATAATCGTGGTCGCGGGCTTCCTGACCGCGATGCTGCTCATGACGTTGAAAAAGCGCAAGTTGAAAGGCATCTGAGCTCGGCCAGATGTCAACGGCCTTCTGCCTTTCTGCTCTTCGTTCGATCATCCTAGGGAAGTTCTAAGCTTCCCTGGATGCATTTCTCAACTAATTATCGAGGAGGCGCGTTACTGCCGGACGATTCCGAACCGATCGTAAGGAGACATTTCGAGTATCGGGAGACGGCGGTCACCATCCTCGCTCAGGAGCGGTTCATGAGTCTCGCGGACAATTCCATCTTCGATACCAGGGAGGTCGTCGAGCGCTTCATCGCCTTTGACCACCTGTTCCAGGACACGCTCGAACCTTACCATGAGCCAGATGACGCGCACCCCATCATCAAGCACATGTGCGACGCGGCCCGGAAGGCGAACGTCGGACCGATGGCCACGGTCGCCGGGGTGGTGGCCGAGGAGGCCGTCAAGGCCATGATGCAGGCGGGCGCAAGACAGGCGGTAGTGGACAATGGAGGGGACATCGCCATGTTACTTTCCGAACCGATCGACGTGGGCATCTTCACCCTCAACTCCCGATTCGCGGGATTGGGCCTGCACTGCATTCCCTCGCCGGAGATCCAAGGCATCTGCACTTCCTCGAAAACGGTCGGACCATCGCTCTCGTTCGGCGTGGCCGATGCGGCCACGGTCGTGTCCAGGGATGTGACCCTGGCGGACGCATGCGCCACGCGGCTCGGGAACCTGATAACATCCGACGATGAGGAGATGGTGCGCAAGGCGTTGGACGATATCATGAACATCGAAGGCGTGGATGGAGCGTTGGTCATGGTGGGGGAGAGATTGGCCTTCAAGGGATCCGTTCCCAAGCTGGTGAGGATCGGAGACTCAAAGGAATCGGTGGCTAGGCGGGAATTCGGTTGAGCCGGTTCTCGGCGCTCACCGATACCATGATACTATGATGCTCTCTGTCCCGATCCGCCACCTCAAGAACGGAGAGACTTGGCTGCTGAGGGACTCTTGGCGCACGTCTCTGCATTTCGAATCAGGCTGCAGGTTGCTCAGGTAAACTCCACAGGCCTCGGCGGGCAGTCGTATGGATTGCATTTCTCTACCAGCTTCTTTGGATAGAGATACGACATAGCCGCCACGGCGACCAGTGCACCGGAGAATTCGGCGATCATGAACAGAACCCCGCTGGACGGCGCGATCCCGCAGAAAGCGTAGGTGAACATCCGACAGAACGTCACCACCGGGTTCGCGAACATGGTGCTCGAGGTGGTGATCAGGAGCCCTCCGACCAGCAGGCCCACAGAAAGGCTCGTCATTTTTGACCTTCCCCTGACGCAGCCGTAGATCACAGCCAGAAGCAGGAATGCAGCCAGCGCTTCCGTTATGATCACGAACGGCCCCTTGGTGTTCTCCGACACCACCAGGAGTTGTTGCACGGTATCGTAGTACATCAAATGGGTGAGCAGCAGCCCTACGAACCCGCCTGAGAACTGCGCTCCGATATAGACCGCCGCATCCTTCTTTCTCATCTTCTCGGACACCACCATCGCGACGGTGACCGCGGGATTGAAATGCGCACCGGACACCGGCCCGAAAGCCTCTATGACAGCGAACAGAACGAATGCCACCGCCATCGCGTTCATGAGGACCGCCAATCCGGCATCAAGATGGAAGACCTGCACCGGAAGGATGCACGAGCCTATGGCGGCGATTATCAACGTCATCGTTCCCAGGAACTCCGCCAATGCCCTTCTCCCCAGTGTTGGCAACATGTAGCTATTCCCCCAACGGAATCAGGCGGCCTTCCTTGTCATTAGGCAATAGGCATCCATCAGCAAGATCCTCGTCTTCAATCGCAGCCCTCCCTGCCCATCAGGTGGTTCCCCCTGAAACCATCTCTTCGGGCGCAATTTGATTTTAGAATTAAATAGTTAGTGATTGACTCTAATAATAGACTTCATTCCCCTCTCGCCAAATGCGAATGCAACTTCGCGCCCCTAGGGGAGCGGGATGTCATGAGAGAACGACTCGACGCAAGGACGCGGAAGACCGCGCCTCCGATTCCCGACTGGATGGAACGGTCTCGCCACAAGTTCTAGAGCTTCGGGAGATCCGGGCTCGATCCTTTGGAGCATTTTATCGCATTCGCCCGGGAAGGCAGTACCTTCCAGTCCCATGGCTCAGATATCTTGAGAATGGAATGGAGCAGGGCTCTCGCCGCCGGGACCGGAACGCCAGCCTCGGGCCATCTCAGTCATTCTTAAGTATGCATTCTTCTTTCTCGTATCCAGTGCTACAGGTGAGCAAGTGACATTGCGATTGGCCGTGCCGAACAAGGGAAGGCTGAGCGAGAGCTCGGTCCAGCTGCTGAAACAGGCCGGCCTCGAGATCGAGGACTCGGACGACCGCAAGTTGTTCGCCGCTGTGAAGAAGCGGGACTTCGCGGTCATGTTCGTCCGTGCCCAGGACATCGTCAACTTCGTCTCCATGGGCGCGGTGGACGTGGGTATCACAGGCAAGGACCTGGTGCTCGAGGCTGGGTTGGACGTCAAAACTCTCCGCGACCTCAACTTCGGGCATTGCCGCCTGTCGGTGGCGGCGCCGGATAGCTCGGGCATCGTCACCGTGGATGACGTGAAGGATGGCTCGGTGGTAGCGACCTCGTTCCCCAACGTCACGCGCAAGTTCTTCGCCAAGGCAGGAAAGAGGATCAAGATCACCACCATTTCCGGAGCGGCGGAGGTCACGCCGCACTTAGGGGTGGCGGACCTCATCGTCGACCTGGTCTCCTCCGGTTCCACCTTGAAGGTCAACCACCTCAAGGAGATCGCCATCATCGCCAAGTCCAACGCGGTCATGATCACCAATGAGAAGGTGTTCAAGAAGAAGAAGGACGAGATAGAGGAGCTGGTGGCCGCCGTCGAGAGCGTGGAGAACGCGGCCAACAAACGCTACCTCATGGCCGATGTGCCGGTCAAGTCCCTGGAAGCGGTGCGCAAGCACTTTCCTGGCATCGCCGGGCCGACGATCATGAACATCATGGGTCGGGATGACGTGGTCGCCATCCACGTGGTCATCGAGAAAGACAGTGCCTATGACGCCATAGCCAAATTGAAGCGCCTGGGTGCGAGCGGCATATTGATCGTCCCCATCGACAGAATGGTCCCCTAGGTGGTCGCATGAAGAAAGAATGGCAGAGGAGCACCATCCGGGACATCCCGCTGTACTACAACCCCAAGGTCTCGGGCATCCGCATGGACACCTCCACCAATCCCCTGGGCGCGAATCCAGCGATCAAGGAGGCCCTCCGGGAATGCGCGGACATGGACCTGAACCAGTACCCTTCGCCCTACTCGGACGGATTGAGAGAGGCGCTGGCCAATCTCTATGGCCTGGATCCGGACAACTTCGTGGTCGGCAACGGTTCCGACGAGGCCCTGGACATCATCTTCAAATCGTTCATGGAACCGGGCGAGACGGTGGTCATGCCCTATCCCTCGTACTCGCTGCACGGCTACTTCGTCAAGGTCAACTGCGGCCGCGTGACCATGGTGGACCTGACCGACGATTTCCAATTGGACGTGGACGTCATGTGCCGGGCGAAGGGCAAGATGGTGATCATGTGCACTCCGAACAACCCTACCTCCAACCTGTTCCGGCGCAAGGACGTGGAGCGGATACTCGAGGAAAGGGAAGGACCGGTGGTGGTCGATGAGGCCTACGGGGAGTTCTCCGGTGGATCGTTCATTCCTGACGTGGAGAGATTCGACAACCTCATCGTCACCAGGACATTCTCCAAGGCCTATGCCCTGGCGGGCATGAGGATCGGCTATGCGGTGGCAGGCAAGGACCTGGCGAACGTCATGCAGCGGGTGAAGATACCTTATTCGCTCAACCGCGTCTCGGAGCGGGTGGCGATAAGAGCGCTCCAGCACCAGGAGTTCGTGCGAGAGAGCGTTCGCATCGTGGACCAAGGACGCAAGCAGCTCCAGTCGGGACTGAAGAAGCTCGGACTGAAGGCATATCCGTCGGAGGCGAACTTCATCCTGTTCAAGAGCCCCATCCGATCCTCGTCGCTGGTGGAGAGACTCGCAGAGAAAGGGATCATGATACGGGACTTCGGCAGCAAGCGCCGGCTGGATGATTGCGTGCGCACCACCGTCGGCACCAAGGAGATGAACGTTCAGCTCCTGGCCAAGCTCAAAGAGGTGCTGGGCGAATGCCAGTGAGGATGACCATCGCCGATTACGGGGTAGGGAACCTGCACTCCATCCGCAAGGCGTTGGAGAACTGCGGCGCCTCGCCCTACGTCGTCGACGATATGCGTAAACTGTTGAAGGCGGACTGCATCGTCCTGCCGGGCGTAGGCGCTTTCGACAAGGCCATGGAGAAGCTCCGTCCCATCCGCGATAGGCTGGTGGAGAAACTGGATGATGCCATCCCTTGCCTAGGGATCTGCATCGGGGCGCAGATACTGTTCCAGGGGAGCGAGGAGGGCAAGATGCCCGGCCTCGGGTTCTATGCTGGCCAGGTGACCAGGCTGAAGGCGGAGAGGGTCCCGCACATGGGCTGGAACTCGGTGGAATGCCAGGACCAGATCTTCGAGGGCATCGACTCGCCCTACTTCTATTTCGCCCATTCATATAGCGGAAGACCGGAGGAGGATGTGGTCATCGGAACGACCGACTACTACGGCAATTTCCCTAGCGTGTTCCTCAAGGGCAACACGTACGGCACCCAATTCCACCCCGAGAAATCGTCCGATTCGGGGATGAGGTTCCTGCGGAACTTCGTGCGCTTCGCGGAGGATCGCCTATGAGGGTCATCCCCGCAGTGGACATCCTCGAAGGCAGGGTGGTGCAGCTGGTCGGAGGCAAGCCCGGAACGGAGCAGATCGTACTCCCCGACCCGGTAGAGGTGGCCAAGGACTGGGAGCGCCAGGGCGCGCCCATGGTGCACGTAGTGGACCTGGACGGAGCGTTGGGAAAAGGTGGGAATCTCACCCTGGTCAAGAGGATACTGGAAACGCTCAAGGTCCCGGTCCAGGTGGGAGGGGGCGTGCGGACCACGGCCACCGTCAAACAGTATCTAGACTGGGGGGCGAACCGGGTCATAGTGGGCACCAAGGCCATCGCCGATGCCAACTGGCTAAGGGACGTGGTTAACGATCATCCGGGCCGGATCGTCCTCGCTCTGGACGTGGCCAAGGGCATGATCCAGGTGAAAGGATGGCAGGAATCGTCCCGTATCACTCTGGATACGATGTTCGATCTCATTCGCGACCTACCTCTGGCGGCGGTGCTGCACACCGACGTGGACGTGGAGGGCCGTGCGCAAGGCATAAATCCGACCGAGGTGCGTAGCTTCGTGGCAAGATGCCCCCACCCGGTCATCGCGTCCGGGGGGATTCGCTCTATGGACGACGTCAGACTGCTGGAGAGCATCGGCGTCGAGGGAGCGGTGGCAGGAATTGCGCTCTACACCGGTAGGCTGAACCCGGCGGAGCTCTGGAGGCGGTCTAAATGAGGACTGCGGAAGTGAACCGAAAGACAAGGGAGACGGATATAAAGGCGAAGATAGAGCTGGATGGCAAAGGAACGGCGAGAGTGGATGTCGACGATCAGTTCCTCACCCATATGCTAGAGTCCCTGACCAAATACGCCTCTTTCGACGTGGTCCTCCAGGCCAAAGGAGACAACGAGCACCACCTCATTGAGGACGTGGCCATCGTCCTGGGCACGGCCATGCAAGAGGCCATAGGCAAGCGGCCGATAGAAAGGATCTCCTCGGCCACGGTGCCAATGGACGATGCCCTGGTCACGGTGGCCCTGGACCTCATCGACCGTCCTTATGTGGACATAGATTGCCCGGACCCGCTCTATCAACACTTCCTGCGCTCCTTCGCCATGAGCGGCGGGATGACCTTGCACGTGCTGGTGGTCCGAGGGTTCGACGAGCACCACATCGTGGAGGCGACGGTGAAGGCGCTCGGTCTGGCGTTGCGCCAGGCGGTGGTTCCGCGAGCGGACCTGCTCAGCACCAAGGCCCAGCCCAGAGTGAGGAAGAAGTGATGCTCGCCAAGAGGATCATTCCCTGTCTGGACGTCAAGGACGGCATCACGGTCAAGGGGATCAAGTTCGTCGATCTGCAGGACGTGGGAGAGCCGCCGCAGATGGCCGCCGAGTACGAGAGGCAAGGAGCGGACGAGATCGTCTTCCTGGACATCTCCGCCTCGGCGGAGGGAAGGAAGACGCTAATGGACGTGGTCGAGAGGACCGCCGAAAGGCTGTTCGTGCCTTTGACCGTGGGCGGAGGGATCCGGTCCAAGGAGGACATGCGCACCGCCTTGAACGCCGGAGCGGATAAGGTCTCCGTGAACACCGTGGCGGTGCAACGGCCGGAGGTCATCAGCGAGTGCGCCCAGGACTTCGGAAGCCAGTGCGTGGTGGTCGCCATAGACGCCAAGCGCGAAGGGACCTCCTGGAAGGTGTACACCCATGGAGGTCGACGGCGAACAGAGGTGGACGCGGTGGAATGGGCCGGACGGGTGCAGGATCTGGGAGCGGGCGAGATACTGCTCACCAGCATGGACGCGGACGGCACCAAGGACGGTTACGATATTCCTCTCACCAGCAGAGTGGCGGAGGCGGTGGACATCCCGGTGATCGCTTCCGGGGGCTGCGGCAATGCCAGTCATATCTACGAAGTTCTATCCCAGACCAAGGCGGAGGCGGCCTTGGCAGCTTCCATATTCCATTACAACGAGCTCACGGTGCAGCAGGTGAAAGGCTACCTGCGCGAAAGGGGGGTGGCGGTGCGATGACCTTGCCGCTGAAATTCGATGAGAAAGGCTTGATCCCGGTCGTAGTGCAGGACTCTGAGACCAACGAAGTGCTGATGATGGCGTATGCGAACCTAGAGGCATACAACAAGATGATCGAAACGGGCAAGACGCACTTCTGGTCCCGTTCCCGACAGAGGTTGTGGATGAAGGGCGAGACCTCTGGCAACGTGCAGCACATCGTCTCCATCCAGACCGATTGCGATGCCGATTGCCTGCTGGTGAGGGTGAAGCAGACCGGGGTGGCCTGCCATTTGGAGCGCCCCTCTTGCTTTGGAGATGTTCTGCATGGCGATCTGAAAGGCACGGCAGCCATCTTGCCGGAGCTGAAGCGGGTGATCAAGGACCGCAAGGAGCATCCGCTCGAGGGCTCGTACACCACCACCCTGCTCAAGAACGAGGACAAGATGCTGAAGAAGGTGGTGGAGGAAGCGGCGGAGATCGCCCTGGCGTGCAAAGGCCAGGACAAGCAGATGCAGACCTGGGAGGTGGCCGACCTCATCTACCACCTGATGGTGGTCATGGAGGGAAAGGAGATACCTCTGGAAGACATCTACCGCATGCTATCGGAAAGGAGGAAGTAGATGCGCATCGACCTGCACTGTCACACCCTGCTCAGCGACGGGGAGCTGCTTCCCATCGAGCTCGCCCGGCGGGCGGTCGTCAAAGGGCACACGGCCATCGCCATCACCGATCATGCCTCCCTCTCCAACCTGGACCGCCTGATCAACGAGGCCAGGATCGATGCCGAGCTGGCCCGTGAATGGAACATCGAGGTGCTCGTGGGCGTGGAGATCACCCACGTCCCGGTCCGCAGAATATACCAAGTGGCGGCGGAAGCCAGAAGGAAAGGCGCCCAGATCATCGTCATCCACGGGGAGACGATCAACGAGCCGGTGGAGAAAGGCACGAACCTGGTCGCGGTCAGCAATCCGGACGTGGACATCCTCGCTCACCCAGGCTTCATCACCATGGAAGAGGTCGAGCTGGCGAAGAAGAACGACGTGGTCCTGGAGATCACCTCCCGCAGATCGCACAGTTCCACCAACGGACATGTTGCCAAGTTAGCGCTGCAGGCGGGAGCGAAGATGGTGGTCAACACCGACGCCCACGCTCCCTCCGACCTCATCGACTACGAGACCGCGATCAACGTCGCCCTGGCAGCGGGCCTGCCTCGAGGGGACGCAGTGAAGGCGGTGAAGGACACTCCTTTGCAGATGCTCAAGAAGGTGAAAGGCCGATGAAAGTGCTGAAGTTCGGAGGTTCCTCGCTGAAGAACGGCGAGGCTCTGAAACGGGTCTGCCGCATCATCGCCGCCGACGACGAATGGAAGGTGGTGGTGGCCAGCGCTTTGTCCGGCGTCACGGAGGAGCTGATACAGTTCGTCTCCCAGCTTCGGAAGGAAGAGGAGGTTGAGGTCTTCATCAAATCCTTGGAGGAGAAGCATGTGGCCTTGCTCAAGGAAGCGGTCTCCAACGAGGGCATCCGCAAAGCATCCTGCGCCAAGGTCAAGGAGAAGATCCTGCGCCTGGAGAGAGCGCTCTATGGCTTCTGCTATCTGGAGGAGCTCACCCCCCGCACCAAGGACATCGTGCAATCGTTGGGCGAGAGGCTCTCCGTCGTACTGGTGGCCGCGGCCCTGCAGGACATGGGCGTGAAGGCGGTGGCGGTGGACGCGGACGAGCTGGGCATCATCACCGATGGAGTCTACGGAGCGGCGACGGCGGACCTGGAGGCGACCAGAAAGCACGTCTGTCCGAAGGTGCGGGCCATGTTCGATCATGGCGAGACGCCCGTGGTGACGGGATTCTTCGGACGCACTCCGGAAGGCCACGTCACGGTCTTCGGACGCAACGGCAGCGATTACTCCGCTTCCGTCATAGCGAACGTCCTCAACGCCGATGCATTGGAGATCTGGAAGGACGTGGACGGTTTCATGTCCGTCGATCCCAAGATCGTGAAGGAGGCGGTGCCCATCGATACCCTTTCGTACGATGAAGCGGCCGAGCTCTCCTACTTCGGAGCGCAGGTACTGCACCCTCGGACCGTGGAGCCGGCAAGAATGAAGAACATCACCATCTTCGTGAAGAACGTCTTCAAGCCGGAGGTCAGGGGCACGGCCATCCAGCCCTCGGGAGTGCAACGGGCGCAGACCATCAAATCCATCTCCTTCATGAAGAACATGGCCATCATCAAGGTGTATGGCGCTGGAGCGGGGTACAAGGCAGGAGTCATGTCCGAGATCTCCTCCAAGCTCACGGATGCCGGGGTCAATATCTACTCGGCCGCCACGTCGCAGACGTGCATCGCCTTCCTGGTGAGCAAGCATGATCTGCCGTTGGCGCAGGACGCCCTGGAGGAGAGCAAGAAGGGCGTCATCGAGAAGATAGAGACGGTGGACGACATCGCCCTGCTCTGCGTGGTCGGCGAAGGCCTGGGCTATGAGAAAGGGATAGCAGCCAGGGTCTTCTCGGCCGTGGCGAGCGAAGGCGTGAGCGTGAACATGATCTCCGCCGGCGCTTCCCTCGTGGCATACCATTTCACGGTCGACCGGCAGAACCTTGAGCGAACCATCAAAGCGATACACAAGGAGTTCTTCTCCGAAAATGTCCCCCAAGCGAGCTGAACGAATAGCCTTCCAAGGCGTGCACGGCGCCTATTCCGAGGACGCGATACTGCAGTTCTTCGGGAAGGACGTGGACACCATTCCCTGCAACGAGTTCGAGGAGGTCTTCCAGAAAGTGGAATCGAGCGAGGTCTCGCACGCCGTCCTGCCAATAGAGAACTCGATAGAGGGCAACGTCACGGTCGTAAGCGACCTGCTGCTGGAGAGTGATCTCACCGTGACCGGCGAAGTCCTAGTGGCAGTGCGCCATTGCCTCATTTCTCATCCTGCTTCGAAGATGCAGGACGTCAGGAGGGTCTACAGCCATCCGCAAGCCCTTGGCCAATGTCACGCATTCCTTTCCAGCCATCCAGAGTGGGAGAAGGTCCCGGCTTTCGACACGGCGGGCAGCGTACGCATGATCAAGGAACGAAAGCAGAAGGATGAGGCGGCCATCGCTTCCAAGCGCGCCGCCTCCTACTACCAGATGAAGGTCTTGAAGGAGGACATCCAGTCCGTTCCCCGGAACTATACGCGCTTCTTCGTGGTGGAGAAGAGCACGTCCATCCTGCCAGTGGGCGATCGCACTTCCCTGGTCTTCGCCACCAAGAACATACCTGGAGCATTGTATCAATGCATAGGGGCGTTCGCCCAGCGCAACGTGAACCTCTCCAAGCTCGAGTCCCGACCGAGGAAAGGTCGCACCTGGGAATACGTGTTCTACGTGGACGTCGACGGCCACGTGAACGATACCAAGGTCAGCGAGGCCATCGCGGAACTGGTACGCAAATCATCCTTCGTCAAGGTCTTCGGATCATACGTCAAAGCGAAGCCGCCATCGGACTAGAGCATCGCATCCAACGTGGACGAGATGTGCTTGAGGCCCTGCTGGAAATCAGACCTTCCGCAGGAGAATGTGACTCGGATCGCCCCTCCGATGCCGAAGTATCTTCCCGGGCATACCGCCGTCTTGTGCTTCCTGAATAGTCTCAGAGCGAACTCCTCGTCGTTCAGACCTTTCGGCAGCATGGCGAGGAACATCAGGCCGCCGTCCGGTCTCCGCACCTTGACTCGTTCCTCTTCCTTTAGCCATTCATCCAGCACTGGAAGGTTGTGCTTGGCCATGCGCAGCACCCGGTCCCGGAACCATTGCTTTTCCCGCACCGCCCGATAGGCCACGGCCATGGAACGGGACGGAAGGTGATAGGTGGAGTAGAGCCTGGTCATCCTCACCTTCTCCACGATATCCTCCGATCCGACGAGCCATCCTATCCGGAGTCCGCCCAGTCCCCAGAGCTTGGTAATGCCGCAGGTCGAGACGCCATTTTCACCCAGGTTGCAGACCGGCTTCGAAGGCCGTGCATAGGACATCTCCCGGTAGATCTCATCGCACAGCACCGGGACGCCCTTCCTCGCTGCCTCCTCTAGGACCGCTCTCAGCTCTTCGTCGGACAGCATTCTTGCGGAAGGGTTGTGCAGGTTCGTGAGCAGGACCGCTTTCGCTCCTCTGTTGATCGCTTTGACGACCTGCTCTGGTGACAAGGAGAAATGGTCCTTGCTCGTTCGTTTGACCTCGATCACCTTAGTGACCATGGCATCTGCCGAAGCCCGCATGGGCACATAGGTCGGCGTTTCGATGGCCACGGCGTCGGTGGGAGGAACGCAGGATTGCAGGAAAAGATAGTTCGCGTTCTGCGCCCCGCCCGTGAGGACGATCCTGTTCTCCTTGACCCGGTACTGCTTAGCCAATAGTCGAACCAGCTTCTCCTCCAGCTCCAGGTCGTCCAGCCAGGCCTCGCCACCGATGCATGGATCGAAACCGTCCCCGAAAGGCGTCGGCGCCCCGGAATGGTCTAGATCTATGGCTGCCCCTCGGCACTTGATGAGCCAGTCCTCGAGAAGGAACGGCGCGAACCTCATTCTTTGCCCTTCACCACATTGGGGGCGGTGCGATACTCGCCGTCCCAGAAGAGCAGCGATTTGCCTCGATCGTAGTTGCTCCAGACCTCAGTGTGCACGATCTGGCCGAGGAACCAGGTGTGATCTCCGACGTCGAATTCGCCCAGGTGCGCTACGCTCTCCATCTTCTTCTTCTCGCTCGTCAGCTTCTTGCATTCGATGTTGAGCCAGCATTCCTTGATTATGGGCGAGCTCGTGCGCTTGCCCTTCATCGGCGTAAGGCCAGCCTCCTTGAACTTGTTCTTGCGCGCGCCCGCTTCCTTTCCGCATACCTCCACGGATCTGACCAGATCCACCGAGGGAACGTTGATCGTGAAGTCCTTCGAGTCGGAGATGAGGCGGTAGATGTTGCGGGAGGTCTTGACCCCGATGCCCACGATCACAGGGAAGAGGGAGAACACGTTGAACATGCCCACCGTGGTCACGTTCCAGTCCAGTTCCTTGTCCCCCGATGCCACCAGCAGGACTGGTGCAGGAGGGAGATGTGCGATTGCATCGAAAATGTCTAGATCTATCTTTTCCGGTTCTTTCGCCATATTTACCACCGGCGAGAAGATTGATGCGCGTTGTAGAAAAACCTTAGCACCCTTGAGAGCGATAGGACGATGGGTTTTCCTGACGACTAACGCTTCCTTATGCAGCTGCCGATGACGCGGAACTCCCCGCCCCAGTAGAGGATCGCCCGCTCCCGCAGCTCGCCTTGCACGGATTCTCCGTGCACCACTTCGCCCAGGAACCAGACGTGATCTCCAGCGTCGATGATCTGGCGTTTCCTGCATTCCAGGTTCACCAGGCATTCCTCGATGATGGGTGCGTTGACCACTTTGCCTGGAGTGACCGTGAACCCACATTCCTCGAACTTGTTCGTCTCCCGGCCGCACTTCTGGCCGCAGAAGAGGACCTCCTCCACCAGCTCCCTTCCGGGTATGTTCACCGTGAACTCATCATGCTTGTTCATCAGATCGAACGTGTATCGGCAAGGAGAAACGCCCACTCCAATGACAGGAGGATCGAAGGAGAACATGTGCACCAAGACCACGGTCATCACGTTGCACTCGGCCTTCTCTTTGGCATTGCCGACCGCAACCAAGACCACCGGGAACGCCGGGAAACCCCGGCACGCCCAGATGGGGTTGACCTCCGTCTTCGCCTCCATCGGACCGCAGGGAACATGAGGGTAGTTAAATAAAGCTAATGCTCCCTATCCTTCGCTCGGGAGAGAAGTTTCTAACCTGGTGATATGCTCCCACCCCTAAAGGATGTGGGCTTCTCCGTTCTATGACGGTACATCTGCACCATCTCCCGGAGCGTTACTTCCGCCGTAGCCCAGCGTAGCTCTTGCGAGAATGTTCTTCGCCGCGTTCAGGTCTCGGTCCATTGTCAGCCCGCAGTCCGGGCAGTCGTAGAATCGTTTCTCCAATGGCATATCCTGAACATGGCCACAGCGATGACAAGTCGCAGTCGTTCCAGCGGCGTCCACGAACACTATCTTGCTACCAGCGTTTTCAGCTTTGTAACTCAATAGGGTTGCGAATCTCGCCCAACCAGCATCGCCTATGCTCTTGCCCAATCCGTCGCCCATCATGTCCTGCACATTGAGTTTCTCAATAGCTATCAGTGAATATTCGTTGACAAGCTTCGTGCTTGTCTTGTGCAGGAAGTCGTTCCTTGCGTTCTGAATCTTCTCGTGGATTATGGCGACGGTCTTCTTCGTCTCGTTCCAGTTCTTGCTTCCTTTCTTTTTACTGCTCATCTTGCGTTGCGCGCTCGCCAGTTTGTCCTGATATTTCTTGAAATGCCTGGGATTGGTGACCCGCTCGTCATTGGACAGCCTCACAAAGCATTTCAGCCCGAGGTCTATCCCGACTTCCGGACCATCGTTCGTTCTCGGTGGCATTGTCGGCTCTTCAGCAGTGAAAATTGCGTACCATTTTCCACTGCTCTCGCGCTTCAGCGTCAAAGTCTTTATCGTTCCCTCCATCGGACGGTGCCGGACTATCTTTATCTCGCCGAATGGCGCGACCTTTAGCTTGTCGTCGAGAGAGAACCCCGCCTGTGGATAATGCAGGCTCTTCATGCGGTCGAAGGTCTTGAAGCGCGGAAAACCCGCGTTCTTTCCCTCCTTTCTCAGCTTCACGAACCGCTTCGTAGCATCATTGATTCTGTGTGCGATTTCCTGTTGTGTCTGAGAGAATAGCCCTGCATTCTTGACCATCAACTGCAATGTATTCCTCGTCGGGAACATTCCATAATCCCGATACATATTCTTGGTGTGTTCCAGCAAATCATTCCAAAGTTCTTTAGCTATCCACAGATGCCCGCGCATCTCCGTGTCTTGGAGTTTCGTTGGATAGATTCGGAACTTGTAGGCCCGCATCACATTCCCTTCTGCTCCTCGATGTGTTTTTCTATCATGGCATTCGACACGTGTCCATGTGTGGACACAAAATAGCTCCGGGTCCACAGCGTTGGCAGTCTCCTTTCTATTTCGGGAAACTCCACTCGCAACTCATGGGATGTATAGCCCTTTACCAAGCCTATGAATTTGTTCGGTGAGATCCTCGGATTGGTCTTCACGAACAGATGCACATGGTCTGCGGCTATTGAGAGAGATATGATCTCCGCATCGATTTCAGCGCACTTCTTTCTTATCAATCCATCGAGTCGGCACCGAATGTCGCCGACCAATATGGCTCGGCGGTACTTCGGGCACCAGACAAAGTGGTAGTTCATGAAATGCACCGACGTTTCTGAGCGGTCATATCCCCGAGGCATGATGGACTATGTGGGCATTGGTCATATATGGCGCTTTCTGAGAGGTCGATGAAATTGGCTCGCTTTCATCCCACCGCTGAAGCGTGTGGGATTTCCCGCTTGTCACGAGGTTAATTCTGTGATCTCTAATCCCATTATATGAATGAGGAGCAGCGGACCAAGGCTTTTAACTCGTTCCTGAGAGATTCACTCATGATGAAAACGCAGGCGCGCATCGGGATCATCGGCGGCACCGGGATCTACGACCCGGAGATGTTCGAGCTCAAAGAGACGGTCAAGCTCTCCACTCCTTATGGGGCACCATCGGACGATATCCAGATCGGAGAGATAGATGGATTGACGGTGGCATTGCTCCCCCGACACGGGAAATGGCATGTCTTCCCTCCACATAAGGTCAATTATCGTGCCAACATATGGGCGTTGAAGCAGTGCGGCGTGGAGCGGGTCATTTCGCCCTGCGCCGTTGGTTCTTTGCAGGAGGAGTACGAGCCCGGCCAGATAGTCATTGCGGACCAGTTCATCGATTTCACCAAGAAGCGCGACTATACGTTCTACGATGGAGCGAAGACGGTGCACGTCTCCATGGCAGAGCCGTTCTGCTCCGAGCTGCGTGACGTATTCGTCAAGGAGGCCAAGCGACTGAAGATCCCGCATCACAAGGATGGAACGTACATCTGCATCGAGGGACCGAGGTTCTCCACCAGAGCGGAATCGCTCATGTTCAGGGCCTTCGCGGACGTCATCGGCATGACCCTGTGCCCGGAATGCCAGCTGGCGAAGGAGATGGAGATGTGCTACGTGTCCTTGGCCATGATCACCGATTATGATGTCTGGACCGAGCATCCGGTGGACACGGCCATGATCCTCAAGACCATGGCAGAGAACGTGGACAAGATCCAGAAGCTCATCATGTCCACCCTGCCGAAGATCCCTGAAGCGAGGAAGAAATGCGACTGCTCAGATACGTTAAAGGCGGCAGGTGCCTAGGTCGCGAATGACTCTGGGACTTGATTGATATCTATCCTTGAGTAACCATGACGTGTTGAGCTGACCCTGGACGGAGAACCGGGACGCCGAGGGCTCCACCCCTTCTTGATCAGGATGCGTCCGTACGAAGCACCCTGTGAACCTCGGCCTGCAGCTCGCGAACGGTGTAGGGTTTGCTCACCACGCCCATGAACCCGAAATCCTCTGGCTTGGACATAATCGGATCGCTGCAGTAGCCGCTGGAGACGATGGACTTCACCTTCGGATCGAGAGCTCTGATCTTCTGCATCGCCTCCTGACCACCCATGCCCCCAGGTATGGTCAGGTCCATGATGATGACGTCGAACGGCTCCCCGCGCTTCTTGGCGCGCTTGTACAGTTCGATCGCCTTCTGCCCATCCTCCGCTGTCTCGACCTGATATCCTAGGGCGGTGAGGATCTCACCCGTGATCTCCAGGATGAACTCCTGATCGTCCATCAGGAGGACCTTTCCGTGACCAGGGGGCAGCTCCTCTTGAAGGGGCAGCTCTCCTCCCAGTGGCTCTTTATGGGCCGGGAGGAAGATGGTGAACTTCGCCCCCTTCCCTTCTTCGGACTCCACTGAAATGAAGCCGTCGTGGCGCTTGACGATGGAGTGGGCGATGGAGAGCCCCAGACCGCCGCCTTTCGCCTTGGTGGTGAAATATGGGTCGAAGACCTTGCTCAAACTCGCCTTCGGTATGCCTTTTCCGTTGTCATTAAAGGAGATCATCACGAAATCCTTGTCACTGGGGAGTGCCGCATGAACTCCTCCTCGACCAGCCGCAACGTTCTTCCCCCGGAGACGGATGATCCCTCCCTGGGGCATGGCCTCCCTGGCGTTGATCAGGATGTTGTTGAACACTTGTACCATCTGGATGTGATCCACGTCCACGGACCATATGTCTGGATCTACTTCGATTACATGTCGCACGTTGGAGCCACTGAGGGCGAAGTTCACGGAATCGCTCAGCAGTGACCTGACCGAGGTTCCGCGTTTGATCGGCGCCCCTCCCCGGGAGAAGGTGAGCAGCTGCTGCGCCAGCCCTTTCGCATGGCTTAAGGTCATTTCTGCATCAGAGAGCCTCTCGTGGACCTTGTCACCGGGCTTGGCGTACATCTTGGCGAGGGAGATGTCCCCCAGGATGCCCGTTAGGATATTGTTGAAATCATGCGCTATTCCTCCCGCCAGCAGCCCGATCGATTCCAATCGAAGGCTCTTCTCTGCTTCTTCCTCCATGATGCGCTGCGCGGTCACGTCCCTGAATACGACTATCACGCCGACGATCCGACCGCCTACGTCCCATATGGGAGCGCCACTATCGGCGATGCTCCTAACTTGACCATCCTTGGCGATGAGCGAGGTGTGATTGGCGAGCCCCGTTATACCACCGGTCGAGATCACCCTCTCTACAACATCCAGGCATTCCTCCTTGGTCGATTCATTGAAGATATGGAACACCTTGTGGAGCGAGAGTCCGAGCGCGTCATCGTTCCTCCATCCCGTCAGATCTTCCGCCACCCGATTGAGGAGGACCACGGCCCCATGCTCATCGGTGGCGATGACCCCATCCCCGATGCTGCGAAGCATGACCGCCAACTTATCCTTCTCTTCCTCGAGCTGGATGTTCGTTTCTCTCAGCTCCCTGGTCCTCTCTATGACCCTGACTTCCAGTACATCCTTGGCTTGGCTCAGCGCTTCCTCGGCCCGCTTGCGTTCGGTGATGTCCTGCACCATGCCATGAAGCCCGATGACCTTTCCTTTGTCGTCACGTTTCACACTACCGATTGCAGTCACGCTTCGTATGCTGCCATCCGGACGGACCATATCCAGCTCGAGGTTGTACGGTTCACCTGTAGTGAGTGCTCTATCAACAGCACAACTCAAAGTAGCCCAGCTGGTGGGTGTATAGTGACGCGGATGCTCGGCATAGGTAGGCGCCGGCAATGAGGTGTCTCTTCCGGCAATATCGAATAGCTCCTCTGACCAGGTCACCGTATCGTTTTCAATAAGCCAGTCCCAGATTCCGATATGTGCTAGACGATATGCTTCTTTGAGCCCCACCTGAACAGATGCCAGTTCCAGCTCCGCGCGCTTGCGCTCGGTGATGTCCGTTAGGAAGTTCAGGGTAGCGGGGCGCCCTTCCCATTCGATCAAGACCGCGCTGATCTCGACCCATTTGATGCTTCCATCCCTAGCTAGCAGCCGAAAGGCGTAGCGGGCCGGGACGGCTTCGTTCCTCAACCGCCTCTGGTAGCGCTCCACCACCATGGCGCGGTCGTCTGGATGGATGAACGATGGAAAAGGTTTCGACATGATTTCCTGCTCCGAAAAGCCGGTCATTGCGACGGCAATGGGATTGACCAGCCGGATCATCCCATCCTGCAACACCAGGATGACTTCAGCTGCGCTCTCCACCAGCAGGCGATACCTCTTCTCGCTTTCTCTCAACGACTCCTCGGCGCGCTTGCGCTCGGTGATGTCTTGAAAGGAACCCGATACACTTTTAGTTTTACCCTGTTCCTGATGAGCTGTTGCAACCGCACGTACCCAGCGTCTTATACCTTTCGTAGTAATAATCTCCCATTCCTGATCATACGGTTCACCGAATTCGATGGCCCGCTGTATGGCTTGTTCGGCCATTGGTCGGAAGGCGGGAACAATGAAGCCGATGCCTTCTGGCACCTTCGGCTCACTGTTGGTCAAATCAATTTCAAGGATGCGAAAGGTTTCCTCTGTCCAAGTTTGGGTCAATGTTTCTGCATCAAATGCCCAACCGCCAATTTTCCCAATTCTCTCGGTTTCGCTAAGCAAAGCCTTACTCGTTACTAAATCCGCCTCGGCCCGCTTGCGCTCGGTGATGTCGTCCATCGCCCCTATCATCCGCACCGGCTTACCGCTCGCCTCTCGGACGATGTAGCCACGATCGTCAATCTCCGCATAGGTGCCATCCTTGCGGCGGAAGCGATATTGGTCGGACCAGGACTGCCGCCCTGAGTCGATGGCCGCGTGGACGCCCACCGTGACGCGATCGAGGTCTTCGGGGTGGATCCGGTTCGTCCACGACTCAATGCTCGCCTCGATCTCCTCCGCTCGATAACCAAAGAGCGTTTGGAAGTTCTCGTTCCACCAGATGGCATTGGTTTGGAGGTTCCAGTCCCAGATTGCGTTGAACGTGGCGCGATTCGCCAATTGGAAACGTTCGTCGCTCTGCCGCAGCACCTCATCGATGCGCTTGCGTTCCACGGCATACCGTAAGGATCGGGTCAGAGTCCAAGTGTCGATCTCTCCTTTGACGAGGTAATCCTGGGCACCTCTCTGCACGGCTCTTAGAGCCACCTCATTATCCGACAGACCGGTGAGGACGATTATCGCCGTTGTCGGGGCTACCTGGTTCATCCTAACAAAGGTATCGATACCTTGGCTGTCCGGCAGACCCAGATCCAGGAGGATCACATCGAATGAACCCTTGTCAATAGCTTCGCGAGCTTGGGAGAGCCGGTCGACCTTCTGCACTTGGAATCTGAGAAGAGTGCTCTCTTCGAGCCACATCTCGACCATCCTGGCATCGCCAGGGTTGTCCTCCACCAGCAGCACCCGTGTCTCGCTCTTCATCGTCCCTCACTTCGACGGCAACCTCACCACCGTCAACCAGAAATCCTCGATCTTCCTGACCGCGTTGATGAATTGCTCGAGATCGAGAGGCTTGACGATATAGGCGTTAGCATGGAGGTTATAGCTCTTCAAGACATCCTCCTCATTCCTTGAGGTAGTCAGGACCACCACTGGAATCCGTTTCAGGTCATCGTCCGCTTTGATCTCGGCCAACACCTCTCTGCCATCTTTCTTGGGCAGATTGAGGTCGAGGAGTATCAGGTCCGGCGTCTCTACGTCGACGAACTTGCCTTTCTTCCGCAGAAACTCCATTGCCTCCGCTCCGTCCCTGACGACGGAGAGGCGATTGAAGATCTTCCCCTCTTTGAGAGCCTCGGTCTCCAGGCGAACGTCCCCTGGGTTGTCCTCCACCAGCAGTATCTCGATCGGATTTATTCTTTCTTTCAAGTCATTTGCCTCCTGTCTTCATAATAGAGAAGAAGAACGTCGAACCTTTGCCCAATTCGCTCTCCAACCAGATCCTCCCCCGGTGGCGATCGACTATCCTCTTGGCGATGGCTAGGCCTATTCCAGTGCCCTCGTATTCGCTGCGAGGATTGAGCCTCTGGAAAATTCGGAAGATGCGGTCGTGGTATGCTGGATCGATGCCGATGCCATTATCCTTGACGGCGAAGATCCACTCTTGTCCCGAGCTGACGGCAGAGACACTGACCAGGAGTTTCTCGTCCGGCCTTCGATACTTGATCGCGTTCCCCACTAGGTTCTGCAGCAACATGATCATCTGCGCCTCGTCTGCCAGTACGGTCGGCAAAGGATCGCTCAAGACCACGCCTCCGCTCTCCTCGATCGCCACCTTCAGGTTGTTCAGAACGACACCCATTACGGTATTCATGTCCACCGCAGTGAAGGTCTTTCCCCGGGTCTCGACCCTTGAGTATTGGAGTAAATCGTTGATCATCGTCTGCAGCCTGTTGGCTCCGTCCACGGCGTAGAAGATGAACTCGTCTGCATCCTTGTCGAGCTTCCCCTTGTACCTCCTATCCAGAAGTTGCAGGTAGCTGGAAATCATTCGCAATGGCTCTTGGAGGTCGTGAGATGCCACGTATGCAAACTGCTCCAATTCTTCATTCGAACGGGTCAAGTCCTCCGTCTTCTCTTGAAGTTCCTCGTTCGCCATTCTCAGCTCGGCGGCACGCTCTTCCACCAGTTCCTCGAGGTGGTCACGGTGCCTTCTCAGCTCTTCCTCGTAGCTTCTAATCTCGGTGATGTCTCTGGCGGTGAAGATGATGCCGACTACCTCCCCCCCACCATCGCGGTAGACGGAAGCATTGAACATGAACGGAGTTCTTCCGCCACTCCTGTTTAATAGCTCCAGTTCGTAGTTGGAGAGGCTACCTTCCTTGAAAGCGGCCTGGTAGCCTTTAATCGCGAGAGCCTTTTGAGCGATGTAGTTCTCGAATGGAAAACCAACCATCTCGCTCCTATCGACCCCTGTGGCATTCTCCATGGCCGAGTTGACATCGGTGATGATGCCTTCGGGGCTGATAGCAATCATTGGATCTAGGCTAGCTTCGAAAAGGCTGCGGTTGTACGCTGCCGCCTTCCTGATCTCTTCCTGCACCTTCTTCATCTCTGTCATGTCACGGAAGATGCCCAAGAAACCTGCCCACTTGCCCTCCTTGTCTTTCTGGAGGATGCCGCTGAGCAGTACAGGAACAAGACTTCCATCGGCCTTTTTGAAATCTACCTCCAAGTTCCTGAAACGGCCTTCTCTGCGAAGCAGTTCTGTGAATCTAGTGCGAATCTCCGGATCGGGATATATCTGCAGCGCGGGTTTGCCTTGCAACTCCTTCTCTGCGGAATATCCGAGCATTTCCACTACCGCCCGATTGGCGAGCGTGATGTTGCCTTTGATATCTGAGGTCATTATCCCTTCGTTCAGGGTTTCGAAGATGGTTCTGTACTTCTCTTCGCTGCTCTCCACATTCTCCTCAACCTTCCTTCTCTCCGCGACGGCCCATAACTGAAGAGCGCACAAGAATGATACGATATAGACCATAACGATGGAGAGCGGCCGGTTTACGACGGCGGCGTCTAGATACCCAGGCGGCTTCAGAAACCACCCGAAGACCATGAGGGGTGTCAAGACCAGGGTCAGATAGATAGGGAAGCGCCAGTTCTTAGTCCAAAGGGTGAGCGTGACCGGGATGACATATAGCATCCCGACGGCCAATCCCGTTTTCGAGCTGAGATCCAATAATAAGACTGCCACTGTCGAAGCGGCTATGGCCAGGTATAAGCCATAGGCTTTCCGAGAGGCGTTCCAAGGCAAGCCCATGCATCTCCTCGCTGGATGTCGATCGGATCATTCTTCGATGGCATGACTCGATTTCCATAATATCACTTTGATTGATGGTATTAATACCTTCCTCCTGATTGACCCCCTTGAGATGCGCCCAGAAAGGGCACATGTGCATCTTGCCATATCCCTGACCTAAGAGGGTACGCGACCCTCGGAAGCTAATTCCAATTTCGATCAAACGGGAGTTGTTCGATTCTTGATATATCCTTCCAGAAACACTCATCTTACGATGATTGCCTGGCCTCAGCCTCTGAGGTTGATATCGGCTAAGACCCTCAACCCTTCCTCGATGTGTTTCTTCGGCTGCAACTGGGACGAGAAGACCATTCGGATCATGCCATTCTTATCGATGAGAAATGTCACCCTTCCCGGGGTGTGAGCCAATCCCCACGCGCCATAGATGTCGCGCACCTTGTCGTCCACATCACTGAGCAACCTGAAAGGCAGTTCGTGCTCGACGGCGAACTGCTTGTGCGTCGCCACATCATCCGCGCTCACTCCAAGGACGACCGCCCCGCCTCCCTGGAACTGCTCGTGCATGTCTCGGAACTCGTGCGCCTCCATGGTACATCCCGAAGTGAAGTCCTTTGGATAGAAGTAGAGAACGATCGCCTTCTTGCCGATCAGTTCGGCCAGATCCACCATGTCCCCGTCCTGGTCAGGAAGCTTGAATACCGGTGCCTTGTCTCCAACGCTCAGCATCTTTGACATTTCCATCACCGAGTAGATTCGAAGAGAGCCGGTTCATTATTAATTCTGTCCTAGGAAGCCGAAAAGCTGAACTCGGTGTTGATGCACTTGTTCTATCGAGGAAGGACATGAGCTGCTACCTTAGAAACTTGGACGAGGTCCTGAGAGAAGCGAAGATCGAGGTGAGCACGGAGAACCGCAAGAAGATCGATGAGGTCATCCACAAGATCGCCGGCGTCCACTACAAAAGCTGTCCAGCCGCCTGGAAGGAGGTGAAGCGGCTCATGGCCGAGGATAAGGACGCCCTGGTAAAAAGGATCAAGGAGGAGTTCGCCAAGGCTTGAGGCCCTGGCCGTCTCATTCGTTCAGCAGTTTCCTATAGGCGGCGGCGTCCAGGAGCTGTCTTGCTTCGCTGGGATCGCTCATGCGCACCTTGGCGAACCAGCCTTTCTCATACGGACTATGGTTCAAGATCCCAGGCGCATCGTTGAGCGCTTGGTTCGCTTCCACCACCTCTCCCGCCACGGGACTGTAGATGTCGGAAACGGTCTTCACGCTCTCCACCGCGCCTAACCTATCGCCCTTCTTCACCTTCGCGCCGATCTTGGGCAGTTCCACGTAGACGATGTCCGTGAGCTCCTCTTGAGCGTGGTCGGTGATGCCTATAGTGCTCACATCGCCCTCGGTCCTGAGCCATTCGTGCTCCTTGGTGTAGCGCAATCCTTCTGGAACCAGACTCATCGCAGTCCCCGCCTCGGTATCCAGTTGCCGGATATATGGTTTGCGTGGATTCCGTTGCATCAGCCATCTCCTTCTCCTGAGAGCGTAGCAATCGTTCGGTTGCTTCTCTGAAAAACGATTTATACGCTCGACCGCTTCGATTGCCCGATCAGATGAAGATCGTGGTCCACGGCGTGGTGCAGGGGGTCGGCTTTCGCCCGACGGTGCATCGGATCGCCACCTCCATGGGATTAAGCGGATACGTCCAGAACAATGGCTCTAACGTGGTCATCGAGGTCGACCGGGACGGAGAGGAGTTCGTCCGACGCTTGAAATCAAACCTTCCTGCACTGGCACGCATCGATTCAATCGAAATGGAGGTGGGACTCGAGGCCGCAGAACTGGGCACGGGATTCAGGATCGTGCACAGCCAGCCGGGGACGAGGGGGGTGGGCATTCCCAACGACGTGGCCATCTGCCCGACCTGCCATCGAGAGATGTTCGACCCTAGGGACAGGAGGCATTTGTTCCCATTCACGAACTGCACGGACTGCGGCGCCCGCTTCACGGTCATAGAGGACCTGCCATACGACCGAGAGAAGACCTCCATGCGAGATTTCCCCATGTGCGAGGAGTGTCGCCGGGAGTACGAGGATCCTGCGGACCGAAGGTTCCACCACCAGACCATCTCCTGCTCGAAGTGCGGGCCTTCTTTCTATCTCCTCGACAAAGAGGGGGAAAGGGTCGATGGAGACGCCGTCCGCACCTTCGCCTCATTGCTGGAGCAAGGCGCTATCGGCGTGGCAAAGAGCTGGGGCGGGATGCACCTGTGCTGCACGTTGCCAATCCTCCCCAAAATGCGAGAGTGGTACCGGCGGAAGGAGAAACCGTTCGCGATCATGGTGCGAGACCTGGATGCGGTGCGTCGGTACGGGGAACCAGAGCCGTTCGAAGAGGAGCTGCTCACCTCTACCCACCGCCCCATCGTGCTCATCAGGAAGAAGGAAGACGAGGTCACGGAGCTCATCTCGCCTGGCCTGGGCAACATCGGCCTCTTCCTTCCCTACACGGAGATGCAGCAGCTGCTCTTCCACTATCTGAAATTGGATGCACTGGTGATGACCTCCGCCAACGTCCCCGGAGAGCCGATGGTGCTGCGAGATGAGGACGCTCTCGATCTTGGAGCTGAGTATTGCCTGCTGCACAACCGCCAGATCATCAACCGCTGCGATGATTCCGTGGTGCGAGCGTTCGGCAGGAACACCTTCTTCATCCGCAAGTCCCGGGGCCACGTGCCTTCCAGTCTACCTTTCGATGCCAAGGGCAGCGCCATTGGCGTGGGAGCGCAGGAGAATATCGCCGGTGCGCTCGCCTTCCATGGTCGCATTCATCAGACGCAGTACATCGGCGACGGCTCTTCCTACGGTGTGATCGAGTTCCTGGAGAGCGCGCTGGACTATCAGATGCGCCTGCTTGGTGTGGATCGCGTCGATGTCATTGGCATGGACCTGCATCCTGGATACGCGACCCGCAAGCTAGCCAGGCGACTAACTGAGAAGTACGGAGCGATGAGTGTAGAGGTGCAGCACCACTGGGCGCATGCGGCCGCGCTCATGGCCGAGAGCGGTCGAGATGAGATGGTCGTCCTCACCCTCGATGGAACTGGCTACGGCGACGATGGAGTTGCTTGGGGAGGGGAAGTGCTCCATGCTACCTACGACTCATACGAGCGCATCGGACATCTGCAGGAGATTCCTTTGCTGGGGGGAGAGAAGGCGGTCTACGACGTCCGCCGTCTGAGCTTCGCTTTCCGGGAAGCTCTTGGCCTAGGGTCCAGTTCCATTCCCGATCACGAGGCGGAGATATTGCGTAAGATGATATCGAAGGCGCCCCGAACGACCAGCTTCGGCCGGGTGCTGGACGCCCTCGCGGATGAGCTGGGGATCTGCCGCTACCGCTCCTACGATGGAGAGCCAGCGATGAAGCTGGAACGGCATCTGGAGCAGGGGAGAGGATCGCTCGAGATCGACGTCGTGCACAAGGGAGGCACGGTGATGACCGTTCCCATGTACGGACAGATGCTCGAATCCAACGGTACGGCGGACGACAAAGCTCGTTCCATGGTCCTGGCAATGCTCGAAGGGCTGGTGGACATCGCTGCCGACAGAGCGCGGAGCGCGAATCTCAAGGAGATAGGCATCACGGGTGGAGTGTCCTACAATCACACCATCACCGCGATGGCTCAGCGGTTGGCGAAGGAAAGGGGGCTGGAACTTGTTTGCCCGAATTTGTTACCCAACGGGGACGGGTGCATATCCACTGGTCAATGCGCCATCGCCCTGAGGAAGAGCACCAGCAGATGAGTTATGGCGGAATCGGTACCGAGCTTCCGTGGCGCAAATGATTGATATTGGCTCGACCATGCCTATTCCCGGAGAAGATAGGATGCACAAGCTCTGGACCGTGGCCGCTGCCCTGCTCATTGTCCTAGGCACGACGTTGGTAGCGATAGCAGCGGGACAGACAGCCGTCTCACCAGATGGCAACGCATCAACATCGCGGTTCCAGCTCGCTGCTCATGCCGACGGGACGGTCAAGGGCGTGATCAAGGACGTCGACGGAAGGGCTGTGGACAAGGCCGATGTAAGACTGATGAACGGAACGGTGACGTCGGCTGCCATGATCACTTCATCCGACGGGGCATTCTCGTTCACGTTGACAGCAGGCATCTACAATCTGACCGTGAACAAGACGGGTTACCAGATGTACCAACGGCCTGTAACTCTCGTACAAGGTCAGACTCTCGATCTGGGCACGGTGACGATCTCACGAGCGCCGGACTACCTCTGGGCTGTCGTTGTGGGTGTCATCATCCTGGGAGCGGCATTTCTAGCGGTGCTCATGCGACGAAGGCAACGACTGAGAAGTTGAAGCAGGTCATGTGTCGGGGCTAGCGTTCATTCCTTCAGCTTGCGTGACTTACCCGCCACATCCAGATCGGTCAATCGCTCATCCGGGAAGCGTGTCGTGGGAAATGAGAAATGCATCTGGCGGAACCGCCATTTCCCGTCCAACTTCTGTAAAACCGCAGTGAAGCGCATGGGCCAGACGAACCTCTCCCCGCGCATGAACTCAGTCAGCACGTTGGACGCCCCTCTTGCCACCTCGGCCACTTTCTCCTCGTCGCTCATCGGGCCGTCCACGAGCTTCTTGATGTACCGTAGGTGATTGCTGATCGCCTCTTCCTTGGGAAGCAGCTTCTCCACGAAGGCATTGCAGTCCAGCCAAGCGATCTCGCCCTCCACCTGTATCGCCGCCCGGTCCACGTGCCAGTAGACGTCGCCCCAGCTCCTCCAGTCGGATTCGATGAGCTTTCTGGCCGCCTCCATCTCCCGAGCCCAGCGTTCGTCCCCGGCCATGATCCCGCTGGTGCTGATGACGCACACCCTTCCATCCGAGGGAAGGAGGGAGCGAATGACCTGGTCGAACTCCTTCTCGCTCTTCTTGGCGTAAGCACCCTGCAAGGTCCGCAGGACCTCCCGTACCTGCGCGGCATCATCCTTGGCGGCCTTTTCCCGCTTCTGCCTTCCCTTCATGAAGCACCATCAGGAAACTGGGGGATAATAGCCCTTTCTGGCTTTCGTCCCAGCTCGCTCCGCCCGCAGCGAAATCATTCAATACGCATAGATGGATTCGCCGGTTGGACGAGTCATCCAATGAGCACGCTGATCGTTCTTCTCGATGGCGCCGCGGACGACCGCATCGAGGAGCTGGGAAACCGCACGCCACTGGAGGCCACGGACAAGCGCTTCATCGATTCCGTCGCATCCAGCGGCAGGTTCGGATGCACCGACGCCCGAGGCTACACCCACCTCTTCATGCTGGAGTTCATCGGGGGACGCGCTCTGAACGTGCCGAGAGGGGTCATCGAGGCCATGGGCTATGGCGTCCCGCTGGAGGAAGGAGAGGTCGCCTATCGCCTCAGCCCGGCCAAGCTGCATGACGGAAAAGTGGCTTGGGAATACCAGATGATGTGCGAGGACGAGGCGAAGCTCCGTCTCCTGGCCAAGAAGCATTCCAAGTCCATCTCCTCCCTTCACCCGCAGCTCTTCTTCTATTGCCAAGGCAAGGGCATCCTCAAGGTTCGCTCCGATAGGGTGGAGGAGCTTCCCGCCCCGCCCACACCGGTCAGCATCAAAGGAAGGGAGTTCGGGGAGCTAACTCCATTCATCCAGGAAATGGGTTCGTACAACGGCGGACTGGTGGTCATGCCCTGGGGAGGAGGGAAGCTCATCAAGAAAAGAGATCGAGGTCCACTGCCATCCAGCAAAGGCATGGTGCTCTTCTCCAAGAGCCCCTCCGTGCTCGGCGTGGCCTCCTATTTCGGCCTGGAGAATCATGAAGTGAGCAACTATGCCGAGGGGCTGAAGCGATCGCTGCCTCACCTGGCGGGGGGCAATGTGCTCTGGCACATCGAAGAGACGGACGACATCAGCCACAAGCGGATGCCGTCGAAGAAAGTGGAGATGTTGTTGGACGTGGACCGGTTGCTCAGTTCGAACAAGAAGAAGCTGCAGGGGCACAAAGTGGCTTTCGTCATCGATCATGGCACCTCTTCCCTGAGCGGCGAACATTTGATCATGAAGGTGCCGTTCGCGGTCGGTCCCGCCATCACCAGAGAAAGGGCAGGGAAGAGGTTCTGCGAGATCGAGGAGGATTTCGTCCCGCTGCCCGGACTGCTCGACGCCATCTTGCAGTAAGGCTGAGGATTCTGCATCACCTTGACGATGCGATTCCGATGTTACCACATTTCTCGAGCCAGATGCATCACCTCGGCTCAATCATTATATAGCCGCCGGTCCTTCAATTGGATGAATAATCCAACTGACGAAGAGGGAGAGTTATGGCGACAGCGATTCCCAAAGACATCATCTTCAGCCACGAGGAGAAGAAGGGGAAGAGGTTCGTGCGCAAGCTGCTGGGCAAGGCGCCCACCTTCGTCTGCACCATCGGCAACACGGAGACAGGCAAGATCCCTGGCATCTCCGCAGCGGGAGCGAACCCCCAGATCACTGACTTCACCCCCGCCGCAGACATCGAACTGCTCTATTTCGGCTGGTGCAAGTGCATCAATGGAGTGCCAGTGACGCCCAATGGCATCCCTACACCAGGTCTCATCACCATGTCCGCCATCAAGCTGGCCTCCATGCCGGTGTTCGCAGTGAACGGAGGTGTGAATGTGAGACCGAACTCCCCCTATTTCGAGCTTGGTGGAACTCCGGGCAAGGACATTCGCACGGGAAAGGCATTGGACGACCCACGCAAGGTCTTCGACCACGCTGTGGAAGTGGGCAAGGCCCTGGCCAGGATTTCCGATTACTTGGTCGTGGGGGAATCCATCGCCGGGGGAACCACCACGGCGCTGGGCGTATTGGCGGCCATGGGCTATGATGCGGAAGGCAAAGTGTCCAGCAGCCTTCCGGAGAACCCCCATTCTCTCAAGGCGCAGGTCGTGCGCGAAGGATTGAAGAACGCGCCCTTGACCGTGGAGCAGATGCGGAAGGACCCGATGGCTGCTCTGGCGACCATGGGCGATCCGATGATCCCAGCTGCGGCAGGCGTGATCGTAGGAGCGGCACGCTCCGTTCCCGTCATCATGGCCGGCGGCACCCAGATGGCCGCCGTTCTGGCAGTGGTCAAAGGCATGGATGAGAGCGTTCTCGGTAACGTAGGAATCGGTACCACCAGATGGATCGTGCAGGACAAGGACTCGAGCATCGTTGGTCTGGTGCAACAGATCGCACCGGTGCCCGTGATCGCGGCCAATCTGGATTTCAGCCATTCGAGGCATGAAGGGCTGCGCATCTACGAGACCGGCCTGGTCAAGGAGGGCGTGGGGGCTGGTGGCTCGTCCATCGCTGCCATGCTTACTACCAGAGGACGAGTGGACGCGGCCGCCCTGTTGAAGGAGATCGAGGAGAACTACGAGAGGTTGATGGCCAGGAAGGCTTAGTCTTTCTTTCTTTTCTTCAGGACCTTCTCCGCGAACCTAAGATCGGCGACGGTGTTGATGTTCACGGCGAAATCCTCCAGCTCCGTGAGCATGTATGCCTCATCGAGGTACTCGTTGCGGAGCATCATGTCCCGGTCCACGATGCTGATGCCACAGGGAACGGCCATCTGGCCGTTCATCTCCATGGTGAAGGTCGGCTCCGCGTTCATCCTCTGGAACACCTCCACCGGCACCCCGACCACAATGGATGATTTCTTGGACCGATAGAAGGCCGTGACCACGGCGTCGATGGAGGATGTCCGGAGGAGAGGCATGTCCGCTGGCACCACCAGTATGTAGGGGGTGGAGAGCAGATACATGGCATAGCGAAGGTCCTGGACATAGCCTTCGCCGGGGGTGCGCACGAACCTATATCCTTGGGATTGGACGTGCCTCTCCGTGTGGGGCGTGTTCCGGCTCACCGAGACCACGACCTCCGAGATCTCCTTCGAGCCTTTGAGCGCCTCCAGCACACGATCGACCATCGGCTTGTCAAGGATCTCGATCAGCGGTTTCTCTTGCTTCAGCTCGCCTATCCTCGTTCCCCTGCCGCCAGCGGTCACCACCGCACTGACTCGAGGCATCTGATCACCAATACCAGCGTCATCAGCACTATCGGTCGAGCGATCTCGTTCGTCGCTCCCAGCACGTCTCCGTTCACGATGCCGAAGGAGCGCATGGCAAGCTTCGCCAGCACCGCTCCGACCAGGGAGCTGACGAGCACCAAGGAAAGGCCGATGACCACTACCCAGATGTCGCTCCATCCGGAATAGGGCTTGAGGAAATAGCCGAGGACAGAAATGATGAAGAACGAGAGGACGGCAGAGGCGAAGGCAGTACCACCCTTGGCGTTGCGGACGAAGATGCCCCCCATGCCTTCCGATGGCTTCCCGACGGAGGCGCAGGCCACCAGAGCGTTCTTCGCCAGCACCTCCGCCATCAAGGGGATGAGGAACAGCAAGGCCAGGGGCTGGTCGGCGAACATGGCCAGGGCGAGCACGGAGAGCGATTCGAAGAAGAAGAGGTAGGCTATTCCACCAGCGCCGGATCGGCTGTCTTTCATGGCGGCCAGCTTCTTCTCTTTGCTTCCGCCGGCCAGCAGGCCGTCGCCTAGATCGCTCAGGCCGTCGACGTGCAGGAAGCGGTTGAGGCCGTGCACGAACAACAGTGCCAATAGGGCTGCGACCAGGGACGAGAACACCTGATCGGCCAGAAGGAATGCCAAGCCAGCAACGCAACCGAAGAACAATCCGACGATAGGCACCGACCAGAAGCGATGCGCCAAAACATCGACCTCTTGACCGCTGGCATCGGCTGGAATGATGGTGAAGAGGGAGAACTGCGCCTTGAGGATGGAGAGCGCCCCTATCTTCCCGCCCCCAACAGGTCGGTGTAGACCTTGGACATCGTTCCTCCGATCAATGCGCCCACGATATCGTCCATGAACGGACCGAGCTCGCCGATGATGCCCGGCTTCTTGCGGTCGTAGCGGGTGTATTCGAAGAGGCCCCTCGTACCCGAGATGTACTCCGCCAAGGCGATGCCCATGAGCTCGTCCGCCAGCAGGTGCACCGGGTCCTTTGCGAACTCGCCCTTCGCCAGGCCGTGGATGTTGTCCCGACCTCCCTGCTCCTCCATCAGCAGCGCCGCCTGCACCATGGCGTTCACGTTGACGTCGTCGTTCAGAAGCTTGATGTGCGCCACGAAACGCTGGTGGATCATCTCCGTCTTCCAGCGAGGGTTGGGATAGTAGAGCTCCTTGGCGGCGTTCCAGAGATCATCGAGACCGATCCCTTTCTCTTGCAGGCGGGAGAGCATGTCCAGCGGGGCCGTCCCGTTGTACCACTTGCGGATGCTCAGCCCCACCGCCCTGCGCACCGCCCGGGATAGGGCGATGCCGACATCGGTGGCCGTGCCGGCGTAGTGGCTTCCGTTCCCTTTCGGGCATGCCACGGCGACGGCGTCGCTCGTGGTCCCCGTACCCTTCACGCCGCAATCGATCATGGCGGCGGTCTTTGCTTCGGTGATGGTGATGATGGCGTTCGCCAGACCGGCCGGCTCGAGAGGGACGTTGACCGCGGCCACGATGTTGATGGTGCCCGGCTTGGTCAGGGTGGCCAGGATCGCATCCGGCACCAGCTCCCCGGCCATGACCGCGTTGATGACGCCGGCGGTGGCCACGACCGACGCTTTGACGCCGTGGTACTCCTCCTCGGCGGTGGAGATGACCTTCTTCACGTCCGCCGCGGTCATGAAGCAGACCGTGTCCTCCTTCAACCCCAGCCCAAGGCAGGTCTTGCACATGTCCTCGTCTGGGTCCTGGCCGTCGTAGCCTCGCTCCACTTGGATGATGAGCACCGTATCCGCTTCCACGAACCCGCCGTTGCGTAGCGTGGACGCGAGCACCTTCATCTTCTCTGGGAAGTGAATAATGGCCACATTTCCCCCGTCCCGGGTCTTCACCTCCACCTTCGGCTTGAACGTCTTTCTCATCTCTCTCACCCGAACAACAGATGCGTAATGACTTGCTCAAATAAAAGCTGGACCTGCAACCCCAATGCCAAGAACAACGGCAACGCCACCAGGAAGAAGAACAGCAGGGACGAGCCTTTGGCGAGCTTCACCGTCTCCCGGATGTAGCGGGGGTCCTCGGGCAGAGGCCCATCGCCAAAGGTGTAGTGGCCGATCTTCTCCATGCGGATCCCCAAGCCTCCGGCGAATGCGGCCATGGGCCAGCCCTTGTTTGGCGATGCGGTCTTGGTATGATCCCGCAACGCCGTCCGGTAGGCTTTCCTCCAGTCCTTGCCCATTATCTTCAGCGCAAGCAGTATGAACGGCAGAGAGAGCCTTGCCCCGATCCAATTGGTGGCGTCGTCCAGCTTGGCGGAGAACCAGCCGACGTTGCGGTGCTTCTCGCTCAAGTAGCCGACCATGGCATCGAGGGTGTTGGAGACGCGGTAGAACATCGCTCCCGGAACCCCGGCCAGACCGAAGAAGAGGAAAGGAGAGAAGATGCTGTCGACGGTGTTCTCGGCCACGGTCTCCACCGCGCAGGAGGCCACGTGCCCCTGGTCCAATGTGCTGGTGTCTCGACTAACCACCATAGAGACCTTCTTCCTAGCTTCTTCCAGATCGCCTTTCTCCAGCGCCTCCATGACCGGGAACACATGACGCTCCAAGGCCTTCATGGCGAAGAGCGTCTTGAACAAAAATGCGCAGAAGATGGCCCAGACCAGCATCCCGAAGAGGCTGTGCAGGACCGCGATCAATGCCGTGAGGCCGAGCACGAAGACCAGGAGGGGGATCAAAGCCACGAACGCGCCCATGGCACGTTCCCTCCTCACCCGGCCGTCGCGCTTGATGCTTCCATCCAAGAGACCGATGAGCTTGCCCATCCACACCACCGGGTGGAGGGCGTTCGGCGGTTCACCAAGCAGCAGGTCCAAGATGACCGCGGCGACCGCGAACGCTAGTGCATAGAGGATGATCGGATCGAAGATCACGCCCTGCCCTCCCTGCCCAGGACCGCACGGAACGCCTTGAGCAAGAGCGCGTCCTTCTCTGGGGTCTTGACGCAGAAGCGGACGTAACTTTCGAAAGGTGGACCGAAGGAGCGGCAATCGCGGACCAGCACGCCCTGCTCCATCATCCTCTCCCGGAATCCAGCTCCAGTCATCTCGACAGGTCGAAGATCGAGGAAGAAGAAGAAGCCGTCAGGCATATGGACCGTGAGCGATCGGAACTGCCCGAGCTCCTGGTGCACCCTCCGCTTCTCATCATCCAGCACCTGAGCCCCTTTCCTCACGTAATGGAAATGGTCCGAGATCAGCGCAGCGGAGACCTCCTGCTCGATCTGTCCCAGGTTCCAGGTCTGCCTTCCCCTCTCCAGGCAGGCGGCCATGCTCTTCCCTGCCAGACCATATCCTACTCTCAGTCCGGGAATGGCGAAGGACTTGGTCAGCGAACGGATGATGAGCAGGTTGTCGTGAGCCTCCACTTCCGAGGAGAGGCTGATCTTTGCCTCGTCAGGAAGGAGTTCCAGCAACGTCTCGTCCATGAAAACGATCACGTTCAGGCGCTCGCATTCCTGCAAGAGCTCGAGCACCTGGCGACGCGGGCAGACCATGCCCGTGGGGTTGTTGGGATTGCACAGATAGACCGCCTTGAAAGAGCGGTCCAGCTCACCCAAGAGTGATTCCACGTCCACTCGGAAAGCATCCTCTTCAGGAAGGGTGAAGGGCACCACCTCCGCCCCCATGAACCTGCAAGCGAACGCATACTCGCCGAAGGTGGGTCGGGGCATGAGCACCTTGTCCCCCCGCTCCAGAAAGACCTCGGGAAAGAGGCGGATGATCTCGGAGGAACCGACCCCTGGCACCACGTTCTCTTTGACGAGCGAATGATGATCGGCCACCGCCCTGCGGAAGCGGTCGCTCGAGTCATCGGGATAGTGATCGAGCTGCTTGGACGCCGCAAGCAGCATTTCCTGCAGACCGGGAGGCGGACCGAAAGGGTTCAGGTTGGCGCTGAAGTCCTCCAGCCCGCTGTAGCGCCAGCCGTCACCGCCGTGCTGCGGGCGCTCCATCCTCGCCACCTCTTGCCGCATGCGTTTCGTCAGGTCCATGCCATCACCTCAGAGGCCTCTTGGCCAAGGCGAAGATCTCGCCGGAATGATGCAGCACCTCTGCCTCCACCTCGTAGACTTCGCGGATGAGCTGCTCCGTCATGACGTCCACCGGCTTGCCGCACTTGACCACCTTCCCCTCTTTCATGATGAGCACTCGGTCGCAGTAGCGCACCAGGAGGTTGATGTCGTGGGAGGCCACGATGACCGTTATGCCTTTCCGAGAGAACTCGTGCAGGAACTCCATGACCTCCAGCTTGTACTTGAGGTCCAGATGCGCCGAGGGTTCGTCCACCAGCATGACCTTCGGTTCCTGCACGGTGGCCTTGGCCAACATCACCCTCTCCTTCTCGCCGCTGCTCAACTCGAAGAGCTTGCGCTTGCGCAACTTCCCCAGCTCGAAAGAGGCGATGGCCTCGTCAACCTGCTTTTCGTCCTTCTCCGCTTCCCACCACAGGCCTTGCACGTGCGGATAACGTCCGAGATAGACGTAGTCCTCGACGGTGATGTTGAAATCCTCCGGGATGTCGGTGGGGACGCCAGCGCATATCCTGGCGATCTCCGCCAGCTTCATCTCGCTCACTTTTCTTCCTTCGAGGTAGATGACCCCTCCGTCCGCTTTGAGCAGGCCGTTTATGCAGCGCAAGAGCGTGGTCTTTCCTGAACCGTTCGGCCCGATGAGGCCGAGGAACTCCCCTCGGTGGGATTCGAACGCCACGCCATCCAAGGTCTTGGAGGCGTCGTACCGGAACTCTAATCCCTCGATGCGGATGACCATCTTATCATCCGGCATAGTCCCGCCCCCTCCTGACCAGCAGGTAGCCGAAGAACGGCGCCCCGATGAGAGAGATGATCGCTCCCACGGGCAGCTCGCCCTGCATGGCCGTGCGAGAGACGAGGTCCGCCACCAGCAGCACGTTCGCGCCCAGTATCATGCTCGCTGGGAGAAGGAGCCGATGGTCCCCTCCGACCAGGATGCGACCGATGTGCGGGACGATCAGTCCGAGGAAACCGATGATGCCT
>Ga0315277_10000981_pt1 | contig 42683 bp, 31 predicted proteins | sample YL17G05_15_MG_FD_203695 | JGI IMG/M metagenome (GOLD analysis project Ga0315277, IMG submission 203695) | Sediment microbial communities from Yellowstone Lake, YNP, Wyoming, USA - YL17G05_15 | ecosystem: Environmental > Aquatic > Freshwater > Lake > Sediment | place: USA: Wyoming | collected... | reverse complement strand
TTGAAGTTGCAGCTTTTAATCATCTTTTTCCAACTTTTGTATCGGCTCGTTACGGCTTATGTTCTGTTCCAGTAACATCAACAAGGTTGCCAAGAAATAAATATGCGTTTTAAACATAGATGGAAGAAATTAGTCCTTTTTCGCAATATATTTGCCGGTCGTGTAAAGAAAATAAAGGCAAATAGTTTAACCGGCCCTAAAGATCTAAAGATTTTAACAAGGGGGTGAAGAGAATTAAAAAAGATTTTTCCGGCCGGCTGGAGATGATAAAGCCGGCTTCAAGTTCAACTGAGAAAGAAAGGAGGCGATGATTCGGCTATAAAAAATGGTTTGGGAACTAAAGATCTGAGGTAAAAAAGATCATTCAGGAGGATACATGTTAAAAAATAGTAGAATTATCAGTTTACTGTCAGCTATGGGAATGTCAGTCGCCGTGGCGCTCTTTTTTGTCCTTCCCCTCTTCGCCCAGCTGAGCACGGGAAAGATCGAGGGCAAGGTGAGAGACAAGGATACTGGCACTGCCCTGGTTGGAGCCCAGGTGGCCGTGGAGGGCACTCGTCTGGGTAACGTGACCAATGCTGACGGTTATTATTTCATCCTGAACGTTCCTCCGGGACGGCGGGACATCACTTTCATCTACACCGGTTACCAGAAAATTACCGTGGCCGGCCAGCTCATCCTTGCCGGACAGACTACGACTGTGAACGGATCGTTGAGCTCCACGGTGGTCGAATTAAAGGGAATCACGGTTGAGGGAGAAGCCGAGGCTCTGGTACCACGTGACAACACGGTCACCAAGCAGCGCTTGACCCGTGAGAGTATCTCCCTGACTCCGGGAACCAACCTGGACGAAATGATGACTCTCGAAGCAGGCGTGCAGATAGGCGGCCCTGGCGGCCTGGCCCGCGGTTTGCGCATCCGCGGCGGCCGGGTTGGCGAGGAGGCCATGGTGGTGGACGGCATCACCGTGCGCAACTACACGGCCAACCCCTTCGCCAGCGGAGCAGGCTGGGTCTATGAGCAGGAATATGGCTCACGCGGCGAAGATACTACTCCGCTGGAATTCTCAACTAGCTCGGTAGAGGAAGTCGACATTATTACCGGCGGTTTCCAGGCCGAGTACGGCAATGCCCAATCCGGTATCATCAACATCGTTACCAAAGAGGGCGGGCCGGTTTACAAAGGTGATTTTCGATTCACAACTGATGAGGTCAACCCGCGGACTGCCGATTACGGTTACAACCAGCTGCAGGGCTCGATCGGCGGGCCGATTCCCGGTATTCCCAACCTGTTCTTCCAAGGTTCCGGGGAGATACAGGGCCGGGCGGACATGAATCCCACTCATGCCAGCGAGGGTTTCCGGGGCATCAATCAGACTTTCGTGGATCGCCTGAACTATGCCGTACGCAACGATCAGGTCCTGGGCAGCCAGATGCCGGTGTTCACTATGGATATGTTCAAAACAGGGGCCAAGTTTTTCGGCGATAATACCCCGGGTGAGCCTACCAATGTTTTCACGCCCGGGAACCCTGTCCGCCAACCCAATAACTGGGGCGACAGGACCACTGCCAGTGGAAAACTTACCTATTCCCCGCAGCGGGGGCTGAAATTCATCGGTACCGGCAACTTTTCCCGCGTCCAGAGGACGTGGAAGACCGATTACTTCAACCAGGGCTTCGTCACCGATGAGTTTCTGACCAATCGCTACTGGTCGGAATTGAAAGGCGACAAGAAGGTCGATGATCATTGGGAGGCCGTTGTCCCGATCAACCTGGGCCGCAGAACACGGTCCACCAACTTACTGGTCGGCGCCGACTGGGACTTTTTACGATCCGCCCAGCGCAGCGGCTCGCTGCAAATACGCTTCAACAATTTCCGGACCCAGGATATCAACAACGCCAACCTGAAAGACAACTACACCAGGGACAATACCTTCATGAGCTGGTCCCCGCACGATATTCCTTTCCTGGTGGAGACATTCCCGCCGACGACGTTGGCTGATGGCCGTATTATCACAAGGAGCGTGCCGACAAACGTGGAAGATGCGCACTGGGCCCTGCCGGATGGTTCCGAGGTCTATTCGATCGGGGATTACTTTTACAAGACCCCGTTCAATTACGTAGGCCCGGCCCAGCTCTATTACCTCTATTACGGCTACCAGTACGAGAAGCAGTATAATTACAAGGCAGATATCGATTTCCAGCTAAACCGCCAGAACCGGGCCAAGTTGGGCTTCCAGATGACTAACTTCAATAACAATATGTTCGTCACCCACTTGACGCCACGGAACTATGACAACGAGTTCAGGTACAAACCCCAGCAGTGGGCTTTCTACTTGCAGAACAGGACCGACCTGGGAGATTTCGTGCTCGACTACGGTATCCGCTACGATACTTTCAAGCCCAGGGCCAACTGGGGTTTCCGCTCCGGCGACACTTATGCTGAAAATTACTTCCCGGAGAATAAGAGTGAGTGGTCTCCCCGTTTCGACGTGGCCTTCCCGGTTACAGACAAGGCGCAGCTAAGGTTTGCCTACGGTGTTTTCACCCAGTTGCCCAGCCTGGCCTTCATCTTCTCCGGCTCGAACCCCGGAGGGCTCGAGTATTCCCGTACCGACGCCTTCGAGGCCGGCCTGAGCTACCTGCTTTCCGGCGACTACGTGCTGGACATGGTGGCTTACTACCGGGACGTGGACGGTAACCTGTCCACTAAAGAGTTCTTCCGCGATTACACTCAGTGGAAAACCGGGCGCTATGTTCGCTACTGGGATACAGGGTATACCAACAAGGACAACGGGAACATCAAGGGCCTGGACCTGATCCTGAAGAAGAGGTTCTCGGGCAACTTCGCCTTCACGGCCAAGTACACCATGCAGTTCTCGCGGACCACGGGGAGCCAGTACAACAGCACCTCGGACTACTGGATTTTCCTCGATCCGGCGACCGGCGAGCATTTTACCCCGCCGGATGAGCTGCGCCCGATCAACGGAGACCAGACCCACAGCATCTCCTGCAATTTCAACTACCTCTTCCCCGAGGATTTCAAGTCCGGCACTCTGGCCAACCTGATCCTCAAGAATTTCAGGATTTACGCCACGTACGTGCTGCAGAGCGGCGATCCGGTGTTCGACCGGATTCAGAACAACTATACAGAGTATAACTCGCTCAAGGAAGTTACCTGGATGACCCGCCGCGGAGGCGACTTAATCGGGGGCATAAACTACTTCCGCAACCGCTGGATGCAGGATCTCAACCTGAGGCTTTCCAAGAACTTCCGCCTTGGAGGAAGCAGGCAGATCGGCGTGTTCGCCGAGATTTTCAACACCCTGAACCGCAAGAACCCAACGGAGTATCCCTCGGGATTCAGCTATGAGGGATACCGTTATGTTACCGGCGGAGTGGACATGAAATGGACCGATCAATTATCCAAAAGCCAGAGATGGCTCTTCCACGCCGACTTCAACGGGGACGGCATATTATCTGTTAGAGAAGCGGCTCTGGGTGCAATGGCCAACAGCATGATGACTACTACCATGGCCTGGGATGCCTGGGGGACAGCCAGGCAGATCCGCAGCGGCCTGGAATTCACCTTCTGATGACCGCGGAGGGCTCATTCAACCCTGTTGAGCATTCATAGGGAAACAAGCAGGAGATTAACTATGCAAATTATAAAGATTTTCTTGAGTAGACTGATCCTGGTTGCCCTAGTGGTCGGTCTGGCAGGCCCGGCTTGGGCTATCCAGACACAAAGTAGAATGTCCCAGGGCAACAACGTTCAGTTGGACTTCACAGATAACGGCGCAGGCGTGCTCGCGGGAGGAACAAGCATGTTCCCCAAAGGCTCGGGCAACCTGATCCCCGTCTATGAAGGAGGATGGGGACACAGTATGGCCGTGGCCAGGGACAAGAACGGCGACGGGGCGATCGAGGACACGCTTTACGGCACAGGCAGGGGCAGGTCCATCGGCTATATGAACGGCAGCCTGGAGTCCTACGCCGAGCTCGAAGCCCTGTTGACCCCGGATTTCGTCGAGCCGGCCGCTTCCGCCGACCGCCTGGAGCACAACCGTGTCTGGAGCTCCCTGGATCCTGACGATATGGCTGACTGGCCGGCTGAGTTTCGCGAGGGCCGGACATCAAGCGGCGCCCCGATTCTTCACGGGGCGGAAACTATAGTGGTCCGCCTTAGCGATGCGTTCAGCAGGAGCTTTGCCGCCTCGAACGTCCCGCGCGGCGTATCTTTCGAGTACAGGTTCCACTTCCTCAATTTCGGGGAATCAAACGACATGGCTTACGGGCACCTGTTCATCCGCAACATGTCCGAATACCTCAAATGGAACCCCAACGAGGGCTTCCGGGGCCAGGTAGCCAGTACGCCTAACGGCCAGAAATGGAACTTTGCCCTCTGCTATTATACGAACTATTTCGGTATCGGCTCCGATGCCGTGAGCATGGATGAGGGCTATACATACCACCCGGCCAAGGAAATTGTCTGTGTTACGGACCGGGATGGATTGGATGGTGGTTTCACCAATGGTGGGGTGACTTTCAGCGTGGGGCACAAGATACTCCGCATGCCGTCCTTCAAAGGCCAGACCATGGTGATGACCGGCTTCCACGGGATGAGATGGGGTGCCGATTTCGGCGGGCCCACGACCCAGGACCTTTACCAGATGGGGAGCGCCGGCCTGGTCTACCGCGCTTCGCTCGGCGAGCTATACCCGAATCTCGACGAGCTTTGCCAGCAGATGTACAAGGGCGCGCTGAACCCGGTAACCGGCAGGCCTGCCTGGGGCATTCCCGGCTTGCCCAGGCCGACTGACCAGTATTACAATGTGTGGCTCTGGGGCAGGCAGGGCAGGACGCAGTACAACACTTTCGCCGAGATTAAAGACTTCGGGCCGCGCGACTCGACAAGCTGTGATTTTGCTCTCATGTTCGTCTACCCGGCCGGTATGAAGCCTCTGGTCTTCAAGGCGAATGCTGTAGCCAATATTTACGACCCGGACTTACAGACGGCGATGGTGCCCATGGAGCATTATGCCGAAGTGGCTCAGCTCGTCTATGAGGGCGGCTACATACTGCCCGAGACACCGGTTCCGCCTTCCCTGACCATAGTCCCGGGGGAGAGGCAGGCGACCATCACCTGGAGCAATGTCAATATTAACACTCCAGATGCTTACTATGCCTTTATCCAGCAGCACCCGGAAATTGATCCTAACGGCGTGTACCGGCAGTACGATTTTGAAGGCTACCGCCTCTACCGCAACTTTGTCAGTCCCAGCAACGCCCACTCGGAGATGATTTTCGAATGCAGTCTCTCCGCCGGGAACGTGCAATTTTTCTATATCGACCACTCAGACAAGGACCAGCCATACTACCGTCTGCGGAACGGCCTTAAAGTCTGGTATTCTTTGGTTCCTTATGACAAAAATTACGATCCCTCGACCGGCGCAGAGCTCAGCCTTCCGGCTTTAGAGAGCGGAAAGACCTGGAACAGGCCCAGGGAGGGCATGTACACTGTTATGCCGCATAGCAACGCCTCGAACTTCAAGGACGCCACTTTGGGCGGGGTGACCTATACCCCGGGTGCCAGCGCTGCCCTGACTGAGGGAACATCAGTCGAGCTGAGAGGCGACGGAACAGGAAAGCTCCTCGATCCTCCGAAGCACCTGGAGCCTGTGGTCGATATCAGGCTGGAGACGGTGACCAGTGAAAAAATCACTACCGCGCAGAGTTATTCCATGGTCTGCAGCGATATGCAGTTTTTCGATTTCGGCGGCTGCAACTGGCCCACCGGCACAAGGGAAATGCAGCTCAAAGACTCCGGCGGCAAGGTTCTTTCGAAACAAATGATAACCGGAGTCCACGGTGGTGGGACTAAAGCAATGTCTATCCTGCTCCAGGGCCCGATAGATGCGAATGGTTTGGCCTTTGGGGTCTGGGGCGACTTTTCCGGGATTTCCCCGGGTTCTCTTACTTATGGGTTCGACACCGGCGGATACACCGGTGCCGACGTAGATGCGGCCAGGTACCGCTGCGCCATGGTTGTCGAGAGCGCGCCCAACAACATGGGCTGGGTCCGCAGCTCGCAGTTCACCATTACCTGGAAGAGCGCCGCGGGCGGCGGGCTGACCATCGAGGTCACCAACAACACCATGAACCAGACTATTTCTTTCGGCCAGTTCCCGGATGATTTCGGCTGGGGCTTAACTCCCGGAGGGACAATCGGCGACCGCTGGGGCGATGCCAACAACCTCTACAACGAGCTCGAGCTGCCCAAGTCCGAGCGCACGACCAAGATGTTGCAGTCTCTGCCGGCGGACAATACCGATGATTTCGGCATCTGGCTCAACGGTATTTTCTGGCTCTTCGCCAATGTTTCGGCCATGCCCGAGCCAGGCACGGTCATGACCATGTACACCTGCTGGGGAAGCTGGAACGACGACCAGACGGTGTTCACCCAGGCGGCTGACATACCTTATCCCGGAGACACCTGGAAGATAGACATCAACCCGATGAGTCTTGATAAAAAGGATGCGGACCTGGGCAAGATCAAGGTAGTTCCCAATCCATACATGGCCAGTTCGGTGCTGGACCTTTCTCCACTGTCGCGCAGGATCGAGTTCGTCAACCTGCCGGACCGCTGCACCATCCGTATCTTCACACTCAGCGGAAACCTGGTCAATGTCCTGAACCATGCGGGAGCGAACAGGTTCGGCTGGGGCAATTTTACTGATGTCGACCGGATCAAACCGGACAACTCAGCAGAGGTGTTTACCGGGTACGACAACCACAGCGGCACCGAGCCCTGGAATCTTAGGAACCGTTTCGGCCAGACAGTGGCCAGCGGGCTTTATTTCTACCACGTGACGGACTCTCGCGGGAAAACACAAACCGGCAGGTTCTACATTATCAACTGAGCATTTAGTTTAATGTATGTTGATAATTTCCGGTAATTTTGAGTTTTCTCGTGAATATATGGAGGTTAGATATGTCAAGTAAAATGGCCAAACGAGCCTTGTTGACCGCCTGTCTGGCCCTGTCGTTCGTCACGCTGCCGGTATTCGGCCAGGGTGTCTCGCGGCAGGAATACACTGGGCTGGATAAATATCCGGTCCAGGGGCGGGAAAAGAGTTCATCCTTTGTCGGGGCGAGAGCTGCGGAATTTCTTACCATCCCGGTCGGGGCGCGCGGTATCGGGATGGGTAGCGCTTACGCCGCCGCAGCGGATGACATCTCAGCCATCTGGTGGAACCCGGCCGGTCTCGGTTTCCTCCAGAGCAAGGAGGTCATGGTAACCGTGGTCGACTACACCATGGACCTCACTTACAGTTACGTCGCCGGTGCGGCGCCCCTTGCTGACGGGCAGTGGGTCCTGGGTGGCTTTTTCGGTTACCTGAACATCCCGGATATGGAGATCACCACGATCACCGCTCCCAACGGTACCGGACGCACCTTCAATGCTTATGATTTCCAGATGGGCGGCACGGTGGCCTACAACCTCTCGGACCGCTTCTCCGCCGGGCTGAGCATGAAGTACATCCACCAGGATATGTTCGCCAATATCGGCGGCAGCGCCTTCGCCATCGATGCCGGCGGCATATACCATACCGAGTTCTGGAATCGGGAGGTGAAATTCGCTTTCTCCATCCAGAACCTGGGGACCAACATCACCATGGACGGCCCCAACCTGATTTACAATGTCGGGCCGGAGGACCTGGGGGGCGGTATTCCCACCGGCTACGGGGATTATTCCACGGACATCTATGCCATCTCCAAGCGGGCGGAGCGCCAGGTAAAGCGCCTCACCCACACCTACCGGCTGCCGACAATCGTAAAGCTCTCTCTGGCCTACAACCTGTATACCAGCGATAACGCCAACTGGCTGGCGGCAGGAGAGATCTGGCGTAATGCCAATATCCCGATCAGCTACGCCACAGGCACGGAGATCAACTACCATTTCACTCCGTTCCTCACCGGAGCTTTGCGGATGGGTTGGAAGATCCAGACAGATGAGTACACCGAGGGCAAGGACCAATCGGGGTACTCTTATCTGGGAGACGATCCCACCTTCCGCGGCCTCAGCTTCGGCGGCGGTTTCAAGCAGACCTTCGGCGGTAGGCACATCGAGTTTAACTATGCTTACCAGAACAAGGGCCGCCTGTCCGCTGACAACTTCTTCACCATTACCCTCGGATTCTGATCCTGCGATCGGTTTCCGGGCATGCATTTCGGCCCTTCCCCCTCTGGCGGGGAAGGGCCGAATTTTTTTGTACTTATTGCTTAATAGATTTTTTCAGGTGGGATGACTGAGATATTAACAAGAAGGAAAATGCTTCAGCAGTTATAAATCACCGTTTATAGCAGCCCTATCTCTGCAGGGTAAAGCTATGAAAGCTGTTCGAGAAGGTGTGAGGGAGAGCTGAAAGAACCTGGATTAAGATTCGCTTACTTCCTCAGGCGAATTTTAATCTTGCACTTTTCGCAGACAGTTACATCCGTGCCGGGCTTGAATTTTATTACGGCTCCGCATTTCGGACAGCGCTCAAACCGCTCTTCAAGCTTTAAAAAAGTCTCCATACAATTTTTTCCCCATTAAAAGCTACTAATTAGATAATTGCATATTTGAAAAGATTATATCACAATATCGGCATAAAAATCAAATGAATTTTATATTTTTTAACTGCTCAAGCCGTCAGAAGCAGAAAAAATGTGTTTTTACAGAAAATCGTTTGAAAAACAAAAAACTTGTACTGACTACCGACTCCTGTATTCCCAATGAGTTATAGCAAAAATTCAGGTTAAAAGTCTTGTTTGAAGATTACTTTTTAAAAATTTATGAATAATCCGGGTCAGAGACTTATTTCCCGGCCTTCTTTGGCCGCTTTGTAAATCGAGTCGATCACCAGGCCTGTCTTGCGGGCTTCCTCGCCGTTTACCGCCGGGTCCCGGCCTTGGCGTATGGCGCAACAGAAGTCCCTGATAATGGCTTCGTGGCCGCTCGTGTCGGTTACCGCAACCCCGCCGGCACCGGCCCCGCTGTGAATAGCTTCAGCGGGCTTGATCTGCGGCCTCTCCACTCCTTCTACATCCCAGGCTGTTATCTCATCGTTGACAGTTATTATCGAGCCTTTTTCGGCATGGATTTCCAGTCTCACCGGATAACCAGGCTTAGCCACGGTCGAGGCGATTATGGTACCGATCATCCCGCTACGATATGTCAGAATAGCGGCTCCGTGATCTTCCACCTCGATTCCGCTATGGGCCAGAAGCGCGGTTTTAGCCATTACCCTGAACGGAACCCCGAAAAACCAGGTCATTGTATCCACGTTATGGCTGGCCTGCTGGATAAATGGCCCGCCGCCGTCGATTTCCAGAGTTCCCCGCCATTCCGCGCTGTCGTAATAATCCTGGCCGCGAAAGAATTTGACTGACAGATCCGCAGCATAGATCTTACCGAGCTGGCCATTGTCGATGATTTTTTTCAACTCTATATTCGCCGGGCTCATCCTGCGCTGGTAGGAAACTCCCAGGCGGACCCCGGCTTTGCGGCAGGCCTCTATCATCCGGTCCATTTTTTCCAGAGTCACATCCAGCGGTTTTTCTGTGAGTACATGCTTGCCCAGAGACGCAGCCTGTAAAGTATCGCGGTGGTGCAGACCGTTGGGTGTAGCCAGTATCACCGAATCGAAAGGTACTTTTACCGCTCCGATACTGTCTGAAGCCGAGGCGATTCCTTTTTCCCTGGCGTAGCTTTCAGCCCGCTCGAGCTTGCGGCTAACTACACTCACGATTTCGGCCTCTTTTACTTTTGCCGCGGCGGCAAGATAAGTTCTGGCAATGTTACCTGTGCCGACCAGTACAAATTTTACCGGTTGCATACACGACTCCTTTAAAGTTCAAATCTGATTTAAGACAGAGATGTCACGATTCCTGGCTGAATTGTCAATAAAAGGGTTTGATTTCCAAGGCTGATTATTTCTGCGGTATATTGCAGATTAAAGTAAATGTGGGGTCAAGTTTTCGAGGTAATCAGTTTCCAACACCTGCTTTGTTCTTTGCTGCTGCGGCGATTGCCTCAATCGTATATTGAACATCAAGGGCAGGCTGATCCAAATATTTAGGGAACATGCCCACTACGACACAGTCGAGGGGTTTTATCCTGGCAAATGCCCATTTAAAGGCATCGCGCACCTGGTTCTGATCCCCGCACTTCCGGCCTGCTCCCAGGATTTTGTAAGCCAGGCACTGCTTTTTCGTATTCTGGATAAACTTGACGGTACGGGGAGGGTCCTCGGGATTGAACTCCTCCTCCTGGAATTTGCCGGTGACTACCGCGCTTTCCCTGGGATTGCGGGCTATATTATAAAAACAGGCCATGTAAAAATCCAGGTCCCATCCTTTTTCCTCAGCATGATCGTAAATTTCCGGTATATGGGCGGCCAGCCCCACGCGGCATCCGGTATCGCGGATCGTTTTCAGGTAATCTTCCACCTTGTCTATCTTGCCCTGCAGCCAGAGTTCATCTGTTTTTGTGCCGTGGATATAGATGCCGATTGCGCCGTAAGCGGCGATAACCCTGATATTATGGCGGATATCATGCATCTCGCTGGCTGTTTGGGCGATAAAATTTAGCTGTCCCCCTTCGCGGCGGAATAACTCGAGATAATGGAATATCCGGTGGTAGTCCCCGCGGGCCTGGATTGTGTTGATCCCGACTTCCTGGCAGCGGTGAAGAGTGCGCACGATTTGCTCGGGAGAGTAATATTCCGCCATTTCCCTGTTCATTTCCTCCCTGAAATGACTATTGAAAACGAAAGGATTGCCGCCAACTATAAGCCTGGTTATCTCATGCTCTCCGAATCTTACCCTGGGCAACAATCCATTCATCTTTATTTCCGCCATTTTCCAGCCCTATTCCGGATGTTTCTATCCCCCTTGTATTGAGGGCTATTCGAATTTTAAAATATTCATTACCTTTATAACTATGGTATTGCCTTTACAGTTACAGTATTCGGCATGTCTTTCCCATAAATTAAAAACCGAAGGCTATGCCGACACGCAGTTGAAAGAGATCGGTCTTGGAGAGGATAGTGTCATATGATTTTTACCATCGGTTGAGGTTCTGCTGCAAAAGCCTGCGGGTCAGCCAGTCGATAAATTTATCCTTGTCTATATGCATCCCGATTCTGCAATTCGGCGATTTGCTTTCATCGATTACCGTATAGCCGTTATCTGTAACTCGCACATGCGCCTGGCGGGTGCTGACAAACTCGTTGGTTATGGCCATGTTCACCGCAACCGGATCAAAAAGAACGGGATCTCTGCCGAACTCATTGATTGACCAGAGAGTATATAGACTCAAAAGAGCATCGGTCAAAGGGGAGTTCCGCATTTGAATCTGCTGTCTCCGGTTGGCCTCGAACTTTACCAGGGTGGTGACATCGAGTCCGGCCAAAGTGATCGGGACTCCTGAAGTCATGAATTTCTTCGAGCTTTCCACATCGGCAGCTACATTCCACTCCGCGCTCGGAATCGGACTGCCTCCATAGCCCATGTAAAACGAGCCGAACATGGAAAAGACCTCCTTGACCATTTTCCAGGCCTCAGGGTCTTTATCGATAACATCGGCCAGGTTGGTAACCGGCCCGACGCTGATAATGGTGACCTGGTCGGGGTATTTCCGCAGGGTCTGGATAATGAAATCGGCTGCGGAGAGTTTTATCGGTTTGTCGAGCTCGAAACCGTCCCCCCAGTGCATTTGCGGCGGTATATCGCTGCCCTGGCGGGTTGGCCGTCCCACGGCGACAGGGATTTTTTCCAGGCCGGCAAGATAAAGCATGCGGCAGCTCAACCTGGCCCTGAGATCGGTTGGCCCGTCTGCTGTGGTTATTCCAAGCACCTCGAATTCAGGACTGATTTCGACCAGCGCATGGGCAAAAGCGTCATCTATGTCTCCGCCGATATCGGTGTCGAAGATTATTTTCTTTTTTTCCGCAGCCAGGGCAGAGGTAAAGCATAAAAATAAAAATAGTAAAATTGGAGCTGAGACTTTTATTGCCTGTGGTTGTAAAAAGCGGAAATTCATAAGTGATTCTCCGGCAAGAAATTATTTAATTGAAAGCTTGGGAAGCTTGCCTTAATTGCACCAAATATGCAATGATTACTTATTGATTATTTTCTCCATCAAAAGTGTGTTGAAATATTGCGTTTTTCATCACACTTTTAAATTATCAGAGGTATTTATCAAAAAATTTAACCAGCTCTTCGAAAATCTCTAAGGTGAATTCGTGAGGCCCGGGCGGGCGAAAGGCCACGAGGGCGTCAGGCGCTCCGGCGCGCTCGTAAGCCGGTTTGGCCTTGTCCAGAAGTTCCTGCACCCCTTCCTTGGGCATGCCGATATCATCCAGCGGCGCGGCGATAAAGTAAGGACGCGGGGCCTGGGAGGCGACCAGGTCACCCTGGTCGAAATGGAGCAGTATCCCGGGAATCCACCAGTAATGGCCGTGGTAATCCGTAGTGCCGATCTCGGTCATTATACGGAGGCTGCCTACACCGCCGCAGAGCGGAGCGGCCACTTTAAAACGCGGATCCGACGCCGTAGAATAAAAAGTAGTTATCCCGCCGAAAGACATGCCTGTACAGCCGATCCTCGAGGAATCGACATCCTGCCGTCGTGAGAGGTAAGTAAGCGCTTGTCGTATCTCAAAAACATGATTGCCTTGGGCGTGAAAGCCCTGGATAAGAGCTGTCTTGCTCTGGCGGTCGCTCACAAAACCCCGGTCGCCGAGTCCGCGCTGGGTCATGGACAGGGTCAGGTAGCCGCGCCGGGCAAGCTCTGCGGCCCAGCCGTGGAGCTGACTGGTCTTGTGCTCTTCACCGGGACGGCCCAGGCTGACATAATCGGCAATGCCGAAAAATTCAGAGGTAAGAATTATCCTGTCCCCGCTGGTTCCGCTGAGGCAGATAACCGCGGGAAGCTTTTTAGGCCCGGCATTTTGCGGCTTGCAGACATAAGCCAGCACTTCTTCCCTCCCGATTGTCGGCCAGCGCACCTCCCAGCGCTCGAAACCCTTGAATTTTTCCACTTTCCCTTCCACTGGTGCGATATCCGGTGAAGCGGGAGGTATGTCGAGCAGATGGCAGAGTTCCTCGGCCATGTTTTTTGGTTCCCTGGGTGCGTATTGAGCTACCTTGCGGTAAAATTCCTCCCACAGCGGGATCGGGCCGCCGTAAATGTGCTCTACAAGCCCGGTGGCTACCGAGATTTCTCCGGAGGTTTTAGACCAGTCAAAGCCCCCGCTGTCATTCAGAGCAGGAACCGGAGAATTCAGCCAGTGGGCGTACTCGGGATGGGCGAGCGCTCCTGTTGCCGCCAGGCTGGCGATATTTAACGGCTCTTCCATGGGCCGCTTGTCGGCCATCATCAAGAGGTGGAGAAAATCGCCGATAGGGCTTACTCCGCGCAAGGCCCTGGCGCTGTGATACTTTGTCTGGACCATCAGATTATTGCCGCAAGGGATGTATTCAAGCCTCGCTCCTGAGCCGAAAAGAACGCGCTGGGCTTCGATATCCAGGAGACTGTTATGTTCTCCTCCTTTGCCATAAGGCCATTCCGCGCCGCCAGACCAGGCGAAAGTGACCCTCTCCTTGATCGTGGGATCGAGCAGGATCGTCGAGGCCAGATTGGTTGCCGCTCCGAGGCCGAGAACCACAAGCCCGCCTTCTCCCTTTACTTTCGAGCGTTCGATAATGAAACGCGCGGCTTCGCTGTCAACGGGCTTGCCGGGCCCGGGTAGAGGTCCGGCAGCCCCTTTCCAGACCGGTATGCCACCCATACCGGCGAGGTACATAATATTATATATCTCGCGGTAGTTGTCTTCCAGAGTACCGGGCCCGCTGTGCACAGCGGTGAACCCCTCGACGGCGAAGATCTCGGGACTCAAAAGGACATAGGCCAGGGCATACTGGTCATCCCTTTCTCTGGCCGCATCGCTGTCGATAATGATCCTCATGCGCGCGGAAAGGGCTGAAAACGAGAAGAAAAGGAACAGGAATAGGAGGGGAGCGGCCCGGGAAGATTTTTTACCTGGGAAAGGCTTTTTATCTGACATTTTCCCTCCATTTAACCTGGATTATTCTTAAATCTCCAAGAATGAGCAGGTAGATTACCAAAAACCCGGCAACAAGTTTTCGAAGGGGCTTTCAGGAAAACAGAATTCAGGAGTTAAAGATTTTTTCTGTATACTATATTCTGACTTCTGTCTTCTTTCATGAACAAATGCAAATATTTCTCGAAGCTGTAGAACTCCGGTTTTCTCTCGGGCACCTTATTTAAGTTCTTTGATCATGATTTTGCGGAAGGCGACCTTGCTGTTCTTGCCCCAGCTTTCTCCGGGATGGACCTGGATGCCGATATGCCCGGAGTCAGAAAAGCGCGGCTTGCCGTTGACCAGAGTGTCCTGCCAGTCGGTAAGGAGATAGTCCCTGATCCAGATCCTGATCCGGGGCGGCTGACCCTCTATCCGGACCCTGATCGGGTTATATTCATAAGGATTCCAGAAGGTGAACCCCTTGAAGTTGTGCAGGAAAAATCCGCCCCCGCCGTCAGGGAACGGGCCGTAAAGCGCGGCGACCTCGCCGGTGGGCCGGAAATCTATAGTCACCTGGTAATGGTTACTGCCAGGGAGTATGCGCAGGAAAAAGCCGCTATCCAGGGGCCAGGTAGTCAGGACCTCGGAATAAAGTTCGTAATTCGAGTACTGTTTATCGGTAACCAGGAGGCCGCCTTTGCCCTCAGGGTACTGATCGCCGACTATAGCGCCGTCTATAACTTTCCACGAACCGGTCCCTTCGCCATTCATTTCGGCGAACTTGTGCCAGCCATTGAGAGTCTTGCCGTCGAACAGGGGCACGAAACCGGAAAGATCCGCTTTTTCTATTTTTCTCTCTTCCTGCGCCAGAGCGATTTGAAAAAGACACCCGCAAAGGATCAGGATAACTGGACAGAAGCGAATTAAGGCTTTCATTTATAGTCTCCGGATAAAGAAAAAAATGCCAGGAAATACTCAAATTTAGATATAGGCCAATAAGCTCTCAGCTTGAAAGATGGACTTTCCGGGATTCATTTTTTCAGCTCTTTGATCATTATTTTCCGGAAAAGTACCTTGCTGCCTTTCTTCCAGTTTTCTCCGGGGTGCACCTGTATGCCGATCGTACCCGATTCCGGCACACGAGGCTTGCCGTCGACCAGGACATCCTGAAAATCCTGAACTTGTCTGTCCCCGATCCAGACCTGGATGTGCGGCGGCTGGCCCTCGATACGCGCCCTGATCACATTATACTCATAGGGATTCCAGTAAGTGAACCCGGAATCGCAGTGGGCGATGAAACCTGCGCCGGCAGGGACATAGATCCCGCCGATCTCGCCTTCAGGACGGTGGTCGATGGTTATCTGATAGGAGAGCACATTGGGCTGTACGCGCAGGAAAAGACCCGAATCCTGGGGATAGGTGGTTTTAATCTCGGCATAGACCTCGTAGTCAGAGTAGGTTTTTTTTGTCACCAGCAGCCCACCCTTGCCCTCGGGGTATTGGTCGCCGGCTATTTCGCCGTTGAGCACTTCCCACTTGCCGTCGCTGAGGGAAGCCAGCTTTTCCCAGCCGTTGAGGGTTTTCCCGTCGAACAGGGGCACAAATCCGGTCAGATCGAACCTGGCCATTTCTTTCGATTCTGCGGCTTGCGCCTGGAAAGCTGCCAGACTTATTATAAGAAAAGCGACTGCAAAAGCTTGGATAAGGGTTCTCATCCTGTTGCCCCCGGTTTAGTGTGAATGATTATAAAGTACAGGTTGGGGAAAAAAAGCAGACAAAAATTATCTGTGATATGATAGCGCGCCGGTGATGATAAAGCAAGTCATAAGAATATCTTTGATATTGCATTTGTTGACAAAAGGTAGTATAAAACATATTGCAGCAATAGATTCAAAGATGTAAAAATTTTACGACTGACTTTTGCCGATCCCTGGTCAATCACCTGATTTTTACCTTCAGCCTGAGGGACAGAAAAATGAAAATTCTTAAATGGACTATTCTGGCGCTTCTTGCTGCTTTCATTCCCAGTCTTTCGCAGGCCGCTGATTTTCTCACCGAATTGAGAATACGAGGCTACAGCATGATCCCTGCTCCGCAGAAAGTGGAGCTGGGGGCGAAAGATATCGTTGTCGATGACACCTGGGGAGTAGAGAAGAGCCAGGGAGTGGAAGAATTTACCGCGAAATGGCTTAATGACTGGGCCGTGGGACTTTATTCTCTCGAATTGCACGGTACGGGTCCAGCAAGGATCATACTTCGGGTGACGCCTGGTACTGTGAAAGGCCCTGCTGACCCGGGTCTTGATGAACAGGGTTACAGGCTGGCCATTACTGAAAACAGGATCGAGATAACCGGCAACTCCCAGGCCGGGCTCTTTTACGGTGTGCAGAGCCTTCTTCAGCTTCTGCGCCGGAACAGCAGCGGCAAGCTGACCCTGCCGACCGGTACGATTTCCGACTGGCCGGATCTGGAGCTGCGCTTTATCCATTGGGATACCAAACATAACCAGAAAAGGATTCCCACGCTGAAAAGGATTCTTGACTGGACCGCTTTTTTCAAGGTGAATTGTATCGGTTTCGAGATGGAGGATAAGTACGAGTATCCGCGACATCCGGTAATCGGGGCGCCCGGAGCCTATACCAGGGCGGAGATGCAGGAGTTGACCGCCTATGCCCTCGAGCGCCACATCCAGATCGTACCGGTGATCCAGTCTCCGGCCCACTTTGCCTATGTGCTCAAACATCCGGAATTCGCCCACCTTCGCGCGGACAGCAGCAACTACCAGGCCTGCATGTGCGATGAAGAAGCGATAAAGCTCATTTTCGACATGTACCAGGACATGATCGAGGCCACTCCGGGCGTGAAATATTTTCATGTCTCGACCGATGAGGTTTATTACGCAGGAATATGCAAGAAATGCAAAAGGCCTTATAATGAAATTAACCGCAGCCAGGCCTGGATTGATTTCGCGCTGCGCGCCCACCGCTTTCTCACCGAGCGTGGAAGAAGAATGCTGGCCTGGGTCGAGTATCCGCTTCTGGCCAAGGATATTTTGCAGTTGCCGCCCGACCTGATTAACGGTGTAATGGGCTCTGATCCTGAGTTTCTCGCCAATCAGAAGAAAATCGGGATGAGGCAGCTCGCCTATACTCCGATCCAGGGTTCGGAACTGCTTTTTCCCAACTATTTTCCCGCAGAATATCGAGGCCGCTCCTACGAGGGCCGGCTTGCCGATGCCGAAAGGACTGTCAGGGAGGGATTGGCCCTACAAGCCAATCCTATTGGATCGTTCTGCGCTGCCTGGGATGATTCCGGACTGCACGAGGAGTGTTTCTGGCTTGGCTGGGCTACCGTGACCCAGTATGCCTGGACTTATCGCACCCCCACACTCGCCCAGAGCGTGGCTGATTTCATGGATGTCTTCTACGGCCAATCTAGCCCGGACATGGTTGAGATATACCAGTTATTGATCGATGGTGCGAGATTTTTCGAGGACGGCTGGGACAATATCGTTTCCAGGGAAAGAGGACCTTCTTATGGCAATTCCGAGGGGAAAGGGATCGGCACCACCCGTCATGACCTTACCCTGGGGACGCCTTCCCTGCCTGCGGCGGACAACCTGGCCGTGGAGCCCAGGTTCGCTGTCAAGTATGGAAAGCTGATCGAGGAAGCCAGTGGTCTGAAAAAAGACAACGAGCGCCTGATCGGCCTTCTTTCCCGCTATATTACTCAGGTTGAAAGGAACCGTTACAACCTGGAGGTTTTTCTTTCCATAGCTTATATGGAAGGCTATTTCGTGAAGACCCTGTTGGAATTGAAAGACGCCGAGAAATCTCTCCTGGCTGCGGCAAGGGCGGATAGAGAGAAGGACCCGGCCGCTGCCGTGGCCCATCTCACCGAAGCCAACAACAGGGTGAGAAACCTACTCGGCTGGGGAGACTGGATGTGGAAAAATCTCCAGATTACCTGGGAAAAGAGCCGTTTTCCCAAGAACCGAGATGTCGGGGGGAAAAAATACCTCTGGGTCATGGATGATGTGAAAGACCATTTTGCAGACCGCAGGAAAGGCCTCGATTACATGATCGCTCCTTTCCAGAGGATGGAGCTTGCCGCATGGCGGGAGGGGCTGGTCAAGATCATCAAGGAGTATGCAGCAAAGCATAACGTGCCGATCCAGGGCCTGGCCGAGGAAAGGCTCGAAGACTGAAAAAGAAGAAGATGGAAGGGTGCAATATTCAGCGCCCTTCCAGGTTTTTCCAATTAATATATTTCCACCAGATTCGCTACCTCCTCGAATTTTACCCAGTAGCCATCCTCCATCTGGTCTTTCCAGAGGGAAAATTCAGGCAGCGTGACTGTTTCCCCCCGGGCTGCATCGGTGTAAAAGACGACAAGTGTTTTTGGGGGGATTGGTTTTTCGCTTGTCCACTGCGGGAACGCAGCCGTGCCGCCGAAAAGGTGGCTGTGGTTCCAGCCTGGCCGCGGCGTGACCGCAACAGTTTCAAGCTTGCCGGCCGGGCCCATGAGCAGGCGAAGAACGCTTTCATAAGGGGCGGCCTTGACCCGCAACGTCAAATTCTCTTTGTCCAAGGCTTCAGAAGCTTTTTCCCCGTGTTTTACCGCAATTCCGTACCCGGCCACCCGGAGGTATAGAGGCCGGGGATAAAAGTGATAGACACAGTGGACTTCCCCATCCCTGCCGATCAGTGTCTGGGTGATCACCTTCGCATATCCTGCCTCGCCCAGATTTGCTGCGTAAGAATTCGAGTTGTGCCGGCCGCTGAGAAAAATAGGAGCCGGCTGAGTGCGGTAGCTGAAGTTTTTCCCATCCAGGGAAACTCCGGTCCTCCCGGCGGCAAGCTCCGGGCCGGCCTCACCAGTGCCGGCCCAGCCGATAGCGCTCGAATAAGAGTGCTGATAGTATTTGGTCCCGGTCTGCCAGGTTACCTGGAGGTGGCGGGGGCTGCCTATCGGGTAAAGCCGGGCCTCGCCGCGGCGCTTATTGGTCTTGAGCACCATCTGGGCGCCGGGTATCACCTTGATTTCATCTCCCAGGTCGGCAGGCATCGGCTCCTCGGTCTTGTTCCAGAAGGGATGGTCCGCGCTCAGGAGGAGCGGGCTGAACCCCACGGAAATCCAGTAGGGCGCTCCCCTGTGGCAGTACTGTTCGGCCACGATAGCATTGGGGCCGAGCCAGCCGGGCTGCACCAGGCCGCTAGCGCTCATCATGCCCCTCTCCCAGAAATATTTGAGGCAGCCTGAGGCAATACGCCGCTCGAGGCCCGGATGAAGAGTACCCAGGCCCGCGGCCTCGGCATAGCCCACCGGGCAAACTGCCGCTATGCGGTAAGTGAGGGAGCGGCCGAATGGTACAGGGGCGCCGTCCGAGCCGAAAAAGTAAGGAAAGTTTTCCATGAAAGCAGCCGTACTCTCACGAATCTGCCTGCCGAACTTGAGCCGCCAGGGGTCAGTGTAGCGATAATGGTAGAGGTTGAAAAGCTGGAAACCCCAGAAGTTGTAATAGTCGTAAGCCTTGTTGCCGCCATCGATAAAAAACCCGCTGCCCGAGTACCAGCTTAACATCCGCGCCATCTGTTCGGTTATATAATCGTACTTGTACGGGTATTTGTATCTTTCGAGCACCGGCACAGGAGCAGTGTTGAAATACCAGCAATTGCATTCGAAGCCGACATTTTGTACGAGTAAAGCGAGCCAGTCGGCTAAGCGTTTTTTCTGCTCCGGGGTGAAGGGGTCCCAGTAAAACTGCGGACAATCCATGATAGCCTCTGCAATCTCGCTGCCGAAAGCCCCGTAAGGCGCTGTCGGCCCCCAATAAGCAGGGTCAGAGGGATCAGTTCCGCGGATAATGCCTTTGAGATATGGCCCGTTCACCGGGCCGTCGTATCCAGGTACTGTATTCCTGCCTGTAGCCGCAGAGTAGAGCGCAGCCAGGATAAGAGTACGGCCGAAAGCGTTGGTTGATTCTTCCTTGAAACCGGGACAATATTGGAAATGACCGCTTTCTGCATCATGGCCGCGGAAATCGGGCATGCCTGTTTCCCTGTCGAAATACGGCAGGAAACCGGCCACAAGCTTTCCGGCTATCTCTATCCAGTGCTCGCGGGTGTAGCCGGTGAAGGGGGAAAGGTTATTATCCGGAGACGTTTTGAGCTCGAGTCTGGCCTCGTCACGGTCCGCGGCAAAGACAGCGGAAAAGAAGCAGAAGGAAATTAATCCCGAAACAGACACCAGTGCCGTAATTATTGATCTTTTAATCACTTCCTCCCTCCATTGTGGCTATGGTGCGAAGACGGCAAAAGCTGCTTGTGAGAAAAAAGGTAAGATTAGCCTCTCTGAGTTAAGCATGGCAGAATTTATCTGGGGCAGGCAAGAGGTATATAATCCAGGCATCTACTGTTAGTTATTCCAGTTTCAGCCTGGTTCAAAATCAGGCATGGGAATCCAGACATAATGAGGGGATTCATTTAGTGTCGCAAGTTTCGGACGCCTTCCGAAATCTCATGCACCATGGTCTGGACAATACCGGCCAGGGGAATGGAAATTATCATGCCGGTTATGCCCAGCATTTTAGCCCCGAGGATCACCGAGATCAGGACAACCAGGGCGTGGACATTGGCCGAATGGCCCAGGACCACCGGCTGGAGATAGACATTGTCCACGATGTGCACGAAAACGACCGTACAGAAAACAGCGAGCACCGGAGTCCAGCTTGCAGCAATGTTGCCGGTGCCGCTGAATTCAGGAAACTGCGGGAGGAGAACATACTGGACAATGGCCACAAACATAACCGGTACTGCGCCGATAATCGGCCCGATATAAGGGATTATATCCAGGATGCCGACAAGGAGCGCCAGGAAAAACATATAATTCAAAGGTTCAAAGAAAATGCTGACCACGAAGAAACCGGCAAGCTGGCAAAGACCCACAATCACTGCCTCGATAGCCTTTGCCCTGATAAAGCTGCCGACAATCTTGTCTATTTTCTGATCAATGTTCAGGCTCATCTCGAAATAACGGTTGGGCAGGAAGCTGATAAACGCTTTCTTGATCTTAGACCCGTCCAGGAGAAAGAAAAATAGAAAAAGCGGTACCACGGCCATCCAGGTCCCCAATGTGCTGAAAGTGCTGCTGGACAAGGAAAAAGCTTTCTTAAGCTCTTCCTCCCCAACATTAATCAGTTTTTCGCCAAGCTGATAGCGCTCCAATCCAAAACGACGTTCGAGTTCTGTGGCCCGCATATTTATCTCTTCATTGAACATTTCAGCATAGGAGTCTAAACGCTCAGCCAGATCCTGGTATTCGGTTACTACAGCCTGGCTCATGATCAGTGCCATAATTGCAAGGAACAACATAATCAGCAAAATAACAATGGATATGGCCCAGACTCTGACTATCCCCAACCTTTCAAAAAAATCCACAGCCGGGGAGAGGATGTAAACCAGAATAATGGAGATGAGAAAAGAAGAGAGAAGGCCGGGGATCCATAATAAAAAGGCAACCAGAAGTATTATCAGTAAAGCCAGGGAGGTCAGTTTGAAAACGGGCCGGAAAATCAACGCCTCATCTTTTACATGACTTTTGAGAATCATAATTAAACAACTCCGATTGACTTATTTTTTACCGAATTAATACCTGAATTATAAACCTGATAATATTCGGATAGAGCAGACTCGTATCCATCTCGATAAAGATCTGACGGTCACGAGCTGACCTGCTCTTCCTTCACTTCTTTTTTCTGCTCATCCTGCTCTTCAATTTTCCTGAGCTGTTCGAAACAATCGTTCAATTTCTGATCTGTAATTCTAAGACGGCGCACGAGTATCTGCAGCATGTTCTGCTCAATCTTTACTCCCATCCGCGGCGTGCGGCTGATAAAGGAAAGGAGGTCCGAGCGGAAGAATCCGACTAGACGGGTAGGCATAAGGGCTACGGCGGTAGCTGACCGGGGATGGTCATCGATCAGGGCCAGCTCGCCGAAAAAGTCACCGTTTTCTAAAAGAGCGATCTCGTGCTCTTCATCAGTGTGCGGACCGAGGCAGATACGCACCTTTCCTGATTCGATAATGTACATTCCTGCTCCCGGCTCACCCTCGACAAAGATTATTTCTTTTTCATGGTAATTGCGCTGATAAACTATTTTTTCAATCAGGCGCAGTTCGCTTTTGGAAAGGTTGGAAAAGACAGGAATGCGGCCCAGTATAGTCAACAGCGTCTTATCATCGCTCTCATGCTTGAATACATTCTCCCAGAGTGCGCTGAAACGTTTCAAAAAGTCCTCCTGTCTGCGAAGAGACTATGAATGTAAAAATAGAGTTTTAAGACAATTTTGTTTAAATATATTCAAACAGGCTTTTTAGCGCAAATCTAAAAAGAATCTCAATACCCAGGTCAGCGGTGGAAATTTTCATAATCAAAGGATTTTAATTCGAATTAATGGTTAAAAAACTTGACAACCGGCAAAAAGCAGAGAATAAATGAAACAATCATTATAACCGAGAAAAAACAGTAAGGATATGCGAAAATATTTGAAGTCAGTTTTGAACCAGGCAAATAATAATAAGAAAAGGCACTTTTACCATCAAGTCACTTGTTCCCTGGTCTGATATTATCTTTAAACTTAAAAAGGAATTTCCCGATGACTTCCAGGTATTCTGTTATCCTCGTTCTCTTGCTCCTGGCACTATCTTTTCTTTCCTGCAAATCCACGCCTCATGATGGGAGTATCAGGGTCGTGGCGGATCTTACTTATGATCCCGCCCGGGAACACGATAAAAATTTTACTCCCACCGGCACACTTAAACATTTGAGCGAAAATCTTTTTTTACTCGAGGATTGCTGCAATGTCTATGCGATTAAGAGCGGCAATCGTGCTCTTTTAATCGATTTCGGCTCCGGAGATATTCTCAAGCGGCTCGGAGAGATAGGAGTGGAAGAAGTCGAACAGGTTCTTTTCACTCATCACCACCGGGACCAGGTCCAAGGCCTCAGCGATATGGAAAAGTGTTCATTCCGGGTGACTGTTCCGGAAAAAGAAGCCCGTTTTTTTGAGGATGCGGAAAATTTCTGGAAAAAAGTGAAGATCTATATCAACTATGACTGCCGCTCGCATTGGAACACGATCCGCCGGAGTGTCAGGGTGGACCAGAAAGTGAAAGACGGTGATGTTATCAGATGGCGGGACTATGAGATCAAGGTTTTGGAGACTCCCGGCCCTACTGACGGTTCAGTTTCTTATGCGGCAAATATTGATGGCAAAAGAGTGGTTTTCTGCGGCGATCTCATCGCTGGCCAGGGCAAGGTAAACAACTGGTTCGACCTGCACTGGGATTACTATGGTTTCACGCAAGGTGTCGATGCCTCGGACAGCTCTTTCCAGAGAGTCAGGGCAGAAAATCCCGACCGCCTTCTGCCATCCCACGGTTCGGCCATGGATAATCCTGGTGAGGCCATGGCGGCCAACAGCCGGATTTATCAGACTCTGCGGGAAATGCTCGTCCCCAATGAGCTCCACCGTCAGAACCACGAAGTCCGCCAGATTCTCCCTCACCTGGTCTTTCTCGGATCGACAAGCTATGCCATTATTTCCGAAAGCGGCAAGGCTTTCCTATATGATTACGGCTATCTCAACAGGGAAAGGATAGAGGAGTTTAAAAGAAGGTACAACGTTAAGAAGATAGACGCAGTTTCTTTCAGCCATTACCACGATGACCACATTATCCGGGCCTGGGAGCTTCTCCAGGAAAACGGAGAGATCTGGATTTTTGAAAACATGCTGGATGTTTTTGAACACCCTGCACGCTACCGCCTGCCCTGTCTGATACCTTTCCCCATAACCGCGGACCGGGTGCTGCATGACGGGGAGAAGGTGCAGTGGGAAGAATATGCCCTGGAGTTCTTTCAGATGCCGGGACAGACCGAGTTCCATCAGGGACTGGCCGTGGTGATCGACGGGAAGAAGGTGCTGTTCACCGGAGATAATACCTGGAACAAGCTGTATCCGGAAAAGACCAGGAACGGCCCTGTTGTCCCGCAAAACGAGTATCTTCTCGACCGCGGCTTTATCCTTTGCGCCCGGAAGATGATAGATTACCTTCCCGATCTGGTTTGCCCGGCGCATACCGAGGAATATTCCCCGACCAGGGAGGACCTCGAGGAATTTCTCAGTTGGGCGCGCTCTTTCCGGGAAGTGATGACCGGCCTGATTGACCAGCCTGATCCCAATTTTGGTGTGGATTACCACTGGTGCTATTTCTATCCTTACCGCTCAATTGTCCAGGATGAAAATCTTTTCCAGGTGCAACTATTGATCAGGAACCACCTTTTCAAACCCGCCCAGGTGGAAGTCACTTTGAAACACTCGCCGAACCTGATCTGCTCCTTCCCGGCGAGGAGATTCACCATAGAACCCCAAAAGCAGGTTGCTGTGCCTTTTATTCTGCAAAAATTCTCGCTGGAAAGGGGAGTGCGCGAGATAATAACCGCGGACATAACTATTAATGACCATCGGATCGGGGAATACTCCGAGGCAATTGTCGATTCCGGGGAGCCTTGATTTGCGAGACAAAACGATAACAGCCTGGATTATCTATCTTTCCCTCCTGCCGCTTAATATAACCTATTTTCTCGGGTTGCTCGAGGTAATGCCTGCGGATTTCATTCTGCCGGTATTACTCCTTTTATCATTAGGCTTTATCCGGAATAGGCTTTCTGTTGTCCTCCACGAGGATTATCCTGTCCTTGTTTATCTTCTTATCTATTTAATTGTTGCCTCAGTGGGAGCTGCAGGATACGGGATTGATAAGTCACTATTCCTGGCAGTTACCGCGCAAGTAATACTGGTCGGGACTTACTTTTTATTCCGGGTCACTGTTAATGAACGAAGGAAGTTCTTAAAGATAGTCCTGGCTTGGGTGGTGGTTTCGACAATAGTGGCAATAGCAGGAATAGCTGCGGTTTTTCTGGGTTATGTCGGATTGAAAACCCCCCTTGCATTGTGGTATCCGAACCTGGGTCCTGGAGCATGGAGGCTTATAGGGACAACAGGCCAGAGTTCTAATTTTATGTACAGTTACCTTCACGCCGGATTTTTCCTTTCCCTGGGTTTGCTGTTCTCGTTAAAAAGCGGAGGATCGGAAATAGCTTTAGCCAGGCTTTCGGTTAATAAAATCCGCTTCGCAGTCTGGGTTCATCTTTTAGCCATGATCCTCACCTTTTCGCGCGGCCTCCTGGGCCTGATACTGGGGCTGATTGTACTTGTCCAGGTAAATCCCGGCAGGGCTATCAGGCGGATAAATCTTTACCGGACAGCCTTGTGGGCTGCCTTTGCGCTTCTTTTCATATACAGCGCGGTGTTTTTTACTTATACTACTGATGCCCTTTTCACCTCCAGCCAGGCCGCTGCGGATTCACTGAGCCTTAAGTTGAATGCCCCCCAGCGTAAAATTTATTCCTATAAGAATGTCCCGCATCTTGAGGAAGGTACGGCTTACAAAAGGCTCACCGGGGGCTTTACTTACTTGCCTTCCCAGCACCTTTATCTTCTCAGGGTCTCCTGGCATTTTTTTACCAGGCACCCCTGGTTCGGTATCGGGCCGGGGCGCTATCCGGATGAGCTTGAGGCTTTGCGGGATAGTGGAGCAGGCCTGGTTCCGCCGCATTTTCTAAAGCTCAAACCCCATTCAACTTTCCTCGGCGCATTGGCAGAGGGCGGACTCGTCGGGTTTGCGGGGCTTGCCATATTATGGATTTTTTTCCTGGGCGGCAGGTCACGCTTAGTTATTCACGAAGACCCTCTGGGAACCGTTATTTATGCAGCCCTCGCCGGGTACTTGCTATTCGGGCTTAATGTCGATATCATGAACTTCCGCTGGCTGTGGCTGGTAATGGCTTTATTCGCCGCCGGAATAGCGATCCTCAAAACTTCAATCCCGCCTGATAAGAAGCCTCCCGCATAAATGCGATATTGGCAATTTATTTTTATTCTCTCTGTTTCTAAAACAACGTAAGGGCGAGGCGTGCCTAGCCCTTTGTCTTTCGTAATTCATGCGGCGTAGGGGCGCGATTTATCGCGCCCTTTTTTAAAAATGTTTTTCGTAGGGGCACGGCATGCCGTGCCCGCATCTTTTTCTAGAAATCCGGCAAATATAAAAATCCAGTAGGTTCCGGCATTTATTTTCTGTTTTGTTCTTGCACAAAAGTAACAAATATTGACAAAAAGTAAAATAAACTATACATTAGGTATAGCTAACTTAACATTTAAATTTTAAATTAGAACATCTCCTACTCAATTATTTAAGGAGAAAATATATGACTCCGCTTAAAAAATTCGCCTGGTACAATGTAATTTTTTTACCCATTACTTTTATAGTTTTTCTTTTTATCTGGATCTTTTCAGAGATAGATTTTTTTTGGATTATCTTGGCGGTCTTTATTGTCTGGTTTGTGGGACTATATATCAGGAGAACAAATTCAAGTAGTTATGCAATAGAAAAATATGCTAGCGATGAAATGGAGGAAATGATATGTCAGAAAGCTCATAAAGTTGTCAGTTATCCATCTGGAAACTTTTTATCAGTAGGTATTTTGCTGATTATTTATTTCGTTTTTGACTTTAAGGGAATACAAATTATCGAGGTTCGCCTGCTGTTCGATATATCTATAATACTTTCTCTTGCCTTTGCGCCTTTATATTCGCTTACTGAGTCGATTGCTGTTTTAGTCATTTACCGAAGGCTGATCAAACAGAATGAAAAAGGGAACCAATCCCCCCTGGGCGAGTTACCACCCAGCCAATCAGGAGAAGCCAAATGAATATGCTCCAGAGAATGGCCTGGTTCAATCTTGTAGTGGTTGCCCTGACAGCCGTTGCGGGAGTGGTTTTATTTTTCCTGGCAGGCGCCCAAATGGTCCTGGTAGCAATGGCTGTTCTGGGCTTGCTTGGTTTCTCAGTCTCGTTTGGCAGCAAAAAAAAGGACCGGGTGCCTTGGGATGAAAGGGACAAGGAGATCGGAAGGAAAAGCAGGACTGCTAGTTTCTTTGCATTTTGGTTTTACTTTATCGGTGTCGGTACTCTGGTATCTTTCCTTTACGGTTCAAAAGATGTGCCTGGATACTATTGGACGGTTTTTATCGTTGGCGGGTTAATAATTTTAATTGCTGCACAGTCTGTGGCACTGCTTATTCTTTATCGCCTGGGTGAGGAAAAAACCGGAGGATTTCTTGAAACAGGCAGTAAGATGACAAAAACCAGTCTTCAGCAGGAATTCTGGCTCTGTCTTTTCTTCTACATTTTTATTATTTCATTTTTTCTCTATGGTTTCCCGGCAATGGGGAAAAGTCTTCCTGAAAAATTGTTCGCCTTGATAGTCACGGTGAGTATCGGCTTTGTCTTTTTAGTAGGATTTAAAAAAATGGTAATGGATGCCAGGAGTGAGAGTTTAAACCATCGTGCTCGAATATTGAGTCTTATAGGTATGGGTGCTACGATTGCTATTGGCCTGTGCCTGCTTCTCTCAATTTATTGGCTTTTCGGCCTGAACTGGTTCAATTTTACTATGCTGGCTTTTGTTGTTTTCTGCGGTTTTGCTTCGGGCATTCTGATCCAGCCGGTCTATATCCTGGTCCAGTCTCTCAGGGAACCTGTTGATGCCAGCGAATGAAGTGAAAAATTGCATCCGTCGCCTGCGCTTCGAGCATGATGAAATGACCCAGGCCGAGCTGGCGGAATAAGTATGGTTAACTTAACATATAAAATTCAAATTAAAATATCTCCTTAAAATTAATGAAGGAGAAAATATATGACTCCGCTTAAAAGGTACACCTGGTACAATGTAATTTTTATCCCCACGGCTTTTATAGTTTGTCTTTTTCTCTGGGTATTTTTTGGGATAGATATCGATTTTACTCTTTTACTGGTTTTAATTGTTTGTTTCCTTTGGAATTTTATCTTGAAAACTGCTTCATCAAGAATAGAGTTAGCCAGCGACGAGATGGAGGAAGTGATATACTCGAAAGCTCAAAAAACGGTCAGATATGCTTTGGGATTCTATTTCGTAGTTATGATTTTGATCGCCTTTATATTTTTTAAATTGAAGGGAATGAAAGCAGTAGAGGTTTCCTTACTGTGGCATAGTTTCACTGCAATTGTTTGTGTCTTCTGGCCGTTCTATTTGCTGGTAGAGTCCGTGGCCGTACTGGTGATCTACCGCAGACAGGCGGGGATTGATGAAAAAGGGAATCAATTCCCTTTAAGCGATTTACACCGCAACCAACCAAGAGGAGCCAAATGAATATGTTTCAGAGAATGGCCTGGTTCAATCTTGTAGTGGTTGCCCTGACAGCCGTTGCGGGAGTGGTTTTATTTTTTCTGGCAGGCGCCCAAATGGTCCCGGTAGCAATGGCTGTTCTGGGCTTGCTTGGTTTCTCAGTCTCGTTTGGCAGCAGAAAAAAGGACCGGGTGCTCTGGGATGAAAGGGACAAGGAGATCGGAAGCAAAAGCAGGACTGCTAGTTTCTTTGCATTTTGGTTTTACATTAGCGGTGTCGGTACTCTGGTACCTGTCTTTTTCGTTTCAAAAGATGTGCCTGGATACTATTGGACGGTATTTATCGTTGGCGGGTTAATAATTGTAATTGTTGCACAGTCTGTGGCACTGCTTATTCTTTATCGCCTGGGTGAGGAAAAAACCGGAGGATTTCTTGAAACAGGCAGTAAGATGACAAGAACCAGTCTTCAGCAGGCATCCTGGCTCTGTCTTTTCTTCGAAATTTTTATTCTTTCATTTTTTCTCTATGGTTTCCCGGCAATGGGGAAAAGTCTTCCTGAAAAATTGTTCGCCTGGATAGTCACGGTGACTACCGGCTCTGTCTTTTTAGTAGGATTTAAAAAAATGGTAATGGATGCCAGGAGTGAGAGTTTAAACCATCGTGCTCGAATATTGAGTCTTATAGGTATGGGTGCTACGATTGCTATTGGCCTGTGCCTGCTTCTCTCAATTTATTGGCTTTTCGGCCTGAACTGGTTCAATTTTACTATGCTGGCTTTTGTTGTTTTCTGCGGTTTTGCTTCGGGTATTTTGATCCGGCCGGTCTATATCCTGGTCCAGTCTCTCAGGGAACCTGTTGATGCCAGTGAATGAAGTGAAAAATTGCATCCGCCGCCTGCGCTTCGAGCATGATGAAATGACCCAGGCCGAGCTGGCGGATAAGGTGGGCGTAACCCGCCAGACGATTATCGCCATAGAGGCCGGAAAGTACATGCCCTCCCTTCCCCTGGCCTTCAAACTGGCCAGAGCATTCGGCCTGGGGGTCGAGGAGGTGTTCCAGCTCAATAATGTTAAGCCCGGCGGACAGGCAGAATTAAAATAAAAAGGATCCACTTCAGCTAATGACTATGGACCCTTTTAAAATAAATAACTGAATGTCCGCTGTTAAGCTCTGAACCTCACCCGTGCATTTTTCCCATACTCGATCACCACCGGCCGGCTCCCATTCTTAATCGACATCCTTCCGGCTTCGACAACAAGCTCGTTATAAGAGCTGTTGGCCGGGGTGGCGATAATCCCCTCTTTGTCAATTGCTTTTATCTCCGCCTGGCGCTTTTTAAGGGCCTGGGAAGCGGTTTTCGCTCCGGCAGCGGCTTTCTCCACCCGATGGACAGCCCGCACAATGGCCTCGATCGAGCGGTGGCCGTATCCTACAGGAGTAAGGCCCGGTCCGCCCAGGTCTATCAGCTTGAAATAATCCGGGCTGACCTCGTTATAGTAAGAATCCCCCTCATCCGGGCCTTTGGTGACATAGCTGTGTTTCACTCCCCGGTACTGGTCGTCGTGCATTACCAGAGCGCCGTCTTTCTCTCCCTGGCAGAACAGTGTCATGCCCTGGCTGTTCCCTCCCGGGGCTACATTTGGATAGCCCATACCATTCAAGACCGCCAGGCAGGCCCCGTTATTCCAGATCACCCGGCCATTGGTCCAGAGATACCCCTTGTTGCCGTTGGGGTAGCTCTCCACCACGCCGTAGACCGACACCTCAACCGGCAGAAGGCCGGTGATAAAAGCCACGAGATCCACATAATGGCAGCCGATATAGGTGAACATGTCCGAGTTTTCAGTGGTGCACCAATTCTGGAAATTGGAGTTGCGATAGTACCAGGGTTCGATCAGGCTCACATAGCCGAGCCGGAATTCGCCAAAGTCGCCGCTGCGGTATTTCCCGCGGGTGATCAGGCTCCGGTCATCGAAGCGCTTATGGTATTCAACACCCACGAAAAGCCCTTTCTCCAGGGCCATTTTTTCCAGCTCCACGGCCTCTTTATATTTAAGAACCAGGGGCTTCACCACGAGCACATGCTTCTCTCTCTCGAGAGAATCCTTGACTGTCCGGTAGTGTAACTGGTCCGGAACAGCCACTACTGAGATACTTTTCGCCGGAGCTTTTTCCAGTACCTCGCGGTAAAGGTTGGGAAAAGGCTTTTCCGGATCCACTTTCTTGAAATTCGGATAGGGAGTAAAGCCCTGGCCCGGGAAGGCTTTTTTCAGGATTTTGTTCGCGGCGATTTTTTTTAGCGGAGCGCCGTTCAGGGCGCAGATAGAGATTTCGCCGATAAGGCCCAGGCGCTGAAGGTGGTAAAGGGAGGGCAAAATCTGGATTTCAGTGATCATTCCGCCGCCGACCAGAATAACCTGAGGCTTCTCGCAATTATGGGTCATAAGGAACAAATCCCGTTGAATTTGGAAGATTACGGTCAGAAAGAAAATTATTTTGTTTTGTATCCAATGGAAAAAAGTTTAATGATTTTTAAACGAGAAATCAAGATTTAACCTTTGCCTTATATTTCGGATAACAATATATAGTTTTTAAAGGTCATCCGGTTAAAGCCTTTTTTAATCCTGATTATTCACAAATTACTTGGCTTGATGGTTATCCTTGCTCAAACAACCCCCTGTTTCCCCCTTTCCTAAGGGGGAATAACTGCAGCTTCCCCAAACAGTTATAAAATACTCCTATTTTTCAAGCGTAAGGATACGTTCTGTAATTTACATTAACGGCTGAGCAAAATAAATTTCCCCTTAAAAAAGGGGATGCCTGCCCCAGGCGGGAGTTGTCTATAAGAAATCAGCGATGACGAATTTGTGAATAATCCCGGCTAAAAGAATACTTTTAATTTTTCCGTAAAAAGTGCTTTCTTATTATATTAGTTTTTTCTGGTGATTAACAATAACACGAGGAGACCATGATTAAGACCAATGTTTTCCGCAGCCTGACTGCTTTAATATTCATGCTGTTCTTTCCCGGGGCCATTTTCCCGCAAAATCTGCAGAAATTGGCGGAGGCGGAGCTTCCAAATCTCACATCTTTATATAAGGAGTTTCACGCCTCTCCAGAAGTCTCCTATTTTGAAAAAAATACCTCGGCGCTCTTTGCCCGCGAGCTTGAGGCCGCGGGATTTGAAGTCACTTATCCAGTAGGGAAGTACCCGGACAATACCCATATCTGTTACGGAGTAGTCGGGATTCTTAGAAACGGCCCAGGGCCCGTAATCCTGGTTCGGACAGATATGGATGCCCTGCCTGTAGAGGAAAAGACCGGGGTCCCATACGCAAGCAGGGTGCGCATGAAAGATATCACCGGTGATGAAATACCGGTAATGCACGCTTGCGGCCATGACCTGCATATGACCATCTTGCTGGGTGCGGCAAAAGTTCTTTTCCGGATAAAAGACCGCTGGAGAGGGACATTGATAATGATTGGCCAGCCTGCGGAGGAGAGAGGCGGCGGGGCAAGGGCCATGCTGGCTGGCGGGCTTTATGAACGGTGGCCTGTTCCTGACTTCGCCCTTGCCGGGCATGTGGATCCATCCCTGGAAGCTGGCCAGGTTGGCTATTGCCCGGGTTATGCCATGGCCAGTGTAGACATGCTGGATATAATCATTAAAGGTATAGGAACCCACGGCGCGGCTCCTCATCTGGGCCGCGATCCGATAGTTATCTCCGCCCAGGTTATCAATGCCCTGCAGACAATTGTCAGCCGGGAAATAAACCCTGTCGAACCGGCGGTGGTCACTGTAGGCTCGATCCACGGCGGGACCAAGCACAATATCATCCCGGAGGAGGTCAGGATGCAGCTTACTGTCCGGGCTTTCAATAAAGATGTCCGGGAGCAAATCCTGAAAGCAATCGAGCGTATTACAGTGAATACAGCCAGGGCAGCCGGAGTACCCGAGGACCGTCTTCCCGTCGTTACCGGAAGTCTTGAAGCCAACCCGGCTTTGTACAACGATCCCGGTCTTGTCGATTCCACAGTCAAGGCCTTCCGGGCTGAATTGGGAGAAGAGAAGGTGAAGAGAGAGGAACCCCAGACTGTTGGGGAGGATTTTACCGAATATGGGCTTACCGGAAACAAGGTGCCGATTTTCATGTTCCGGGTCGGTACCTCCGAGCCGGGGTCCGACCCATCCAAAAGGCCGATCCTCCACTCCCCTTATTATATTCCAGTGCTCGAACAGTCTGTCAGTAATGGGATTAGGGCTATGGCTGCGGCGGTGATTAACCTCATGAAGAAATAGATAAGTTTTAGTATAATAATTAATATATATCTTTGACTTTTCGGAGGTCACTTTTGCGCGTGATGATTCTGGGCACCGGGACTCTTGTGCCCGCTCCGGAGCATGGCACTTCCGGCCTGGTGGTGACAGCGGGAAAGGACAATCTCCTTTTTGACGGCGGCTCGGGCACCCTGTATCGTGCCTCGCGGCTTGGGCTTGACTGGCGTGAAATGGCCCATATCTTCTATACCCATTATCACCCTGATCATAGTCTGGATCTGGTTTCGATCCTTTTTGCCTCGAATTATGCTCCACCTGAGGGGCGGGGCGATGACTTGAAAATTTACGGCCCTGAGGGTTTGAAAGATTTTTTTGCGGCGGTCAGCAGGGCCTGGCCCTCAGTAGTACCGAAAAAATATAATCTTTACCTGCGTGAGCTTACATCCGGTGAAAGTGTGGAGGGCAGCGCGGGATGGAAAGTATTCGCGGCTCAGGCGAGCCATGGTGATGCCTTGGCTTTAGCCTACCGGGTGACTGACAGCCGGAGGAGCGTGGTCTATTCCGGCGATACGGAATACTCGGTTGCGCTGGCGGAATTGGCACAAGGAGCGGACCTTATAATTTGCGAATGCTCGACCGATGATGCCCACAAGGCGCCGGGTCATCTGAGCCCCTCGGGAATAGCCAGGATAGTCGAAGAATCTGGAGTCGAGAGAGTCCTTCTGACCCATGTCTATCCGCCTTTTAACCCGGAAGAACTGGCCTTACAGTGCCGGAGAATGTGCGGAGCGTCAGTGGAAGCGGCCCGAGATATGTCTATATATAAAATATAATACCTTAAGACAAGTTTAGAATCATGGGAAACCCCTTGGAACTGATCAAAAGCCTTCACAGGCGGATAATATTCTTTCTTGTTCTTTTTACCGTAATCGGTCAGGCAAAAGTCTCGTCCGTTGCCGAGACATACCCTCATTACGCCAGGAGGATCAGAGAAGTTAAGCTGGAACAAATAGAGGTTATCGACGGGGATACATTCAGGGTGGGAAGGCTGAGTATAAGAATTTTAGGCATCGATACGCCGGAGTTGAAATATCCCAGGTACGGTATTTTCTATGACCAGCCTTATGGACGGAAAGCCAAACTGGAAGCGGAGAAAATATTAAACTCCGCTCGAATTATTGAGTACCTGCCTTACCGTAACGATAAGTATAAAAGGCTTTTAGCTCACATTTTCGTGGATGGGAAACTTTTCGCAGTTAAAATGATCGAAAAGTCTCTGGCTTATGAAACTGTGAGTGTATATGGAGACAACGGATTCCCGGATCTGGCCCGGGAGATCAAGCGTGCGGCGAAAAAGGCGGGGAAGCCTCCTTTCATGGAGCCTTACCGCTGGCGGCGCATAAACCGCGGAAGAAAATGAAAACAGCTTTTTCGATATAAAAATTAAAGTATCAGATTCAATATCTTGTCATTTTACATACCTTAAACCCTCCTTTAGTACAGTCACCACTTCCCGGATCTCATCATCGGTTATCTCTGAGCATAAAGGCAGGGAAAGAATCCTTTCCGCGGCTTTTTCGGCAACAGGAAAAGCTCCTTTGCGGTAACCGAGATAGGTGAACGCTTTCTGCAGGTGAATAGGAACAGGATAATGGATGTTGGTCTCGATCCCGCGGTCCTTGAGGAATTCCATTAGCCTGTCGCGGTTTCCGGTCTCGACCACGTAAACATGGAAGACATGTTTTACATTCCGGGGAATGGTCGGCAGTTTGAGTCCGCTGCCGGACAGAAGTTCGGAATAAAGTTTTGCCCGTGCCTGCCGTATTAAGGTCCACTGATCAAGATAGCACAGCTTGATACTCAGGGTGGCGCCCTTGAGACTGTCCAGCCTGTAATTATAACCAACCAGGTCGTGTATATACTTGCGCGGCGAGCCATGATTACGCAGAAGAAGCATTTTTTCATATAAAGCCTGGTCATTGGTCACCACAGCCCCGGCATCTCCGAGAGCTCCCAGGTTTTTGCCTGGATAGAAGCTGAAAGCAGCAGCCCTGCTGAAATTTCCTACTCTTTTCCCGTCGAACTGGGCGCCGTGAGCCTGGGCCGCATCCTCGATTATCGTGAGGCGATGGCGTTCGGCTATTTCCTGGATAGGCCCCAGCTGTGCCGGGCAGCCGTACAGGTGTACAGGGATAATAGCGCGGGTTTTAGGAGTAATAGCCGCTTCGATAAGTGCAGGATTCAAAAGATAAGTCTCGGGGTCAATATCCACAAAAACAGGTATCGCACCGCAGTAAGCAATAGCCTCGGCAGTGGCCACAAAAGAATTGGGCACGGTGATTACCTCATCCCCGGAGCCGATTCCACAGGCAATAAGCGCCAGGTGGAGAGCTGTGGTACCGCTCGATGTCCCCAGGCAGTATTTGACTTGCTGATAGGCGGCGAATTCGCTTTCGAATTTTTCTACTTCCTTGCCCAGTATGAAAGAGCTGCTTTCAATAACGTGCCGGAAGGCTTCAAGATATTCATTTTTCAGGAAATCGTTCTGACGTTTCAGGTTCATGAATGGTATTTTCATCAAATCCTCTTTCTGGTAGATTCTAAGTTCTCATAGCGTGTTGAAAAATTCGTTGCCTTTAGCTTGGCTCATGGGTGACATCAGGGCACGGCATGCAGTGCCCCTACAATAAAATATTATTTTATAAGGAGCTGCTTGAAAAACTGCGAATTAGCAAAATAATGCCACAATCCCAAATAAAAATATTTCAACAAAACTTTTAAAATAGCTTACTTTTTATTTTCCTGAGAGCAGCCTGCCGCGGACTACGGTAACCGCCCGGCCTCCTATATAAACCCTTTCCCCGCCCAATCTGACCTTTACCAGGCCGCCCCTGGCTGAAGCCTGGTAGCCGGTCAGCTCTTTTTTTCCCAGCCGCCCTCCCCAGAATGGCCCGAGAGTGGAGTGGGCTGACCCGGTAACCGGGTCCTCGTTTATACCGCAGGCCGGGGCGAAGAAACGGGAGACAAAATCAAAGTCCGGGGACTCGGAACGGCTGGTGACTATAATCCCCCGGGTATCGATTCGGGAAAGACTTTCGAAATCAGGTTTTATTTCCCGCAAAACTCTTTCAGACTCCACCTCCACCAGGTAATCTTCCAGGCTGCGGCCGACATATACCAGCTTCGTACCGAGAGCGCCAGCAAGCTCCGCCGGCGGCGAAATCTGTTTTTCCGGCCTGGCGGGAAAATCAAGCTCGATCCAATCGCCGCTGAGCCTTGCTTTAAGACGGCCGCTGCGGGTATCGAAAAGCGCTTCCTCGTCGAGGATATTTTCCTCCCAGAGGACATGCGCGCTGGCCAGGGTGGCGTGGCCGCATAGATCGACCTCCACTGCCGGAGTGAACCAGCGTAAAGAGTAGATTTTCCCTTTTTGCAGGAGGAAAGCGGTCTCCGATAAGTTCATTTCCCGGGCCACTTTCTGCATCCATTGTTCTTCCATTTTTTCTTGCAAAAGGCATACCGCAGCAGGATTGCCCTGGAAAGGACAACTGGTGAAAGCATCGACTATAAAAAGAGGCATATCTTTCATCGGAGCTCCACTTCAGAATTGGACAAGCAATTTATTGGCTTCACAAGTTCAATGCTTTTCCAGGCGCAGGACACCGGCTGATCCCACTGGCGGCAAGTTCACCACGAGCTCTCCACTGTTTTTGATCATTCTGCAAGCAACTGCCGGTTTGCGATAATCCTCGGCCCCGAGCCAGGAAGCCTGGGTAATTTTTTCTAGTTCCGGAAGGCGGACTTTGACAGTCAGGCCCTCTTTGAATTTTCTCTCGGATACCTTTATCTCAGGCCGGATTACGGCAATGACTATATCGCCGGGGTTCCAGGGAGAGTCAGGGTGGATGCGCCAGATATTGCCCCGTATACCCTCGGGCAGAGTCAGCGGATCAGGGTCGAAAACCCAGGTACGGTTGCGCAGAGCCTGAAGCAGGGCATAGTAGTGCCGGCTCATTTCCGGGTCAGCAGTGACCTGGCCGTGTCCTATCTGCCCGCCCCATTCGAGAGAATACTTTAGCGTATATTCGGCGTATTCGGCGTTATTTGCCGCATCGTACTCGTTGGCGTGCAGGTGGCGGTCAAGGCACATGTAAGCGAACATGGCGAAAATCTCGGCACCGCTCGCTTCGCTCAACATGGAATCAGCGCCTTTCATGCTTTCGATTGTCCGGGCTTTGTTGATCATGCAGAGCCTGCCTGTCCCATGCCATAGCCGGGCGATCTCCCCGATCATTTTCTGCTGGCTGAAATTGACATTGGCTGCGGGCCTGTGGCCGAACATCGTTATCCCGTCATCATGGGCGAAATCTATCCCGCCATAGGCCCAGTTATCGAGAGCTATGCCCATTATGCGCGGATAAAGCTCCATCATCAGCTCCATCTGCTCGAGCTGGTGCCTGCCGAAGAGGCTTTGGGGACTGAAGAACATGACCGGCTGGTCGTGGTAGCTTCTGGTCACTGAACCATCCATGTTGCGGGTGACATCTGCGAAAAGGCCTCTCTGGACAATCGTGACTGTGTCGCAGTGCATGTTGAAGCCATAGAGGAAAACAGCCTGGCCGTTTTCGCACAGCCTGTCGATCATCTCCCGGTTCTTGCGCACCGTGTTGTCCGGATATTCTTTTGCATAAGGTTCGCAGAAAAATTTGAAATCCGGATCTCTTACTGCCTCGGGCGGGATGAATTCTCCGTGACGGTAGAAATGGGTATGGAGCCAGGAAGCGGTGGCGCCGAAACGCTTATAGAGCGCCAGTTCTTCCCGGGTCGTATGCAGGTTTGCGCCGAGCCGCGTGCCCCATAGAGAGCGCATGCGGGGATGTATGGCGAAATATTCCGGATAAGCCTGGGAAAGTCTGCCCAGGGCGGGACGCCAATGGGGGGCGTGACTGTAAAGCCACACTCCGAAGCGTAAAGGGCGGTCCGCAGACAGGCCGACAAATAGCTCGGTGAAACGAATCACCCTGACCTCTTCCGGTTTGACAAGCGGGGGCTGGGTTTTATAGCTCAGGGACACTCCGGCATTGGGCTCCCCGAGCTCGATATCCGCATAAAGGGGAGACGGGTCTTCCGGCTCTGGTCCCATATTGAGCTGTACTTTGGGCATCTCGAGCGGCATGGCTATAGAAAGACCGGCTTTCCCGGGGGCATAAACCGTGTAAAGGGGGATGCCCGTGCGCGGTAGTTCCGGTTCCTGGATACCGTAACAGTAACGGACAGGTTTTTGATTTATTGGTGTCGGCTCAGGATAGGACGGCGCCCAGGCGACAAGATCCTTCCTGGCCGGAAGGACAAAGCTTATCCGGATATTCCGCTGCCTGGGCCACCTGCCGTCCTCAAGCTTCTCGAAAACTGTCTCGGTCTCCAGATAAAGGCCCCGGATATCGGAGGTCAAGGTAACCTGAAGGGCAAATGGTGCACCCTGGAAATGCTTGGTAAACCTGATTTTTTGCACTTCTCCGACCCTGGTCGCCTGGAAATCACTGATCCGGCAAGGAGTGCCTCTGTCGCTGTAGCGCACTTTTTCCAGCTCGTCGTAGACTTCTATTCCGCCGCTGCCTGAAGAGCGATCAAAGAAAACAAAAGTATCGGGTGCTGTCTCTGTATTCTGGTATTTCAGTCCGGTCATCCTCCCGGTCAGGCTGTCCCAGCTCGTGGCGAGCCCTCCTCCCGCAAGATCGAAAGATCTTTGCTCAGCTCCGCTCAGAGAGGAAAGAGAAAAAAGCTGGATGGAAAAAAAGGTCACCGCAATTAAATTCAATCGGCAATTTGACATGAGAACTCCAGTACAGTTAAAAATAACTTTATCAGGGATGGTTGGGCAGGAAAGAGAATAAGAAGTTGCGGGATTACTTGTCAAGTTTTAAAAGATTGTTTATCCTTTAATGTCCATTGACTGATTGACAATACGCAAGGAGCGGGCGATGAGATATCCTGGTTTCGCTCTCTGTCTGGTTCTGGCTTTTTATGCGAACTCCGGTGGCGAGACTTTCTCTGCAAAGTTTGGGGAAGAGACCTACAGGCTGGAAGAGGTTTTCTACGATGATTTTTCCGGGGATATTAGCAACTGGCGAATCGAGGGGGATGCGGAGGTGGGATTGAACGAGGGCTGGCTCGAGGTGGATGCCCTTTCAGGAACAATAGGAGCGGCCACGATCTGGTGCACGAAGGAGTTTGAGGGGCCGCAGCTCGTGGAGTACGATGTCCGGCTGATGGACAACAGCCTCCAGAGCAATATCAATATGTTTCTCTTTGCTTCCATACCGGGCGGCAAAGGCATTCTCGAAACCTCACTCGAACGGACAGGCGCTTACAATGAATACCACGCTTTCCCCAACTACCTGATTACCATATTGAACGATACCTCTCCGGAAAAAAGAGCGATGCTGAGGGTGAGGACCCGCCTTAACCCAGGGTTCAAGCTGGTGGAAGAAAAATATTTCGAGCCGCTGGTTTTCGGCCATGTCTACCATATTGCCTATCTTATAGATTCTCTGCTGGTCAGGGTTTTCCTCGAGAGCAGGGAAATTGCCCGAACCAGGTACGATACTGTCCTCAATAACGGCATGCATGGGCTGCGAATCTGGCATACGCATTCCATATATGATAATTTCCGGGTCAGCAGGCTTGTCAGGTGATCTATGGCCTTAATCGACTATGTTCTGGTTTGCCTTTTTTTCATCGGCCTGATCAGCGTGGGCTTTTACTTTCATAAATGGATCGGCAAGGCTGATGACCATTTTCTGGCTGGCAGGCAACTGCCTCCCTTTATTCTGGCGGCAGTGGTAGCCACTACCAATATCACCCTTTACAACTATGTCGGTTATACAGGCATAGCTTACAAAACCGGGGTATCCATTATCTGGCAGGAATGGACCGGGCTGATGACCATGGTCACGGTGGGGATGTTCATTCATCCGCTGCTGTGGCGCCTTCAGGTACGCACGGTGCCTGAGTTTCTGGAGGTGCGCTACAACAAGTTTGTCCGCTCCCTGGTTGCTTTTATTACAGTGCTGCGCAGCGGTTTCTGGCTGGGGATAGTTTTTTATCTCTCCGTGGTTGTGGCGATCGGAGTTACGGGGATCAAGAACCGCGAGTTATGGGTTACTGTCTTTGCTTTCATCACCCTGTTCGTCATCATTTTTACCGCTCTCGGCGGGGCCTGGTCAGTGGCCATTACGGATGTGGCGCAATTCGTCCTCCTTCTTCTGGGCACCTTGATTATCATTCCCATAGTCATGCCCAAGGTGGGCTGGTACCCGGGTCTCGAGAAAATTCTGCCCAAAGAATTCTTCGATTTCATGCCTGTAAGGGGCGAGTATAACTGGGCTTTCGTACTGGCTATCTGGCTACTGGGAATACAGTACTGCAGCACGAACAATGATCTCGTGGTCCGGGCGCTTGGGGCATCCTCTCCCCGGGCTTCGGCCATAGGCTGGGTGCTTTCCGGGGTGGTTATGATCCCCTTCGCCTTCCTGATAATTCTTCCGGGACTGGTCGCCTCCCGGATCGTACCGGGTCTGAGCGGGCCGGGAGTGGACATGGCAGTGCCTCTCCTTCTCCACCAGTATATGCCTGCAGGTCTTATGGGCATTGTCCTCTGCGGCTTCATGGCCTCGCAGATGTCCACGGTTACCGGCAGCCTTAACGCTAATTCGGTGATCGTGGCCAATGATATCTATTGCAGCCTTTTCAACAGTCAGGCGACCAACAGGCAGCTGCTGATCACCGCCCGTATCGCCACCATTGCCATTGGCCTCATCATGATCGCTTACTCCTACCTGGTTCCTTACATAGGCTCGGCGGTCGAGGCTTATCTGGTTATAGTCGGTGTGGTGGATATGCCTAGTTTCGTGGTCTTTATAATCTGCGGATTGTTCATCAGGAGAGTGAATGCGGTCGGGGCTATTGTCGGTTATATCGGGGGGATTGTCTGCGGCCTGTTGACATTGATTTTCCGCTGGTCCATAACCGGCCTTCCTTTCGCTGATTCCACCTTTATTTCTACGGCGGCTACCCTGGTATTGACCCTGGCTGTTTCTTTTTTCACTAGACCTGATTCCAGGGAGAAGCTCGAGCGGGTGCTCAATGCTTTCAGGCCTTCCGAACTGGAAAAGGTTTCGGGCAGGTTTTTCCCTCTATGGCCGGTAAGCGACTGGGGCAGGTTCTGGATGGTGATCCACCTTATCGGCCAGGCGCTTTTCCTGATCGGAGTGTTCATGGGCGCCTCTGAAACAACCCACCCCTGGGCTGCGGAGACAGCGATCACAGGTATGGCTGTGTTCCTGGTCGGAGCGATCCTGCGCCTCTGCAAAGATTGAATAAACTTTTACTGCTCCAACTCGATATTATGAGTTTTTAATATATAAATTAAAATACATCTCAAGCCGGCTATTCCATAAGTGATCCGGCATTCCTGAACGCTTCCAGAGCCTTTTTCTCCTCTTCGCTCCCCGGGGCTACAGGCCGGATAGCCTTCCGGTAGACAGCCGCGCGGAACCCATTTTTCAGAGCATCCCCGAAAGTTGAGAGCACACAGTACTCTGTGGCGATTCCGCAGACAGCGAGGGAGTTTATGCCCAGGTCCTGGAGAAGAGGGGCCAGGCCTGTGCCGTCGAAACCGGAATAAGCCTCGCTGTCCGGTTTTACGGCTTTAGACACAACCAGGTGGCAGGGTGGGAGATTGAGCCGGGGATGAAAAGCGGCGCCTGTAGATCCTTGAACGCAGTGAAGAGGCCAGGGGCCGCCCTGTGCCTGGAAAGAGCAATGTTTTACAGGGTGCCAGTCACGGGTAAAAATAACCAGCCTGTTCTGCGAAGAATAATCAGAAATCAGACCGTTTATCTCCCTGATCACCGAATCCGTATCATAAGCCGCCAGAGCGCCGTCTTTGCAAAAATCCACCTGGACATCCACTGCTATCAGGGCATCCTGCATAGATGACCTCTCTATTTCCCGAACTGGGAAGCATCGAAAAGCTTGGTTCCAGGGGGCAGGGGACGGGGTCTCGTGCATTTATGCGTAGCCGGATCTATATCTAAAATACGGGCCATGGTAAGGCCCCACATCTTTTCCCTTATCGCCTCAGGCACCTTGTTGGCCTCAAGAAACAACTGGAAGCGTTCTATATTGCCAACCAGCCCCTCCGGTTCTTCATCAGTGCCGAAAACTATGTGCTCGAAAGCTTCCGGGCCGCCTTTAAGGGTATGCACTGTCTGCTGACCCTCCCCGGCGCTCCACCAGAGTATTTTCTGGAAGCGGGTAAGGTCGTTGAGCTTGATCAGTTTATGCAGAGTCGAGCCGGTTATGTCAAAGAAGACATTGGGGCTCCAGCGGCAGACCTCGGCAGCTTCTTCATACCAGGGGTTGCCGAAATGCGCGCCCTGGATAATAGCCCTGGGGCAAAGCCTGGCTATGGCATCGAGGTAGCCCGGGCGCATGCGCATCATGGACTGGTACACCGGCATATCGTTGATACTCCTGCTGGTTACCCCGGTGTGGAATATCATCACCAGGCCCAGGTACTCGCACATTCGGTAAAGCTGATAGTATTTTTCATCGTCCCAGTTTTTCTGCGGCGAATGATATTTGATTCCCGAGAAGCCGGCTTTGTAAAATTCTTCGATCTGGCGCGGGGCCTGAGGGTCATCAGGCCTTACCGCTCCGTAGCCGATAAACACATCCGGGTAATCCTTAATTGCCTTCTTGACCAGCTCGAAGTCCTCCATGTAGGTAAGAACACAGCACATAGCATTGTTTTCGCGGTAAATTTTCACTGCCTTCTGGACCCACTCCTGATTGTCTCCGGCATGATGATGGGAGTCGAGGATAAATCTCTGGGCTGAATATACCGGGAAGTAAAAAATGATGGCGAAAAGAACAACCAGAATAAGGGTGCGGACTTTCAGGATTTGCATTGTCACTCCTTGAGTTAATGTTAAAATAGTTAAAATGTGTTTTTTCAAAT
>Ga0315277_10000980_pt1 | contig 42683 bp, 31 predicted proteins | sample YL17G05_15_MG_FD_203695 | JGI IMG/M metagenome (GOLD analysis project Ga0315277, IMG submission 203695) | Sediment microbial communities from Yellowstone Lake, YNP, Wyoming, USA - YL17G05_15 | ecosystem: Environmental > Aquatic > Freshwater > Lake > Sediment | place: USA: Wyoming | collected... | reverse complement strand
AAAAGACCTCACGCAGGTATCTATAAAATGACCCCCATCCGAAAATTAACCTTGAAACTAAACTCCTCTTAATCTACATTCCTAATCGCCATCTTGGGGGTCCGATTTGTATTTGGTCATTACAAAATTGGGCAGACGAAACGTAAAGAGAAAACGCCTGCCCGAACCTCTCGGTGGGCAAGCGTTTTTAAAAAACATACAGACTGATCAAATAGATATCGATGTTTCCAGTAGGTTAATCTCAATAACCAGATCGGACGGTTGAGAAGTCTAGATCACCTATAGCAGGGGCAATTCCTGTTAGGCGCATCCCTGCTGTGGTACGGGTCCGTTTTTGAACAGATAGTTGATCAAGTATACCACGTCCCCCACGTCTACCACGCAATCTCCGGGACCGGTCACATCCCCCGCTGCCAGAGGATTTGGAGCCGGGCCACCTTTGAACAAATAGTTGATCAGGTGAACCACGTCTCCTACGTCTACCACTTTGTCCCCCGTGGCGTCGCCCGGCACGAAAAGCCACGGCGTCTTAAGCCAGCCAAGCACCCTCTGCATCACCAGCTCCGGTTTGCTCAACCACTTTCCATGAAAATAATCTCCGCTTGAGTTAATCCCCTCAAAACCGAATCCGAAGAAGACCAGCTTGTAGTCCCCTTGAAATTTGATCGCCGCTATGTCATCGGTCAATCCAAAGTTGTTATCCGCATAAAATAAAACCGTATCCGCCAGTGAGTCGGGAATCAGATTATCCTTGGAGCTCTGGTTGTTCGCCCCCGGAGTGTTTCCAGGATAAATCCACAGGGTATCACCAACCTCATCTCCCGGATCGCCCGATACAAAATACCAGGAACTGTATCCCCCATAACCCACATGCAGATAATCGCTTAAAAAAGAATTGTGGAGAGGATCGAGGGAGGAAGATAGTACCTCGGTTACATCCTGGCTGGTCAAAAACAGGCGACCTCCATTGTCCAAATAGGCCTGCAAGCTTTCGATGTCTGCAGTAGAAAAGATGGAATCCCGGTGGTCTCCGGTAAACCAGATCACCACGTTGTATTTCGAAAAATCAAAGGTATCCGGAGTGGTGCTTTTGTTCCAGATATCGTATACCGATTTCAGGGAATCGAAGGCGGCCACATAATAGCCTTCCCGGTTGGTTCCCAGATTGTCCGAACCCTGATCGTCGTCCACCAGAAGTACGTCCCGACCCACGAAGAACGAAACGGTGGAATCGGCACTGTAAGTCACGCCGGTCGCCGAATCTCCGGTAACGTGAAAAGTGAAGAATACCCTTCTGGCTGGAAAATTGGATGGCACCTGGAATTGCATCGGATCCGAGGAGTTGTTCTTTATGTCCTTGGAAGCCATATTGCCCAAGATGGAGAGATTGTCGTTGATCACTAAGCCCGCAGTATCCGCACTCACCGTAACCCGGACGTTGCCCAAAGCGCTCCAGAGATTCTTCAAGGAAAAATCCAGTCTCACCGTCTCGCCTGCTTCCACTCTGCCATCCCCATCTCCGCCGGCTTGATCGCTAACCCCGAAGCTTTCGAAACGCACCAGCGGGCGGTGGAAGATGTAATTTATCTGGAAAACGTACGCTCCGATCTGACAACAATTATATTCTATGTAGAAAAATCCGTTCTCTCCCCACCCGGGTCCCCAGCTGTTTTTAACAATCCACGCTCCCTGACCCCCGCACATGTTGTCGTCCCATCCCACGATCAGAACCGCATGGTTAGTGCCGAAATACGGTCTGTCGTAACATCCTCCGGTATAGGAGAAAAACGTATCCTCTACCGCCATGCTGCTTTTCACCGGGCCGGTGAGCAGAGCTTGTTTTATCGAATTCACGTTATTGTTCACCGGGGTATAAGCCGGACTGCCCAGTTTAGCCCATTTCTGGCATTGGCTTTGAATGCAGGGGTCGGTATCGTTCTCGTGGTAAGGCATGCAGACTTCCTCGATGGCGCCGGTGCTGCGGAAAAGATTGTAACACGCCTCGGAGTAATGTCCCTCGCAACCCGTTCCCGGCGTTAAGCAGGAGACGCACTGCTGTTCGGATAGATCCATCTCCACCTCCCCGTAGATCTTCACGTGTGACTCCAGCTGTGCTACCGCGGCAAAAGCCCAGCATGAGCCGCAATTACCTTGATCGGTGATTGCCGTAACGCCCGTGGTTCCGTAAGGACCCACATGCGTCCGCCAGTCGAAGGTCGGATCGAATTTCGCTCCCTCCGGTGCTTCCAGCTTGGGCGCTTTATCCCACTCTTCCTTGACCCAATCGGGTATCACTTCCCCCAGTCTTTTCTGTTTTTCCTCATGCGAAAGACCCGAAACCGAGGTTTTTCCAGCGGTCCAGGTGGATTGGTAATCCTGCGTCGGATTACCGTCTGCCACCACCAGTTGCACTACCGCAAAAATCCCCCCCCAAAGGAAAAACAAAATCAGACCCAAAACGTGCAGCTTCTTCACGTTTTCTCCTTTCTTGAGATATTATAAGATCTCCGGTGAGATATGGCCCTTTACCCCTTAATTAGAATATTCGTCTCATATCCGTTCATCTTTATTCTTAATTCATTGTTCCTACGATTCCTCCATAGAATCGACAGGGGAAATCGGAGTATTATTTGATTTTTTTCCTCTTCGGTTAAAGTCAGGACAAATCCGTGTTTTTTAGGCACACCCTTGCCCGGGTGGCGCTCCGCCTTTGAACAAATAATTGATTAAGTAAACCACATCCTCGACATCCACCACGCAATCTTCGTTAACATCTCCAGAAGCTTGAGGACTGGGAGAAATCCCGCCTTGGAAAAGATAGTTGATCAGGTAGACCACATCTCCCACATCCACCACCTTATCCCCGTTGGGATCGCCGGGTACGAAAAGCCAGGGTGTCTTCAGCCAACCCAATACTCGCTGCATTACCAATACCGGTCGGCTAAGCCACTTTCCATGAAAATAATCTCCGCTTGAGTTAATCCCCTCAAAACCGAACCCGAAAAAGACCAGCTTATAATCTCCCTTATATTTTATCCCCGCCACCGAATCGGTGGGTCCGAACGTGTTGTCCGTATATACCAGGACGGTATCCGCCAGTGAATCCGGGATCAGGTGATCTTTGGAGAACTGGTTGTTCGCTCCCGGTGTGTTCTCCGGATAAATCCATAAGGTGTCCCCCACCTCGTCTCCGGGATAGCCCGCCGTCAGATGTCTGAAATTGTCCCCGCCATAGCCTGCATGCAGATAATCCTTAAGGAAAATGGAATCCAATGGATCGGACGAGTTGGCCAGAACCTCGGCTGCATCCTGACTGCTTAAGAACAAACCACCTCCCTGGTCCAAAAAGCTCATCAGGCTATCCAGCTGGGTTGGGGTGAAAAGGGAGGTCTTGTGATCACCGGTGAACCAGATAAGATATTTATACTGCCCGAAGGAAAAGTCTGGTTCTTTTCTCGCCTGGGTATCCCAGATATCGTAGATATTTCGAAGCGAATCCAGGGGGGCGGTATAATAGCTCAAATAATCCTGGACCGAGCCGGAATCGTCGTCCACGATCAGAATCTCTGCATCCCCCACCGCCACGGTCAGGGTGAAATCGACCGCATATGACCCTCCGTTCCCTACCGCATGCAGAGTGAAGTCAACCGGCCTTCCCGGAAAGTCTGGGGAAACCGTAAATTCGATGGGATCCGCATAATTGGTGACCGTGCCACCAGTGCCGATATCTCCCAAATATGAGGTCGGATCGATGAATGTGATCCCCGCCGTATCCGCCGAACCGGTTATGGTGGTTCCGCTGAGGGGAAGCCAGATATTCAATAAGGAGAAATATATCTTTACCGTCTCGCCTCCCTCGGGTCTGCCGTTACCGTTTCCTCCGGGAGCGGAATCGTTGAAAACGTAATTGTTCAAAATCAGACAGGGGCGGGACCAGGTGACGTCCAGATTGGCATGCATGACCGAGTCGGAATCGGAGACGTTCCACACCGCCACCTGGGTGGAATTATCGTAATAATCGTGCGAGCCGGGACGGGTGGTGTCATCGAACGCTCTCTTGTTGGAGCTTCCGGGATAGGGATCGCCAAAGTCTCCGGAGTTGAGATTGTTATAACAGTTTTCCAATTGGTACATCCCGTCTGCCTGCTCCAGTGCCACCTTTAAGTGGGGAGAGGGAGGGTCGCCCGGGCACCATTCCTGACTGTTCCCCTGTGCCGTCTCGTCCACATGATAGATCAAAAGGCCATCCCCTGGTATGAAACGGTCGAAACCGGTCTTCTGCCTGTTCTCCACCAGGTAATACTGTGAACCCCCGGCGCCGGATGTCCATAGCCGATAAGAGAGGGGGGCTGTTTCCGCTTGCAGGATCTCCACGCCGGTCTGATTGGAGGTGATCCAAATGGGACTGGTCCATCCCATCTTGTATTTACACCAGCCATCGAAGCAGGCGGGGGTTCTGCCTCCGTTGTTCCATGATCCCCCCGCCATCATGGTCCAGTTTCCCATACCGTTGGAGCTGTAATCCCCGTCGTAAAGGTCCGGTAAACCCAAGGTATGTCCGAATTCGTGACCGAAGACCCCCATGTCTACCAATACCCCTCCGCTCCGTATCTCCGGGTCGGTATTGTAACTGTAAAGGCTCACCCCGTCCCGGACCAAAACGGTGCTCATCACCCAGGCATGTGACCAGATCTGATTGTCGCTTCCGGTCTCCTCCGCTCCCATCCCGGCGTGCACTACCACCAGGGCGTCCACCCATCCGTCCTGATCATAATCGTAATCCGCAAAGTTGACGTACGGGTCGGCCGCATCCACCGCATCCTCGGCCATCTTCTGGGCATTGTTGGGATAGGAACCAAATCCGTTCTGCCCCGCCACATAATAGGAATAAAGCTGGGGCATGCGATACCAACCGGTCACCCCCCCCAGAAGCTCCAGTTGTCCGAAGGAGTTCTCCCGATAGAAATCGCGCATGCTTCCCGTGGGATAGGTGAAGCCCTCGCTGAAAAGCAGGGTGGAAAATTCGCTGGTGTCATAAGAGTGCTGGTTGTCGTCAAAGTCGATGCAGATGACCACCGGTTTCAAAGTGTCCACTGTGGCTGCTTTCCTTCCCAATAAAGGAGGTTGGGGATTGGGCTGCTCCACCCCTTTTTGCTGGGCGATTTTAGAACGGTTAGTCCATTCCTCCAGCTTTCCTTCTTTCTTTAGTTTCTCCACCAGTTCCGGGGAGAGTGAAACCCCCCATATATAAACAGATGTAAAAAGAAAAATTGAAATTAAGAGAATTGAGGATAAAATTTTTTTCCGACAGACAACCATTATTTCTCCTTTCCGGTTATTCCATTCGGTTAAACTTCCCTTCAGCTCTTCTTGGAAAAAAGATCATGTGATCTTTATTTTACATCTCCAATATCAGCCGATTTTTTATTCTGAAAAGTTCATATCCTTATGACAGAACACCGGGATTTTGTCCCGGTGTCCATAAAACTTCCTCCGCTTTCTAAATCCTGGGGAATAGAGAACTGCTCTCAAAAAATAATCTCTCTTAAGCGCATCCAGGTTGAGGCGGTGGACCGCCTTTGAAAAGATAGTTGATCATATACACCACGTCTCCCACGTCCACCACGCAGTCGCCGTTCACATCCCCCGCTGCCATGGGATTCGGAGCTGGACCTCCCTTGAACAGGTAGTTGATCAGGTAAACCACGTCTCCCACATCCACTACCTTATCCCCGGTGGCATCGCCGGGGACGTAATTGGTGATGGCAAAAAAGCCGTCGGTGACATCGGAGGGGTTCCCGTCCGAGGCATCCGAGATCCTCACCCGGCAGCTATCCGAGGGGGTATTGGGAACCTCCAGGGTAAATATGCCGGTATTGGCGGTGTCGGCGGCTAAGATCGTCCAGTTTGAACCTCCGCCGGTGGACAACTCGATCTTCACGTTCTTGTTAAAAGAGACCGACTGCCACAGGATGTCGGTGGTATCACCGATATACCAGGCCCCTCCCCCGTTCGGTGAGATCAGATCGATGGCGGGCAAAGGTGCTTTCAGCCAATCCAACACCCTCTGCATTATGTACCGGGGGGTGCTGGTGTATTCACATTGGAAATACCCACCGTCATCTCTGATCGATTCGAATCCGAAACCAAACAACACCACCTTGAAGAAATCGCCCGGATACTTGATGCCAGCCACCGAGTCGGAGGGGATGCACCACTGTCCGGCTCCGCCGACGGTATAGTACAGAATGGTATCCGCTTCTGCGTCCGGCACCAGGTTATCTTTGGAGGTCTGGTTGGCGACCGTGTAATTCGGATATATGAACATCGAATCGCTTATCTCGTCGCCGCTGCGCCCCACTGCCAGATACTTGGGACTATCGCCGTCGTATCCGACATGCAGATAGTGTTTGAGGAAAAGGGTATCCCACGGATCGGAGGAAGCCGACAATACCTCCGCTGCATCCTGGCTGGTTAAGAACAGCCTTCCCCCTCTGTCCAAAAAGCTCATCAGGCTCTCTACGTCTGCCTCAGAGAAAATTGAAGTTCGATGATTTCCGGTGAACCAAATCAAAATCTCATAATCAGAAAAACGGTATACAGTATCAGGATGGCTCATTCTGTCCCAGGTATCATAACCTGCCCTCAGGGAATCGAGGGCACCGGTGTAGTATCTTTCAAAATTGGAAGCCGAATCCGTTCCCTCATCGTCATCCACCAAAAGTATAGTGGACTTCCCCACCCATGCATCTTTTATTAAGTACGTGCTATCATCACCGCCATTCCCCGTAATATGCAGGGTGAAGTGCACTAAAGTCACGGGCAAATCCTCCGCTACGTGGAATTCCATGGGATCAGCATTATTATCTGCCGAGCCCCCAAAGGAGAGATTGCCCAAATATGAATAATTGTCGTTAAATACAATGCCGGGTTCATCCACGGTGGCGGAAACGGAAGCCCCGTTAAGAGTCTTCCAATCATTGCTTAGGGTGAAATAAAGCTTTACCGTTTCACCCCCTTCCGGTCTGCCATTACCATTGCCGCCAACTGCGTCGTCGAAGGTAAAGGGATCTAAGAACAGAGACGGAGCAATTCTTATAGTATCTTGATAGGGTATGCAATTCTGAGCTGTTACGGTAATAAGCAGATTTCCTGCGGCGAAAGGATTGATGGGCAAATGAACCCAACCGGTGGAAAGAGTAGACCCTTTAACATAGACCTCATTCCCTTTGCTCAAACAAACCAAAGCCCCCCCCTTTGGTGAACCGCTCACCGCCACGTAAATATCCACAGTTTGGGGTGCCATAGAGACGCTTTCCGGATATGATACTGACAGAACCGATGGAGAGGCGGTAAAGATAGGCATCTCCGGCTCACCCAAGAGACTGAAAGTCCATTCACAGTGCTTCTCGACTGGTGAAGAATTGGTAAAATTATGCTTGGCGTCTGTCAGGGTTTCACCAAGGTGATATTTGTTGCGGCTGAACAGCGCCACCCACCACTGTTTGTCCAGCGCGCTTGTTAATACATATGGATTACCTTGAGTATAGAAACCATCCCGAGTGTTGCCATTGAAAGCCAACCCTGCTCGGTTAGGGTTGTAAGTGACAAAATGCTCAGCAATACATTCAGTGCCATCCATATGATTGGGGAGGCAACCCACGGTGACTATAATGGACGTTTTATCGACGTTGGTAAGAGCATCTACATCGCTATCGTAAATAGCCCAACCGTGGTGAAAATCACCTGTCCCCATGACATTTGTGTTGGAATGGTCGGCATGATTCACCAGGTGTTGGCCTTGATTGAGATAATAGATAACGCTATCTGTATGATTCCCACCGTTAGTATCGTATACTCTTTTCACGTTAAAATATGCAGGAATGGGAATAGTGGTGCGGATATTTTCCTTCAGCAATTGAGCCTGTGTTAAGGCGTCCAGATCCATCCCTATAAGCAAGACGTTCAGAAGATAATTAGTTAGGGAAGGATCTTTTTCGTATTTCAGGACCTTGTTTACGAAGGTGGTCACCTCGGCGGTGCTTCCCGCAGGAACCCTTCCCACGAAAACCTCATTGGTCCAGTCATTGTCATAGTCAGAGTAGTATTGATCACTGGGTGTGTTTTCACTATTGTAGTAGGTTCGGTAACAGAATGGGACAGTTTCATTCTCTCCACCTATAAGAAAGTAGGTAGTTCCCCAGCTAGCGTTAGCATCTATTATGAAGGATCGCACTTTCTGGGTATCTGCTCCCGAATAGTTGGCGTATATCCATGAAGTGGTAATGACCGTATCTTTTACCCCTTTTTGGGTATGCCAATCGACCAAAGGCTGGAAGTAAGAAGCGTATGTAGAAGAGGAGATTATAACATGGGCAAAAGGTCCTCCCGGCGGTACCAGGGCGGTGCTCATTCTCAAACTGCTGACCAGCTGAACCGCTTCGGGATTGGCCACCATTTCCCTGACCGTCTGCTCGTAAGTTCTCCTGCCGTCTTCTGAGATATTAGGTGAAAGATAATCCCCACATTCATATCCACTGCTTCCATTAATTTGGAATGTAATGGAATTATAATAGGTAAGTCGTTTTTGACTGGGGACGTATCGAAGAGGGAAAATCCCCACTTCCGCCATGCTCTGACCAGCCAGATCGGTTTGGTTGATAAACCTGACCAATTCTGAAGGATATGGCTGGGATGATGTATAAGTTTGGCTGTCTGGTTGGACAAAATTTGCATCCCCCACTGAAGACCCGATTTTCATCGGCGGCTGAGCAGGGAAGATATTATATTCGCCCGGGATTTCTTCTTCTGTTGTGTTCAAAACCAGCACACTCGTTACCGCCATTCCCGGAGGCAGCGCTATTTTCAACTCCTTTGATGGTAACATCGGTTTTCCAAGTTCGGTGAGAAAGTCACCGTCCTTCAAGGTTACCATGTCGTATCCCATCAGTTTTCCAAATGATAGCTCGTCTTGAGAGAAATGAGCGGTGTACCGGACGGAAAAGGCATCTTTGCTATTGGTGGTATATATCTGTGTCTGGGCAACGCTAACGGATACCAGCATGCAAACTGAAAAGGACACTACCGATACTGCAACCAGCAATGCCATAAACGTTTTGGATCTAATCACTTTCCTCTCCTTGTATGTTAGGTGGTTAAATGGTAACAAAACAGGAACCAGCATTCGAGCATAGGGAACTTCTTCCAAATAATATTCAGCCTTGAATCATACGATAAATCTGCTGCTTTTAATTTAGCATAATTTCTCAATTTGTCAACTTAAATTTAAACAATAGATTCATATTATCTGTCGGCAAAAGAACCCAAATCATGATAGATTACCCTATGTCTGTTAATATTTTGCCTTTTTGAGATTTCGAATTGTTCAGAACTCAAGAAGAAATGATTTCATTGTGATTCAATTCACAGAATCGGAAATTAAGTGGAGTAACAATACAATTTTACTCTTATTTGTATTTTCGATATAAATTACGAAAATCTTTGAGGTTTTGGTAATCTAAATCATTTATTTATTAATCAGTTGGAGAATTGGTTAAAAGGTAAACTATAAAGACCATCCGATTTGACTTGCAATTCCCTCCGGATAATTTATTATTGCAAATGAATTTAAAAGACGTTCGGAGGTCATTGTATGTATCTGCAGATAGACGGCAACTACGGTGAAGGTGGGGGACAGATTCTGAGAACCACTCTTTCTCTCTCCTGTATTTTGAAAAGACCGGTGGAGATAATTAACATCCGCCGGGGAAGAAAAGTCCCCGGGCTTCAGCCCCAACATCTCACTTCCGTATCCGCCTGTATGAAGATCAGCTCTGCAATGGTTGAAGGGGATCATCTACAGTCAACATCATTGCGATTTTCACCTCAAGTGACATCTGGCGGAGATTTCAGCTTCGACGTGTCGGAGAAAAAAAGAAGCGCCGGCTCGACCTCTTTGGTTCTGCAGACTCTTCTTTTACCTTTGTTCCATGCGCAGACTCAATCGAAAATCCGGGTCTTAGGTGGAACTCACGTCCCCTGGAGTCCTCCCTTCGATTATCTTAAAGAGATTTTCGCCCCCATGGTGAAGAAGATCGGATGTAATATCGAGCTGGGGATAAATAAGTGGGGTTGGTATCCCAAAGGGGGAGGGGAGGTAGGATGTACCGTCCAACCGACCGCGAAATTTAGTTCGATGGAATTGCTTGAGAGGGGGAATCTGCTTAATTTGTCCGGAATCTCGGTGGTTTCTAATCTGCCTATGTCTATTGCAGAAAGACAAAGAAATCATGCCGTGAAATTCCTGCAGGAGAATGGATACTCCGCGGATATCGCCCTATTCCAAGCCCCCTCCATCGGACAAGGGACTTTCTTTTTCTTGAAAGCCGAATTTGAAAACACTGTCGCTGGATTCTCCTCTTTGGGGGAAATTGGCAAAAGGGCGGAGAAGGTAGCAGAGGAAGCTTGTGGAGATTTTATGAAATTTATGCAGACCAAAGGAGCCATTGACCTGCACTTGGCAGACCAATTAATTCCCTATTTAGCTTTAGCTGAAGGACAATCGACTTTCGCCGTATCCAAAATCACCAATCATCTTTTGACTAATATCTGGGTGGTGGAGCAGTTCGTAAATAGAGAAATTCTGGTGGAAGGAGAAGAAGGGGAAGAGGGGAGGGTTACGATAAAAGCTTGATCCCTTCTTTTCGTCGTCCACCGACCGCTGCAAAACAACTTTGGATATTATCGTGAAATATGGATAACAAAGAAAGACAACCTTGCTTTGGAATCATAATTTTCTTGACTATCAATCCTCTCTAGTTTATATAATCATTCAGACCTACGAAAATTCGCTTACAAAATAAAGAGGAGGATATTTTCTGAAACGATTTGACTATTGTCGAGAAATGAGAGGTGGTCACAACTTGTGACCACCTAAAGGTTTTGGAGTTTTCCCGGCAATTACCCTACGCTTTTACGAACAAGCTATATAACAACCAATATCAAAATCCCCTTACTCCTTTAACTACTCATTTGTCAGATTTGCAGGATACTAATTAGAGGTTGATCTATGAACTTGCATTTAGAGATTGTAAAATTCAAGGATGCACTTAACCAGCATAGGAAGCGCATCCGCCGATTTGACCCTGAGTCAGTGGTTGTTGCTTGTTCCGATTACTTCCGTCGGGTTGGTACAGATATTCAACAACTTCGTCATTATCCTCATGATAAACTTTACCAGCTTCTAAAGATAGCAATCAAGGAGGCGGAGCGACCTTATAAGCAATACAATGAAATAACCGAAAGGGATTTTAAGAAACTCATGGAGGTACAAAAGAATCTTGATGGTCCCCAACTCACAATTGCGCAAATGGAGGGTGATCCATTAGAAATGGTTCTTATGTGGCTTTTTCAGTTTCCCCAATTACCATATCAGGATAAAATTGAAGCAACGACCATCGGTCGATCAATTTTACTATATCAAGAAGAAAAATGCCCTATGGATATCCAAAGCTCCTTTCAAACCAACACAGGAGTATCACTTCACTCCTTTTTTCAAGGATGTTTTGGCCTATGGGCTATAGCGATTCAGAATTTATTTGTAAAAGATGGAATATCAGGGTCTACGCTTCCAGTATTTTCTCCTCCTGAATGGAATAACTTCCTAGCACTTGTCCGTGTGGATTTCGCCGGGTTTAGGGATCTTTGTGCGCGGCTTGATCTTCGCAGTGAACTTTATGAAATGTTTAGTACGCCTGTATTACTCAGAGCACCCATTCTGCGACTTCCCAGCGGAAGTAACATCGTACCTTGGCCTATGTTCCTTCTACATCGGCTCTGTTTTGGTCCGTATGATATTCTTAAAGGTGCTTTGGGTTCAGAATTTACTGAAGCATTTGGAATCGTATTTCAGAATTATATTGCAAGAATTCTTGAAAACCTCAGAAGAAGTATCAGGCAGGAGTACTTCAGAGAAAAAGATGCAATCGGACCAGGGAAAACTCCGGATTTCTTCATAACGGATAAACCTTCAGGAACGCTACTTTGTATTGAAGCAAAAGCCAATGAGGATGTCCTGGTCGTAGAAAAGAACGCTCTACAAAACACAGCACGACCAATTCTAGGAAAAGCAGTATGTCAATGCCACGATCTTTGGCAAAGAGCATGTGATGGAAAAGAAGAAAATATCCCAATAAATCTAGGTTTGTGTATTCCTCTTATAATAACTTTTCGCTCTTTTTTCTTTGCGAATGGAGAATTCTACCGAAAAAATGTAGTCCTTTCTGAATGTAAGGGTCGTGATGAAGGTACATTTCAAATCTGTGTCGATAACTATCAAGTTCTTGACATTCATTGTTTTGAGAACTTAGCTAGAATTTGTGTGTCTACGAACCGATCGTTGCTATCTATAATTCAGGAGAAGATTCGGAGTGTAAAAGAGGATGAATGGTCGAGCTTCCTTAATAAGAAGATAGAAGAAGCTCAAACTGAAGGGGTGTGGAATGACAATCTTGATGGAATTACAGAGAAATGCAAGGCATTGTTTGAGGAACTTGGAAGAAGTATATCTGATAAGTCATAGTGCAATAGATTTAAGCTCTTGACTCTTCTGATCTGACGAGCCAGCAGGGAGCCTTACATATGAGATTATTACGTAAGATAAAATTTTTCTCAACATTTTCCTTGACAAAGAAACTTCTTTTATTAAATTTCGTATCAAGTTTAAGTAATTAGGGTGTTTCAACCTTAATGGAGGTGGATTTTTGGTGAGCTTCAAACTGCTTTCACTTAATTGTGCAAATGACGGAATTACTATGCCCATTTTCGTCTCCACCTCTGTGAGAAGGAGGCTACGCTCCCGATAAGCCAATAAATAATAGATTTTTCTAACCGTGACTTATCGAGAGTAGGTCACGGTTTTTTGTTTTATGGAAAGGAAAAGATATGAACTACGCAGTAGAAACTTTTGACTTAAACCGAACATTTAAGTTAAAAAAAGCCAAAAGCAAAAAAGAGAATAATAATTCCCCGGGAAAGCTGATCGCTTTAGATAACGCCAGCATAAAGATCAATCAGGGGGAGCTGTTCGGTCTTTTGGGACCCAACGGTGCCGGCAAGACCACCCTGATTAAGATACTCTCCACCCTGCTCCTCCCCTCCTCGGGAACCGCCCTGGTGGACGGTATCGACGTGATCAAACAGCCGGATCAGGTGCGAAAGAGAATCAACATGGTGTCGGGCGGGGAGCAGTGCGGTTATGGAATCTTAAACGTGAGAGAGACTTTGTGGATGTTCTCCCAGTTCTATGGCATCCCCACCAAAGTGGCTAATGAGCGAATTGTTGAGCTTTTGAAGATACTGAAGATGGAGGAATTTGCCAAGACTAAAATCGGAAAACTCTCTACCGGCCTAAGGCAGAAGCTGAACTTCATGCGCGGTTTCGTCTGCGATCCCAAGATCATGTTCTTGGACGAGCCGACTTTGGGCTTGGACGTGCAGATCGCCCGGGACGTGCGGACCTATATCCGCACCTGGATGAAGGAGAATCCGGAGAGGACCGTCCTTTTGACCACCCACTACATGGCGGAGGCGGACGAGCTTTGCGACCGGGTGGCGATCATCGACAAAGGGAAGGTTATGGTATGCGATACCCCCCAGAGCCTGAAGAAATCCCTGGCCGGTGAGGCGGTTTTCCGGATCGAGGTACCCTTATCCGCCAACGGGATGGAGAAGTTTGGTCAGATCTCCGGGGTCAAACAGTTTGCCTATGAACACAAAAGCCACCTGGGAAGGACCGAGCTGAAGTTCATACTTCACGACGAATCGGCCATCTCCAACGTCACCGAATTTTTAAGCGACAACGGCTCGCGGATAATCTCCCTCTCCAAGATGGAGCCGAGCCTGGAAGACGTCTTCGTGGCGCTGGTAGGAAGAGGTTTGAAAAATGAAAACGGAACTCAAAACTAATTTAAAAGCGATAATTGCCCGGGCATACGTGCGGGTGGTGGGCGCCAACCGGGAGCCGAGTTGGTGGTTCACTGAGACTCTGCTTCCCATCTTGAGTACCGCCGCTTACGTGTATGTTTATAAGGCGCTGAAAGCCCCGGCGGAATACACCGGATTCGTCATTCTGGGCGGGACCATGAGCGCTTACTGGATGCATGTGTTATGGTCCATGGCGGCTCAGTTCTATTGGGAAAAGGAGGTGGGCAATCTGGATCTGTATATGATCGCCCCCATCTCCCGTATGTCCATACTTCTCGGCATGGCCTCCGGCGGCATGGTTTTAGCCACCACCCGGGCTGTCTTTATCTTTCTGGCGGGCAGCCTGATCTTCAAGGTCAGCTTCGCCGTGGTGAGCCTGCCCAAGCTGGTAGCGGTCTTCATTCTGACACTGATCAGTCTCTATGGTCTGGGGATGCTTTTCTCGTCGCTTTTCATGCTCTATGGACGGGAAGCCTGGCACGGAGTCACCCTTCTGCAGGAGCCGGTGCATCTGATTTCCGGATTTTTCTTTCCGGTGAGGAATCTCGGTTTCGTGGTAGGCGTGGTCGCCTCTTTCATCCCGCTCACTTTGGGACTGGATGCCATGCGGCAGCTTGCCTTCAAATCCGGTGCGGCTTCCGGATTCGTCCCCGTAAATTTGGAGCTTTCCGTTCTGGCGGTCTTGTGCGTCTTCTTCCTGATAGCTTCCAAATATGCACTGGAGCTGATGGAAAAGCTGGGAAAGAAAGAAGGAAGACTGACGCTACGGTGGCAATAAAATCAATGGTGAAGAATCTTAACCCCCTGTATCCCCTTCAGGGTGAACCCTTTCCTTCGACCCTGAGGTCTCAGGACCGAAGGGCAGGGTGAACCCCTTGTCAGGGGGACAAAGTCCTTTCCCCCCTGATAAGGGGGGAAACAGAAAGGGGGGTTAAAACTAACGAACAAGGAAACTTAAAATTTAAAATGCAAAACTAAGAACATGTTTAACAAAACTAGTGAAAATATCCGAACGATAAAAACCGCCGGAAAATTAGGCTGGGCGATGGAATCCAACTGGACCGATCCGTTCCTCTTCGCCATCTACTCCGTCGTTAGGCCCATCGCCTCGTCTTTGATTCTGGTGGTGATGTATTACGTCATCACCCGGGGGAAGACCGGTCTGGATCTTTTTGCCTTCATCTTCGTGGGGAACGCATTCTTCATGTACGTGATCAACGTTTTGTTCGGGATCAGCTGGGTGATTCACGAGGACCGGGAGCATTACCAGATGATTCGCTACATCTACATCTCCCCCATCAAAATGTATTACTACCTTTTTGGTCGGGGGATCGCCAAGATGATACTTACCACGGTGGCGGTGATCATCACCGTAGCTTTCGGGATGCTGATTTTGAAGATTCCGATCAACCTGCTCAGCGTAAATTATCCTTTGCTTATCTTCTCCGTTCTGGTCGGAATATTCATCATCACCTGTTTGGGGATACTCTTAGCCGGGATAAGCATGGTCACGGCTCATCACAGCATTGCCTTGACCGAAGGCATTTCTGGGCTTTTCTACTTAGCCTGCGGCGTTATCTATCCCATAGACATTCTGCCGGTCTGGCTACAATATATCTCCAGGGTATTGCCTTTGACCTATTGGCTCGAATTGGTAAGAAGGGCGGTTTTGGGGAAAAGCATCAGCTCCGCTTTGGGCGGTTATTCCGACTTCAAGCTGGTTGTAATTATGCTTGCCACCACGCTGGTTTTGGCTTTATTCTCCAATTATATTTATCGTTCCATCGAGCACATAGCGCGTAAACACGGGATGATAGATCAGATAACCAATTACTAATTGGAACAAAAACGGTTGATCACTTTGGGAGTATTCAACTTTAAATTAACCAGTTACAGGTCGGTATTATAAGTTATTCCCGGTTTGAACATCATAGACTAAACTCTCAGCCCCGTTTATAACTGAGGATATGAGTGTTTCCAATCCGAACTTGACACTCCGGTTGAGTCCGGTTGTTATGCTATCTGAAAATATGAGAATTCTTATATTCACCATCCTATTATCCTCACTTTTGTGTTCTCCGGTTTTAGTTGGAGCACAGACTAAACAGGTGGCGGTGACCATAGACGATCTGCCGGCGGTTTTGACCTCCAACTATCAGTATCAGCTGAAAATCAACCGGAAGATCCTCGAGGCTCTGGAGTGCTACCACGTCCAAGCGACCGGTTTTGTGATAGGAAACCGTGCACCGGGGAGAACAGACATCTTTGAGCTCTGGTTAAAGCAGGGTCACGAGCTGGGAAACCACACTTACTCCCACATGGATTTGGATGAAGTGGATACGCAGGTTTATGAGCTGGACATCATCAAAGGGGCATTCGAAATCGAAAAGCTTCTGCTCAACCATAACCAGAGTTTAAGATATTTCCGGTTCCCTTATCTCCATACCGGCAGAAATACGCAAAAAGGGGATTTGGTCCGGGAGTTTTTAAAGGAGAACTGCTACACCATTGCCCCAGTCACCATAAGTCCGTACGACTGGGAATACAACTCCTGGTATGTGGAAGCCTGGGGTTCTCATAAGCTGAAGGAAGAAGAACAGATCAAACGCATGTATCTGGATCGGATAAAAACCGCTACCGCAGAGGCGGAGAGTCTCTCCTGGGAACATTACGGAAGAAACATCAAACATATCCTCCTTCTGCATTTGAACCGGCTAAATGCCGAGACGTTGGATCAGGTGCTGGATTATTATGAACGTTCCGGATATACCTTCATTACTTTGGAGGAAGCTTTGACAGATTACGCCTATTCGCCCGAAGGTGAATTAACCAAGCCACAGGCTTTCACCTGGCCCGTGACCTTTAAACTATCTCTGCCCATAGGCAGATAATGTGGAATCATGCCGGAGTAAAACGGTTGAATCAAAATTTGATTTTTCCATGAAAACAGATGAGGTGAATTATGATCGAAGGTAAAAAAGTTCGGATAAGGGCGCTGGAGAAAACGGACATAGACGAGATCATGAAGTGGATCAATGACCCGGAAGTGATAGACAATCTGCTCATGCGATATCCGGTTTCCCGATACCTGGAGGAGAAGTGGCTGGAGAAGGCTTATGATACCAGCGACATGAGGAACAAAACCTTTGCCCTCGAGACCAAAGACGGGGTTTACTTGGGGGGCATCGGCCTGCACAAGATCAACTGGGAAAACCGCAATGCTGAAGTAGGTATAATCATTGGGAAGAAGGAATACTGGGGGAAGGGATACGGGACCGACGCCATGCTCGCCCTTCTGGATTTCGCCTTCAATCATATGAATCTCCACCGGATGTATCTGCAGGTTTACGATTTCAACACCCGGGGGATAAGATCCTACGAGAAATGCGGATTCAAAAAGGAAGGCGCGCTCCGGGACGATCGGTTCAACCGGGGCAAATATCACGACACCATCATCATGGGAATCCTCAAAGGAGAATTCGAAAGATTACCAAAAGAATAACGCTGATCCTCTATTTTGAAGATGCCATTTTCCCTCTCCCCAGGAGACATCCACAAGCTAAAGCTCGTGGCAATCGATATAGATGTTACCCTGACCTTTAGGTCGGTGACAAAACCTCTGGACAAAATCTTCCCCTCAGCTTAAATTGGAATCTCGGCAGGACGAGGGAATTTAATCTTAAGATTTAATCCTAGTGGAAAAAATGGGAGCAAAATCATGAATAAAAATAACAAGTCCATAATCATCATCGGTGGGGGACCTGCAGGATATGTGGGAGCTATCCGGGCGGCACAGCTGGGAGGAAGCGTCACTGTGGTGGAAAAGGAGGAAGTGGGGGGAACCTGTTTGAACGTAGGCTGCATTCCCACCAAGGTTTTGACCTCTGCCGCGCATACCTATTCCACTCTGAAAACCGCCGACAGGTGGGGACTTAAAGTCTCGGGCATGGAGCTGGATTTCCCCCAGTTAATGAAAAGAAAACAGATGGTGGTAAACCGTCTGGTTACCGGCGTGAAAAGCCTGCTCAAAGCCCGCGGGGTGAACCTGATCAAAGGAACCGCAGCTTTTCTGGACGAAAAGCGGATCGAGGTCAGAATGAATGATGGAACAAATCAACGATTGGAAGTTGATAAATTCTTAATCGCCACCGGGTCGGTTCCGATTCTGCTCCCCATTCCGGGGATCGAATCCGATGGGGTAATAGACAGCACCGGAGCTTTGTCCTTGTCCTCGATCCCTCAAAGCATGCTGATCATCGGCGGCGGAGCCATCGGGTGCGAATTCGCCTATATTTATCATTCATTCGGAACCCAGATCACCATCGTGGAAATGCTCTCACAGATTATCCCCGGAGAAGACGAGGAGATCTCGGCAGGGTTGAGAAGCTCCATGGAAAAATCGGGAATCAAGATATTCACCGGTTCTAAAGTCACGAAAATAGCACCGGACAAAGATGGTAAAAAGAAAGTGACCATCTCTTCATCCGAAGGAGAGAATAATATTGAAGTGGAAAAGGTATTGGTTTCAGTGGGCAGAAAAGCCAATACCAAGAACATGGGACTGGAGATGTTAGGAATTAAGATGGATCGGGGAACCATCCTGGTGGACGACCATCTTAGCACCAACCTTCCTCACATTTTTGCCGCAGGCGACTGCATCGGCAACTGGCTTTTGGCGCACGTAGCATCGATGGAGGCGGAGATAGCGGTAGGGAATGCGCTAGGAGGAGACAAGAAGATGGATTATCACGCTGTCCCTTCTTGTATCTTCACTCATCCGGAGATTGGGAGCGTGGGATTGAACGAGAAACTGGCTAAGGAAAAGGGATTGGAAGTAAAAACCGGCAAATTCCCCATGATGGCTTGTGGTCGGGCGCAGGCGGAGAACGAACCTGACGGCTTTGTGAAAGTTGTGGTGGAGAAAACTTCAGAAAAGATATTGGGAGCGCAGATACTAGGTCATCGAGCCACAGATTTAATAGCCGAGTTAACCTTAGCCATTCAGATGGGTGCAAAAACATCAGATATAATCGACACCATCCACGCTCACCCCACTTTGAGCGAACCGACCAGAGAAGCGGTTTTGAAAGCAGAGGGGAGACCGATTCACATGATGTAGAATCCTTGCTCCCGCTGGATGTTATCATCCAGCGGTCTGAACCACTTGGTTCAAACCACCGGTGGAATAGGCGGATGATAACATCCGCCTTGGAGCAAAAACGTGAATTGAGAACTGAATAGATCAGGAACACAAAGCTACTAACCTTACTTTATCAAAACCATCTTCGTAGTCTGGACATTATCGCCAGCACGAAATCGACAAAAGTAGATGCCGGTTGCCAGCGGTTTGCCGTCTGTGTTCATGCCATCCCAGGTTACCCTATAAGTCCCCGCTGATTTATATTCATCAATTAAAATCCGCACCTTCTGACCCAAAAGATTGAAAATCTCGATTATGACATGTCCACGCTTAGGAAGGCTATACTCGATCGTTGTCGTCGGATTGAACGGGTTGGGGTAGTTCTGCTTGAGACTAAAATCCGTGGGTGACGACCATTCGTTATCCCCATCATCCACATCCCCAGGACTATGTTTTATCCACTGAGCAATATATCGAGACACCTTATTGCCAGCGGTTGTAAAGAATCCTCCCACAATCAGCTCGCTGTCATAAACCGCGAGTGCCAATACTTCGCTATTAATCCCCGACCCCAAACTGGACCAAGAGGAACCATCCCAGGAGGCAATACACTTAGCGCTCACACCCCCGGCAGTGGTAAACCCTCCCCCCACAATCAGCTTATTGTCATAGACCACCAGGGCAAAGACAGAGGGAAAAGATCCACCACCCATCCCCGACCCGAGGGGGAACCAAGAGGAATCATCCCAGGAGGCAATACAATTAGTGCTCACACCCCCAGCAGTGGTAAACCCTCCCCCTGCAATAAGTTTGTTATTATAGACCGTTAGGGCACGGACAATACTATTCATCCCCGATCCCAAGGAGGACCAAGAGGAACCGTCCCAGGAAGCAATATATTTAGCACTCACGCCCCCGGCGGTAGTAAATCCTCCCCCCGCTATCAGCCTGTTGTCATAGACCGCCAGAGCACCGACCCAACTATTCATTCCCGATCCCAAGGAAGACCAAGAAGAACCATCCCAAGAGGCGATACAAGTGGAAAAAACTCCCCCAGCAATCAGCTTGTTGTCGTAGACTGCCAGGATAAGTACATGCTGATTCATCCCCGACCCCAAGGGTGACCACGAGGAACCGTCCCAGGAGGCAATAAAATAGGCACCAATACTCCCAGCAGCAGTAAAATCGCCCCCCGCAATTAATTTGTTCTCGTAAACCGCCAGGGTACGAACAACATCATTCATCCCCGACCCCAAGGATGACCAGGAGGAACCATCCCAGGATACAATATAATTAGCATCCACGCCCCCTGCAGTGATAAAGAATCCCCCCGCAATAAGTTTGTTGCCATAAACAGCAAGTGCCGACACTGCTTCATTAATCCCCGACCCCAAACCAGACCAGGTGGAACTGTTCCAGGAGGCTATAGCATTAGCCCCCACGCCCCCTGCAGTCTCAAACCTTCCTCCGGCAATCAACTTGTTATCATAAACCACCAGTGCGGAGACATCGCCATCCATCCATCCTAAATGGGACCACGAGGAACCGTCCCATGATGACATATATGAGGCGGTGGGATACTCTCCTGCCGCAATTAGCTTGTTGTCATAGACCGCAAGGGCAAAGACATGGTCATCAGTCCCGATTCCCGGCCCCAATTGAGACCAAGAGGAACCGTTCCAGGAGGCTATATGATTTGCACTCACTCCCCCGGCGGAGGTAAAATCTCCCCCCACAATCAACTTGTTATCATAGACTGCTAGGGCAAAGACACAGGGCTCTTCCCCCCCCATCCCTGACCCCAAGGGGAACCAGGAGGAACCGTCCCAGTAAGCAATAGCATTAGCTCCCGCGCTCCCTGCGGTGTCAAAAACTCCTCCTGCAATCAGTTTATTGTTATAGACCACTAGGGCATCGACACTGTTATTTAGCCCCAGTCCTAAGGGGGACCACGATGAACCACCCCAGTAGGCTATAGCATTAGCCTCCATACCCCCTGCGGTGTCAAAACCTCCTCCCGCAATAAGCTTATTGTCATAAACTACAAGAGCATTGATATAGCCATTCATCCCCAACCCTAAAGAGGACCAGGAGGAACCATTCCAAGAGGCAATATAATAAGCACTCACGGCCCCTGCGGTGGTAAACTCTCCTCCTACAATCAGTTTGTTGTCATAGACCGCAAGGGCGAAGACAGCGTCACTCATCCCCGACCCCAAGGGGGACCAGGAGGAACCGTCCCAGGAGGCTATATTTGCGGCCCACGCGCAGCCCGCCACCTGGAATTCACCCCCAGCGATCAGCTTGCCGTCATACACGCAGAGAGCGTAGCACTCACCACCTAAGCCTGCGGCGCATGAAAACTTATCAGTCCAGAATGAGTCTTCAGGGTCGCTTGATATCTTAGCATTTGCATAGGTACGCACAACAGGCTCGCCACTTCGAGGTTCCATCCTCATATGAAGTCCCTTCAAATCAAGTGGACCCTGATATCCAGATGCCCGAATGGCTTTAAGGTCAAAACGACCGTCAGGCGTCAAAAAATCTCTTACGTTTCGCCCAGTTAAACTGTCCTGGGCGAGGGTTTGTACTTCTGCAGTATGGCGGTTAATGGAGAAAGAATCTCCCTGCGTGTTTGAATTCGATACACCAACAGCCCATACCCCTATCGTCAATAGCATGATGAAAACAAAAATCAACCTTCTCATGGTTTCCTCCGGTAGCTTTTAGGTTGTGACAAAACAGAGGTATCAAGAAAATCCATCAAGTCAGCATTTCAAGCCAATTTATTCGCACTGCATATGCTCTGCATATTTAGTTTCAACTTATAAATACACAACTTCATCTTCGCTGTCAAGACAAATGTCTGTAACGTTTGCGCCCACTGATGCGGTATGATTAGTAGAGATTAATAGTCGCGTAGCTGAGCCTTTATGGCTCAGCGCCGAGGCATGAAGCCTCGGCTACGCGTATTTGGAAATTAAGTATTTGTTCCCATCAGGTTTTCTTATCCGGCGGAAATACCTTTTTTTATTTTTTTTCTTGACAAGTGTACCCAATTTGGGTACGATTGTACCCAAAAAGGGTACAAAAGTTGAAATTATGAAATCATTATTACCGGGTACCAGACGCAAGGTCCTATCCCTTTTCTTCCTGCATCCGGATAAGCAATTCTATTTTCGGGAAGTGCTGAAATTAACCGGCATCAAACAGGGAGCCATACAAAGGGAGCTCCAATTTCTCACCCAATCCGGCATCCTGGAACTGGAGGTTAAAGGCAATCAAACTTACTACTCGGTGAACAAATCCCATCCTATCTATCCCGAATTAAGCCGGATCGTCATGAAAACATTTGGGCTGGTGGATGTTTTGAATGGCGCTCTTTACCCTTTAAAAGATAAAATTGAAGTCGCCGCTATTTACGGTTCGATTGCCAGCGGAGAGGAAACCGCCCGAAGTGACGTTGACCTTTTGGTTATTGGCAAGATAAGCTTTGGCGAGCTCTCTGGTGTAGCCGGCAAAGTGGAAAAAGAAATAGGGCGCGATATCAACCCCACTCTTTTTCCGGTCAAAGAATTCAAAGAAAAGTTAAGGCAGAAAAATCATTTTTTAAGATCGACATTGAAGTCCAAGATGATATTTCTGATTGGGAGCGAAAATGACCTTATCGGATTGGCTGAACAGCAAATGGCTAAAAAGCCATAAGACCAGCCCGGAAGAAATAAAACAGCTTTTCCGGATTGCCCAAAGAGATTTGCATGATGCGAGTATATCCGACGTTAGCCTCGATTGGAGACTCGCTATGGCATACAACGCTTCCTTGCGTTACGCCACCATGGCATTAAATGCCTGTGGTTATCGGACAGCAGGAGAGGGACATCATGAGAGACTGATCGAATCGTTGAAATATACTATCGGCGTTGATCCGGGTATTATGGCTCAATTACACGGCTTCCGGAAGAAGAGAAATGTAGGTTCCTATGATGTTGCCGGCACTGTGTCTCAATATGAAGTAGATCAGGCCATCCATTTGGCTAAGGAACTATTCGGATTAGTTAAAGACTGGCTAAAGAAAAAACATCCCGAATTGGCATTTGATATTTAAGATTTCAATTAACTTAAGTCGTGTAGCTGAGCCTTTACTTGTCCTAAAGCGAAGTCGAAGGACGGCTTGGCGCCGAGGTATAAAACATCGGCTACGCGTTATAAGAAGAAAGCTTGACAAAACCTCTCCAATTTTTATATTTCCATGAAAATTCTCAAAGTCCCTCAAACCTCGAAACGGAGGAGGAAATGATCTCTAACAAATTATTAAGTTTTATTCTGGTTTTCTGCCTGTTTCTTTTTATCTCTGCAATAAGCCAAGCCGGCTCCATAAATTTAAACATCCAGAAGACGGTTCTGGATAACGGGCTGACCATCCTGACCTGCGAAGATCATACCGTCCCCACGGTGAGCTATCAGACCTTCATAAATGCAGGAGCGCGGGACGAGGTCAAACCCGGGATCACGGGTCTGGCGCACGTGTTCGAGCACATGATGTTCCGCGGCACCGAGAAATATCCGGATTACGACAAAGCCATCGGGAGCTTTGGGCCCGAGACCAACGCTTGGACCAGCGAAGACGGCACGGTTTATTTTGTCAACGTGAAGAGCGAATATCTGGAAAAGGTAATCGACGTGGAAGCCGACCGTATCCGCAACCTGCGCTTCGACGAGCAGACCTTCAGAACCGAGCTGGGTCCGGTCAAGGAGGAGAGGCGGATGGGCGAGGTGGAGGACCCGGATGGTTTCCTCTGGTCGGAATTCACCCAGATAGCTTATAAAGTGCATCCTTATCATCATCCGGTGGGCGGATTCGAGGAGGATCTGGAGAAAAACATCCAGCTTAAGGATGGTCTGGAGTTCAAAAATACCTTTTACTCCCCGGGATACGCAACCATCGTGGTCGCGGGCAACTTCGACACCCCCCGGGTAACTGAATGGATCAAGCAGTATTACGGAGACTGGAAAAAACAACCCCCGGCCGATATCGTCATTCCGCCGGAACCTCAGCAAACCGAGGAGAGGATCAAGGAATACACCTGGAAGGACAGTCAGATCACCCCCAAGCTGATCATCGGTTACCATGGTCCCAAGTTCAACATCATGTCGGACGATTTCTGCGCCTTGAAACTGATAGCCGAGATTTTGTTTCTCAAAAGCGGCAGGTTGACCAAAAAGCTCTACACCGACTTGCAGCTGGTGGATCACATCTCCGGGGAGATGCAGGAGCATAAGGATCCGGGGTTATTCACCATCTCGACCAGTCTGAAGAAGGGAAAAACGATTCAGGAAATCGAGAACATAATTTTCGAAGAGATAGACAAATTGAAGAAGGAGAAAGTGAGCGAGGAGGAGCTGACCAAAGCCAAAAATTCGGTCAAAGCCGCTATGTTCTATTGGCTGAATCGACCCTTCTCCATCGCTTCCGCCATCGGACATTGGCAGGTAATAGGCGGGGATTATAATTTGCTTTTCCAGATGGAAGAGAGATACGATTCCATCACCCCTGAGATTATACAAAGAGTGGCAGAAAAGATATTTCCGCTAAGAAACTGCACCGTGGTCTGCTTATTACCTAAAGGATAGAATTCGAAACCTCACCCCCTATATCCCCCTCTTATTAACAAAAAGAGGGGAAAACTTGGGGAAAACCGCGTAGCTGAGCCTTCACGGCTTAGCGCCGAGGCACAAAACCTCGGCTACGTGAAATAGATATTATCTATATGAGTCGATTAAAGGACTTTGATTATTCAAATTGGGCGGTTTATGTAACAACGAATACCTTCAAGCACAAAAATATATTTGTCTCGGATGATAGAGTGAAAACTATATATGATGCATTAGAGGAATCTCACGATAAATACAAAATGAAAATTAACTCATTTGTGATAATGCCCACTCACTGTCATTTTATAATCGTCTCCCCAAGTAATAATCTATCCGACATCATACATGACATTAAAGGATTATCTGCTTTTAAGATGTTGAATACTAATTTGATTAGAGGAAAACTCTGGCAGAGGGGTTTTTATGATCACGTAATTCGAAATCGAAATGATTTGATTGAAAAATCGAATTACATACATCTGAACCCTCAGAGGGCGGGTTTGGTTAAGGATATTTCCGAATATGAGCATTCGAGCTATCACTTTTATTACGACCCTGAAAATAAGGAGATTCCAGCCTGGTTCGAAAGCTCAGCGCCGAGGCATGAAGCCTCGGCTACGCGAAAGAAGAAACGGGAGGATGTTATGCGAAGCGATTTTCTCAGAAGTGTGGTTTTTATCGGTTTGATCTTCATTTTGATCATGGGCTATTTCTGTGTCCAGTCTTCTGCTCTGGAAATCGTTCAGGTGAAAAAAACCGAAATACCGGTGGTCTATTTTAAGGTCATGATACATGCCGGCTCGGCTTACGACCCCCCCGGCAAGGAGGGGCTGTCCTATTTCACCGCTCAGATGATCCAGCGGGGAACCCAATCGTTCACCCGCGACCAGATGGACGATCTTCTGGATTATTTAAGCGGACGATTGAACGTGGCGGTGCACAAGGAAGTGATCGTGATCTCCGGGACGACGTTGAAGGAGAATCTGGATAAATTTTACCAGTTGTTTTCCGAGGTGATATTGAAGCCCACCTTCCCCCAAGATCAGGTTGAAAAAACCAGAATCGACCAGCTGGATGCCATCGAAAACCTGCGCCAGGACGACGTGGATTTAGTCAAGGAGAGTTTCGACAACTACATCTTCCGGGGACACCCGTACGGGCATTCAGTCTACGGGAAGGAATCGTCGGTCAAGTCCTTAACCCGGCAGGATGCAATGGATTTTTACAACCGCTACTTTGTCCAGGACAATCTCTTATTGGGCTTGGCCGGGGATTTCGACGAAACCCTGGTGGAGCGGTTCAAAAAGGACATGTCCATACTGAAAACCGGGAAAACGCCGAAAGCGGAGGGAAACGTCCAGCCGATAAACGGACGAAAGGTGCTTTTGATCGAAAAGGAGGGGAGAACCCAGAACCAGATAAGGATAGGTCATTCCTATTTCATCAGCCGGAGCTCCACGGATTATTTTCCGCTTTTGGTTGCCAACGTTTACCTGGGCAAACATCGGGAGTCGATCGGACAATTGTACAAAACGGTCCGGATGCAAAGAGGTCTATCGTATGGGGCATACAGCTACATCGAGGATTTCGAGCAGTCGGGCTGGAGCAAGCTGGCGGCACCAAACGTTCCGCGGAACATACAATACTTCAGCATGTGGACTTACGTCAAGAGTCCCAACACCAAGTTTGCCATCAAGCTTATGCTAAAAAATATGAGCGATCTGGCATTGAACGGAATACCCCAGGACCGGGTACAGCTGACCAAGGATTTTGAGGCGAACCAGTATCCTTTTCAGATCGAGACTCCCGATAGGAAATTGGGACTCCTTTTGGATGATAAGTTCTACGGCACCCCCGGCTTTGTGGATAATTACGAGAAGAATGTGGAGAAGGTAACCAGGGAGGAGATCAACCGGGTAGCGGCAACTTATCTTTCGCCGGAGAACGTGGTTATCGTCGTCATGGTATCCGATCCGGAGAAATTCAAACAGGAGGTTTTATCGGATCAGACAAACATCGAATATCCGTCGCAGTTTGATACATCCGTTCTCGAATCGGAAGATGCCCTGATCAAAACCTATGATCTGAAGCTGAAGGATTCCGATTTCGAAATCGTGAAAGCGTCAGAGCTTTTCAAATGATTTTGGAGTGCGAAAGCTTGCTTTCGCCATACTTTCTGCTGGAGGCAAACACCCTGTTCTTTACCTTGATGTCATGGATGCTGCAACCGTGATGAACAAAAACCCAGGGGTGGAGCTTCATCTCCACCCGACTGCGGGTGAACCTTAAGGTTCACCCCAACATTTTTTCCTTTTAAACAGAACCGGTGTAACTTTTTTTAAAGTCATATGTCTAATATTACTGAAAAAGAAATGAAGTGAAAACTATTCACTTATCTAAAGAAAGGAGATGGGCATGAAAAACAGAATTGCAGTATCGATGATGTTAATGTTAATCTCTCTTTTTGCTACTCTTCCGTTAGTTTACGGAGATCAAGCCATCCTGGGTACTTGGGAAGGTACTTTAGAAGCTTCCGGTGCCAAGTTGAGAGTAGTATTCAACATTTCCAAAACGCCGGAGGGGACCTTTACTGCCACCATGGACAGCCCGGACCAGGGAGCCAAGGGCATACCGGTCGATAGCGTCATTTTCGATTACGGGCATCTGATTTTGGACGTGAAATCAATCATGGGTAGCTATGACGGAAACTTAAAACAGGATAAATCCGAAATCGAAGGGGTGTGGAAACAGGGGGGGATGTCTTTGCCTTTGATGCTGAAACGCACTGAGGGGATTTCCGAAACCAAGAAACCGGCAGAGCCTAAAACAGCTCCTTCACCCGGGAAAGAAGGCATCGAAGGAATGTGGATGGGGACTTTGAGCTTTTCCGGAACCGAGCTGAGGGTGGTGTTTCATATTTCGAAAAATGCAGAGGGCAAACTGACCGCCACTCTGGACAGCCCGGATCAGGGAGCCAAGGATATACCGGTGGAGGAGGTCACTTTCCAGAACAACCATCTGCACATAAACGCAAAATCCATCGGTGGCATTTATGAAGGCGATATGCAGGAAGGAAAGCCCGGAATCGATGGAAAATGGACTCAGGGAGGAATGTCGATCCCCCTGGTGCTGGAGAGAATCGATAAGGTGCCGGAATTGGTACGACCGCAGGAGCCAAAACCGCCCTATCCTTATATAGAGAAAGAAGTCACCTACGAAAACAAAAAAGCCGGAATCACACTTGCCGGCACTTTGACCCTGCCAAGTGCGGGAGCACCATTTCCCGCAGTTCTGCTCATCACCGGTTCGGGAGCGGAAGACCGTGACGAAACGGTGTTTGGCCATCGCCCCTTTCTGGTGCTGGCAGACTATCTGACCCGCCGCGGCATTGCCGTCCTTCGGGTAGATGACCGGGGAGTGGGAAAATCTACCGGCACTACGGCAAAAGCCACCAGCCAGGATTTTGCCGGTGACGCGCTTGCCGGTGTGGAGTATCTGAAGAGCCTCAAGGAGATTAATCCCAATCAGATCGGGCTTTTGGGTCACAGCGAGGGGGGCATAATTGCTCCGATGGTGGCAATCCAATCCCCGGACGTTGCCTTCATAGTGATGATGGCAGGAACGGGCTTGACTGGTGAAAAAATCCTGTATCTGCAGAGCGCTCTGATTTATAAAGCCGAAGGGGTAAGCGATGAGACCATTGCCAAAGACCGCAAACTTAAAGAAAAGATATTCGCAGTTATAAAACAGGAAAGCGATACTGCTGCAGCGGCAAAGAAGATGCGTCAGTTAATGACCGATGCCATGGCCCAGATGGATGAAAAGGAAAAACAGGCTCTGAGTTATTCGCCGGAGATGGTGGATATGTCCATCCAGCAGTTGTTGATCCCTTGGTTCCGTTACTTTTTGACCTATGATCCTGCGCCCACTTTGATGAAAGTGAAATGTCCGGTTCTGGCAATAAACGGAGAAAAGGATCTGCAGGTACCGCCAAAAGAGAATTTGACTGCGATCGATGAGGTTCTCAAAGCCGGAGGTAACCCGGACGTTACGGTCAAGGAACTCCCGGGTTTGAATCATCTGTTTCAGAAGGCGGAAACCGGGTCTCCTTCTGAGTATGCCAAGATTGAAGAGACCATTTCTCCTGAAGCATTGGATATGATCGGCAACTGGATTATCGAACATACCCAGGGGAAATAATTATTAGAACCGCAAGCGGGGCGCCCCCGCCAATGGCAGGATCTGCCTTTGGCATGACCAACCGAGCCTTCAATGGGCGGGCGAGGTATGAACCATATGGTTCGTACCAAGGGTACCCGCCCTACGAGCTACGCGAAACACACTTCGATTCTAACTTAGCGGACCAAACCCTCTTTCGCCAGCTTATCCATCACTAAATCAGCCACGGAGCTTCTGAATTGCTGGGGAGAACCCGGGTTTATGTCCTTGCTTGTTGCCGACCAGACCATTCGGCCATCTTCCGCAGGAAGCAAAAGATCCGTCCGGACGCTGAATACCTTTTGCACTTCGGTGTAGCCCGGATGATATACCGTCGCCCATCTGGTGGTATAAGCACCCCATCTGTGCCGGTAAACGGCAACCGGTTCTTGCGATACATAACCCGGCACGTGAGTACTTTGCTTGCTGCTTTCCACCCGGGCGACCACCAGCACGCCGTCGAAACCCTCCTCTTTGGTCTTCTCCGCAATGGCCAGGGTATCGGGAATATCGTCGGGGAAAAGCTGATACGAGGGGATTGCAATTGTTCCGGCTTTATCCTCTTTAAGCGCCGAAACAAAATTATCCTCCCACATCCGGCGCCTGAGCTGGTCCTTACGCATGGCGATAACCATGATCTTCTTCAACGGTGCTGCCTGATAAGCCGGATCCTTCCACACGTTGACCAGCTGGGTGGAGGCACATCCACCGACAAACATAAGTGCCGCTGAGGCAGCCAGGATCAAAATCACTTCAACCACTAATATAAAATCGGTGAGTTTCATCGGTTACCTCCTTTGACTGAATTCCGGAAGAAGTGGAGTCAGGAGCACAGAGCTCTTACGCTACAGACTCTCTTTCAATTAATGAGAACTAACTAAAAATCAAAATCTAAAAGCGCGGTAAACATGTTCTCCTTGAAGGGATTATTCTTACCGGTCTCCTTGTGGGTAAATTCTGCATGCAGGGCAATATTCACTGCGGTCCAGTCACCCAGGTAGTACCGTACGAGTGCGGAATACGCCTTGACGGTTCTGGGATCGTCGTAGGAGGGAGGCTGAACCCAGTTGAAAAGCACCGAGACGAGCAAGCGGTTATTCCACAAGCCTGACCAGTCGAGTTCTGCAAACCCGCCGGAGAATTTGTAATCTTTGTTGGAATCCAGAACATTGAGCGCCTTATCATCCATCCCCTGCATGAACAAAGCTTGCAGGTTGAAGGTCTTCCAGTTGAGACTAACATCCCCACCCAGCCGGTAGAATGGCTTGTTGCAGCTGCAGTTGGCTTCACCCGTGGGCGACACCACGAAATCGGTCGGTATACCGGTAGGCTGCCAGCCGTAGTAGGCAAACGCCCCGATCCTCTGCCCGGCGCTCTGTCCATCCCCCTTGCCAAAAGTCTGGAACAGGTTCAAGTAGAAGTCTTTATTGGTGTTGTTATCCGGATCAGCACCGTTGCCGTTGATCACTCCCGCACCATACTTGAATCCGTTTCGGAAATGCCCGGTAACTTCCAAGCCAAGCTGATTATCATTAAATGTAGAATTAGTGAAAGGACTTCCTCTAAACGAAGGTGAGGTAAAAGTATAAATCTCATACGGTTCGGATATGTAATACGAGCGCTTGGAGCTGATGGGGTGATAAGCCGGTTCAAACCGCCCCACTCTCAAATTCACTGCCCCGGGGACGATGTTGCTGAAGACTAAATTAGCCGATTCCAGTGCGCCTAATTGTGACGGATTGGTGCCGTTGCTCGGACCGGAAAAGTCGGCCGCCGGCTCGTCGATCCGGAGGGTGTAAATGAACATGAAGGAGATGTTCTTGTGCAACACCCCGGCAGCCAGAAGGTCCAGCCCCATGATATCGAATCCGCCGGTGTTACCTTCATCCACATTGTAAATCGAAACTCCGGTGGAGGTACGAAGAGATAAAGGCGGTGGGGTGGCAAACACGTTCTTCTCTCCCCCCTCCTGGCCCGGCAACTGATAACCGTTGTCCCGGATTCTCTGGCCATAGTCGTTCAGTTTGGTAAAAGAGGTATGACACATGTTACAGTTGAATCCGTGCTTTCGGGCAAAAGCCGGAATGGAATGGCTGGTCTGAGGTAGGATAAATTGCCATCCTATGATAATTAATATAAATATGCTGAGCTTTTTCATTTTCCCCTCCTCTACTTTGGCAGATCTGACGGTGGAATGGGTTTCACATTTGCCACTTCCGGATTGAGACTGGTCATGGCCCGGGTCATAAATGCCACCAAAGCCTTGACTTCTGCTTTGGAAAGACCCAGTGGAACCATCATTGGATCAAGGTTGTTCACTCCTTTTCCGCCTCCCTGATTGTAAAACTCCACCACGTCCTCCAGGGTTTTCTCGGAACCGGAATGCAAATAGGGGGCGCGCAAAGCCACGTCCCGGATGGTAGGAGTCTTGAACTTTCCCTTGTCCTGAGGGTCTTTGGTTACATCATATCGACCGTTATCTTCCTTAAGTGGACCGGTCTGCGGAGCACCGAGATTATGGAATCTTCCGTCGCTGAGATTCCCTCCCCAATGACAGGCAGTGCAGTGCCCTTTGCCGTTGAATATCTCCAGCCCTTTCTTTTCTTGGGAGGTTAAAGCACTTATATCTCCTTTGACAAAGCGGTCAAATGGCGAGTCTGTAGTAACCACGGTGCGCTCAAAGGAGGCGATGGCATCCGCCACCTGGTCGATGGTGAGAGTGCTTTCTCCATAGGCATGCTTGAACTCATCTACATAACCGGGGATATCTTGAACCGTTCTCAACATAACCAGGTGAGTGTTCCCCATCTCAACCGGATTTGCTATCGGTCCCTTGGCTTGCTCTTCCAAAGATGGTGCTCTTCCGTCCCAGAATTGCAAAGGATTATAAGCAGCATTAGAGACGGGTGGGGACCTTCTGCCCCCCAGTTGCTTGTTTATCCCGCTGCTGGTGGGACCCGCATCCGACCATCCCATGGAGGGACTGTGACAGCTGGCACAGCTGATGGTGTTGTCTTTGGACAAGCGGGTATCAAAGTAGAGCTGTTTACCCAAAAGGATCTTCTGGCTGGTCAGGGGATTGGACGGCGGGATGGGGACTTGAGGCAAATTCCCGATCCGCTCTGGACCCAGCTGGTTGATACTCACCATGGTAACTGGCAGCGGTGCCGGGGAGGTATCTCCGGCCATAGCCAGCGATGGCAGAAAAAAGAGGGTGATACAAACCAACACTTTGAGGTGATTCATATAACCTCCTTTGTTTGAATAACAAATTATGGTTCGATTCTGTTTTCCAGCAGCTGTCCGTAATTATAGGGGGGCTCGGAAGTATGTCAAGGGAAATTTAAACGGGAGAAAACGTATATTTGATTTTGTTCTCCAGATGTCTTTGGCTAAGCACTGGATGAAATACCGACTTCAACTGCTTGAAACAAAATCGCACAACCAAGCCTACACTTTTATCCAGCGTGAAATCGAAGGACAGCTCAAGCGCCAAGGCATTCCTTCAGTAAAGCTTAATGCATAGCGTAGAATCACAGCGATGGGGGAAAGGACAAGCTAACGATGTTCTCGCTTCTCATTTCTCCAATCTGACTTTGAAACGAAGCATCTCATTTAACCGATTATCCTGGGGAGGTCTTCGAAATTAAAATCGAAGGCAATTTTCAAAGGGGGGAGATCCATCATTCCGTTTTGTGCCCGGTTTTCGGCTTCCGGCACCCAGCTCAAGGAGAAGTTCAATCTCCGTTTATACACTAAAGCCAGATGACGGTACTGCTTGAGCTCACTTAAGCATCCGGAGTTTTCGTTCATCTGATAAACCAATAAGGGACTGCTGCACATGATATTGATCTGTTGATTCTCGAAAGCTTTCCGGTTCACCTCGATGAACCGCAGGAGGGAAAGGAAACTGACGTATTCCAGCTCATATTGATAACCAAAGCCTCTGGTCTTGTAAACCACGCCCACCCCGGGTATGGCAAAACAGATCAAGCCGTACTGCTTTTTTAACTGGTCCCTCTCCGGGGTCTTCGCGGAGAAGTAACATTTTATCTCCAACCTCTTAACCGCTGCAATCCTGGACGCATTCGACATCTTATCCATTCCACTCTCCCGTTCTCTTTTAAATCAAGAAGCAAAATTTATGCCTTGGTTTCTAATGTGGCTTAATAACCCGGTGGTCAAAGAAAAAGCCCGCTCGATGAATTAAGATGCTTGACACGAAGGAGATAAGCTCAAGGCGGATTGTGGGATGTGACATGCTTTAGCCGTGCCGATGGAAACGGATGTGCAATCCGGTTCACATAGAATGCAAGCACAATCAGGATAAACCGGATTCTTACTTTTGGGAAAAATCGATTAAAAATGTTGACTATCTTAACGGATTCGCATAAAATAAGCAAAGGCAACCGGGGTTTTGAAGTCAGGCGACACCGGAGAAAATTTTGTTGTAGTCATTTTCAAAATCTAAAGCTGAGTTATAATAGAAACGAAGCGGCTGAATTACTGAAGGATTACCAATCAGATATAAGGAGTCCTCATGTTCGATCGTTTAAAACGAATTTTGGAAAAGGTGGATTCCGACTATGCGGACCTCCGGTATGAGATCAAAAAATCGACGGGCATCTCTTTTCAGGGAAAAGATCTGACCCATATCGGCTCGAATTCCACGGACGGATACGTGCTTCGGGTATTGAAAGACGGGGGGATGTCTTCCGTCGTCTTCACCAAAGAGAGTGATGCGGACAAAGCCGTCCGCACTGCAGTGGAAAATGCTCAGTTGATTTCGAAAAACGTTAAAAAACCGGTGCGTCTGGCCAAAACGGAGATCGTCAAGGATACTTTTCTCCCCCCGCTAAAGGAGGACCCCAGGAAAATCCCCATGCCGGAAAAGCTCGATCTGGTTAGGAAATATAATGACATACCGCTGGTGCACGAAAAAATCGTTACCACCTCCATTCATTACCAGGAGCTCATGCGGGAGAAATATTTCATCAGCACCGAGGGAGCGCAAATCCGGGAAGATTTAATGACCACCCGGGTTGCGGGTGCCATCATCAGCAAGGAGGGGAACCTGACCCAGAACGTGAGTGTGATGGCCGGTGGGAGCAACGGATTTTCCACCATCCGGAACCAGGAGAAGAATTTCGAGGATAAAACCAAAATTGCCCTCGACCTTTTGAAAGCCAATCCGTTTGAAGGCGGGGTGCGTAATTGCGTCTTAAACCCGCTTTTGGCCGGTGTTTTCACCCATGAAGCCTTCGGGCATTTTTCCGAAGCGGACATAATAGAAGATCTCCCGGCCATGCGGGAGAAGATGATGCTCGGAAGTAAACTGGGAAACGAAATTTTGAACATAAAGGACGATGCTACCCTGCCGGATCAGCTGGGTTTTTATAAGTATGACGATGAGGGGGTAAAAGTCAGACCCACGCAGCTTATGCGGGAAGGGGTCTTGACCGGACGGATGCACTCCCGTCGAACCGCCGCCGCGTTCGGGGAACCGATCACCGGACACTGCGTGGCTGAGGATTACGGCTATCCCCCCATCATCCGGATGGGGACGATTTTCATCGAGCCGGGGAAACTGGGCTTTGACGAGCTCCTTCGCCAGCTGGACGAGGGTTTGTATCTGGTGGATACCCGGGGCGGGGAAACCTCTGGAGAAAATTTCACATTTGGAGCCCAGTACGGTTACCTGGTGAAAGGCGGAAAGGTCCGGGAGATGATCCGGGACATCAATATCTCCGGCAATCTGTATCAAACCCTGAAGAACATCGTGGGGGTGGGAAATGATTTCGAGTTGTCCGTGGTCGGGGGATGCGGAAAAGGGCAGAGCAATATCCGATCCTGCTTCGGTGCCCCGCACATACTGGTGAAGAATCTGGTCATAGGAGGTGCCTAATGGAAAAACTGCTGCAGATGGCAAAACAATTCAGCGATCAAGCCGAGGTTTACTCCCGGGAGAGTACCTATAACTCCGTTTCCTTTCAGGATTCCAAATTGCACGACTTGGACAGCGTGTTCCAGTCCGGGGTATCTTTGAGGATAATCAAAGACGGCAAGCTCGGATTTGCCTATACCCGGAATCTGATCGATCGCCAGGAGCTTTTGGACAATGCCCTCACCTCCCTGGAGGGGGGAGTGGAGGCAAATTACCAGCTTCCGCTGACCAATACGCTTTCTCGTCTGGCTACTTATGATCCCCTTTTGGAAAGTTTGCCTAACGGGAAGATGGTGGAGGAATGCGCCCGCCTGTGCGATCTTTTGAAGTCGCAGACCGACGGTGAGATCTTCCTGGGCTCTTCCAGCCAGGTGCGGAGCATCCGGATAATCAACAGCCGGGGAACGGATATCTCGTTTAAAAGCAGCTCATATGAGCTGCAGGGAAATATCATCTATCCCGGATCCGGATCAGGCATTTGGCGAAATTTCCTGAACCTGCGATTTGAAAAAACTCCGGACGATTTGATCCGTGAAATGATCCAACTTTATCAACAGTCATCGAAAGTGGTGGAGCCCAAAGGGGGAAGGATGAAGGTATTGTTCATGCCCAACAGCATGATTGCTCTCAACTGGAGGATTTTGAGCGGCACCAGCGCCAAAAGTGTTTATGACAAAATATCGCCGATAGCCGACAAGATCGGAGCCAAAATATTCGATGAAAAAATAACCATCCTCGACGATCCCTTGAACGATAAACATCCCGGTGCCCGTTCTTTTGACGACGAAGGGGTGTCATGTCGCTTTCTCCCCCTGGTCAAGGACGGTGTGCTGAAAAGCTTCTATTATGATTTAAACTACGCCAAAAAACTGAACGCCGAATCCACCGGTCATGGTTACCGAACCGCCATAGGTTTCGGACCGTCCGATCCGATCAGCCAAAAACCGGGTCCGGTTCTGGCGCATATGCGCATCCAGCCCGGGGATAAATCGTTTTCCCAGCTGGTGAAATCCATGGACCGGGGTATCATCCTCGAAGGGGCGCTGGGACCGCACAGCGGCAACATCCCCAACGGAGACTATTCGGTGGGGGTCAGCCCGGGTTTGTACGTGGAAAAAGGTGAGATAGTGGGCCGGCTAAAAGATGCCATGGTAGCGGGCAACGTTTACCAAACGTTGAAACAGGTTGTGGACGTCGGTGATACGCTTTATCCCTCCTATTGGGGGTCATGGATACCGCCAATTTTATGTGACGACGTCAGCGTAGCCACGAAGAATTAGCTGGAGTATTGAGTAACGAGTAATGAGTTTTGAGGGTAAAACTCGTTTGGAACAAAACGCAGGGCTAAATGCCCTGCTCTATGAAGATATAATAATCCCTACTTACATAAAGGCGGGAATTCATCCCGCCTTTAAATTCATAGTTTGTAATCAAGGCACCTGCCTCGGCGATTCTACCATGGTTACAAAACGAATTGCCACGACCTTCAGGTCGTGGAATAATATAAATGTTCCCTGTCTTCATCTGGGCTTAAGCCCACAAATTTAGTGGATACCTCCAATTCTTGATTGAGGCGGAGCAGGGTGCTCCGCCTACGGTTTTCTGTGTCGAAATAAAAACTTAAGAGATTCCAGTTGCAGCAGATCAGGACCAAAGTACGTCATCCGGAGTCCAACGGGATAATCGAGAGGTTTCACCGGAGCTTAAGGGAGGAGCTTTCGGAGAAGGATCTTAAAAACCTGGGTTTGGCTCGGGAGATCATCGGACGGTGGGTTGATTACTATAACCGCCATCGTCTTCATGGCGGCATCAAGTATCTGAGGCCAGTCGACTACCACTTCGGTGATCCCCAAAAGTTAATCCAGATTCGCACAGAAAAACTAACTAGGGTTAAAAAACACAGAAAACTGATAAATCAAGTGAGGTCCAATGAGTAAATCGCTCTAACTTAGAACCGTCAAAAAGTCTATTTTGTGCATATTTAATGCAATTTTAATTTTTTAAAAAAAAGATACTTGATTTTTCCATTTTTGAGTTATAATATTAAAAAAGTGAAAAGAAAGTGGTTAGACGATAACAAAAACAATAACATTTAACCTTTAGGAGGAGTCATGAAAAAATGGAGCTTTGTTTTATTGGCTATTTTTTTTCTCACCTTGCCTGCTTTTGCTCAAACAGTGGACACTGCCTGGGTAAGAAGATATAATGGACCAGGAAATGGTTATGATGAGGGTATTTCTCTTGCAGTAGATGGACAGGGCAATGTGTATGTGACAGGTTATAGTTTTGGCTCAGGCACTGAGTCCGACTATGCGACAATCAAGTATAATTCAGATGGAGTTGAGCAGTGGGTTCAAAGATATGATGGACCTGGAAATAATATTGATTATACTTCTTCTCTTGCAGTAGATGGACAGGGTAATGTGTATGTGACAGGTTATAGTTATGGCTCAGGCACTTCTTTTGACTATGCGACAATCAAGTATAATTCGGCTGGAGTAGAACAATGGGTTCAAAGATATAATGGAACAGCAAATGGTGATGATTGGGCTTCTTCTCTTGCAGTAGATGGGCAGGGCAATGTTTATGTGACCGGTGGAGGAAGGTTTGGCTCAGGCGCTAATTCTGACTATGCGACAATCAAGTATAATTCTTCAGGTGTTCAAGAGTGGGTTCAAATATACGATGGAAATGGACCAGCAAGTAGTGCTGATGCGGCTTTTGATCTTGCAGTAGATGGGCAGGGCAATGTTTATGTGACAGGTGAAAGTTATGGCTCAGGCACTTCTGGTGACTATGCGACAATCAAGTATAATTCAGCTGGAGTTGAGCAATGGGTTCAAAGATATGATGGACCAGCAAATAGTAATGAACAGGCTTATTCTCTTGCAGTAGATATACAGGGCAATGTGTATGTGACAGGTATGAGTTATGGTGGTGGTAGTGGTGGTGGTGGCACTGAGAATGACTTTTGCACAATTAAGTATAATACGGATGGAGTAGAACAATGGGTTCAGAGATATAATGGACCAGGAAATGCTTGTGATATTGGTTTTTCTATTGCAATAGATGGACAGGGTAATGTTTATGTGACAGGTGAAAGCTGGTCAGGCACTTCTGATGACTATGCGACAATCAAGTATAATTCGGCTGGAGTTGAACAATGGGTTCAAAGATATAGACAAGGAAGTGATGATTATGGTCGTTCTGTTGCAGTAGATGGACAGGGTAATGCTTATGTGACAGGTTGGAGTTGGAAAGGCCATTCTGATGACTATGCGACAATCAAGTATAATTCAGCTGGAGTTGAAGAATGGGTTCAAAGATATGATGGACCAGGGAATGGTGATGATCATGCTTGGCCTCTTGCCGTAGATGGAGAGGGTAATGTGTATGTGTCAGGTTATAGTTATGACTCAGACACAACAAGTGATGACTATGCGACCATAAAGTATGTTCAGTTTTTGTGTGGTAATGTCAATAAAGATGGGGTCGTGGATGTTGGGGATGTGGTCTATTTAATAAATTATCTGTTTAAAAACGGTCCTGCTCCTGTTCCCATCTTGCGTGCTGGAGATGCTTCTTGTGATGGTGTAGTGGATGTCGGGGATGTGGTTTACCTTATCAACTATCTATTCAAGAATGGACCGGAGCCGTGTTGTTGATGATAAGAACAGGGCGTAATGACCTCTCTTTTATGTAGCAACCGCCAAGACCTGATGAGGCGGGATTCAATATCGGTGATTGACTAAATTCTCACACATAGAGGCGGGAATCGCGTATGCGTTCATACGAATATCCCGCCTCTTGTTTCAGCATTTGAGGAATAGAAATCAAGTTCCCAAACTTTTCTTAACATGCGGAATCAAGCCGCCGTCTTCTAAGATTCCCATCAGAAAATCAGGCAAAGGGGGAAACGAGAATTTCTGATTTTGCGAAGTGATGATCTCCCCGGTGGCGAAATCAATGCTGATGGTCTCCCCGGTCTGAATGTGATCCGGGGCCTCCTTCGATTCCACCAAAGCCAACCCCTGATTGATGGCATTGCGAAAGAAGATGCGAGAATACGATTTTGCCACGATGCCGGCGATGCCGGCAAATTTCAAACATGTGGCTGCCTGCTCGCGCGAGCTGCCGCAGCCGAAGTTGGAACCAGCCACGATTATATCCCCCTTCTGTATCTTTTTGGGAAACTCCTTATCCAAACCTTCCAGCGCATGCAAAGCCATCTCTGGTGCATCGATGATGGGCAAGTACTTACCCGGATAGATCACGTCCGTATCGACGTTATTCCCCAATTTCCATACCCGACCAGTGATTTGTTCCATAATATTTGATGTGTTAAATCAGTTTGATATTGCCCAACTGAAAAAAGGATTAAATCAATATCAGTTTCATCTGCTTAATCAGCTGTGAATCACCCTCTCCCAATCGGGCAGACCGCCATGCACATGCCGCACAGACTGATGTCCTCGTTCAGAAGCTTGTGCGAAAGCTCCCGGCATTCTTCCCTGCACCCAAACGCATCGAAGAATTCTTCTCTTTTGACGTTTACGTCCCAAAGCTTTCCGGTGCCGGCTTGAGCGGGACATTCTCTCACGCACAGGTTACATTTGCCGCACCGACTTTCGGTGACCGGAGCTTTAGAGCAGTCCAGCGGGTGATTCACCAGAATGCTGACCAGCCTCACCCGGGGACCGAATTTTTCCGATACGAACAGATCCGTCTTCCCTATCCACCCCAAACCCGCCCTGGTAGCCGCCATCTTGTGGGAAAAATCACAGGTCAGGGTCTTATAGTAATTTTCATCCAGCTCCTCATCGTTAACCGTTGGCGGAATCAGGATGCAGGAAACGCCGTTTGTTTTCAGTGCTCTCAAAACTTTTTCCGCAATCGCAGTCAATTTAAGATTGGTATCGTGGTAATGATCGAAATATTCCCTGGTCGGACCGTCCACCAACAAGTCCATGATTTTCTGATTCAATCTCATTCCGATGACGATAGCATGGTCGTGTCCGTTAAACTTTTTGTCGAGCAAACCTCGCAAATCGGCAAATCCGAGAATGTATTCATCCTCGTCTGATACAATCACCTTAATCCGGTCTTGGATTGACGAGATTTCTCCTTTTACTCTTTTAACAGTCTTACTCATAGAAACATTCATGATCTTTTAACAACGAGGTCGGATGAATCCGACCGCTACAATTCTCCAAGAAGAGATAAAACTTTTTTAATTTTAAATTTCATAAATATTCCCTCGGATCCGCTATCTCCCCCTTGATCGCCGTGGCAGCTGCCAAAGCCGGGCTGGCCAGATAAACCTCCGAGTCGGGGGAACCCATTCTCCCCTTGAAATTACGGTTGGTGGTGGCGAGACACTTTTCCCCCGCCGCCAAAATCCCCTCATGCGCTCCCAGGCAGGGACCGCAGCCCGGATTCAGGATCACCGCCCCTGCATCTAAAAAAGTCTGCAGGTAACCTTTCTTTATGGCTTGGGAATAGATGGTTCTGGTGGCGGGCAAAACCAGCATCCGGACGTGCGGATTAACCTTCTTCCCTTTCAGAATCTTTGCCGCCACCTCCAGATCATCCAGCCTTCCGTTGGTGCACGAGCCCAAAACCACCTGATCGATCTTTATCCCTTCGACCTGACTGACCGGTTTGACGTTATCCACGTTGTGCGGACAAGCCACCTGCGGTTCCAGTTTGCTCACGTAAAATATGTACTCTTTCTCGTAGATCGCTTCGCTGTCGGAGAGGATCGGCTCGTACCTTTGGCTGGTTACCTCGGACAGGTATTTCTGGGTAACCCGGTCAAACGGGACCACGGCAAACTTTGCTCCCATCTCCATGGAGAGATTGCACAAGGTGAACCGCTCGGATACCGACATTCGTGACACGGTCTCTCCGTAAAACCCCACCGATTTATAACTTGCCCCCTCCACGGTCAGCTGCCCGATTATGAAGAGGATCACGTCCTTGGCATATACCCCCCTGGGCATCTTTCCGTCTATGATGATCTTGATCGACTCCGGCACCCGTAGCCAGATCTTTCCGGTGGCCCAGACCACCGCCATCTCGGTTGCGCCGATGCCGGTGGACAAAGCTCCCAGACAGCCGTAGGAGGTGGTGTGGGAATCGGTCCCCACGGCTAACTGCCCCGGCAGTATGTGCCCCTTCTCTATCACCACCTGGTGGCAAATCCCCTCTTTTATGTCGTAGAAGTTTCTGATCCCCTGCTCTTTCACGAATTCCCGGATCGACTTGTGGGCGGTGGCGGTTTTTTCCGATTCGGCCGGTGCCCGGTGATCCAACGGGATCACGATCTTATCCGGATTCCAGACCTGGGGCTGACCGATCTGCCGAAACTGTTTTATCACCAGCCCCGCATTGTCGTGGCTCATGGCTAAATCCGGCTCCACGCTCACGATCTCGCCAACCACGACCTGAGCTTTCCCGGCTTTCTTGGCCAAAAGCTTCTGCGCCATGGTCATATTTCCGGAATCCGGTCTGGTCATAAATCCCGTGCTCCCGGAGTAATTCAGCTGTCCGCTCATCAGGAAATCCAGTTGCTGGAATTTGAGCACCTTGGGCTTTTCCAAAAATTCGTATCTCTTCCTCCATTTATAGAAGCCCGCCTTGGAGATCCCCAACTTTTCCCCCGCCTTCTGATCGTTGCCGTATCTCTCCCACAGGTCTTTGATCTCCTCCTTGGAATATTTGGGAAAGGAGTACCTGCCGATCTTTTTCTTCCTTCGCCAGTAAGCCACCAGATACTCCGGCACTCCCCCCAACGCCTCGCCGATCTTTTTATCGGTCTTGTATTTTTCCTGAAGCTTTAAAAGCTCCTCTTTTCGCGGTATCTTCATATTACGTCCACTGTCCATGGTCCACCGTCCGCCGCTTTTTTTCTCCTCTCCCTTCCCACATAATCTTGTCCGCTTTCCCCTGAAACCCGTTTTCAGAAGGTTTTGCGACGGACCGCGGTCGACTGACTACGGACAGATTTTTCATCTCCCTTTTCAAAACTTTATATACATTGGAAAGGCTCATCGAGACGACCTTGGTCTCCGCCACCACCGGCATGAAGTTGGTATCCCCCAGCCAGCGGGGGACGATGTGCAGGTGCAGATGGTCTGCCACTCCGGCTCCCGAAACCTTGCCCAAATTCATACCCAAATTTATCCCTTGAGGTTTCATCCCCTTCTTGACTGCCTTGATACATAATTGAGTAATCTTTAATAATTCGCTAGCTTCATCCTCTTTTAAATCTTCCAGCTTGCCCACGTGACGAAATGGAGCCACCATCAGATGACCGGTGTTATACGGGTAGCGGTTGAGGATGACGAAGCACTTCTTGCCCCGGTAGAGAATGTAATTTTTGCTGTCCTGGTTCTCCTTGGCGGTTCGGCAAAGAAAACAAGCCGGCTGTTTCTCGCACAGGATGAACTTCTCTCTCCACGGCGCCCAGAGCTTTTCCAATTAGAACTCCCGTAAATTAATTTTCAATTCAACTCAATTTCAATATACATAAAAATATACATTTTCAAAATTATTTCCAAATCATTTTTACAAATCCTTAGTAGAGACCAAATACAAATCATACACTTTTGTTAAAGGAAAAAAGATTAGGCAACACCCAAGAGAGAGTGTTTTTTGGAACTTGGAATCATAAACTCTCAAGGAGGTTGCCTATGCTCTGTAATCTGTCAACCATAAAGATAATAAGAAACCAGATGAGATACA
>Ga0315277_10000979_pt1 | contig 42694 bp, 31 predicted proteins | sample YL17G05_15_MG_FD_203695 | JGI IMG/M metagenome (GOLD analysis project Ga0315277, IMG submission 203695) | Sediment microbial communities from Yellowstone Lake, YNP, Wyoming, USA - YL17G05_15 | ecosystem: Environmental > Aquatic > Freshwater > Lake > Sediment | place: USA: Wyoming | collected... | reverse complement strand
ACCCCATTGAGTCCGCCGTTCGACGCAATCGATCTCCTGTCCGAACAGGGGGTGAAAGGGGTGGGTGATCCGGACCGGAGAAGTCACTTCTCCGGCGCGGCATGCAGTTCGTCTATTGGGTGAACACGCGCCTCATCAACTGGGAAGAGTGTGCCTGCAAGCATGCGCCGGCCCCACGGGGGGGATCTTCGCGCATTGCGTCTTCTGCGGAGGTCGGGATTTTGGCGAATGACAGCTCAGATCGGCAGTCCCGAAAAAAACGAATCCGGGGCCGACCGTTCATGGTTCAAACATGTAGCCTGAAGCCCGCACGGTGAGGAAACAGCGGGGATTTTCCGGGTCTTCCTCAAAGAGCTTGCGGAACCTCAATATATAGTTGTCTACGGTTCGAGGGCTGGGGTCGACATCCATGCCCCATGCCTCCTCAAGGATGTCCGCCCGGTTCAGCGCATTTCCGGCGTTGCGGGCAAATAAAGCCAAGAGGCCGCACTCCCGCTCGGTCAGCAGGACCTCACCCTGGCGCGTCCGGGCCACACGGGATTCAAGGTTCACCTCGTACGGCCCGATCCGGATTACGCGGCTCGAGGGGAGGCTCCGCTCTCCCTGGCTGCGGCGGATCAGCGCGATCACCCGAGCCAGCAGTTCCTCGACATTGAATGGCTTCGCCAGGCAATCATCGGCTCCTTGCAGCAGCGTGCGGACCTTGGTGGATACATCGCTCCTGGCGGTCACCATGAGAACCGGCGTCGAGATGCCCTGTTTGCGGATCTTGATGAGAAGCTCGTCTCCGGAAAGTCCGGGAAGCATGATATCGAGGAGGATAAGGTCGAATGCCGCTTCCCCGAGCCGCTCCAGGAAAGGTCGACCCTCTTCGAAGCACTCGACCTGGTAGCCGCTCTTTTCCAGGTTCAACCGGATCATTGCCTGAATGAGCGCCTCATCCTCGACCACCGCCACACGGTACATCGAATCCTCCATCAGCCGAGTCCCAGGGGCTCGCGGCCGGATCGTCGCTTCCCCTGATGAGTTACCTGCCGGCCGCCTGCCCGCGCGGCAGGCGCAGCGTGAAGCACGCTCCAAACCCCGTGCCGTCGCTTGCAGCCTCCAGCTCTCCGCCCATCTTCCGCGCCAACTGGCGCGAAATGTACAGGCCCATGCCGGTGCCGTGCTTGCCTTCGGGCAGCTCGTCGCTCAGGCGTCTGTAAGCCTCGAACATGTTCCCGGCCAGCCGCGGACCGAAGCCCTGGCCTTGATCCCGGAATCGCATCAGGACCTGTTTGCCCCGGGCTTCGAGCCGGATCTGGATGCGCGGCTGAACCCCTCCGTACTTTAGCGCATTGTCGGCCAGGTTGTCCAAAATCACGTGGAGGGAATTCGGATCCGCTCTAACCACCAGATCGGATCCCTCCTCCGGGTCGAACTCCACCGGGCAGCGCGCAAGCAGCAGCGCGTGACTGTCGAGGAACCGGCTCACGAACTCCGCCAGACGGATCGGTTCCCGGAGGAGGCCGCGCGCGCCTCTGTCCAGCCGCTGCCCGATCAGGACGTTCTGAGCAAGGTGCTGCTGGCGCTCCACCTGTTCCAGCGCCAGATCGGCGAACGACCGTATTTCCTCCCCGCTCAGTTCCCTGGTCTTGAGCGTCTGCAGGAAGGCTTTCACGCCGGTGATGGGTGTTTTGATTTCGTGGGTGATCCGAGTCCAGAATTCGTGCAGTTCGCGGGCCGCGCGGCGCTCAACCGAGATCAGGCGGTACAGCATGAAGCTGCTCGCGAGGATTAGCAAGCCCAGCAGGGAGCCCTCACCAACTACCATGATCGTGCGGCTCCTGAACCTTCGTTCGATGGACTGCAGATAATCGCCGCGGGGCTGGATGGCGAGGTGCGGCCAATTTGGCCGCAGGGGGAAAAGATACGGCGCCTGTCCGCCCGTGAACCACACGATCTCCATTCGGTCATCCGCCCGGTACGTTCCCGGCTGCGGCCGCCGCGGATCGGATCCCAGCAGGAAGGCATACAGTTGCCCCCGGTACTCCAATCCCTCCGTGAGGAACTGGCGCTCTTGAAGGACCGCTTGGTGAATGAACACTGTCCACCAGGCCAGAAGCGAGGTCAGGGAGACGAGGCAAATCACAAAGAAGAGATGGTGGCCATGGCATTTGAGCCAGCGCACCAAGCTGATCCAAAAGCGATCGAACGGGGCGGTGGCATTCATGGCGCCTCGCACTCGGACAGATTCCGCTGTACGGCGTCCGCCAGATCCTCCACATCGCCCTCAGTGTGAGCGGTGCTCAGGAAGAAGACTTCATACGGCGAAGGCGGAAGATAGAAGCCGGAGTGCAGCAAGGGCCAGTATAGACGGTTGAACCTCGCCATGGCTCGCGAGGAAATGGCATCGGCGCGCCGGGGCGGGGTGACCGCATCCAGGTATAACCAGAGGATGGATCCGGCCTGGACCGCCTGCACCGCAGGCAGCCCCGCCTCGGCAAGCCGGCCGACAAAACATCGGCCGAGCGCCTGCAAGCGCTCGTACGGTTGGTTGTGCCGGAGCGCTTTCAAGGTGGCGATGCCCGCGGCCACGCCGACGGGATTGCCGCTCAGGGTGCCGGCCTGGTAGACGTCTCCCAGGGGAGCCAGCATGTCCATGATTTCGGCCCTCCCCGAGACGGCGCCCACCGGCATCCCGCCGCCGACGATTTTGCCCAAAACCACAATGTCGGCCCCTACTCCGACCATCTGGCCGTAACCGCCAAACTTCAATCGGAAGCCGGAAATCACCTCGTCGAATATCAGCAGCGCGTCGAATTCCCGGCAGATTTCGCGCAGAAAAGCCAGGAACTCCCGCCGCTGCACGAGCAGGCCGTTGTTGGCCGGCAAGGGCTCGATGATGATCGCGGCGATGTTCTGGCCGTGGGCCTCGAAGATCTTCCGGACGGCCGTCTCATCATCGAGAGGGGCCACCAAGGTCGTTTCGGCAAGGGCACCCGGGACTCCTCGAGAATCGGCGATTGCCTCTGTGACCAGTCCGGATCCGGCCTTGACCAGCATGCCGTCATAATGTCCGTGATAGCCTCCATCGAATTTCAACACCAGCTGGCGCCCGGTGTAGCCGCGGGCCAGGCGGAGCGCCGTCATTACCGCTTCGGTGCCCGAGCTCACGGCCCGTACCCGATCGTGCTCGGGGAAGGCTTCCAGGATCAGCCCCGCCAATTCAATTTCCCCCTCGTGGCACGCCCCATAGGAAAGCCCGCGGGCGGCGGCGGCACGGACCGCCTCGACGACCTCCGGGTGGGCATGCCCGAGAATGAGCGGCCCCCATGACTGGCAGAAATCCACATAACAATTCCCGTCGACGTCCGTGCACCGGCTGCCCGAAGCCTCCCGGAAGTAGATCGGCGAACCGCCTACCTTGCGGAAAGCCCGCACCGGGCTGTTGACGCCGCCGGGGATCAACTTCCGAGCTTGCTCATACAGCTGCTTCGAGCGGGTCATTTCGCGTCCCATAATCCGTTCACCTCCTTGAGCAACGTTCTGATGCGGTCGGCCAGTGCCTCGGGCGCAGGCTCGCGTGCTTTCTCAATCCGGCTGCAACCCAGGCCGACCAGGCTTTCAGCCGTGGTGGGCCCGATGGCCAAACAGAGGCACCGCTTCCATTCCGATCCGTTGCACTCAAAAAAATTCTCCGCTGCCGATGGACTGCCAAAAACCAACAATGCCGGGGGGCTGATTGGCAGAGGCGCCAGCCGAACGGGAAGATTTCGATATACGACGAGTTCAGCCAATCTGAAACCGTGCGCAATCATCCTGTCCTTGAAGGTCTCCGTGCTCCTGTTGCCCCGGACCCACAGGATCCCCATGCCCGGCCGCAGGATTTCCAGCAGCCGAACGGCCAAGCCATCGGCGGTCGGCGGGGAGGCGACCAGGTCCGGCGGGCGGCCGAAGCTGAGCTCCACCTCGGCAGCCGTGCCTGAGCCCACCACTGCCACGGTTTTGGCTGCCCTCCCCAACCTCTCCAATAAGGGAGCGAAAGCACGCACGCCGTGCCGGCTGGTGAAGACCACCGCTTGACACTCTTCCGGGGGGAGGGCTCCGGTCGACTGCCATTGATCCACCGGGATCGGTTCGGTCTGGATGCAGGGGTACTCGATGACCTCGGCGCCTTCGGCCGCCAGCAGCAACCGCAGCGCCTCATTATCAGCATGTTGGCGAGTCAGGATGATCAGCGGATTCTTCGGCACAGTCCCTCTGCGGATGCCTCCGGGGTTTTCAGCTGCGGAAGGATCCCCGCTGGGTCCTTTGCCAGGCAGGCATCAAACGAATCATGCCATCCCGCCTGGCGCCAGCCCATTCCCGGCTGATCCAATCCGATTCGCACGTCCCAGCCTCCTCCGTCGGGGCGAGCCCAGGCGCCGAAGGCCGTGTGGCATCCGCCTTCGAATTTGGCCAGCAGGATCCGTTCAAGGGCCACCGCCCGGCGGCTGGCCGCATGATCGAGACCCTGGAGCCGGGCCAAAACGGTTGCGATGCCGGCCCGCGCCTGCACGGCAATAGTTCCCTGCCCCGGCGCCGGGAGCCAGTGATTAGGATCCAATTCATAGACCAGCAGGTTGCCCAGCTCGGGTTGCAGGCGGTCGATGCCGGCGCGCGCGACAACGATCGCCCCATATTCCCCTTCGAGACACTTGCGGATGCGGGTGGGCACATTGCCGCGCAGGAAGGCTGATTCGCAATCGGGTGCAAAGCATGCCAGAAGCGACTGGCGGCGGAGGGAACTTGCCCCGACGCGGCTTCCAGGGCGCAAAGGCAGCGGCTGATCCGGTTGGTGGGAGTCCGGCCGAATCAGCAGCAGGTCGGCTGCGGATGCCCGTTCCAGGCAGGCTGCCATGACGAGTCCCTCTGGGTCGCTGGTCGGCATGTCCTTCAGCGAGTGCACCGCGGCATCGATCTTTCCGGCCAGCAGTTGCTCCTCGATTTCCTTGGTGAAGAAGCCTTTCTCTGTGCGGCCCTGGAGCGGCACATGCGTTAGCCGGTCACCGGAAGTTTCGATGACGACAATGGTGCAATTATTCCCAAGCATCGCTCCGACCGCGCGTGCCTGCCAGAGGGCCAGAGCGCTCCCCCTTGTTCCCAGGCGGATTCCGTCGACACCGCTGCTCATCGTTGACTCCAGTACGCCTCCAAAGCCAGCTGCAGAGCCTGGCGGATCTCAGCGGCATAGTCGGCGAGATTATTTTTCATGGCCTTCTCGACCTTTGCCCGGGCTTTCGCATCCAGGTCGCCGAAGTTGGCGGCAACGAAAGCCGGAATCCGGATTGAGCTGAACTCCTGGCGCCCCTGGTGAATGCGATCCAGCAGGAGAGTCATGTCCCGCTCCAGGCAATAGCGCAGGAATCGCTCCACTTCTTCTTCAACCTGGATTTCAGCCATCCGGATCGTCTCCTGCTCTATCTCCTCCCGCGGCAGGTCGAGCAGGTTGTCGATGTTATGATAACGCACCATCGGGTGATCCTGAACAGCGTCATCCACCTGCCTTGGGACGCCGATGTCGATGATTTGCAGGGCCGTAACCCGGCCGGCCAAATCGAGCTGTGCCTGAGTCACGACCGGTTGCAGCCCTCCCGTGGCGACTACGAGCGCGTCCACCGTGCCGCTGAGCGCCGGCAGCTCCTCGAGCCGTCTCCACTTCGGCTGGAGGTCGGGACGAATGGTGCGATTGACGCAAGATACTCGGAACTCCCCGGACTCCTCCAGCATTTGGGCCGTCCTGCGCCCAATGTCTCCCATGCCGACCACGGCGATCCGACGCGGGAAATGGCTATCGCACAACTGGCGCTGCAACACGCGACACACCAGCATGTGAATCCCCCGGCGCTGATTCGAGCGAAAGCCCATCCGGAATCCCGCCTTGGCCAGCCGGCCCGCTCCGCATCCGAGCCGGTTCAGGAGCGGGGACAAGGTTTGTTCCTCCCGGGCCTGGACCATGGCGCTCTGAAACTGGCCGGCGATCTGGGCTTCTCCGGTCGCCAGCGATTCCAGGCCCATCACCATGCGATACAAATGGCGCACAGCCTCTGTCCTCAAGTATGCCGCCGGCGTCGGGTAGACCGGCAGGCCGGGGAGTGTTTCCTTCCATCGACCGATCATGTGCGCCTTGAGCAGTTCCGACATCCAGGCCGGGTTTTCTGTGGAGACGATCCATTCGGTTCGATTACAGGTCTCCAGAGCCAGGTAGCCGGCCGAGGGATCAATCTGCCGGATCGCCTCAAAAAGGGCCTGGCGCACCTCGGGAGTGCTCACGAGCTTCTCCCGGAACTTCGTCGCCGCGGCCCGAAAGTCGCAACTCAGGACCGTGATGGGCACTTCCACCTTGATTTTACTGTTCATGCGAGCTCTCTCTCCGGCTGTGCAGAAAGCGGAGGCAGCGCTCGGCAGCCTGAAATCCGCTTTCGACGGCATGCTCGATGCCGACCCCGGTCAGATAATTGCCGGCAAGATACAAACCCGGCAGGCGCCCGGCCTCCTGCATCAGATGAGCGATCCTTTCGGGGTGATCGGGGAGCAGCTGCGGGATCGCGCCGCGATATCGCAGGATCTGCAGGGTCTCGGGCCGCCCGACAGGCAAGTGAAGGATCTGTTCGTGTTCTCGCCAGACCAGGTCCTCCAGTTCGCTGTCCGGCAAATCCGCGGCATGGGGATTCTGCGTCCCGCCGAAGAATGAGGAGAAGAGGGCCTTGTCCGCAGGAGCGCGGCCGCTGAAAAGCTGCGATGCGAAGATGGTCCCCAGCACTTTCAGGTCGTACAGGCGGGGCACGAGAAAACCGAAACCGGAGGGGAAGCGGCCCGGCGGAAGTGTCGATGTCCAATGCACCAGGGCTACCGGAGCCATTGGGATTCGATGGAGGGTGTCTAAGGCTCCGGGGAGGGCCTCCGCAAGGATGGCCGCGGCAGACTGAGGAGGCGCCGCCAGGATTGCTGCGTCGCCGAGGCACTGCTGGCCATCTGCCTTGACAAGGATGCGGCCGCCCGAATACCGCATGGATTCCACGCGCGACCTCGTGTGAACGCACCCATCGAGGGTTTGCGCCAGGCTTTCGGTGATCAAGCCCAATCCCCCCTTGAAACTGAACAGCCCGCGACGAGGCGCGATCCCCTCCCGTGCCAGCCGCCGGCGCTTCGCACGCATGTATTTCATGGCGCCGCAAATCATGGATCCCGAGTCTTTTTCAAACTGCCAGAACTTGGCGAACGCAGCCCGGGCTCCCAGTTGCGTCAAGTCGCCGGCGTAGATCCCTGAAACAAACGGAGACATGATGTAAGTGGCTGCTTCCGTGCCGAAGCGGCGACTGAAAAACTCCCATGCGGTTTCCCTTTCCGCCGCGCCGCCCGGGATGAAAGGTTCAAATGCCACGCGGGCCTTGGCGCGCCAGCTGAGCAGCGGCGTTCTCAGGTAGGACCACGCACTCATCGGCAGAGGGTGCAGCCGCCCGCTCCGGTAAATATACCGGTTGCGAGATGCGCTTCGGGCCGGTTCCGCCATATGCTCCAACGCCAGCTCGCCGGTCAACCGCCAGACGCATTCCGAGGAACCCATAAAGCTGTGCGGACCGATCTCCATGCGGAAGCCGTCCCTGGCGATGGTGCGAACATTGCCGCCGGGGAAGGCCTGAGCCTCCAGCACCCGGACGGCGTGACCGGCCTGGCGGACCTTGTAGGCCGCGGTCAAGCCTGCAATCCCTCCCCCGACAACGACGACTTCAGCCATGGAGGGCCTCCAGTTCCGCGGCCGCCTGTCGTGCCAATCGGGCCAATGTCCCGATGTAGCCCGGGGATTCGCCGACTGCAGGCGCTCGTCGGAAAGACACAATCCCGGCGGCCGCGCATTGTTTTCGAAAAACTATGTCCAGGTCCCAGAGCGTTTCCAGGTTCTCCGCCACAAAACTCACGGGCAGCACCGCCAGGCGGCGTACCTGCTCGCTCTTAAGCCGGGCCAAGCACTCCGCCAATGTGGGTCCCTGCCAGCGAACCGGTCCCACCCGACTCGAGAAGCCAAGCAGCCAATTGCAGTCTTGCAGTCCCGCGGCCCGGGCCACCAGTTCAACCGTTCGGCGGGTTTGCTGGACGTAAGGGTCTCCGCCGCGGACATACTTTAGGGGCAGGCTGTGGGCTACAAAGAGCACACGGCAGTCCTCGCTTCCGGACCAATCGGCCAGCAGCGGGCGCAGGTTCTCGGCCAGGGCCTCGATGTAGCCCGGCTCTTCATGATGATCGCGAACGACTGCCACGCGGCAATCTCTCTTGCAGCTCCACAGGTCGGCGAGCGCGGAACCTGTCGTGGCGCGGGAATACTGCGGGTAGAGGGGCAGCGCCACCACGCCCCTCACACCCTGTGCGAGCAGCTCCGCCAGCGCCTCCGCCGTGCGGGGACTCGTATAGCGCAGCGCGCAACTCACGGGCCGGCGGAGCTCGCCGCTGAGGGCCGCGGCCTGCCGCCGCGTGATCTCTCCCAGGGGAGAACCGCCGCCGATGGCAGCGTATCGATGCCTGACCAAAGGCGCTCGCCACGCGGCGATGAATCGCGCCAGGCGGTCCTGATACAACCTCCCCAGGGGCAATCGGATCATCTCCCGGTCCGCCATGAGTTCACCGAGATACTCCTCGATGTACTCCAGTCTTTCCGGCCCACCCATGTTTAAGAGAAGCACCCCGAAATCCGCCACACCAGCCCGGCGTTCTTCGGCCGAATACCGTCTGCCCGCGGTGAGGACTGATTTTGAGTTTTCTTCAGTCACGGATTTGTCCCTTCCTGCTCAGACCGTTCTGGAATAGACGATCTGACGATTCTCCGCGCTCAGATACTGGTCGAAACACATACAAACATTGCGGATGAAAAATCGTCCCAGATCGGTCACCTGGATACTCGCGCCGTCCACATGGAGCAGCCCGTCCGCCTCCATGGAAACGAGTCGCTCCATTTCCACCGCAAAATGGTTTTTGAAGTCGAAGGCGAAGCGCAGCTCCAGGGCGGCGATGTCCAGGAAGAAATTGCAGAACAAGTCCAGAATGATCTCCCGGCGCAGCAGGTCTTCCGAACCAAGCTGTAGTCCCCGGATCCAGGTCGATCCGCCTGCCTTCTCGAGGTATGAGCCCAGATTCTTTTCGTTCTGTGTGTATGTGCCGTCCACAGCGCTGATGGAGGAAACGCCCACTCCCGCCAGGTCAAGACCGCGCCGCGTCGAATAACCCATGAAATTGCGAGTCAAGGTGCGATTTTCAAGTGCCCGGATGAGTTCGTCGTCGCTTTGGGCAAAGTGGTCCATGCCGACGTGGCGGTAGCCGGCATCGAGAAGCTGGCCATAAGCCTGGCCGAACAGGCGAGTTCGCTCCTCAGGACCGGGCAGGCCCAGAGGTTCCAGGGCGTGCTGGTGAGGACTTACCCACGGCACATGCGCGTATCCAAATAGGGCGACGCGGGACGGCCGGATCTCGATGATCCGGCCGACCGTCCGGCGGAATGTGGCTTCGGTCTGGCCTGGCAAGCCGTATATCAGGTCCAGATTAATGGCGTGAAATCCCTTGCTGCGCAGATGCTCGATCAGGTCCACCAGATTTTGCTCGTGCAACACCCGGGCAACATTGCGCTGCACCTGGGTATCAAGGTCCTGTACCCCAAAGCTGATGCGGTTGAATCGCAATGCCAACAGCAGGTCGAGATATGCGGTGTCGACACGGCGAGGGTCCACCTCAATGGATCGTTCGGCTTCGGCTGAGATCGTGAATCGGGCGGCCAGACCCTCCACCAGGGTCCGCATCTGTTCCGGCCGCAGGAAGGTCGGGGTGCCTCCGCCAACAGCCAGTTGTTCGACGGGACGGGATCGATCGATGATGTCACCGATGCGTGCGGACTCTCTGAGCATAGCGGCCACATAGCGCTCGGTCACTTCGGGACCATGTCCGATCTCAGTGAAACAGCCGCAATAGAGACAGCGGCTGTGGCAGAACGGCACGTGCAGGTAAAGCGAAATTCCGCGCCGAAGGTCGCGGTTGGTCTCGCGCCAGGCTTCGAGAATGCCGTGTTCATCGAAATCCGTCTTGAATTGAGGCGCCGTGGGATAACTTGTGTAACGCGGGCCACGGGTGGCATATTTTTCAAGCAGCCGTCGGAGGATATCCAAAGGGCCCGGGCGTGTTGGGGACGACTCAGCCATTCCTGTCATTCCCCCACTGATGGACGGCGTTCACGAATGCGCGGATCCCGGCCAGCGGTGTGTCGGGAATCACGCCATGGCCCAGGTTGACCACGTGTCCGCGCCCGCCGGTCTGATCCAGCATTTCGAAGATTTTTTTTCTGATGACGGGCTCTTCCGCGAACAGGATCGCCGGGTCCAGGTTGCCTTGCAACGCCTGGCCCTTCCCGAGACGGCGGCGAACCTCAACCAGGTCCAGCCGCCAGTCGATCCCGAGCACATCCGCACCCGTCTGCGCCGCCGCTTCCAATAGGTTGCCGATTCCGTTGACGTAGTAAATCACCGGCACTCCGGTAGGCCGCAACTCTTCAATGACACGGCGCAGGTATGGCAGCGCGCAGCGGCGGAAATCGGCCGGCCCGAGCTCGCCCGCCCATGTATCGAAGAGCTGGACCGCACTGGCGCCTGCTTCGATCTGGTGGCGGAGGTGGCTGGTGACGGCAGCCGAGATTCGTTCCATAAGGTCCGCAAACACCCCGGGCGCCCCGTACATCATGCCCTTGATTTGGTGAAAGTGCTTGCTGGGCCCTCCCTCCACCATGTAGCAGGCGAGGGTGAACGGGGCCCCCGAAAAACCGAGCACCGCCGGCCCGGCTGTGCTTTGTTCATCAACGAGGCGGATGGCCTCGGCCACAAAGTCGAGATTTGAGTCAGGTCTTATCGGCAGGAGGCGCTCAATGTCCCGGGCTTCACGCACCGGCGGCGTGATCGACAGCCTTGGAGTGAACCTGACCTCCAAGCCCATGGCGGCGGGCACGACCAAGATGTCGCTGAAGATCACGGCCACATCCATGCCGAAACGGCGGACTGGTTGCAGCGTGGCCTCGGCGGCCAGGTCGGGCGTGCGGCACAGCTGCCAAAAGCTGTACCTCGACCGCAGCTCCTGGTATTCCGGCAAGGTCCGGCCGGCCTGCCGCATGATCCAAACCGGCGGCCGGTCCACTGGCAAGCCCCGGCAGGCATTCAAAAATCGTTCCTTACTGTTCATACAGCCCCCTCACCACGAGAGGCGGGCATGGTAGCACACGGGAAGGAGTCGTATGTCACGGGATTGTCATGAGGGGCCCCTCCTAATTCTCGGACGGACTCCTAGGCAGCCGGGATGGAGCAGGATTGGAGCCTTCGAGGTCCCCTGGGAACGGTGTCCTGCGTAATCCGAAGGGCAGCCGGCCATGCGCTGGAAGATTCATTGCCGGCTTTCGAAAATAGCGCTATGCTTCTTGGCAAAAGTGGCTCGGGATTATCGCAAGGGATGGAGGGAAAATGCAAAAGATCGGCAGAATCACAGTCGCCGTTATCCTGGCCGGGATGGTCCTTTTCGCTCAAAACGCCGGGCGTGCGCCTGACTTCATCAAGGCGCGCGAGGAAGCGGTCGGCTTTCTGCAGAATCTCGTGCGCATCGACACCAGCAACGGCAACGAGATCAAAGCAGCGGAGTATATCAAATCGGTCTTCGACAAAGAGGGGATTCCCGCGGAGATCTTCACGCTCGAAAACGGCCACGGCAACGTCGTGGCCCGGCTGAAAGGGAGCGGGAAGAAGCGCCCGGTCCTGCTCATGGGCCACACGGATGTCGTGGGAGTTGAAAGAGAGAAGTGGACCACGGATCCGTTCGGCGCCGAAATCAAGGACGGCTATTTGTATGGCCGCGGCTCCACGGATGACAAAGACAACGCCGCGGCGAACCTGGAAGTCATGCTGCTCCTGCACCGCCAGAAAATACCCCTCGACCGCGATGTGATCTACCTGGCCGAAGCGGGAGAGGAAGGCTCCCCCCGGCTCGGCATCGGGTACATGGTCAACCAGCACTGGGACAAGATCGACAGCGAGTTCGCTCTCGCCGAAGGGGGAACGACCATGGTCCGCGACGGCAAGGTCCGCCATGTCGCGATCGCCACGACCGAAAAGGTAGGCCGCGGCCTGCGCCTGGTGGCGAAAGGAACCTCCGGGCATGCCTCGGTGCCCCGTCCCGACAATGCGATCGTGCACCTGGCGGCCGCGGTCGGCAAGGCGGGACAATACCAGGTCCCGATGCGGCTGAACGACACGACGCGCATGTTCTTCAAACGCCTCGCCGCGATCAGTCCTCCCGAGGAGGCATTTCTTTTTACTCACCTGGAAGATCCAATGGAAGGGCCGATGGCACAGGAGACGCTGCGCCGGAAATACCTGCAGTACAACTCGATGCTGCGGACCTCCATCTCGCCCACGATTTTTAATGCGGGATTCCGCAGCAACGTGATTCCCGGCGATGCGCAAGCGACGCTCGACATTCGCGCCGTCCCGGACGAAGATATGGATAAGCTTGTGGCCGATCTGAAGCGCCTGATCGACGATCCCGCGGTGGAGATCATCCGCAACGCCGTGGGGCGCCCCTCGCCGCCCCCGTCTTCTGTCGAATCAGAGATGTTCCGCGCACTGGAGAAGATTCAGGCTTCGATGTTTCCCGGCGCCGCCACGTTGCCCGCCATGCTGACCGGCGCGACCGACATGTCGTTTCTGCGCGCCAAGGGGGTGCAGTCTTACGGAATCTCCGCGCCGGCGCTGGAGACCGAAAGCGGAGCGCACAGCAACGACGAGCGGATCTCCATCGACGGTTTCGGCAAATTCGTCGAGTTCATTTACCGCAGCGTGGCCGAAGTGGCGGCTGCCGGGGGCAGTAAAACGCCCCAGTCGCGGCAATAACAAAATCGGGGACGTCCACCCCGTCTACCTGATTTCGCAGTGTGTCCAAAATCAGGGAAACGGGGTGGACGTCCCCGATTTTCCCTCGCATATTCCACTGCCGGCGCCTCCAGCGGCGAAGATACCGCGAATGGGCTCGGCAGAAAGCGGTGCGGCCGTGCGCTCTCTTGACTTCGCAGCCGGAGGTAATTACAGTAATTACATGAAAGCCGTTGAGCTCAAAATCACACGCATCGGCAACTCCAAGGGGGTTCGCGTTCCGGCCGCAACCTTGTGCCGATACGGGATTGGCGCCACCATCGTTATGGAAGAAAGGAGCGATGGAATCTTGCTGCGCCCGGCAGGGCTTACGTCTGCAAAGCTCTCATGGGAGGACACTGCCCGGGAAATGGCGCTCTCCGGAGAGGACTGGAGCGAGTTGGATACTGCGACTGCCGACGGACTGGAAGCTCTTCCCTGGAATGCCGGAACGGCCCCGAGAGGGGCCGAACGAAATGCCGGATGCAAGGCAATCCGGCGGCATAAAGCGATCCGACGCTTTGAAATCCGCTGGGCCGACCTGGAACCCGCACAAGGGGCGGAGATGGCAAAAAGGAGGCCGGTCGTCATCGTCAGTCTGGACATTTTGAATGAACGGCTCCAAACTGTGACGGTATGCCCCTTGACGACCAGCATTCATCCAGCTTGGCGTTCCCGCCTGAAAATCCGGATGGGCCGCCGTAATGCGGAAATTGCCGTTGATCAGATCCGGACGATCAGCAAGAGCCGGCTTGGAACCAGGATCGGAGTTCTCTCCGAAGATGAAGCCGCAGTCTTGAGGCGAATCATCACGGAAATGTATGGGGAATGAATCCCAATCCCCCAACATTCCTGCACGCTGCCTGGGCTGGTGAGGCACTCCCCGGCGATTACGGTCGTTTCCGTGGCTTGTCGATGCTCTTCGGGAAGTTTGACCAATCCGAAGTCGAGAATCTTGGCCTGCCCGCTTCCGCAGTATTTCTTGGCAAGGTTGCGCCTGACGTGAATGGGCTGGCAGCTGATTTTCGGGATCGGGATCGCAATCGTAATCGCAATCGTATTCGCTTTTTTGCCGGGTACGAATTGCCGAAGGCGAAAGCCGAAACCGATTGCGACCCCGATACCGACCCCAACCCCGAATCGCGCGACGCGAAATCTACTCGAAGCGTGATTCCCCTTGCCACTCTCCGGAAAATTCCCTGTTTGAGTGCCACCGTTTTTGAACCACAGAGACACAGAGAACACAGAGGTGGCAACACGCGCATACGCCCGGGGGCCAACGCTTCGCGTTGCGCCATTCCTGTGTATCTCTGTGTCTCTGCGCCTCTGTGGTTCATTATTATCAGTTTCTGATTTCAATGAACGACGACGAAGCCGTCGCAGGGGCTCTCCCGGAAGCTTTGACTTTCCTTGGGGACCGGAGATATATTCAGGCCAGACCATAAACTCGAGGAGGAGCTACAATGAACAGACGTCCTCTCTTCACGACATGCCTGTTAGCCGCGACCTTCCTGGCCTTTTTGCCCGCGGCCTATTCCCAACAGTATCGTGCCGACGGTCAAAAGGCAAAAAGCTATATCGAATACCTGGCCTCGAACCAGCTCGAAGGGCGTGCGACCTTGACCCCGGGTTATCAGAAAGCGGCGGACTACGTGGCCGCCCGGTTCAAGGAATGGGGGCTCAAGCCGGGCGGTGACGAGGGGACATCGTATTTTCAAAAAGTCCCGATCAAGGGTCCCGTGACCGTCAACGCTGGGATTCCGCTGCTCAGCATCGACAGCCGGGCGTTCTACTTCGATGATTCCGATTTTACCGTGAATTCCCTGTCGACGGCCAAAACGGCCTTGAAAGCCGAAGTGATTTTCGCCGGTTACGGGATCTCGCTGCCGGACAAGGGCCTTGACGAATACGCCGGCCTCGACGTCCAGGGAAAGGTCGTTCTGGTCTTCAAGGGATCGCCCGATAGTTTGTCCCCGCCCAGAGGGATGTTCACGGAAGCGGCCGGCAAGCCTCCGGCGCTCCTCGGCCTCACGCCCGCGGAAGTCGCCGACGCAGCCAAAATCAGGACGGCTTTTGATAAAGGCGCAGCGGCCATCCTCCTATTCAATCCTGACTCAGCCCCCGCCGCTTTTCCCGTCGGGCTGCCGCCGGCCACGAGCTTCGAGATCAAGCGGGATTTCCTCGCGTTCGACATCACCGAGCGCGTATTCCGCTCCATCATCAAGAAGGCGCCCGAAGAGTCAGCCTCCGAGTATGGCACGAGGATCAATGGGATCCGCTTGGGCATTCGCAATAAAAAACCCGGATCCAGGGCGACCGGCGCCATCGCCGCCCTTAAAGGGTATGACGAGATCGCGAAATACTCGGGAGACGGCGTGAACGTCATCGGGAAGATCGAAGGCACCGATCCCATCCTGAAGAACCAGTACATTGTGCTCGGCGGCCATCTCGACCATCTGGGCATGCGAGGCACGGTGGTTTACAACGGGGCGGATGACGACGCCTCGGGCGTGGCCACCGTCATGGAAGCCGCCCGCGTTCTCGGCCTGGGCAATTACAAGCCGAAACGGACGGTTATCTTCGCAGCCTGGTGCGGCGAGGAAATGGGGCTCGTGGGCTCCAATCATTTCGGCACGAATCCGCCGGCCGGGATCAAGATGGACCAGGTCGTGGCCAACTTCAATTGCGACATGGTCGGCCTGGGGGACTATGTCGACGCCCCCGGCGCTCTGAATTTCCCCGAAATATGGGAGAAGGTGATCAAACGCAATCAAGACCCCGACGTGATCGCGGCCGTCAAACCGAACACGGGCGGGCCCGGAGGAAGCGACCACTCAACCTTCATCACCAAGGGGATCGTGTCCATGGCCCTCATGACCGGAGGAGGCAGCGGCCATCCCGATTACCATGGCAGCGGCGACGACGCGGCCAAGATCGATCCGGAGATCATGAGGAAGGTCGCCCAGTTTGTCGTCCAGGGGACGAGGAACCTCGCCGACGAGACGGCCGTCAACCTGCTGGTCCCGGATCGCCTGCATTTATACAACTCGCTGATGATGCGGATCACCAACATCAACACCCAGCTTCAGGGCAGCACCTGGCGGAACAGCGACTACCCGACCAAGATCGCGCTCCTGGCGAGGATGTACGAACTCGAGGTCACGCGGAACGCCCAGACCGCGGCCCAGTCCGCCGCGGCAGCCCGGGCCGCAGGTCCGACGATGATCCCGGCCGCGCCCGCGCCGGCTCCCCCGGCCCAGCCGATGCGCAAAACCCTTTCCATAGGCGTGCCGAGCCGGGCTTTCGGGGGCGATGCCAAATTCATGGAGCTGAGCGCGAACTCGATCGGATTCGGCCGGGTGGAATTCTCGACCGACGACGGCGCCTGGATCGTCAACGGCCGCCTGACCGATGCGGGAAAATCGGCGCTCAAGACGATGGAAGCGAGCAACATCGTCCTGCACCTCGTGAATCCCGCGGACGACCTCCTGAGCGATGCCCTGCAGGCAGCCGAAAAACCATTCATCGTAACCGGAACTTACAATCTCGCCTCGGTGCCGAAAGATCTCGTGGTCTCCAAGAAGATCATCCTGAGCGTGGATTTCGATCCCTCCGACATCCCCGGCAGCATCGAGAAAGCCGATCAGGCCAAGAAGCAGATCGGCGCTGTGGCGAACCTCATCGCTTTTGTCAAGTCCACGGATCAGATCAATGTTCTGGAGGTCAAGAGAGCCTTCTACCTCGGGCTGATCAAAAAAGGCTGGACGGCCGAAGAGATCAGGGACTACGTCGGAGGCAGCCTGCGGCCCCTCACGACCATTGGCATGACTTTACCGGCCAGATAGGCGCCAACGTGAAGGGGATCAGGTCTGGAGAATTTACTTTTGCCTGCGCGGAGTGGGGGCGTTCAGGCATCAGACGCCAGATCCGGCTGCAAGCGACGATTTTCGACTCTGGCATTCGCTGGGTGTGAGGCAAATGCGGCTTTCGGTGGGATTTATGCGCATATTGCGGGCGGGACGCCCGCGCTCCCAGGCGGCACAAAATGATTGCGATCATGGATCTTACGTCCCTGCCGGGGCGTCCTAAGAACGAGTTTCGCGACAGAAACGGGCTTGCTATATCAGCCTTATAAAACCATGCCGGTCAGGTGATCGAACTATGCTGAAAGATAAGTCCATCAGGCTTGCGGCCGGGATGATGCTGCTTCCCGCCATCCTTGCGCTGATTCCGGTGGCGCCGGCGTCCGACTGTACAAAAACCAGCGTCGGGCTGATACCGCTGATCGATCTCGGCACGGGAACCTACCAAGGCAAGGAAGGCGGGCTCTATCCGGGAGGGAGCAATACACGCCCGCCGGCGCACGAGCGGGCCGGGATCGAGATCGCGCGTTCGATTGTCCCGCTTGACGCGGACGGGACGCCGGATCCGGCGAATGGCAAAATCGTCCTTGTGTCCATCGGCATGTCCAACACCACCCAGGAATTCTCCACTTTCAAGCCGATGGCCGATGCCGATCCGGACAAGAACCCGAAACTTTCGATGGTCGACGGCGCCCAGGGGGGCATGACGGCCGCCATCATCTCCAACCTCGCCGATTCCAGGGCTCAGCAATTCTGGACCACCGTGGACAACCGGCTGCGCGCCGCATCCCTGACGCCGGCTCAAGTGCAGGTCGCGTGGATCAAAGAGGCAAATGCCCAGCCATCCGCGGCCTTCCCGGCGGACGCGGTGCAGTTGCAGGCGCACCTTGCCGAAATTGCCCGGATCCTGAAGGCTCGTTATCCCAATATCCGGATCGCCTACCTTTCGAGCCGCATCTATGCAGGTTATGCCTCGAGCGCTCTGAATCCCGAACCCTATGCCTACCAGTCAGGATTTGCAGTCAAGTGGGTGATCGAAGACCAGATCGGCGGAGCGTCCACTCTGAATTTCAATCCGGATCGCGGCCAGGCCAGGTCTCCGTGGCTCGCCTGGGGACCGTACCTGTGGGCCGACGGCCTGAAGCCGCGCAGCGACGGCTTGACCTACACCTGTTCGGACCTCAATTCTTCCGACGGCACGCATCCCGCCACCGGCGCACGCCAAAAAGTGTCGCGCCTGCTGCTCGACTTCTTCAAAACCGACAGCACGGCCAGGCCGTGGTTTCTGCGTCCGGAAAAGCGGGCCGGGTCCTCGCTCTTTTTCCCTGCCCTTACAGCTCGCGGCGGCAATCCTTATGATACCGCCGGAGCCACATTCACCGGACTGGCAGTTGCGAACCTGGACAGCGTCGACAGTATCCTCACCTTTACTGCATACGACCGGGCCGGCAACGTGATCACCGGCCCCGACATCGCCAATCCGCGGCAATGGCCGGAAGCGCTACCCGCCGGCGCACAACTGCCGAGAGTGGATCTCGAAGTGTTTGGTGCGGGCATCGGGACCGAAAGCCAGCCCGGATGGTTCCGGCTCGACGCCGGCGCCAGTATGCCGGCAGGCTTCTTCCTGATTTTCGACGGGCCTCTAAAATTTTTCGACGGCATCGATGTGTCGGCGCGCACCATGAGCGCCTTTGTCCTGCCCGAACTGGAGCCGGACGGTTTCACTGAAATTCATGTGGTGAATCCAAATGCCGTCGCTGCAAACGTTCAGATCGATTTCATGCAGTCGAACGGCATGCCGCGCGCACCGTCCGCGATCCGGTATCTAGCCGGGTATGGCGCTATGGTGGAAACCGTGACCGATCTTTTCCCGGCGGCGGCGGCAGCGGCATCCGATTACGTGAGTGTAAGGACAAGCCAAGGAGTGACCGCGTGCGCATTGCTGGGCAAACCGGATCGTTATCTGAAGGCGCTCGGTGGGCAGGATGTGGGCGCGGGCGCCACGGTGCTCTATTCTCCGCAGTATGCAGTGGGCGGCGCATGGCGCTCCACTCTGTCGGTTGTCAATCTTGATGCCGAACCGGGAACAATCACGCTCGCTTTTACGGACCGGACGGGACAGGTGCTTGCCAGTCGCGCGCTGGACATTCAGCCGCTGGGGAAGATCTGGATCGATGCACAGGACTTCTTTGTGCTTCCGGGAGCACAGGTCACGGAAGGCCATCTTACTATTACCAGCGACGGAATCAGACTGTTAGGGAGCGCGTCTTACTACGACCAGGAAGACAGCCTGGCAAGTGCCTTGCCGCTGGTTTCGGAACTGCAGAAAAACGTGGTGTTCAGCCAGCTGGCGTCGGACGAGACTTATTACACAGGCATTGCCATAGTCAATCCCGGCGCCGCGGAGGCGCACATAACACTGCAGGTATTCGCAAACACAGGTGAACTGCTGGGCAGCAAAGAGGTGACGCTGGGGCCGGGGGAGTCGATCTCCCGCGTCCTCTGGCAATATGTGCCCGAACTGGAGAATATGCGGCTGAGTTCAGGCTACATCCGTCTGACCGCGGACACTGGAGTTGCAAGTTTCGCGATCTATGGGAGCAGCCGCGCCCTCACCGCCGTCCCCCCGCAGGAAATCCGCTGAGAAACAGGTACAAACCGTAATCAGGTGACAGTCCGCCCGTTACCTCAATTGGCGCTGGATGCTGTGTCGCATATGAAAATTGGCAAATCGATATCCTGTCACTGATTTTTCACTTCCCCAGCCGGAAGGACATCTCCACGGTGACCCTGACGCTCACCGGCTGGCCATTCAATTTTGCAGGAACAAATTTCCAGTCGCGCAGCGCCTTCGCCGCCGCTTCATCCATTCCGTGGCCGATCCCGCGCAGGACCCGGACGTCCGAAATCGTCCCGTCACTTTCGAAAATTGCCTGCATTAGGACAATCCCTTCCACCATTGCCTGTCTTGCTTCCGCTGTATACGGGGCGGAGCGTCTTGAGGTGATCTGCGGTTCCTGAATCCCGGGCGTCGCCAGGTCGTGGATGATGCGCTTGCCCGTGGGCGGAGGAGGCGGCGGCGGAGGCTGTGGCGGAGCCGGAAAAATGGCTTTCCCTTCGTGGATCTTTTCCAGCTTGATCCATTGCTCCGCACTCATCAGCCGGCGCATCCCCAAAGTCGTGGCAGTGTTTTCCGAATGCAGGGCGACGCGTGCCGCATTCAGGGCCTGCATTTGTGCGGCGATGGCGTTTTCATCCAGCCGCTCCGCGGCCAACAGACTCTTCAATTTTTCTTCATTGATTAGAAAAGGCAGAAGCACCCCCCGCAGCCGCGACTGGTGCTGAAGGTACACATTCTCGAGCTGAGCCACCTGCGCGTCCGTAATGCCCAGTTCACGCACGGTCGCGGAGTTCTTCCACCATTTCCCGGCTCCGGGGGGAGGAGGTGGCGCTGGCGGCGGAACGGTTGGCGCCTGGGGCGGCGCAGGAGGCGGAACCTGCGCAAGAACAGCCAGCGGGATCGCCAACATAATTGCTACCAACACGCATAATCGTTTCATAGTCCCTCTCATCCTTTCCCAAATCGGGGATGTCCGCCTCGTTTCCCTGTTTCTCTCGATCCGCGAAACAGGCAAACGGAGCGGCCGTCCCTGATTTATCAAACATGGGCCTACCGTAACGGTTTACCCGTCTCGGCACGGAGGCCCGCCTTGATTTCGTCCACAAGCACCATAGCCGGCTGCAGTGCGAGCGGCATCTGCGTATCCGTCAGACGTTTGACGTCGCCGAGCAGGTCATCGTCGTAGCCGGCAGCAAAGTCCGGCGCCGGAAGCGCGCGCGGCCCTTCCATCCATGATCCGACTGCCGCCAGGACAATGACCGCTGCCATCCCCCACGCGAGTGCCGGCTTGAAAGGGAACGCTGTCTGCGCCTGCCCGACTCGGGCCATCACCAGACGGCGCTGCTCAGCCCAGAAAGCTTCCGGACGTTCCGTGCCGGTCAGCGCCGAGGCGTGGAACTCCTCCAGGTCGCTCTCGAACTGCCGCTCCCCGGCAAAATCAAATCCATTCTTCTTCATGATCAGGGGCCTTTGCGTGGCGAACAAGGAGACCGAAAAACTTCCTCCTGTTTACGGTCTCTTGTCGCTGTTTTTCAGTCATCTCTCATTTCTTTCCGGACGGCCTGGACTGCGGATGAAAGATGTGCCTTGACCGTCCCTTCCCGCAACTTCATCGCCTGCGCGATCTCACCAATTTGCATTTCCTCCGCAAACCTGAGTGTGAAGACCGTGCGCTGTCGGACCGGCAGTCGTTCCACGACGGCCCAGAGCGTCGCGGCGCGCTCGCGTGCCACGAACGCATCTTCCGGTGAGCGGCGCCCGTCGGCCACCGTTTGCTCCTCGAGTTCCTTGCCTCTGAGCAGCCGGCGCCAGAATGCGTTGCGGCGGCTCTTGAGCTGGTCCTGTGCGAGGTTGACCGCGATCCGGACCAGCCAGGTGCCGACCGCGGCCTCGCCGCGGAAGCCGGCGCGACGGGCGTAGGCGCGCAGGAAGCACTCCTGCGTAAGCGCGTCGGCTTCATCCGGATCCCGCAGCAGCATCATCAGAATCCGGAAAATGCGCTGCTGGTGCGTGTGGACGACCGCTTCGAAGTCCTCCGAGAGCATCCGCCGGTCCGTTTCCACAAGTGCCTGGGTAATCGCCATCAGCCCGTTCTTCAAGTTGGCCTCGCCACACTCATAATGGACGAAATTCCTCTGCGTAGGTTTAGGGAAAAATTGGAAATCGGGGACGTGCTTTCTTTTGATTCGGCCAGCAGCAGCGAAAGTGCTATTGACAAAGATTCAGATCTAGTCTAGTCTAGACACATGGTAATCAATGTATACGAGGCAAAGACAAAGCTGTCGCAGTTGATCGATCGGGCGGCGGAAGGAAAGGAGATCATTATCGCACGCAACGGGCGACCGGTCGCAAGACTGGTGGCCTATGACCAGAGGCGTGCGCCTCGGAAACTTGGCATCCTCGCCGGGCGCATTCATGTGGCGGCGGATTTCGATGCCCCATTGCCGGAGGAAATCCTGGCTGCGTTTGAGGGAAATCGGTGAAGTTGTTGCTGGATACTCATGTCCTGATATGGGCCTTATCTGACCCGGCGCAATTGCCCGACGCACTCCGCGCGGCGATGGAAGAGCCTTCCAATGTCGTCTATGTAAGTGCCGCCAGCGTTTGGGAAATCGCCATCAAAGCTGCCATCGGAAAGATCGATTTCGCTGCGGAAGACTTACGCGGTGCCATTGCCGAAATTGGCTTCCTGGAGTTGCCGGTCACTGTGGAGCATGCCAGCGCCGTGCGAGGACTGCCGCGGCACCATCGCGATCCCTTTGACCGGATGCTTGCAGTGCAGAGCTCAATCGAGAAGCTCACGCTGATCACTAAGGATCCCGTTTTCACCCTCTATGGGACCAACACAATGTGGCAGTGACGGCGCAATCGGGTGACAGGATTGTCACTGAATTTCTGAGAAATTGATATCCTGTCACCGAATTTCCTTGAAGGCTCGAGGGGGCGGAAATGGCCGGGGACGAGATCGAAAATCGGCGCGCGCGCGGCTTTTGGGCGTTGATTGTCACCCAGTTCCAGGGGGCATTCAGCGACAACGCCTTCAAGTTCCTCCTGATCTTCATTTTTACCGCCAGCAGTCTGGCAGTCAAGGACCGGGACCGTCTTGTTTTCCTTGTTGCCGCACTTTTCTCCGTTCCTTTCATCCTGTTTTCACTGCCCGGCGGCTACCTGGCGGACCGTTACAGCAAGCGCGCGGTCACGATCGGCACCAAGGTCGCTGAAATCCTCATCATGCTGCTGGCTCTGGCCGGTCTGGCGAGCGGCAACCTGACCATGCAATTGACGGCCGTTTTTCTGGTGAGTGCGCAAGCCGCCTTTTTCGGGCCGTCCAAATACGGGCTCCTGCCGGAATTGCTGCCGGCCAAACGCCTCTCCTGGGGGAACGGCGTGATCGAGCTCGGCACCTTTCTCGCCATCATTTCCGGGACCATGGCCGGCGGATTCATGGCCGCGCATTTTCGCGGGTCGCAAGCCGTGTCGGGGGCAATCCTGGTTGCACTGGCGGCCCTGGGTCTGGCGGCCAGCTTCGGCATCGACAGGGTACCCGCGGCGGCGCCCGGAAAAAAATGGGGACATTTCCTGGCCGACCTGGGCGCCCAGCTGCGGACGATCCGCGGCGACCGCACGCTGCTGCTGGCCATCATGGGGAATACCTACATCTGGTTCCTGGCCGCGCTGCTGCAGCTCAATATCGTATTCTACGGCACCGACATGCTGCACCTTACCGAGAGCGAGAACGGAATTCTGCAGGCGGCCCTTGCGATCGGCATCGGCCTGGGCAGCCTGCTGGCGGGCTATCTTTCGCAGAACAAGATCGAGTACGGGCTCGTTCCCCTGGGTTCGATCGGGCTCACGGTATTCGGGATTCTGCTTTACCGCTCGGATCTTTCGCTTGGCGCCGTCGCCTTGAATCTCGCAGTGCTCGGTCTGTTCGGCGGATTTTTTGTGGTCCCGGTGAGCGCGTTAATCCAGCACCGCCCCGACGCGGAAAACAAAGGCGGAATCATCGCCTGGGCGAATCAACTGTCGTTCGTCGGGATTTTCCTGGCCGCGGGATTTTATCACCTGATGGCTTCGGTACTGAAGCTCTCCCCTCCGGCGATTTTTCTCTGCGGCGCCCTGCTGACCGTGGCGGCGACGGTTTATATTCTGGTAATTCTGCCGGCAGCCTTCATCCGCCTGCTCTTGTGGCTGCTGACCCATTCGATCTACCGCATCCGGGTGGAAGGGCGCGACAACCTTCCTCCCAAAGGCGGGGCGCTGCTGGTCTGCAATCATCTTTCTTTTATCGACGCTGTGCTTTTGATGGCCTCGACCGACCGGCGCATCCGCTTCATCATGCTGAAAGACTTCTATGAGCATCCGGTAGTCCGGCCATTCGCCCGGATCATGGAGGCGATCCCCATTTCTTCCAAGCTGCGGCCGCGCGACCTGATCCAATCGCTCAGGGAAGCGACCGCGTCGATCCAGGCCGGGAGACTGGTCTGCATCTTCGCCGAAGGGCAGATCACGCGCATCGGCCAGCTCCTGCCGTTCCGGCGCGGCCTGGAGCGCATCATGAAAGGGGTGGATGCGCCGATCATACCGGTCAACCTGGATGGGGTCTGGGGCAGCATTTTCAGTTTCGAGCGGGGCCGGTTCCTGTGGAAGCGCCCGAAGCGATCGCTGGCGCCGGTGGTTGTGAGCTATGGCCACCCGCTGCGGGCGACGGCCCCCGCCGTGGAGGTGAGGCAGGCAGTCCAGGAACTGCACAGCGACGCCTACCGCAACCGCAAAGAACGAATGAAGCCCCTGCAGCGCATGTTCGTGCGCGCCCTGCGCCGGCACCCGCGCTGGTTTGCGATGGCCGACGGCCGCGTGCCCAGGCTGCGCGCCGGCGCGGCCCTGACCCGGACCCTTTTCCTCGGCCGCCGGCTGAAGCCGCTCTGGGCCGGCCAGAAAATGGTGGGCATCCTGCTGCCGCCGTCGGTCGCGGGCGCGCTCGTGAACTTCGCCGCGCTCCTCGCGGGCAAAGTCCCGGTCAACCTGAACTACACCGCTTCGAACCAGATCCTGGATTCCTGTGCGCGCCAGTGCGAGATCCGCACGGTGGTGACCTCGAGAGCATTCCTGGAAAAGGTCAACCTGCAGGTGCCCGGGCAAGCCATCCTGCTGGAGGATCTTGCCGCCGGAGCGCGTTTCAGCGAAAAGCTGCTGGCCTTGGTGATGGCCTGGACGCTTCCGGCGCGCCTGCTCGAGAAGGCGCTCGGCGCCGGCGCATCCCCGGGTCTCGATGACCTCGCGACGGTGATTTTCTCCAGCGGCAGCACCGGCGATCCCAAGGGAGTGATGCTCTCGCACTACAACATTGCCTCGAATGTCGAGCAGCTCGGCCAAGTGTTCGCGCTCGGCAAAAAGGACCGCATCCTCGGCGTGCTGCCGTTCTTTCATTCTTTCGGATTTACCGGCACCCTGGCCCTGCCTCTGGCGCTGGGCCCGGGCGTGGTCTATCACACCAGTCCGCTCGACGCTGCCGCCATCGGCCAACTGGTGGCAAAATATGCGGTCACGTTCCTGCTCGCCACTCCCACTTTTCTGCTGGGATACATCCGCCGCTGCGAGTCCGGGGATTTCGGCAGCCTTGATTACGCCATGGTGGGCGCGGAAAAGCTCCACGAACGTGTGGCGCAGGCTTTTGAAGACCGTTTCGGCATCCGCCCGCTCGAAGCGTACGGCTGCACCGAGTGTTCTCCTGCAGTGGCAGTCAACACCCGCGACTACCGTGCGCCCGGCTATCGCCAGGTCGGGGCGAAACGCGGCAAGATGGGGCATCCGCTGCCCGGCGTGAGCGTACGCATCGTGAATCCCGACACCATGGAACCTCTGCCTCCGAACGAGCCCGGCCTGCTGCTCGTGCGCGGGCCGAACGTGATGCGCGGATATCTGGGAAAACCCGAATTGACCGATCAGGTGCTGCGCGACGGGTGGTATGTGACCGGGGACATCGCCGCGATCGACGAGGACGGTTTCCTGGCAATCACGGACCGGCTCAGCCGGTTCAGCAAAATCGGCGGCGAAATGGTTCCGCACCTGAAGATCGAGGAGAAGCTGCAGGAACTGGCGGGCGCGACCGAACAGGTGTTCGCCGTCGTCGGCATTCCCGATGAGAAGAAAGGGGAACGCCTGGTCGTGCTGCACACGCTGGCGGAAGACCGGTTGCGTGAATGTGTGGCAAAACTGCAATCGGCAGGATTGCCCAACCTGTGGGTGCCGCGGCCGGATGCTTTCTTCCGGATCCAATCTTTTCCCTACCTGGGCTCCGGCAAGCTGGACCTGCGCCGCCTCCGGGACATGGCCTGGGAAGCTGCCAGGGCTTCCACTCACACTCCAGACGTGGCCAACTGAATCGGGGGGATTCCCATTCTCACCTCTAGGGCTCGAAGGGCTCAAAGGTTCTCAAGGGAATTCAGGACGCGATGTTATAGGATCTTAGAGTTCCTTCGAGCCCTTGGAGCCTTGGAGGTGATTCCCACAGCCCCGGCAGAAACCAGTTCTATATGGATATCGCGGGTTGTTCCTCTTCCGGCGTTGTGAGGATCATGGAGGCGTCGCGGTAATTCCTGGCCCCAGGTTGGCGGCGCAGGCGGCGCAGGAATCTCCCATAATGCCAGATCAGCCGGGCGAGCCGGATGTGCCCATACGCCTTGCTGACGAGATCGGCGCAAAGCCGGGGATAAAAAACGGCCGCGCTTTCCCTGGGCAGCGTCGGGCGGCGGTCCTTCCGGTAACGCCTGCGCACGTAGCCTCCCTGCATCGGGTGAACGTTTTCGAGCTCAAAACAATAACTATAGAACCAGGTCGTCAACAACGGCAGGTTGCCGCCCGCGTGGCGGCCGATCGGCACCATGCGACGCAGCACGGTCTCGAAATGCTCCGGCGTGTAATAGGTCGCCCAGGCGTCGCGGTACGCCTGCTGCCATTCCGCCCGCGACATTTTCGGATGTTCGATGGTTACATGCTCGATGTCGAACCGGTTCAGGTCCGGGTCCATGTTGGCCCGGGAGAGGTACATGCGCCGGTGATCCTCGGATCCGGGCAGCGGCGTCAGGCAGCTGAATTCGAGCAGATCCACGGGCAGCTCGCGCTGGATGGTTTCGATGTCGGCCCGGATGCTTGCCGGTGTATCGTCAGGAAATCCGAGAATGTAGCCGCCGATGGTGGTCGCCCGGGCCCGCTTCCATTCGAGCAGCATCCTGCGGTACTCGCCGATGTGGTTCTGGGATTTACGGGCCGCGGCCAGTTGGTCCGGGTGAATGCTCTCGAGGCCGATGAAGACGCGTGCGACGCCCGCGCGGCCGGCCTTTTCGATGAACCCGGGGATCCGGTGGCACATCGCGTCCACCTGGATCGCGAGCTTGATGCTGATCTTCTCCCGCTCGCGCATCGCGATCAGCCGGTCGAAAATCGGCTCCCACTCGCGGTTGCGCGCGAAGTTGTCGTCGGTGATGAAGAAACGGTTGATCCCCTGCGCCAGGTTGCGGCGCACGATCCGCTCCACGTCGTCGGCCGTGCGATGCCGCGGCTTTCTTCCCTGCACGTTGATGATCGAGCAGAAGGAGCATTGAAACGGGCAGCCGCGGCCGGCATCGAAGCTCGCCATCCTGCCACTGGTTTTTCTGATTCTCGTAGAAGGAAGAACAGGCAGAGGCGTGCCTTCCAGGGACGGCAATGCAGCCAGTTCGTTGTAGATCGGCTTCAGCTTTCCCTGCCAGGCGTCGCGCAGGACCGCATCCAGCCGCCCTTCCGATTCTCCGGCGAACAGGGAGACGCCGAGATCCAGAGCTTCCTGGAGTTCCGGCGTGAGTTGCGGCAGCATCGCGAGGCAGCCGGACACGTGGAATCCGCCGATGCAAACCGGTATGCCGGCGGCGCGCAGCGGGCGTGCGATGTCGAGCGCGCGCGGGAATTGATTGGATTGCACTCCCACCAGGCCCACCATGCCGCGGCGATTGCGGAGTTTGCGCGCGATATGGCCGGGCCGGATGCGCGTATTGGTTTCGTCGAGAGTAGTCGTGACGATCTCGACATGCTCGCCGAGCACCCGGCGTTCCCGGCAGTCCTGGGCGAGCCCATGGAGCACCGCCAGGGTGTTGGACGGGAATGCGGACCGGAGCCACTGGATGACGTACCCGTCGTCATCGTAGTGCGAGGGCTTGATCAGCACCAGCAAAAAGGTCTTTTCGGCAGCAGTTGGCGGCATCAGCGACTCATCCGGATGACTGTGAATTTCCGCATTTCATAATGACGGCCGGCGTTGGAGTGCGGCCGTCCAGCCCAATCCCGCATAGTTTTGACGCATGGTGCGGCAGGCGCGTTTGGAGTGCGGCGACTGGTCGCCGCACTCCAAACGCGCCCTTCAAGCGCTGAATCAGTCCGATTGGAACAAAAACTATGCGGCGTTGGGCAACCCGCCCGCAAATCCTTCATCCTGTCGCTCTCCACGTGCTTGCGGGCGAGACGCCCGCGCTCCTCTTGCGGTCCGAATCCGGAGCCGGTCCTCAACTCAGGTCCCAATATTTCGCAATTCCAAGCAGAATCCACCCGAATTCCTGCGGAAAAACTTGTACCGCAGGCCGAAAGAAAAGGCAACCTGCTTTGTACTGCAGCAGCCTGTCCGGCGCGCTGGCTTTGATTGACGACGAAAAAGCCGCCGAGGATGCAGCGCACAACGAACCAGCCGAATAGTCCCAACAACATTCCCTGCAGGACTTCCATATCCGACTCCTCGAATGCTGTGATTAAAGAAAGCAACCCATCCCGCCTGCCGGCATTTTTATATCGGAAAAGCCGCGGTTGGCAAACGGAATCGGCGATTCAGGCAGCGGCAACCGCCCTGACTGCAATCCAACCCCGAAGACACCTGATAGGTTCTGTCAGTCAATTTCACTCACCCCACGGGTACGAAATATCGTGCCGCGCCTTCGGCGCTCGTTTTCCCGACGTTCGATATCCCTTCCGAGGGACGCCGGAATTTTTGCTTGACAAACGCCGGCGCGGTTGTATAATAGTTGCGAAATTAGGAAACAGAGTAACTAGGAGACGATCCATGATCACGAAAGACAGGCAGGCGGCAAGGAAGGTGTTCCAGATGCAGTGCCAGATCTGCAAGGCGATGGCCCACCCGGCGCGGCTCGAGATCGTCGAACTGCTGAATCTGCGCAACATGTCCGCGGCGGTTCTGATCGGGCAGCTGGAGACCTCCAAGGCCAATCTGTCGAAGCATATGGCCATCCTCATGCAGGTCGGCATCGTGGACGCGACCCGGGACGGCCGGAACGTCAGCTACCGGCTCACTCACCCGGAAATTCACGAGGCGTGCAAGATCATGCGGTCCGTCCTGTATCGCAGGCTGAAGCAGGGCGAGAAGCTGGCCTCCACCATCGGCCGGCGCTGAAGCGCCGGGCCGGCTTTCACAGCAGTCATCCTATGGACAACATCATGAAAAACCTGATGCGCACCAGGAAGTGGATCCCGGCGCTGTTCGCCGTCGTTGCCTTGCCCGCCGCAGGGCTCGTCGCCCAGCAGAGGCTCACCCTGCAGCAGGCGGTGCAGAGCGTGCTGGCGGGGAATCCGGAGCTGGCCATTGACGCGCCGGCGCGGGCGGCGGCCGCGGCGGAACTGGCTGCCGGCAAGGCGGGGTATCGGCCGCGCCTCGACGTCGAACAGTCGGTGCTGGGCGGCAATAACCCGGTTTATGTTTTCGGCACACTGCTCACGCAGCGGCAGTTCACCGCCGCGGACTTCGCGCTCGGCTCCCTGAACACTCCCGATCCCTTGCAGAACCTGCAGACCCGGGTACAGGCTCAGCAGAACATCTGGGATTTCGGCCGCACGCGCCAGCGCATTGAGTCGGCGCGCCTCGGCGTCGAAGTGGCGGACCTGGCACACGCGGATCACGTCCAGCAGACCCTGCTCGCGGTCATCGAGACCTACTACTCGGTTTCGCTGGCGCGCTCCAGTCTGGAAGCGGCCCGGGCGGCGCTGCAGTCCGCGGAAGCGCTCGTCGAGCAGTCCCGGGCCCGCGTCCAGAGCGGGCTGGCGCTGGAAGCCGACCTGCTCCGCAGCCAGGTGTGCCAGGCGACGGCGCGCGGGCAGGAGATTCAGGCGCGCGGGCAGGAGGAGCAGGCGCGCGCCGCTCTGAACCGCCTGATGGGCGCCCCCCTGGGCCAGGATTTCGGCGAAACCGCGCCCCTGACTCGCGTCACCGCGCCCGTCCCTGCAGAGGAGCCGTTGCTCGCGTCACTGCGCAAAAACCGTCCGGGCTATCAGCGGCTGGAGGTGGAAGTGAAACAGGCGGAACTGGACGTGCGCGGCAGGAAGACTCAATTCCTCCCGACGCTGGGAGCCTTTGCAGCCTGGGAAGCCGACAACCCGTCCGTGGCCGAGGCCGGCGGCCACAACTGGCTCGCGGGCATCACGCTGCGCTGGAATGTGTATGCCGGCGGCAGCGACTCGGCGCAGCTGCAGGCAGCCCGGGCCCGCCTGGAAATGAAACAGCGCCAACTGCAAGCGCTGGAATCGGATCTGCAGCTCGAAGTCCGCAGGGCTCTGATCCGGGTGCGCTCCGCCGGGCAGCAGGTGGCGGCCATGCAGGCCGCCGAGGCCCAGAGTGAGGAAAGCCTGCGCGTGCTCAAAAACCGCTATGAGGCCGGCCTGGCCACCATGTCGGACCTGCTCTCGGCCGAGGCGGCCCGCAGTGCGGCGCGCACCACGCTGGCCCAGGCGATCTATCAGCAGCGGCTCAGCTTCGCGCAGCTCGAGTACGCGGCCGGAATCCTGAGTCCGGATTCCTCATCGATGAGGTAATCAGACGGTTATGCGAAGCGTAACGGGAATTTTGTTCTCGTTAGAAACCAGAAGCCGGAAGCAAGGGGCGCAGCCCCTTGGTTAGTTTCCGATTGTCCCTTGTGTCGTGCACAAGAATTTCTGCGGAGTCATTTCCATATGAGAACCACCCTGATCAGTCCTGCGGTACTCATCGCAGCGGTTTTTCTCGCGGCCTGCGGCGGCCCGTCCAATCCGGCGGCACAGGTGAAGTCCGTGCCGGCGGAGGTCATCACCGTCCGGGCCGAACCGGTCACCGCGGTTATTGAAGCGCCCGGCGCCGTGCAGGCGCGCGACCGCATCGTCCTTTCTTCTCAGATCAACGGCTTCGTCCGTGAAGTGCGCGTGCGCGCAGGCGACATGGTGGCGGCCGGACAGGTCCTGGTCACGCTCGATTCCAGGGATGCCGACAGCCAGCGGGCCGGCGCGCAGGCGGGCGTCGATGAGGCCCAGGCCGCGCTGGCCGAAGCAGGCAGGGGCGCAGAGGCAGCCGAGAGCATGCGCACTGCGGCCAAGGCCGCGCTGGACCTAGCCGGCGGGACCTATGCACGGTATCAGAAACTGTTCGAAACCCGTTCTGCAACGCCGCAGGAACTTGATGAAATGCGCGCGCGCCGCGACGCGGCAGCCGCGGATCTCGCCGCCAGGGAAGCGATGGTGGCGGCCGCGCGGGAAAGGCTGCGCCAGGCGGAAGCCAGGATTGCGCAGGGCAACGCGCAGCTGCGCCGCGCGGATGTCTATGTCGGCTGGTCGGTGGTGAAGGCGCCGGCGGCGGGAAGGGTCGTGGAACGCAACATCGATCCGGGCAGCGCGATCTTTCCCGGCGGTCCCTTGATCACCATCGAATCGACCTCCCGCCCGCAGGTGCTGGCAAGCATCCCGGCAACCGATGTCGATCGCCTGCACGCCGGCGCCGAGGTCCGCATCCGCCTCCGGGATGCCTCGGCAGTGCAGGGGCGCATCGCGGAGATCATCCCGGTTTCCGCTCCCGGGAGCCATACCGTGCAATTCAAGGTGGATCTCCCGGCCGGATTTTCGGAAGTGTCGGGCAGCTATGTCACGGTGGAGATACCGGCCGGGACGCGCCAGGCGCTTCTTTTGCCGAATCAGGCCGTCCGGGAAAGAGGACAACTCAGCGGCGTATTTGCGGTCGACGGTTCCGGCAAGGCGCGCTTCCGGCTGATCAAGTTGATCCCTTATGATGCCGGGAAGGTGGAGGTGCTCGCGGGAATTGAACCGGGCGAGCGGCTGATCGCAAAACTCACCGGCCTGATCGTGGACGGTGTTTCCGTGGAGATCCGGTAATGAGCAGACCCCGGCTTGCAGGCAGGCTCGCACACGCTTTCATCAATTCGAAGCTCACGCCTCTCATCCTGGTCGCCGCGATGGCCATGGGAATGGCGGCCGTGATCATGCTGCCCCGTGAAGAGGAGCCGCAGATCATCGTGCCGATGATCGACATCTTCGTCGCCCTCCCCGGCGCTTCCGCCAAGGAGGTCGAGACCCGGATCACCAGACCCATGGAACGTCTGTTGTGGGAAATCCCCGGCGTCGAGTATATTTACAGCACATCCAGTCCGGGCGGGGCGATGGCCATCGTGCGCTTCTATGTCGGCGAGGACGAGGAGAAGAGCATCGTCCGGCTGAATCAGAAAATGTTCGCGAATTTCGACCTGATTCCGCCCGGCGCTTCCCAGCCGCTGATCAAGCCGCGCTCGATCGACGATGTCCCTTTTCTGGCTCTGACCCTCTGGAGCGATCGAATGGACGGCTACCAGATCCGGCGCGTCGCCGCCGAACTGCGCAATGAATTGCAGCAGATCCCGGACATCTCCGGCACGCAGATCATCGGCGGCCAGCGGCGCGAGCTCCTGGTAGAACTCGATCCTGTGAAGCTGGCGGCCTACGGCATCAGCGCCACCCAGGTGCGCGGCATGCTGCAGATGGAAAACCGCGAAGCGGATGCCGGGACGATGACGTCGGGAAATTCCGCGATCGCAGTTCACTTGGACGGCTTTTTGCGTTCTGCCGATGATCTCGCGAACCTTGTGGCCGGCATCCGCAACGACCTCCCCGTTTATCTGCGCGATATCGCCCGGATCCAAGACGGTCCGGAAGAGCCCAAAGACTATGTGCTGTTCATGCCGGGGCCGGCCGCGGCGGCCAAAGGCATCCATCTCGAACCGCAAGACGCGGGCGGACAGTCCTCCATGTCGCCCGGCGACCCGAAACCGGCCGTGACCATTTCGTTCGCCAAGCGCAAAGGAAAGAATGCCGTCGCGCTTTCGGAGGAGGTGCTGAAGCGGGCGGAAGCATTCCGCGCCGGCAGCTTCCCGGCCGACCTGCAGATGACCGTAACCCGCGACTACGGCGAGACCGCGGCGGAAAAATCGAACGAGCTTCTGTTGCACATGATGATCGCGATCCTGTCGGTCACGATCCTGATCTGGCTGATCCTCGGTTTCCGGGAAGCGGGCGTGGTGGCGGTGGCGATTCCCGTGACGCTGGCGCTCACGCTCGTGGTATTTCTCCTCTATGGTTATACCCTGAACCGCATCACGCTGTTCGCGCTCATCTTCTCGATCGGCATTCTGGTCGACGACGCCATCGTGGTCATCGAAAACATCGTGCGCCACAAAAGGCTGCCGCAGAACCGCGATCGGCGTCTCGTCGACGTGGCGGTCGAGGCGGTGGACGAAGTGGGCAACCCGACCATCCTTGCGACCTTCACCGTGATAGCCGCGATTCTGCCGATGGCGATGGTGCGCGGCCTGATGGGGCCTTACATGCGCCCGATTCCGATCGGCGCATCCGCGGCGATGATCTTCTCGCTGCTCGTGGCCTTCGTGATCACACCCTGGGCGGCGCTGCGCTTCTTCCGGGGCAGCAGGAAGTCCGGCCACGACGAGCACGAAGCCGAGAGCTGGAGCACGCGGCTGTACCGCAAGTTCATGGGCATGCTTTTGTCCCGCGCCCGCAATCAATGGGGATTTCTGGCGCTGGTCACGGTCCTTCTTCTGGTTTCGATGAGCTTTGTCTACTTCCGCCTGGTCGTGGTCAAGATGCTGCCGTTCGACAACAAGAGCGAGTTCCAGGTCATCGTCGACATGCCGGAAGGAACCAGCCTGCAGCAGACCGCGGCGGTCACAAGCGCATTGGCCGCGCGGCTGGATCAGATTCCCGAGATCACGGATCTGGAATCGTATGTGGGCGCGGCTTCGCCGTTCAATTTCAACGGCCTGGTGCGTCATTACTATATGCGCCGCGGCGAGAACGTCGCCGACATTCAGGTGAATCTCACTCCCAAGGGAGACCGCTCGTCCCAGAGCCATGCGATCGCGCTCAAGGCGCGGACACTTCTCGATCCGGTCGCCCGGCAGTATGGAGCGCGCATCAAAGTAGCCGAAGTTCCTCCGGGGCCGCCGGTGCTCCAGACTCTGGTCGCCGAAATCTACGGGCCCAATTACGACCGCCAGATCGAGCTTGCCAGAAGCATCCGCGACACCCTGGACAAAACACCCGGCGTCGTGGACGTCGACTGGTATGTCGAGGATCCACAGCCGAAGATGCGCTTCGAGGTGGACCGCCTGAAGGCGTTGCTGGCCGGAATCTCCCTTGCCGAGATCCAGCAGACGGTGCAGCTTGGGCTCAACGGCGCTGAATCGGGACTGGCGCACCTGCCGCGCGAGGCCGAGGATGTTCCTCTCAACGTGCGGTTTCCGCTTGCCAGCCGGACACGGATCGAGGACCTCGACAACCTTCGCGTCGCTTCCTCCAATGGACGCCTGGTTCCGCTTGCGGAACTGGGAAGCTGGCAAAAGTCCGTTCGCGACGTCAGCATTTACCACAAGAATCTGATGCCGGTGGTCTATGTGACGGCAGATGTTGCCGGCCGGGAGGAAAGTCCGGTCTACCCCATCCTGCGGCTCGATTCGGAGTTGACCTCGACGCCGTTGCCCGAAGGATACAGGCTCACTACGTACACGGCCCAACAGCCGGCGGAAACCGAGAAGCTCGCGATGAAGTGGGACGGTGAATGGCACATCACCTACGAGGTGTTCCGCGATCTCGGACTCGCATTCGCGGCGGTGCTGGTGCTCATTTATATCCTGGTGGTCGCCTGGTTCCAGAGCTTCAAGACTCCATTTGTGATCATGGCGGCGATCCCGTTTTCGCTGGTGGGTATCTTGCCGGGGCATTGGGCCATGGGCGCGTTTTTCACGGCGACATCGATGATCGGTTTCATCGCCGGTGCCGGCATCGTGGTCCGGAACTCGATCATCCTGGTCGATTTTATCGAATTGAGGCTCAGCATGGGTGAGCCGCTCGAACAGGCCGTGGTGGATGCCGGCGCCGTCCGCTTCCGCCCGATGATGCTGACTGCTGCCGCCGTGGTGGTCGGATCGGCGGTAATCCTGTTTGACCCGATCTTTCAGGGATTGGCGATTTCGCTCATGGCGGGGGAGGTCGCGTCCCTTTTCCTCAGCCGGATGACCGTCCCGGTACTCTTTTACATCATGAAGAAGCGCGAACGGAGACGCAAACCCGCGCCGCACGCGGCGCCCGAATTATCCGGAGGCCAGGCATGACACATCACTTTCCGCCCCGTAAATTGCTGGTCCCCACGGACCTGACCGAAACCTCCCGGCCCGCGTTCCAATTTGCCCGGCTGTGGCGCGCACAGTTCGGCAGCGATGTCCATGTCGTCCATGCGCAGCAGTTCGAGCTGCCCCCTTATTTCTCGAGCGGCCAGATTCAGATCCTCTCCCGGGAACTGAAAAAGGCGGTGAAGGCAGCAGCCGAATACCTGCGCAAGGACAGCGCCGCTGCCTTGGGATTCGAAGCCCGGGTTTCCGTTGTCGTCAAGCCGCCGGTCGTGGCAATTCTCGAAGCAGCGGAAGCCTCCGATGCGGACTTGATCGTAATCGGAACGCACGGGCGGCACGGCGCGGAGCGCTTCTGGCTCGGATCGGTCGCGGAGAGAGTTCTGCGCGAGAGCCCGAAGCCCATTCTTGCGGTACGCCAGGGGATGACTGCGTCCTCATTCGGCCACATACTCTGTCCGGTAAGTTTCAGCGCGGTTGCCCGCGAGGCGCTCCAGTATGCGGCGGCAATGGCCGAGGCCGGCCAGCTGCGGCTGACAGTGCTGCATGCCGTTGAGGAAGGGGATAAACCTCCGGACTGCGATCTGGTGCCCGAAATAGTGCGCACACGCTGCAAAATCGAGGAACTCACGTACCACGGCGATGCTGCCGGCGCCATCCTGACCGCCGCCAAAGACCTCAAGCCTGATATCATTGCTATGGGCGCCGAACGGAAAACTGTTGCCCTGGGAGGCCTTTTCAGCAGCACGACGGAGCGAGTCATGCAATGGGCAAATGTGCCGCTGCTGGTAGTGCCCAAATGAGTGATGAGGAAGGAGATGGGATATGAGTATGGAGAGGTGGATTCGATTGATCGCGGGTTCGTTTGTGTTGATCAGCCTGGCCCTGGCGCATTGGGTGAACCCGAACTGGCTCTGGTTTACGGCCTTCGTGGGCGCGAACCTCTTTCAGTCAGCGCTCACGCGCTGGTGCCTGATGGAGGACATCCTGCACAAGCTCGGCGTCGCCAAAAAGGCCTAGAAGCCTGTCCGCGCTCTTGATCGCCCCGATGACAATTGGCGGCAGGCCGTTTGGAGTGCGGCGACGAGTCGCCGCACTCCAAACGCGCCCTTCAGGCGTTGAGTCAGTCCGAATGAAGCAAAAGCTATGCGGCATTGGGCGGGACACCCGCGCTCCATGCCGGGCGGGCGCGCGTCCCCTGATATTTAACACAACCATTCTTATATCCTCTGCAAGAGTGTGTTCCTTCTTTCGCTGCAACTTGCTTGCGATTTTCAGTTTGCGTCGGTGCGTCCCCGGTGATATTTTCGGGGCCACGCAATCGTTCCTGGCTTGCACTCGCAATGAACACTAATTTGAGGAGGATTCCCATGTTACGAAAAGCCGTTCTTGTTATGACCGTTTTGCTGCTTGCCCTGGCCTTCGGTGCGCCCGCGCAGGATGTATCCAAAGATGCCGCCAGGGTGAGCCCCAATTACGAACTTGCATCCCGGTGGACCTCATCCAAGGTCGTCAACAAGCTGGTCTTCACTGCCTCCGTGGCTCCGAACTGGTTCGAGAGCGGCGACCGCTTCTGGTATGCCTATGCGACCAGCAAGGGCCAGCGCTGGATGCTGGTCGACACCGTCAAGAAAAGCAAGGCGCCACTCTTCGACGTCGCGGACGTGGCGGCCCAGCTCACCAACATCGTGCGGGTCCCGTTCGATTCCGCCCACCTCCCTCTCACCGGCTTGAAGCTCATCAAGAAGGATGCGGCGGTGCAGTTTGAAATCGCTGTCCCGCAGGATACCAAAATACCCGGCATCGTGGAAAAGGCGGCGGAGAAGAAGGGCGCCACAACTACCCAGGTTGAAGGCGAGCGCGGACGAGGCGCCGGGCCCGGAGCCCCGGGCGCGGCTCCCGGAACCCGGAATCTCAGGTTCGAATATGACCTGGCCACCGCCAAGCTGACGCTGGTGCATCCCGATGAGGTGAAGGCCCTGCAAGATAAAGACAATGAGGCGAAATGGAACTTTAATGTTGTCGAGCGCAACAATCCCGCTCCTGGGACCGCCCCCAGTGTATCTCCCGACGAGAAGACCGTCCTGTTTGTCAGGGGCTTCGATCTCTACATGATGGACATGGAGAACCTGAAAAAGGCCATGCAGGACCCTCGGGATCCCTCGATCGTGGAGACGCGGCTCACCCAGGACGGGGAGGAATACTACTCCTATGGCCGGCATCTGACGGAAGAGGACAAGGACGGCCTGCGCAAGAACCAGAAAAAGGAAGATAAAGCAGCGGAGAAAAAGGAAGAGCAGAAGAAAGAGGTCAAGGATACATTCGAACCGCGCATCTCGCCCGCGGGTGTGATGTGGAGCCAGGATTCCTTGAGGTTCACGGTGGAACGAATGGATTCCCGCAAGGTCAAGGACCTCTGGGTCATCGACTCCCTGGCCCAGCCGCGGCCCAAGCTGACACCCTATCGTTACTCAATGCCCGGGGAGGACATACCGCTGGAGGAACTCTGGGTCTTCGAGGTGGGCAGCAAGCAGCGCACAAAGGTAAAGGCCGAAGCGTTCAAAGACCAGCGCCTCTCGATCCCGACACGCCGGTTCACGGACAAGGAACGCAGGGCGAGAGAAGGGAACCCCAATCCGCTCCAGTCGTCACAATGGGCTTTGACCGGCTCGGATTCCCTCATCCTGATACGCCAGAGCCGCGACCTGAAGCGTCTGGACATCTGCCGGCTCGACGCCAAAACGGGCGAAGTCAAGGTGCTGGCGGAGGAGCGTCTCAACACTTACATCGAGACCAGGCCCATCCGCTTCCTCGAAGGCGAGAAGGAGTTCATCTGGTGGTCGGAGCGCGACGGCTGGGGCCACTGGTACCTGTTTGGCATCGACGGCACCCTCAAGAACCAGATCACGCGCGGCGAGTTCGTGTGCGGGAACATCACCGGTCTCGACGAGAAGACGCGCACACTCTATTTCACCGCCAACGGCCGCGAGCCCGGCGAGGATCCCTACTACGACCACCTCTACCGCGTGGGCCTGGACGGCAGCGGCCTGAAGCTCCTGAATCCCGGCAACACCAACCACTCCCCCTCCATGCCCGAGCATGCGCGCTTCGTCGTGGATAACACCAGTCGTGTGGATCAGGCGCCGAAGTCCACGCTCAAGGACAGCCTGGGCAACCCGATCATGGATCTGGAAGCGACCGATGTCAGCCTGCTCATCGAGCAGGGGTACAAATTTCCGGAGCCGTTCATGGTCAAGGCGGATGACGGGGTGACGGATCTTTCGGGAGTGATGTACAAACCGTTTGATTTCGATCCCAAGAAGAAGTATCCGATCATCGCCTATGTCTATCCGGGCCCGCAGCAGGAGGCGGTCAGCAAGACTTTCAGTGCCGTCCCTTACACGCACTGGCTCGCCCAGTTCGGTTTCATCGTAATTGAGGTGGGCAACCGCGGCGGCACTCCCAACCGCAGCAAGTGGTATCACAACTACGGCTACGGAAATCTGCGCGATTACGGGCTGGCCGATAAGAAGGCCGCGATCGAGCAACTGGCGCGCAAGCACAGCTTCATCGATATCAACAAGGTCGGCATCTTCGGGCACTCCGGCGGCGGCTTCATGTCGACCGCGGCGATGCTGGTCTACCCCGACTTTTTCAAGGTGGCCGTCTCGAGCGCCGGAAACCACGAGAACAACATCTACAACGACACCTGGAGCGAGAAGCATCACGGCATCAAGGAGGTCACGGACAAGGACGGAAGCGTCAAGTTCGAGTACAGCATCGACAAGAACTCCGAGATCGCCAAAAACCTCAAGGGCAAGCTGCTGCTGGTGCACGGCGACGTCGACAACAACGTCCACATGGCCAACACCCTGCGCGTGGTCGACGCTCTCATCAAGGCGAACAAGCGCTTCGACATGATCATCGTGCCCGGCTCCAGTCACGGCATCGGCGGCGACTGGTGGAACTGGACCAGGGCCGAGTACTTCTGCAAGCACCTGCTGGGGGAAGCCCGCGGCGACGCCGACATGGTCGAGGTCACCAGGGAACAGGCCCAAAGGGGCACGAAGAAATAGACCGCGGCGCACTCCGCATTTGAACCACAAAGACCTCGAAGAATTTCTTCCTTTGCGGTCTTCGAGGTCTCTGTGGTTCTGCTTTTCGGGCTTGGTTAAACAGTTACCAGCAAGGATGGCGGGCGGATCATGATGACCTCGAAACAGCGATTGCTGGCTGCGATCCGGCGGCAGAAGCCGGACCGGCTGCCGGTGACGACTCATCATGTGATGCCCTCCTTCCTGAACCGGCGCCTGAACGGGATCAGCAATGACGAATTCTTCGATCTTTTCGGACTCGACCCGATCCGCTGGGTGAATGCCTGCCTGCCGGATTCCACGAAGGGCGAGTTTTTCGACCCCCTGCATTCGGCAGGCTCCCCGGAAACGCGGCGCGTGATCAGCTCTTCCTGGAGGATCGAGCGGGATGAGGTTTCCGATCCACTATACAGCGCTGTGCGCTACAGTCTTGTTACGCCTCATAAAACCCTCAGGACGGTGTTGCAGTCGGATGAGCACACCACCTGGGTGGCGGAGCGCCTCGTCAAGGAAAAGAACGACATCGATACGATCGCCCGTTACGCCATCTTCCCGCGATGCGACGTGGCCGAAGTCAACCGGCAGGCTGATGCGTACCGGGAACGCGGCATGATTCGCGGGATGATTCCGGGCTTTGAAGTGTATGGCCAGCCGGGGTGCTGGCAGGATGCAGCGGTGCTATTCGGCATCGAAAACCTGATCTATGCGGCCGCCGACGATCCTGCATGGGTTCATGCCTTCTTGCGGGTGCTGATGGAGCGGAAGCTCGCGTACATCCAGTCCATGGCGGGCGCCGGATTTGACCTGGTGGAATCAGGCGGCGGCGATGCCTCTTCCACGGTGATATCGCCGCGCATATTCGACGAGTTTGTCGCCCCGTATGACGGGCCGCTGATCGCGCGGGCGCACGAAATGGGCCAGTGCATCGTCTATCATACCTGCGGCGGCATGATGCCTCTGTTGGAGCGGATCGCCGCCATGAATCCCGATGCCATGGAAACATTCACACCCGCCTCGATGGGCGGCGACACCCGCCTGGCGGAGGCCAAATACCGGATCGGCCGGCGTGTGTGCATGATCGGCGGCTTCGACCAGTTTCACTTTCTGAAGGACTGCTCTCCCGAGGACACACGCAAAGAAGTGCGGCGCTGCTTCGAAGAAGCGGGCGGCGAAGGCGGATACATCCTTGCCCCCTCGGATCATTTCTTTGACGCCGATCCGGAGCTGCTCCGCGCCTTCGCCGATGAAGCCCGCGCCTGTGCCTATTAGCCGGTTTCTATAGCAAAACGCCCTTGAAGTGCGGCGGCTTGCCCTGCTCCTTACACGCAATCATATCGTTGTAGAAAACACTTGGTTAGCGGCTGCCCCGTTTGGAGTGCGGCGACTGGTCGCCGCTTTCGGCCACCAGTCTGCTGCCGCACCGGGCGGCTTGCCGCCGTTGGTTCTCGGCCCGCCTGGAAGTGCGGGCTGAGTCCCGCTTTGTGGAATTCCAGGCAGCAAGCTGCCTGGTCGGGCCAGCAGAACGATCTCCAAAGCGGCGACGAGTTGCCGCACTCCAAACGGGGCAGCCCCACCCCTATAGAAACATAAAAGGCCAGGGCATTTTCATCTTATAAAGTAAGGTCCCGGAGGGTGCTTTGCGGCGACCCGTCGCCGCACTCCAAACGTGCCTTCGGCGCCGTCACTTGGCGCCTGTCAGGATGAGCCAGGCGGCCACGGGGAAATGGTCGCTTGGGGCCTGTCCGTTTTCCGAATAAGTAACGATGCTGGTTCTGTCCACGGTTACGGAGCCGCGCGTCAGGATCCAATCGATGCGTTCCCCTTGCTCGACTGGCTTTCTGAAGCCGTGGAAGGTGCTCGTCTTCTCATTTTCACGTTCGCGGGCGAGCTGCCAGGTGTCGGCGAAACCGCCGTTCTGCACCAGGATCTCGTAGGCTTTGCTCGCGCCCGCTGCCGAGTTGAAGTCGCCGGTCAGGATTATGGGCAGATCGGTCTTCAATTGGTTCACGCGCTCCACGATCAAGGCGGCGCCTTTCTGGCGCGCGAGTTCGATGGCGTTGTCGAGGTGGGTGTTCCAGAAATAAAATTCGCGGCCGGATGTCCGCTCGCGAAAACGCACCCAGGTCACCATGCGGCGGTTGGTGTTTCCCCACGTCGAGGAACCGACAACCGCCGGTGTATCCGACAGCCAGAAGTGGTCATATGCCAGCGGCTCGAATCGGGACCGCAGGTAAAAAACGGCCATGAACTCGCCGCGGCTGCCGCCCTCGCGGCCGAGCCCGATCCAATCATAGTCCGGCAGATCCGAGGCCAGGTCTTTCAGCTGCTCGTACAGCCCTTCCTGCGTGCCTATGAGATCCGGCGCGATCTGCCGGATGCAGCTGCGCATCACCGGCCGCCGTTCGGGCCAGGAGTTGGGCGGCTTCGGACTGGCGTATCGCAGGTTGAACGTCATGACCCGCAGAGCCACGCCATCTGCAGCCACCGCGCCGGCGGATTGAAAACGATCGTATGGCCCGAGAACGCAAAATCCGAACCAAACCGCAAACAGAATTTTCGATCTGCATCTCCACATGCCGACATCATGCCTTCTTTTTGCGGCACTGTCCACGATTTGAAGACCGGCATGCATTCCCATGCGCACGGATCGCAAGCTCCTGCCGCATCCCACAGAGCTCTTGCGGCGGGGCGTCGTTCATTGACATCAGAAACTCGATTGCATTGATGAAGCCGCAAAAAATAAAGCAGCCACGGATTGCACGGATTGCACGGATCAAAGCACGAATGAAACCAGCGCACACCCGAAGTCCGCGCAGCCCTACCCCCCACGCCGGCGCAGCGCTACGCGCAGCAACATCCTGGCTCCCGTCGCGCAGGCAAGCGCGACGGGTAGCTTCCTGAAGAATTTGGCATTCGGATGCGTTTGCCTGCGCGACGGGAGCCAGGATGTTGGCCGAAGGCCGCCGGTGTGGGGGGTAGGGCTGCGCCGGGTTTTCTCCGCTCCGTGAAATCCGTGAAATCCGTGGCAGCTTTTTCATTTGCGCCTGTTTGCCAATACACGCATTGGTAAGTTTCCGGAGAGGACTGCGTCTCAATATCTACGAGTGCTGGTAGTAATTGAGCGGCAATCCTAATATGGCTATGTCTCTGGCTTTCTTTTAAGCCATTCATACTTCGTTATGGGAGGACTTGCCATGCCTGGAAAGCCGCTATTCAAGATCTTGTGCCTTGCCGTTACGGTTTTATCCGTTGTTATGTCAGGAACATCCGTGGCTCAGCAGCAGCCACCCAAGCCCGCACAAACGCAACCGGCAACGAGCCAGCAAAAACCCGGGGAGAAGACCCAGATTCCCAACGAAATCGTCGTCGTCACGGCGCCGCGCCTCGAGATTCCGCTGGCAGAGACGCCGGCTGCCACGACGGTGATTCCCGCGGAAATGCTGAAGTGGATGCCGCGCGGCATCGGCGCCGAAGAGGCGCTGAAGTTCGTCCCCGGCATCAAGGTTGACAATCAGGCCGACGGCGAGCGCGTACATCTGTCGATCCGCGGCCAGGGGCTTCTGACCGAGCGCGGAATTCGCGGCATCAAGGTGCTGCTCGACGGCCTGCCGTTGAATGATCCCACCGGTTTCGCTCCGGACCTTTTCGATGTCGACTGGTCGACGGTGCAGAACATCGGAGTGTTCCGGGGACCTGCATCCGCGTT